>Ga0307476_10002652_pt1 | contig 10609 bp, 9 predicted proteins | sample atmos_gasesECM2C_2_FD_203314 | JGI IMG/M metagenome (GOLD analysis project Ga0307476, IMG submission 203314) | Hardwood forest soil microbial communities from Morgan-Monroe State Forest, Indiana, United States - atmos_gasesECM2C_05 | ecosystem: Environmental > Terrestrial > Soil > Temperate...
GATAACGCAATCAATACTGCGATCCGGAAAATCCGCCAAGTCCTCAAAGACGATTCCGAACGACCACGTTTTATCCAGACCGTCACAGGGAGGGGTTACCGATTTATAGGCCATATACCCGAGGTTGTTGTCCCACCCGCTCAAGCGCCAGTTCAGGAGCAACCGGCTTCGAGTTTGAGGCCGAAAGGCGCAGCGGCGGGAGCCACCTCGGGCATTGGAAAGCGATGGAGGCTGATGGTTCCGGCTATCGTAGCTGTGCTGGCGCTGCCAATCGGCGGTTATTTCTATCTCCGCCGCATACCGAAGCTCACGGACAAAGACACAATTGTGCTTGCCGACTTCAATAACACGACTGGCGATTCGGTATTTGACGGAACGCTGAGGCAAGGCTTGGCGGTACAACTTGAGCAGTCGCCTTTCCTCAGCCTTATTTCAGAGGAGCGCATGCAGCAGGTACTGAGGCTGATGGGCAAGCCAGCCGATGCCCGACTTACTGCAGAGATTGCCCGTGAAATCTGTGAGCGGACTGCAAGTGCGGCCGTTCTCGACGGCTCGATTGCAAGCCTCGGCAGTCAGTATGTATTGGGGTTACGCGCAGAAGACTGCCGCACGGGAGATATTCTTGCTGAGGAACAGGTGCAAGCGGCGAGAAAAGAGGACGTTCTGAATGCCCTTGGCCAAATTGCCAGCAAATTCAGAACCCGAGTAGGTGAATCACTCACTGCGGTCAAGAAACACAACACTCCCCTCGCCGAGGCCACGACGCCTTCACTCGAGGCCTTGAAGGCTTACAGCGCGGGTTGGAAGGCTGTCTTTTCCACTGGTTCGTCGGCCGCCGTTCCCTTTTTCAGTCGCGCCATCCAGATTGACCCTAATTTCGCCAGCGCTTACGCGGCGCTCGGGCGCATGTATGGCGACGTCGGGGAATCGACCCTGTCAGCGATGAATACCGGCGAAGCCTACAAACTCCGGGATCGCGCCAGTGACCAGGAGAAGTTCTTTATCACCCTTTCCTACGATTTGCAGGTCACGGGCAACCTGGGGAAGGGACAACAAACCTGCGCCTTGTGGGTGCAAGCCTACCCTCGTGCTTTGCTGCCTCACGGGCTGTTGTCTGGCGATATTTACATGGCGATGGGGAAACGTGATGAATCCGTCGAGGAAGGTAAAACAGCGGTCGCCAACGACCCGGACTTCTCCATCGGATACGCTAATCTCGCTATCGGCTACATGGCGCTTGAGCGCCTGGACGAAGCGGAAAACATGCTACAACGAGCATCCGAGCGCAAACTTGAAATCCCGGATCTCTTCGTTCTGCGATACGTGATGGCCTTTCTGAAAGGAGACAAGGTGGGGATGGAGCGTGTAGCTGCGCTGGCTCGGGAGAGGCCCGGAGTGGACGACTGGATGTCCAACTCTGAAGGGTTCGTATTGGCGTATTCCGGTCACTTGGAAGCCGCGCGAAGGATGTCTCAACTGGCAACGGATTTGGCCCGCAAAACCAAGCGTCGGGATACGGAGGCCCTTTACGAGGCGGATGCGGCGGTGCGGGAAGCCCTGTTAGGAAATGTGTCTACGGCAAGGCAGAGAGCTGTGGAGGCAATTGAGCTTTCAAAGAGCAGGGATGTGGCATTTGGAGCCGGCTTTGCGCTTGCTCTCTCAGGCGACTCTTCTCGATCTCAAGAGGTAACAGAGGACCTCGCAAGGCGTCTCCCCGAGGATACAAGGGTCCAATTCACCTACGCGCCGACGCTTCGCGCTCTACTGGCCTTGAACCACGGCCAGCCGCCAAAGGCCCTCGAATTGCTTCACACCACGATTCCTTATGAACTCGGGCGTCCAAACACAGGGGGTTCCGAATTCCTTTTGGGCGCCGACAGTCTCTACTCGGCCTATGTCCGTGGCCTTGCCTATCTGGCCGCACATCATGGCACCGAAGCCGCCGGGGAATTCCAGAAAATTCTCCTTCACCGCGGGCTCGTGATCAGCGATCCCGTCGGTGCATTGGCGCGCCTGCAAGTGGGCAGGGCTTACGCACTGTCGGGTGATAAGACCAAAGCGCAATCCGCCTATCAGGATTTCCTTTCGCTGTGGAAGGATGCGGACCCTGACATCCCCATCCTGAAAAAAGCCAAGGCAGAATACGCGAAGCTGAAGTAAGCGGGTTACGCCGCACAAGGCCAATTCTGCGAGACCAAACCGGATCAATGCTGGTAAACAGGCTAGCGACCAGTAAACAGCCCGGTTCCCGGATGGTCAGCAGACAGGAAACCCTACGGGCTTTTGTTCGCAAAATCACTTTATGCTAATAACCAGGCTGCCGTGTCTATTTCATTTTCGCTCACGGCTTCAGGATGAACGAACTTTTCATTCGGAGGTCCCGTGACGACGCCCCAACCAGCACATCGAACTGGCCCGGCTCCGTCACCAGTCCTTCTTCGTGGTGCTGCGGAGAATGCTTCCCTCAACCGTTTTGCCATACCGCATGCTACTCCGTATCAATGGATTACCTACGCCTCACGGTTCTTGAGCCCGACGTCCTTGGAATCATCGGGCAGGAGCCGAAACAAAAGGGCACAGACCGGTTGGGCGGAAAGCAGAATTTAGGGCAGAGAGCCAGATTCCTTTGATTCGGCAGAGTTCCCATCTGGACCAGATTTATCCAAACTCAAATTCACAGACATCGCGCCCAGAATTGCGGTGCTGGGGACAAGATAGAGTAGAGTGCTGGCGAGCAGGATCACACCGATACCAACGATAGCGGATTCGAGATACCCCAATTGCAAGGTCGCGGTCACCGCAGCCGGCAGCTTGAAGAGCTTCATGCCCGCGTCCCTTAAAAGGAATAGCGCTGGCAAAACGCTGAGGACGCGACCAGCCCCTTGGCCTTCGCTGGTGGAAACCGCGGATTGTGCCCCAAGAGTTGCCTGATCGGAATTCGCTTTTGCATTTGCACTCATAAACTGCCTCCTCCTTTTGTGACGAAATCAGAACAAGACTGAAAAAAAGGCAGCGGCCGAGCCCTTGCGGAAATGCGCTCGCCATGGATCCCCCCTCCTTTACCGCCGCGGCGGAACGAAGCAGAAAGACGAAGCAGACAGCGATCATTGATAGTTCGCGCTCTATCAGATTCAATGAAATAAGGGTTGCGGCGCGGCGCAAGGCTTCGACCTCGCCTCGCTGTCAGCGCCGGTGATAAAGGGAGGCATTCTGGCCGACGTAGGCCGGAGCCGGTGATCCACCAGAGAGAGCCCCGGTCGGCGAGGACACAGTAAGAACTCTACAGCAGTTTCTAAATTGTCTTGCATGAGTGCACATGCTTCGCGTATAAGCCGTGCGAGAAAGCTGGTTTTCAATCTTCTCCACGCTCTTGCTCTACGACAGCGCCAAGAGTCTGCTCTTGCTCAGGTAGGAGGGAAATGCCGAACGGGTATCGTGTTCGTCAGGCAAGCCGCCTTGAGAGATTGCTGGGTCACCGGCTGTGAGAACTTTCCAACCACTCCCATGGATCAACGTTCAGGCCAAGGGTCCTGCGTGCGCTCGGGAGCGGTGGTTCGCAGCGCGGAGGAACTGCCACTTGCGTCCTCAATCGGTCGGTACGGATATCGACGCTACGGGAATTCCGCAGTACGGGCTAGGATGGACGGCGCGTGAACTGAGAGCTCGTGCTGAAGAACTCGCAATTGTGACCGCTGACGTTTCCAAATAGCGGCCGGAGTGGATGTGTGCATGCAGACAGCCAGTGAGCGAAGTGGCTCACCCTTAAACCGGCTGAACTGGAAAATCGGCGCTAACACTTCGCGTGCTAACATCTTTTGACGAAGCTTGTTGCCGTAATCGATCATCCTGACGGGTGCTGCGATGTCGCAAACTCCTGACCTGAAGACGCTGAGCGGCTATCCTAAGTTGGTCCAGGCACAGGTTACATCCTGGATCGAGGGCGCAGCGGAGAAAATGCCGGAAGGAGAATACGCCTTCAGGCCGGACCCTGGCGTGCGATCCTTCGGCGAGATCCTTGGCCACATCGCTGACGCAAACTATCTCTTCTGTTCGTCCGTTCTGGGCGAGAGCAACCCGTCTCCGAATATCGAGAAAACCAAAACCGCGAAGGCAGAATTGACGTCAGCCTTGCGCAATGCGTTTTCCTACTGCAATCGGGCTTACTCATCGCTCACCGACGAGAATGCCCATGAGACCGTTAAAGCTTTTGGGCAGGAGCGCAACCGGCTTGGAGTTTTGTGGTTCAATGCGGCGCATAACCTGGAGCACTATGGCAATTTGGCGGTCTACCTGCGGACCAAAGGGATCGTACCGCCATCCAGTGAGCCGAAGCCGAAGTAAGAACAATCCCAAAGGAAGCCCAACCAATAAAGTGATGTATATATCACATATATTGGTAATTCATTTTAAAGTGATGTAAAACTCACATTATGCAGACGCTTGCAGAACTGGGCGCAACGGTCTCAACCAGAAGAAAGGCTCTTGGGCTGAACCAGAGCGAGGTCGCCCTACGCTCCGGAATCACGAGGGAATCCCTTGTGCGTTTTGAACGAGGACAGGTATCGGAGTTCGGTTCCCGCAAACTCCTGGCGGTACTCGCGGTCCTCGGCCTTGAAATGAGTTTCACCGACGTTGGAGCCTCAGGCACTCTCGATGAACTGCGGCGCGAACGGGGTGGTGCTTGAAGCTGAATGTCCATGTCCTCGGTCGCCACGTTGGCATTCTTGAACAAGTCGGCGACTTCAAGAGCGTGATGGCCTACGTTCCAGACGTGGCGCCCGAGAGCCTCGTCTCTTTGACGATGCCCGTCCGCACCGAATCGTACCCGTGGGACGACCAACTTCACCCCATCTTCCAGATGAACCTTCCGGAGGGCTACCTCCTGCAGGTCCTGCAGGAGGAATTCGGGCCGCATATCGGTGCGAGCCCCGTTGCACTCCTCTCCATTATCGGTCGAAACATGGTTGGAAGGCTTCAGGTCGCTCCACCTGAGGCCGCATTGGACGAGCCAGCGAAACCGATCGAAGTTGCCGAGTTGCTGAAGGGAGACAATTCCGAGGAGGCATTTTCGCAACTGGTTCGAGAACATGCGAAGAGCGGCGTTTCAGGCGTCTTGCCGAAGTTCTTGGACACCGAACAAAAGAAGGTCGGCCTGGGGCCGCACAAGAAGGCTTCGCTGCTTACCCACGAGCACATTATCAAAGGGTCATCCAGCAAGCTTCCGTTCGCGACGGCCAACGAACACTTGTGCATGCAGGTGGCAGCGAGGGTTGTCGAAAGTGCTAAAACCGAACTTTCTCAGGATGGCAATGTCCTGGTGGTGCGCCGGTTCGACGTCGATGAGAACGGAAAACCATTCCGAGGGTTAGAGGATTTTTGTGCCCTCCTCGGACTTCGGCCATCCGCGAAGTACGAAACCACATGGGAGCGAATCGCGAAGGCGGTTCGGACCTATGTGCCGGGCAGAGATCAGCGCGAGACTTTCCAGAAGCTGACCACAATCCTGCTGTTGACATACGCGCTGAGGAACGCTGACTGCCATTCGAAGAATCTGGCATTGCTGTATACGTCACGGATGGACGCACGTCTCGCACCCGCGTACGACTTCTTCACGACTTCCGTTTACGAAGGTTATCAGAACAATCCTCCCGGAATCAGTTTCATGGGGAGAAAGACATGGCTGCCTGGAAAGACTCTGGGCACCTTTATTACTTCCACCTTTGGCATTTCTCAACGTGAGCAGAAGGAGATCCTGGAGCGCATCAGTGATGCGGTCGTAGACACCGCTCCTGCCGTTCGTGAACTGATGAAGGGTCTGGCAGGTTTCAATGAAACCGGAAAGCGGATGCTGGCCGCATGGAGCGAGGGAGTTAGTGTTCTGCGCGATTCCCGTATGTACGGCCTGAGCGTGTGGAAGTCGTCCCCAGCTTTTGCGGGAATCTCTGATCCGCCGAAACTCAAGAACCCGCGAACTGTCATCGGGCGCTCTGAGTTACTGTCTCATCGCACCAAATCCAAATCTAAGTGACCGGGTGCAACGGTAAGCAGGGCCTTCCCTGAATTGGGGTCCCAGCGCCGCGACTGCCCTAAGAAAACAGCGCTTGGTGCCATAGTGAGGAGGCTCCAAAAGAGTGACAAAAAATCATGGATATTCGCGGTACTTTCACGAACTAGCGTTCTCGTTGAATCTCGCAATAGTAGTTGTCTGGGGAGGGTCTGCCACAACTCCTCGCTTTGTTTTGCTGCAGCGGCTGAAATCCCTCTTTCCTCCCCATGAGGTCTTTTCGGCCAACCACGCGGCAGGCTCCCAGCCTGTCGCTATGGGTTGCAATCTTAGCGATATGTATATGTCTGTGCTCCGCGTTCTGAGTAAATGGGAATGGACGATGGGGCTCCTTTCTGGATCGGCGGATGGCCGCATTCGTCGCAGTACCATCATGTTGGATCTATATCATTGCCAAACTTGGACTTCTCGGGTCTCACCCCGGTATGTTCTGGTTTCTCCTCGCGGAAGTGGTGGCCCTTGCTTCTGTCCTTTTTTATGTGCATGAGAAACCGCCAATTCCACTATGGACCGCCGCAGTCTTGCTATCCGTGCACTATGCCTTCGGGATTGGTTTGTCGTTCAAAAACTCTCCCCCGATCCGATCAAGGTTGTTTTGGTTTTGGTAGGACCGCTTTCCGGCCTTGCTTGGGCGGCTTGCGTTATGAATTTGCGTCGCGCCCTTTCAGCAGGAGGGCACCCGCAGAGTCTTGATCGTCAGTCTAAAGAAGGCATTGTAATTGGCCGTAACCCGGGCTTTCGATCTCGCTGGCATCAGCAACACAACGGGTTCCAACCATCGACGACCGCCGCCAGTTCGATTTGGCCGCCAATGGAATCTGTGGCCCAGACGGATAACGTTCACGCCTTCTCTGGGCAGTTGGGAAGCGCGGCTTGGACATGTGACCGGAAGAATTCGGCTTACCGGTCCGGCTGCGGTAATCTATTTCATTTTCGCTCAGCTCACGGCTTCAGGATGAACGAACTTTTCATTCGGAGGTCCCGTGAAGACGCCCCAACCAGCACGTCGAACTGGCCCGGCTCCGTCACCCAGTCCTTCTTCGTGGTGCTGTAGAAAGCCATTGCGGCGCGGTCCAGCGTAAATTGCACAACCTTCGATTCTCCGGGGGCAAGATCAACTCGACGAAAACCTTTCAGTTCCTGGATCGGGCGATCGGCGCTGGAGTGTCCGTCGTGAACGTAAAGTTCCACGATCTCGGCACCGGGACGTGATCCGCTGTTTCGGACCTGCAGGCTCACCTCCAGCGGCTGTCCCGGCGATGCCTCGCTCGGTGAAACCTTCAGATCGCTGTAATCAAACTTTGTGTAGGAAAGACCGTAGCCAAAAGGGAAGAGCGGCTCTATCTTTTTCTTATCAAAATATCTGTAGCCTACGTAAATACCTTCCGCGTAATCGACCTGCAGATTTTCGCCAGGATAGTGTCCATACGCCGGCGAGTCCTTCCACTGTTTCACAAAAGAAACGGGAAGCTTGCCGGAGGGATTGGCATCGCCAAACAGAACATCTGCAATTGCGTTTCCGCCTTCCTGCCCGCCATACCACATGTCCACGACGGCAGAAACATGCGCAATCCAGTTCGACATAACCACAGGGCCGCCTGCGTTAATCACCACGATGGTGTGTTTGTTCGCTTGCGCCACCGCCTCAATCAGTTCGTCCTGTCCAGCAGGCAGATCAAGCGACTTGATATCAAAATCTTCCGACTCAAGTTTCGGAGACCGTCCCACAACGACGATGGCAGCGTCCGCCTTCGCCGCGGCACTGACCGCGTCATTTTTGATCTGCTCGCGGGATCGGGAATTATCCTGGCTCCTGTCGTCGCCTTCCATCGCCACGCCCAGCGCATAACGGACTTGCACGCGCTTACCGGCTCGCTCCTGAATGCCCTGCAGCGGAGATATTGAATATTTTGGAACTACCAGCGAACTGCCGCCGCCACCGGTAACGGCGACGGCCGCATTCGGTCCAATCACCGCGACCGAGTGAACCTTCGCTCTATCCAGTGGGAGCAGACCGCCATCGTTCGCGAGCAGCACGATGCTCTCGGTCGCGGCCTTGCGCGCCACGGCGCGCTGCTCGGCCGTATCGACCACGCCGGTTGCGGAGTGTGGCTTGTCGAATTGTCCGCTGATGAACATCACGCGAAGGATGCGGGCAACATTATCGTCAATTGTGGCCGCGGAAATTTTGCCAGCAGATATTTCCGGCAGCACTTTTTCCGCGACCAGCCAACCGCCGCCATTGCCTGCGGCTTGCGTCTCTGGCTTTTTTAGCCAGTCCTTCATTGGCTGCCCGCCCGGCATTTCCAAATCCATGCCCGCATTCACCGTGCCTGCCGTGCTGTAGGTGCTGCCCCAATCGGACACTACAAATCCCTTGAAGCCCCACTGTTTCTGCAGCACGTCTTTTAACAGGAAAGGGTTCTCTGCACAGTAGACGCCGTTGAGCCGGTTGTATGCCGACATCACAGACCAGACCCCGGCTTCCTCGACGGCTGCTTTGAAAGCGGGGAAATAGATTTCCTCTAAAGCGCGCTGGTCGACCACCGCATTAATTCGATGTCGTTCAAACTCCTGATTGTTCGCGGCAAAGTGCTTGACGGTCGCGATAACACCTTCGCTTTGCACCCCCTTGATGTAAGCCACGGCGAGCCGGCCGGAGAGATAGGGATCTTCGCCGTACCCCTCGAAATTTCTGCCCCACAGAGGGGTACGGTTGATGTTCACCGTTGGCCCCAGAATCATGTCGCGTCCCAGAGCTTTCACTTCCTGACCGATCGCTCGTCCCTCGCTTTGCAGCAGGTCGGTATCCCAAGTCGCGGCCATCGCCACTCCAGCGGGGAAAGCGGTCGTGGTCACCTTCTTCTCGGCGACCTCCGCTTTGGTCTCAGCGGAAGGTCCGGCCCACGACCTTATGCCGATCGGGCCATCCGCCATTTTTATTGATGGAATGCCGAGCCGCTGATTCGGGACGCTCTGCATCCAGTCAGCCCCACTTAGCATGGCGACTTTCTCCTGCAGCGTCAGACGTCCGAGCAGATCCTGAACGCGTTGCTCAACCGGCAGAGTTGGATTCTTGTACGGCGGGTTACTGGAATCGCTTTGATTCTGGGCAACGCACAGTATGGCCTCAAAGAGAATCAATGCCAGACAGACGGAACGCCTCACGGTTATACCTCCATGGAACTCCACAGCCGTATCGCTGAATTCGGACCGTTGTATCACAAATTTGGATCGTTAGACGAATCATGGGAGGAAAACAACCGGCGTCATCGCCGGAGTAGAACCGCGTGAAGCAAAAGCTGCCGGAACAGCCAAAGCCGACATCATTGACAGTTCCCGCGGTCTCCGATTCAATAGCTAATGTAGCTGCAACCTGACCCAGCGAATTCCGCTCATTAGGTCCGACAGCCGCAAATTCGTCTTCAGGAGCACACTACATGTCAGCACCCAGCCGCCGGCCAGAGATTCGCAGGCGCCGCGCTCGTCAGCATAAGATCACCACCCTCCGCAAACGTCTCGCTTCGGCTCAGTCCGACTCCGACCGCAACCGGGTCACGGCCAAGTTGCACAAGCTCTCGATCGCTTCGCCGGGTCAGCCTTTGCTGAAGTAGGTCCCTGGCTCAAGCCTGGTTTGGCGGCGGCGAGCGCGAAACTCCCGGGTCAAGCTGCTCCCGCGCTGCTCTTGCCGCCTGAGGCTGCCGGCTGGCCTGCGGATTCCGCATTGCCTGTGGGGCGAAGAACCTCCTGATAGACTTCCTTGATCCGAAGCACGGATTTTTCCCAGGAAAACTTGGCCGCTTGCCGATAGCTGCGTTCCTTCATTTTCTCGCGCAACGGCTGGTCAAGGAGAACCCGGTGCAACGCGCGCATAATTTCGAAAACATTCTCCGGATGCACCAGCACCGCGGCGTTCCCCACCACTTCAGGCAGCGAAGTCACGTTTGAGGTAACCACGGGTGTTCCGTGCGCCATCGCCTCCAGCGGCGGCAAGCCGAAGCCTTCATACAATGATGGGAATACGAAGATCTTGGCCGCATCGTAAAACGTGCGCAAGACTTCGATCGGCACAAAGCCCAAGAAGCGCACATCATTCTGCACGCCGCTGCGGATCACCGTCCTCCGCAGGTCAGGGTTGCCGGAAACGTCATCTCCAATAATAATGAGCTTCAGGTCAGGAAACAGCTGATCTTTTTCCAACTCTGTTTTCAGGGCGGAGAAAGCTTCGATCATCCTTACAACATTCTTGTGCGGACTGATTCTCCCGGCATAGAGCAGAAACGGATAAGTCACCTGATACCGTTCTGCGATCAACTGGCGATCCGCAGGGTTCGCGTGTCCTCGCAGCCTCTCGTCGATCGCGTTGTAGACGACTTCAATGCACCTCGAGGGAATATTGAACAGCTTTTCCATTTCCAGTTTAGTAAAGTTCGAGACCGCAAGAATGCGCGCGGCCCCCCTCAGAACCCGCTTGGTCAGTTGGAAGTGCAGGGTTCGCGAAAATCCGGTCTTCTCTTGCGCACGCGATAAATGCTCCAGGATGTC
>Ga0307476_10002653_pt1 | contig 10607 bp, 11 predicted proteins | sample atmos_gasesECM2C_2_FD_203314 | JGI IMG/M metagenome (GOLD analysis project Ga0307476, IMG submission 203314) | Hardwood forest soil microbial communities from Morgan-Monroe State Forest, Indiana, United States - atmos_gasesECM2C_05 | ecosystem: Environmental > Terrestrial > Soil > Temperate...
TCGCTTCCTGACTGGCGTTGCTGGCCACCAGCAGTTGCTGCGGCAGATGCTTGAGGCCGATCACGGGGCTGTCATTCATCAGGACCAGTCGCTGAATCACATTCTCCAATTCCCGTACATTGCCTGGCCACTCATAATCTTCCATCACCGCCAACACTTCGGATTCGACCTGCTTCGGCGGTTTGTTGTTGGCTCGGCAGTAAATGCGGAAAAAGTGATCTGCCAGTACCGGCAAGTCCCCCAGCCTTTCGCGCAGTGGCGGCACCACGATCGGAATCACATTAATGCGGTAGTAGAGGTCCTCGCGAAACCGGCCGGCGCGCACCATTTTTTCCAGATCCTCGTTCGTGGCAGCGACCAGCCGGAAATCAATTTTCTTAGCCACCTTGCCTCCGATGCGGGTGACCATGTGCTCTTCCAGAACACGCAGCAACTTACTCTGGAGCGCCAGCCCCAAAGTAGCGATCTCATCCAGGAACAACGTTCCGGTATGCGCGAGTTCGAGGTGCCCCGGCCGCGCCGTTTTAGCGTCCGTGAACGCGCCCTTTTCGTGCCCAAACAGTTCCGTCTCGATCAGGTTCTCAGGCAGAGCGGCGCAGTTGATGCTGACAAACGGCTTTTCAGAACGAGGACCGAGCGAGACAATAGCGCGCGCCACCAGTTCCTTGCCAGTTCCGCTCTCCCCGCGAATCAGCACGGTACTGGCGCTGTCCGCCACCCGGCGGATGGCGTCGTATAGCCGCTTCATCGGTTCGCTGCCGCCGATCAGCTCGCCGCAGCCTTGTTGGCCAACCTCTTCTTTGCTGTTACGGTTTCGGTACTCGATCTCCGCCGTGCGCTTCTCGAATAGCCGGCCCAGAATGATCCGTACCTCCTCGAAATTGATGGGAGCCACAAAATATTCATCCACGGCGCAGTTCACCGCTTTGAGGCGAAGGTTCCGGCTGTTGGAGCGCGTCAGACCGACCAGCACCAAGTCGGTACTCTGCGAGCGCAGTTCGGCCAGCGCGGCGATTCCGTCTTCGATACCCTTCTCCACCGTGTCGATATCCAGGAAGATGGCATCGGGAAGTTCCTTCCGGACCACGGTCTTCAATTCGTCCCAAGTTTGCAGGACACGCAGTTCATAGTCCGGGCCCAGATGGGCTTCGGCTTCGGGACGCACTCGTTCGTCGGTGGTCACGATGACAACCCGATAACGGGAATGTAAAGTTTGGATCGTGGCGGAGCCCCCCTCTTAGGCGGAAAGGATTATGGCAAATTTTTCGCCCCTTGAGGGTGAATTTTTCAATCCTCGCGTGTCTGTCCCCCAAGACCGGTACCTACGATTGCAAAACCCAGAGTATTCCCGTAACTTTAGGACGCGATTTAACACGCAACTCTTTCCTTACCACTGCAAAGCTCTAAAAGGGGGCATGGCTTGGACATCAATGTCCGAAAGCGTTCACAAGTACAAGTGATCCAGCTTAGGGGACAGCTCAGAATGGGGCCCGCCGTGGACAGTTTGCGCCAAACCCTGGAGGAGGCGCTCGGCACGGGAGACACTCGCGTCGTGATGAACCTCTCCGAAGTTCCAATGGTCGATTCCACCGGGATTGGCTTGCTGGTGCGATTTCTGGCCCTCATTAAGCAGAAGGGTGGAAACCTAAAGCTCGCGCAACCTTCCAAATTCGCGGTGCAGACTTTGCGTTTGGTGGGCGTTCTCAACCTTTTCGAGGTTTTCGATAATGATGACGCGGCAGTGGAATCTTTCACCTAGGGGCTATATGTCTCCTGGGATGCGGCCCCACACCATGAGTCTCTATGTCCGCTGACGATTGCGGCAGCCCAGGAACCGGAGCATTATCAGAATTGGTTGACCTCAGCATTCCTGCGCATTCTGAGGCGATCGGTGCGGTGGTGGATGCCATTTGCGAAACCTTGGTCTCTTTAGAGGTACCCGAACAAAAGCGCTTCGAGGTGGCGTTGGCACTTCAAGAGGCCTTGTCCAATGCGGTTGTGCACGGTTGCGGGAATGACCCCACCAAACAGGTCCGGTGCCGGGTGAAGTCCGATCCCCAAGGCCGAATCGTTATTACCGTGACCGATCCCGGACCGGGTTTCAGTCCAGATCTCCTGCCCGACCCAAGGAGAGATGAAAACTTACATGCCGACCACGGACGCGGTGTCTATTTAATTCGGCAGCTCATGGACGAAGTTCACTTCGGGCCCCGTGGAAGTGAAATTACGATGTGGAAGTACTAGCTAAGAAAATTCGCCTGTCATCGGATGTCGTGCCTGTCTCCGTCAAGCAGCCTTGCTTTCGCCGTCCGATTTCTCCAGATGTCCCCCAAACTGATACCGCATCGCGGACAAAAGTTTGTTCGCGAAGTCGGCCTCACCCCGAGAACTGAATCGCTCGTAAAGCGCGGTGGTGAGGACTGGGGCGGGTACTGCCTCGTCGATTGCGGCTTTTATCGTCCAGCGCCCTTCACCCGAGTCGGACACCCGGCCGGCAAACTTCGAAAGATCAGGGTCTCGAAGCAGAGCGCCCGCCGTCAAATCGAGCAGCCACGAGGCGATTACGCTGCCTCGACGCCACACTTCCGCGATGTCTGGCAACTTCATGTCGTATTGATAGTGCTCGGGGTCTCGGAGTGGCGTGGTTTCCGCATCGGCTGGGGCGTTTGTCTGTTTGCCGACGTTCGCCTTACGCAGAATGGAGATGCCCTCAGCGTACGCGGCCATCACGCCATACTCGATTCCGTTGTGGACCATTTTGACGAAGTGGCCCGCGCCATTTGGGCCGCAATGAAGGTAGCCTTGTTCCGCAGTACCGTCGATCTTCTCTCGGCCAGCAGTGCGCGGAATATCACCTAACCCCGGAGCGAGCGCCGCGAAGATTGGATCGAGCCGCTGGATAACCTCAGTCTCGCCCCCAATCATCATGCAATAACCTCGCTCCAGACCCCAAACTCCTCCGCTGGTTCCCACATCGACGTAGTGAACGTTTTGGGAAGAGAGTTGCTTGGCACGTCGGAGATCGTCGATGTAGTAGGAGTTCCCGCCGTCGATGAGAATATCGCCTGCCTCAAGATGCGGTGAAAGATCGGCGATGGTATCGTCGACGACCGCGGCCGGCACCATCAGCCAAATCGTTCGAGGTTTCTCAAGTTTCTTCACCACGTCCGCCAGCGATGTGGCGCCGATCGCTTTTTCCTTGACGAGTTCCTGCACAGGTTGTGGAGACCGGTTGAACACGACGCAGCTATGACCCTTGCGGATGAGCCTGCGCACCATATTCCCTCCCATCCTTCCAAGACCGATCATGCCGATTTGCATAGTTTCTCCTTAGGATTTCGTCTGAGCATGGATCCGCGGCAGAGCCGCTCTTTACTCGCGCGCCAAGCCGTCTAATTCCCGCACTGCGTTTGCGTCAACCTTCAATCCTGTTGCCGCCACCTAAAACGCCAAAATTGATGGACGCCAACTCTGTTGGAGTAATGCCAGGCCGGCAACGTTGCAAAAAAGTAGGTCGAGTCATCAAGCCCGGCCGTATCGATCGATACTATCGCATCAACCGGGGCGACGACTTCGTGTTTGTCTTCGCTCGCTACCGTAACGAGCGATGCGACCGTCCTTGCTCATGGGCCTTTGAGTTTCGCGAATGCAGCCGCCGCAGCGTGAAGGCGGTCGAAAAACTGCGCCGGCCGGCCCGATGGTTCTCCAATTTGCGCGCCGGAGCCGAGGGCGATCGAAGAAACAGTGCGACTCGACGAGTCGTGTAGTCTGGTTCTGCTAAAGCATTTAGCTTCTTCTCGGATTGAAGGCTCAAGATGAACGATCAACAAAAGAAGGAGCAGTATTCTGGAGTGCGAGATCAACAGATCCGTGCGGCGCTGGATCAGCATTGGGCGGCGTCCGACGCCGACGATTTTGAAACGGAGCACCTCATCTATCACGAGGACGCGGTGCTGGATTACCCACAGTCAGGCGAGCGAACCCGAGGTCGACACAACATACAGAACCAACGTGCTAGTCAGCCCAGCAAAAAGCGGTTTACTGTCCGACGAATCACTGGCGGCGGTGACCTTTGGGTCACCGAATTCATCCTGACATATGACGGCAAGCCGTCCTACACTGTGAGCATCATGGAGTTCAAGGGCGATAAGGTTGCACGGGAAACACAGTACTTTGCGGATCCATTTCCGCCTCCCCCATCGCGTGCTCAATGGGTCGAAACCATCGACACATAATCTCGAGGCAGCCTGATTAACGCGGTTAGCAGATGATTGGGGGATCGTTACTGCACATCCTCACATGGAGGGACAAGAGATGGATTGGAGACGGTTGGTCCAGTTTGCGCTGCTGGGTAGCAGTGATTTGGAACAATATGCCATCTTGCTGGTACGCCTTTCGATCGGGCTGTTCTTCGCCATCTCCGGCGCAAATAAATTGTTTGTCGCCGGCGGCGCGAAACCTGTCTACGAAACGCTCGTTAAAGCCAAAGTCCCGTTTCCCCGCCAGACCGCTTATTTCGTGTCGGGTGTCGAGTTCGTTTGCGGATCCGTGCTGACCGTGGGGTTTCTTTCGAGCCCGGCCAGCGTGGCTCTATTAATCGATATGACTGTCGCTACCTTGACCAGCGCGCTTTCCACCCTGCCTAAAGGACTATCGCCTCTTAACTGGCTCGACGATTTCCTCTACCTTCCGGAAGTCCTGTACATGCTCTTCTTTGTTCTGCTGATCTGCTCTGGTCCGGGAAAGTTCAGTGTCGATTACTGGCTCGCCGGCAAGTTACTCGGATGATCGATCTACGAAATAGCTTGTTGCTAGAGTTAGGGCTTTGCGGGCAGGGGCTGCCAGAGCTCAATCTTATTTCCATCCAGGTCATAGATCCAGGCAAAGCGACCGTAGGATTCATCCATTCGTTTGGGGTCAATCTTTACGCCCTCTTGTTTTAAGCGGTCGAGCAAAGCGTCCATATCGTCCACGATGTAGTTGATCATGAAGGGTGCGGGGCTCGGATCGAGATACTTAGTTGAGGCGGGGAAGATAGTCCAAACGGTGACGTGTTCCTTTTGCGGGTCGTCGTGTTCGCGCCAGGGAAGCATCGCGCCCTGGCCCTGGTCAGCGAGTCCAAGATGCTTCGAATACCATTCGCGCATCTGATCACGATTCGCCGATTTGAAGAAGATACCGCCGATTCCCAGAATGCGCCCCCGCTGCTCCGTTTTCACAGGCGGCTTCGACTTTTCAGGTTGCGGAGATTTCACTTCCTGTCCTCCCATTGAGCCGGCCGAGAGGAGCAACAGCGAGCCGAGCGCAATTGTGCTCCACGATATGGGTTGCATCGGCGGATTATACAGAAGTTTCGATTCGAATGGAGAAATCAGTTCGCTCAAGCTTCATCGCGATTCACTTTCCCATAAAGAATTCGGACATAGAAGTCTTTCGATTTTTCCTGGTCACTCACGGTGAAGAAGCGAGCTGCGAAGAAGCCTTCGTGTGCAATCGGCGCATCAGGTAGATCCATGCGGTGCCTCCCGTTGGCGATAGATCAAGATGGCCGTCTGACATCCTTTAGACGTCGTACGAGGTGTGCGTGCCTCTTCGATTGCTCCAATCTCACACTGTGCCGAAGAAGCGCTGCAATTCTCGACGATTTCGTCCGGACGTTCCTCCTGCAGGAAATGTCCGCAATCGAGACTGCGCCCGGTAACTGTTGAGTTCGCTTTCGCCTGCCAGCCGCCAGGACGTCCCACAACCCTCCTACGGTTCCTCTTGCGCCCCAGAGAGCGAGCACCGGCGCCGCGATCTTTTTGCCTGCACGGTCGTCCGCCTCGTCCATCTCAAGGCCGATATCGGCAGACGCTCTGAAATCCTCGCACCCTGGAACGGGCAGCTAATTTAGGAGCGATTCCCAGTCGGCTGGCACCCTTCCCGCGGGTCCAGGAGCGGGCTGATTTTGTGGATGCGAATGCGGCGGAAGCAAGTCCGCACCCTTGATCATCCCCCGCTGCGCGTAATCGTAGAACCAATCCTCACCCGGCTCGAAGCTGGCAATGATCGAGTGGCCCGTGGCCGCCGCATGCTTTGACGCATGCTGACTTGGAGAGCTGTCACAGCATCCGATGTGCCCACACTCTGCACAGCGGCGGAGATGAAGCCACCAACCCTTCGGTGAGGCTCGGCTTCGAAGCCGGGTTGATTCCGCGCAGACCCTTTTTCATTTCCGATTTTCCTTTCGTGTCCTCGGTTCGCAAAAAATAATGTCAGGCCACCAGCAAGACCTTCCCCAAACCGCCCTTTTCTGCCGCTGCTTGAGCTTCGGCCGCGTTGCTGAGTGGCAGCTTGCGGCTGATCGGGATCACTAGCTTGCCATCTCGGACGGCTTCGGCCATGAACTGAAGAGTCTTCACATCAGGTGTCACGTACACCGGTACCACCTTTACGTTTGGGTACTTCTCGGCATTTCGTGGCGCCCCGAGGACCGATGCAAACACTCCCCCGGGCTTGACTTTCGCGATCAATTGTTCAGCAGTCTTGCCGTCGACCGTATCAGCGACGACATCGAGCATCGGAAGATTCGCAATCGCATTGTCGTCATCGGTTGCGAGCAACTGATCTGCGCCGATGGTCTTTGCTTCATCCATCTGCCGCTTCAATACCCCTGCGATCACCGTTGCTCCCCGTTGCTTTGCAGTGAATGCCGCCGAACGCCCGACATTTCCAGCAGCACCTACGACAAGCACCGTCTGGCCCGCTTTGATTCCGGTGGCGGACATGAGTTGGTTGCCAGTCGTCGTCACCAGAGGCAGCGCCGCCGCCTGGATCAAATCGAGTCCCTTGGGGACCTTCGCCAGAATCGCGGCTTTCACAACGCAAAGTTCGGCGTAAGTATCCGCCGCCATTGCAAACACCTGGTCACCCCGGGAAAAGCCTTCCACTCCGGGCCCAACCGTGACGACTGTCCCCGCAATGTCCACTCCCATCAGTCCGGGAAAGTTGATGGGGTAAAAGTCTTTCGTTAATCCAGCACGCCGTTTGTAGTCGATCGGATTCACGCTCGTGGCGGCGACCCGCACCAACACCTCACCCGCACCCGGAACCGGGTCAGGGTATTCCTCGAAGGTCAGTACTTCAGGACCGCCATATCGGTGGACAACAATCGCTTTCATATTTCATCTCCTTATGTACGGTAGGGGAAACAACCACTAACAAGCTTAGATCAACGAAGCGAGAATTGCTCGCCGAGTGGATGAAGGGTCAAACTCGAACCTGCCGGAGAGGCATGGCGAAATAGTTTAGCGCGAAACCACCCACCAACTCTTCCGCTCAACCTTGCTCGCCTTCGCTGAAGTTCGGTATTTTGCCCGCTTCAGCACATCCCAGATCTCGCACTGCAACTAAAAGCCGTGCAGGTCGCGCCCAAGAACGAACGCAAAACCATCTCAAGATTGTGGCTGAGGAAACGAAAGTTGTGGCCATGCCCACAAGAGTTCAGTAAAGACCCGTATAGTTAGCGCATAGTTGGGCAAAAAAGAGGGAGCCAATTCTCTGGCTCCCTTTAACTCGCTTATTTTCTATGAGTTCTTGGTTGCGGGGGGTGGATTTGAACCACCGACCTTTGGGTTATGAGCCCAACGAGCTACCAGACTGCTCCACCCCGCATTTCGATCATAATCAATGCCGGTGACGTCGTCAAACTTCCAGCGCTATGCCTCCGCCCCTTATCCCGTCGCGGAAGAGTCAACGCTGCGTTCCCTACGCTCGATTCACTCACTTGGAATCTGGCGGATTTCGAACGTGTCCGGGACCTGGTTCCTTCTATAAAATGTCTCGTGCTTGGGCTGACCGCATCCAACGGCCGGTTCTGGGCATCGAACAAAAACTGAAGCAAAGTGGATTAAAATATCTCGAGTTAATGCGCAGCAAGGAGAACACTAAACTATGGCCAAAAAAGATTCCAACTCAAAAGCCCCCGCCAGCGAACGAGGAAATGTCAGCGCGCAGCCTCGCCTTCATCAGCGGGCTGCCGAAATCCAACAATATGGAACCGTCTCGCACATGTTGCCCCTAGATCTGGAAGAGCCGGTTCGTCTGGAAATGACTGAACAGCTCAACCTGTTGTTAGCCGATACCATGACCCTGCGTGATTTGTACAAGAAATCGCATTGGCAGGTAGCCGGACCAACTTTCTATCAGCTCCATCTCTTGTTCGACAAGCATTACGAGGAACAATCGGAAATTGTAGACACGATTGCCGAACGGATTCAACTTCTAGGCGGAATCTCCATTGCCATGGCCGCCGACGTCGCAGAGACCACCCGCATCGAGCGTCCGCCAAAGGGCAGGGAAGAGGTGCCAGTGCAGATTTCCCGCCTGCTGGACGCGCATCAGACCATCATCGGCCACTGCCGCGAACTGGCAGAGCGCGCTGACAAACTGGGCGATGCCGGCACCAATGATCTCGTCGTCAGCGATGTGCTGCGTGCCAATGAATTGCAGGTTTGGTTCTTGAGCGAACACCTGGTAGATGCGCCGCTGGTCATCGCCGATCAAACACGGTTGCGCAACGCCAGCTAGGTCCACTCGTAATTCATTCAACTCGCTGATAGCAATCGGGTGGGCTCTTCTTTCCGAGCCTGCCCGTTGCATCGTCTCGCTATCGGCAAACGGCGTGCTGTGATCGCGCCGGTGCGCACTCAGGCAGTGAATCTCGTTGCCTTGCCCTTTTCCTACCCCAAAACTTTTCCGGTCTGCAAATACCTGCTAATAGTAAACTCGACATCGGGTAAACCCAGACCATGCCATCTTCCATCGAACAGATTCTTTCCAGTTACAACGACCACGCACCCCTGGCGCAGGCCTCAACCATTCCCGCCACTTGGTACGTCGATCCCCGCATCGCCGAACTTGAGCGCCTGAGCGTATTCAGCAAAACCTGGCAGCTCGTCGCGCGCACCGATCAACTGCAAGCGCCCGGAGAGTTCGTCACCTCGACGGTCGCCGGCGAACCTGTCGTTGTGGTTCGTGGCAATGATGGCGTCTTGCGCGCTTTCTACAATGTTTGCCGCCATCATGCTGCCGCTGTAGTGACTCAACCCTGCGGAAAGGCATCGCTGTTGCATTGTCCGTATCACGGGTGGAATTACGGCCTGGATGGCTCACTCAAAGGCATGCCTGAGTTCGAAGGCGTCGAGAATTTCGATCGTTCGAAAAATGGCCTGGTTCCCATCCGTGTGGAAACCTGGGAGTGCTTCGTCTTCGTCAATCTTGACGACCACGCCGCTCCGCTCCTTCAGTTCCTCGGCGGTCTCGTCCAGCGCGTCGCTCCTCTGGGCATCAGTAAATTGCATTACTTCGACAGCCGTACCTACAACATCCATTGCAACTGGAAAGTCTTCGTCGATAATTATCTCGACGGCGGTTATCACGTTCCCCATCTTCATAAAGACTTGAATTCGGTTCTCGATTACAAGAACTACACCATCGAGAACGAAGACCGTTACAGTCTGCAGTCCAGCCCCTTGGTCGCCTCCGATGAAAACGCCGCCATGGAGTCCACGCGCAAGGGTGACCGTGCATGGTATTTCTGGCAGCATCCCAATCTCATGGTCAATTGCTACGAGGGATACATGGACACCAACCTCGTGATCCCCGTCGATGTCGACCACTGCACCGTGATTTTCGATTTTTATTTCGCTGGCACTGGTGAAGCCCACCGCGAATACAACGAACGGTCGGTGAATGTCGGGAGTGGCGTGCAGGAGGAAGATCTGGGCATCTGCGAAGATGTGCAGCGCGGCCTGAAGTCGCGTGCCTATCGGGCTGGCCGTCTTTCCGTCCGCCGCGAAGCCGGCGAACAACTCTTTCACCGTCTGCTCGCCGCCGATCTTAAGCGAGGTCTAGCCCAGCCGTCTGCTGCCGCCGACTAAGTTGCTGACAAATATTCAGTTCGTGATGAAGGACGGCAAGGTTACCAGCAGTGATTCATAGAGACGTAGCTTGCTACGTCTTCTTCGCTGCGCTCATAATCGCGCGTCGATGGCTGTTGTATTTGCCGGGGAATCAAAAATTCACTCTTGCGTCAGATCCTGTTCCCGCCGCATCGCCCGCAAATCGATTCCCAACTGCTCTGCCTTCTTGTAAAGATGGCTGCGCTCCAGGCCGAGTGACTTCGCCGCCAAGCTCACATTCGAATGGCTGCGCTTCAATTCGGCCAGAATCACTTCTTTCTCAAAAGCATCTACTCGCTCCGCCAGCGGCCCCAACGCGGATGTAGCAGGCGACCCCGCTCCGCGCCCGCCCCTCGGCATCGCGGCCTCCACCGTCGCGAGGTCCACTTGCCCATCGGTCGCCAGCAGCATCAGTCGCTCCACCATGTTGCGCAATTCGCGCACGTTTCCGGGCCAGCTCTGTGCTTGCAGCGCTTCCATTGCCTCAGCGGTGAAGGGAATCGCTTTCCATCCATTCTGCGCGCTCACTTGCGCCGCAAAATGCCCGACCAGCGCCGGAATATCTTCGCGCCGTTCCCGCAGCGGAGGCAGCACCAACGGAAAAACATAAATCCGGTGAAACAGATCCGGACGGAATTTCTCCTCACGCACCCGCGCTTCCAGGTC
>Ga0307476_10002654_pt1 | contig 10607 bp, 13 predicted proteins | sample atmos_gasesECM2C_2_FD_203314 | JGI IMG/M metagenome (GOLD analysis project Ga0307476, IMG submission 203314) | Hardwood forest soil microbial communities from Morgan-Monroe State Forest, Indiana, United States - atmos_gasesECM2C_05 | ecosystem: Environmental > Terrestrial > Soil > Temperate...
CTGCTGACTCTTTCGGGAGTTTTTATGTTGAACGCCTACTGGGAAATGTGCGATTCGGGCATGCTCGGGAAGAAGAAGGCCGTCGCTCCCGCGCCAAAATCTCCCACGGTGAAAGCGAGCTAAGACTTCATGGCCACTCAAACCGCCGCATTGTCCCGGCCGCTTGCGCCCACCTCAGCGGGAGTGCTGCTGCCCGCCTTCACGCTCTGGTGGCGTGAGATCGTACGCTTTTACCGCCAGAAGACTCGTGTAGTAGGTGTGCTCGCTTCGCCGCTGTTGTTCTGGGTGGTGATCGGCTCCGGCTTTGGTACGTCATTTCGCTCGGGCGGGGGACAGGGCCAGCAGCACTACATGGATTATTTCTATCCCGGCGCGCTCATCATGATCGTCCTTTTCACTTCAATCTTTGCCATGATGTCGCTGATCGAGGACCGCAAGGAAGGATTTCTACTGTCGGTGCTGGTCGCGCCCGTGCCGCGCTCCGCGATCGTTCTCCGTTTGCCGGCATACATCTTAACGTGCTTCAAGTTCTGTTGGTCGCCGTGGTAGTCTTTCTGATTTCGTTCGCGCTGACCGCGCTCGGCTTTGCCATCGCATGGCCCATGGACTCCACCCAGGCCTTTCACGGCATCATCAATTTATTCCTGATTCCGCTGTGGCTCTTATCCGGCGCACTGTTTCCCATGACCGGCGCTTCCGGCTGGATTCGCGCCCTCATGTACATGAACCCGCTCACTTACGGAGTGGAAGCGCTGCGTGCTCTGCTCTATCCCGGAATACAGGCGACCTTCCCACTGTCTTCCGCGATCGCGACCTTGCTTCTGTTTTCCCTGGTGATGTTCGGACTGGCATTCCTGATGGCAAACCGCCGCAGCACGCGGCCCGCCGCGTGATCGCCGATAGTTGAAGAATTGAAGATTACCCTGTGTTCCCCTGTGTCCCCTGTGGTAAAGACTTTGATCTTCATGTCAATCGTGAAACTAAAAATCGACGTAGCCGGAACGGTAGGCGACCAGGCCTGGCGCGAGATCAAGCAATTCGATCAGATTCAGAGCGCCGACTTCGGACCCCAGTTCGGCAGTGGCGGACTCTCCGCAGGCCAGGTGGCCACGGCCGCCGCGACCGTGCCACCAAGTGAAGCGAGGCGGAACCCTTACCCCAAAGGCGCCTGGATCGGCGCTGAAATCCGCCTCCAGACCCCGCTTCTAGCCCAATATGCTGTTTCGCATTATCTTGAGCAAGAACGCGTGCTTGACGCGGATGTCGTAGAGTGACCACTAGCGTGTCTGCCAATCCCATCCCGGCGCCGCCCACTGAGAGCGCACAAACGCCCAAGCCCGGCATGTCGCGCGCCCAAAAACTCCTCTTCTTCCTAACGGCGTGGCTGATCTGCCTGATGCCTTTCCTGTTCTGGTGGAACACTTGGTTCGGCCGCAAGCTTTCCGATCAGCAGTTGACCGAGTACTTGCACGACGCGAAAAAGCCGCGACACATTCAGCAGGCACTCGTGCAGGTGGGCGAGCGTATCACAAGGCGGGATACAACCACGAAACAGTGGTATCCACAACTGGTGCAGCTTGCGGCCGATCCGGTGGAAGAAGTTCGCAATACCGACGCCTGGGTGATGGGCCAAGACCCGTCGGGCGCGGGATTCCACGAGACCCTGCTGAAGATGCTCGCCGACCCCTCGCAGATGGTTCGCGGCAACGCCGCGTTGTCGCTGGTGCGCTTCGGGGATGCATCGGGGCGTCCACAGATTCTGGCGCTGCTGCAGCCCGCGAAAATTATTTCTCCGGAATCTGGCCGTGTCATCGACTCAGACCGCCCCGGCACCGCCATCCACCAGGGCGGATTGATCGCCAAGATCGCGCCCGCAAATTCTGCGCACTCACCAACCATCGAGATCCGTTCCCCGATTCCCGGACGAATTCGCTCCGTAGCCGGCACCGGAGCGAATATCGCCGCAGGCGCGGAAGTAGGTGTTATCGATCCCGCGAATGAGCAAGTATGGGAAGCCCTGCGCGCCCTCTATCTCATCGGCCAACCAGACGACCTCACCGCGATTGGTCCCTATGAACGCGACCTGCCAGATATTTCAAACGATGTGCGACAGCAAGCCCTGGAGACTGAGCAAGCAATACGAAAAAGGTCGGGCTCTTAAACAGAATCGGGTTACCCCGTGAACCTCCGTGTCCCCTGTGTTTAAGGTTTTCAACCCACGGCCTCTATCACCACTCGCTCCACTTCTTTCCAGGCCCCCGACCGCGGATCGACCAGGTCGAAATGTCCCGCGCCCGCAATTTCCACCAGACCTGCATCCTCCTTCATCTTCTGCTTCGCGCCTACGTAGTCCCTGCTGAAGGTTGGAGGCACAATATCATCGGCGGACCCATCCACCAAACGTTGGCGCGCCTGAATTGCCACTCTCATGGGATCCGCTTCCCGATAGTGGTCGGCAACCTCCGCTGGAGTCCCACCTAAAAACTCCACCACCGCGTCGTGGCTCAAGTGCAGCGCATAGGCCCGCTGCAAATCCACCACGCCCGCCAGCGATACTACGGCCTTTACGCCATTCTCATGCGCCGCCAAACACAGCCCCAACTGGCCTCCAGCCGAGTGTCCAATCACCACCACACGCCGCGGATCGAACTCATGCTGCCGCGCACTCTGCAATAGAAACTGGTAGGCTGCCCGCACATCCGCAAACGTCCCCGGCCAACCTCCGCCCGCATTCCCCACCCTGCGGTACTCCACATTCGCGGTCGCCAATCCCTTTGCCGCCAAAGCCGCGCATAAATGTCCGCCATATCCAAGATCGTACTTCGCCCGCCAAAATCCCCCGTGAAGATTGATCGCTAACGCGTGCGGCCCCTTCGTTTTTGGTAAGCGCAAATCCACAAATTGATTCGCATCGTCGCCGTAAGCCACCCGCGCGTCCGCCCTTGGCGGCGTCAAACTCAAAATGTCATCGCCCAGTGTCATGTTCAGCCGCTATTATAGGGGGCGCCGCGCGGCGGTACCCTCCCTACCGCATATTTTCTTCGCTTCCATCACAATTCATTTCTCTCTCTCGCAAAACTCCGCTATTCTCTACCCGGATGACCACGCTGCCTCTTTCCGAACTTCTCGGCGCCACCGTGTATGACGCGTCGGGCGCGCCCACCGGACGAGTGCGCGAAGTCACTCTCGCCCCTCAGGAAGACCGCAATCGCATCGCCTCATTCATCGTCAAAACCAAATCTGGCAATCGGGTACTTCCCTTTGCCTCCGTCTCCACCATCGATGGCAATGTTCATGCTTCCACCAATCCCGCAGACTGGCCTGCCGCCAACGGCGCCGAAGGCCTTTTCCTGCTCGAACGCGATCTCCTCGATCAGCAAGTTATCGACGTCCACGGCCGCAAAGTCGTTCGGGTCAACGATGTCGACCTGCAAGTCGATGCGCCCACGGAAGGCGCAGGCTCGCATGCCACGCTTCGTATCCAGTCCGTCGACATCGGCGTTCGCGGCGCCGTCCGCCGTCTGCTTCGCGGCCTTGCGCCGCGCGCCGCTCTCAATGTTTTGCTGGAGAAAATTCCTCCGCGCACCATTCCATGGAGCTTTGTCGACCTAATCGAGACCGACCCCGCGCGCCGCATCAAACTTAAAATCTCGCACGATGGCCTGGCCACACTTCATCCCGCTGACATTGCGGATATTGTCGAAGACCTTGCCCCCAATGAACGCGAAGCCGTCTTCCGCACCCTTGATGAAAACGTCGCCGCTGAGACGCTCGAGGAAGTCGATCCCCGGGTCCAGAGATCAATTGTCGAATCTCTCGACTCCGAACGCGCTGCCGAGATTGTCGAGGAGATGGACCCCGACGCCGCCGCCGACCTGCTCGCCGATCTCTCCCAGGATCGTACCGAGCAAATTCTTGTCGAGATGAAGCCTGAGGCCAGCCAGGAAGTTGTCGAACTCCTCGAACACCACGAAGAAACGGCTGCCGGCCGCATGACCACTGAGTTCCTCGCCGTTCCGCTCTCCGCGACCGTGGAGAATGCCATCAGCGTCATGCGGGAATTCGAAGGCGGCGTCGAATCGGTCAGCACCATCTATCTTGTCGATTCCTACGGCAGGCTCACCGGCGCCGTTCCCCTTGCCAAACTCGTGCTCGCCGACTCGGCCACGCCCTTGCTCTCCCTCACCAAAGACCCTCTGATCTTCACTCACACCGCCACGAATGAAAACCAAGTCGCGGAATTGTTCGACAAATACAATCTCATTACCCTACCCGTCGTCGACAAGCAGAACAAACTCGTTGGCGTCATCACCTCCGACGACGTAATCACCATGCTCCGCTCGAAACTGTAGGGCACTGAGATTTACATGTTATCCCGAGCGCAGCGAGAGACCTTGGGTTTGGCACATTGCGCTGCCGTCGCCACTGCCCCCTGCCAACTCGGTATAATCATTCGTTCCCAGGAGACTTCTTTTGGCCTTCGACGACCTCCGCCAGTGGATCGCCGCGCTCGACCACGCCGGCGAACTCAAGCGCATCCAAACCGAAGTCGATCCCATCCTCGAAATCGCAGAGATAACCGACCGCGTTAGCAAAGTGAAGACCGGAAAGCCCGGCGGTCCTGCCCTTCTCTTCCAAAACATAAAAAGCCATCCCGGCTCTCAGGTCCTAATCAACCAGTTCGGCTCCGAAGCCCGCATGAAGCTTGCCCTGGGCGTGAACTCCTTCGACGAATTCGCCGACCGCATCCGCGTCTTCATGGACCTGAAATCCCCCCAAGGCTTCCTCGACAAACTAAAAATACTCCCGCTCCTCACCGAAGCCGGAAAGTTTTTTCCTAAGACAGTACCCACCGGCCCCTGCAAAGAAGTAATCAAACGGGATAACTTCTCCCTGCTCGATTTCCCCATCCTGCAGTGCTGGCCCCAGGATGCCGGCCGCTTCATCACTCTCCCTTGCGTCACCACACGCGATCCAAAATCCGGCAAACGCAACCTGGGCATGTACCGCCTCCAGGTCTACGACGCCCGCACAACCGGCGCCCATTGGCAGAGACAGAAGGTTGCAGCCGAGCACTATCGGCAGGCGCTACGCATCGCCTCGAACCGTGGAGACGAGAACGAGTCGCCCGCGCGCGCAGCCGTCGATATCATGGCCCGCACGTCCGGGGGGCAAATCCTTGCGGAAGGCGCTTCCCCCTCGGGCAAAATGGAAGTCGCTGTCGCGATCGGCACCGACCCCGCTGTGACGTTCTCCGCCATCGTCCCAGCGCCGCCCGACGTCGAAGAATATTTAATTGCCGGATTCCTGCGCACCGCGCCCGTGGAACTCGTTAAGTGCGAAACAGTCAATCTCGAAGTTCCAGCAAGCAGCGAAATTGTCCTTGAGGGCTACGTGAACCTCGACGAACTCCGCACCGAAGGCCCCTTCGGAGATCACACTGGCTTCTACTCTCTCGAAGATCTTTATCCCGTCTTCCATGTCACCTGCATCACGCACCGCAAAGATCCCATCTATGCCACCACTATCGTCGGCAAGCCGCCCATGGAAGACGCCTACATGGGCAAAGCCGTCGAGCGCGTTTTTCTACCGCTGATGCGCCTCACCATTCCTGAATTGATCGACATCAATCTTCCCATCGAAGGCGTGTTTCACAACCTGATGATCGTCTCGATTCGCAAATCCTATCCCGGCCAGGCTCGCAAAGTGATGAATGCCATCTGGTCGCTCGGCCAGGCCATGTTCACGAAGGTCATCATCGTGGTCGACGAAGACGTCGACGTGCAAAACATTCCCGATGTCACCCTGAAAGTTCTAAACCACATCGATCCCGAGCGCGACATCCAATTCGCGCTGGGCCCTGTCGACTCGCTCGACCACGCCTCCCGCCTCGCCAACTACGGCTCCAAGATGGGCATCGACGCCACGCGCAAATGGCCCACCGAAGGCTTCACTCGCCCCTGGCCCGATGAGATTGTGATGGATGCGAGGACGAAAGCGCTGGTGGATGGGAAGTGGAAAGCGCTGGCGAAAGAGCTGGGGATAGATTAAATCGACGAGATAGACCAGGCCGGCGGAGAAGGCGGCCACATGCGGGTTCCCGCCAGAATGCTCTCTAGTCCCGGATCTTTTCTCCGAGCGAGGATTGAACGTAGTCGACAAAGGTCTCGATGACCAAAATTGAGAGGTCGAGTAGTTCCTCTATACCTGCTCGATTTAAATCTAAGTTGAGCTCGAAGCGATGGACAACACCATGTCTAAAATCTATTAGGTTCTTCAGCCTTTTTTCCAGCCAATCGATCCGCTTGCCCACTTTCCGTCTCTGCCTTAGCAGCTTCCAGATATCGATTCCGAACCATTCGTTGAAGGCCCTATGAATGCTGTCAATATTCTGGAAACTATACCAATCGGCAACAATGTCCTCTATCGACTTCGTATTTGCAGCTAGTGACATTGCATCGGAAAATTCTACTTTTCTGCTCTGCTCGAGAAGTCGCCGTTGCGCCCTCTTGTCGTAGCGCAGAAAGATTCTAAACGCTTGACCAAAGAAGTGTTCAAGAGCCGCCACCGCGAATGGAACGAGTGCGTTATACAGGACCCGCGTGGGATCAGCCCGAGCCAAAGGCCCAAGAGTGGTACCTTCCAACTTCTGCATATCTGAAATTGGATGTGGGAGGGCGAACCGGACTGATCTCAATCCTTGGATCGTACGCTCATGAATTATATATATCCCCCTTGCAAGGGGCGTGCGGTCCTTTACATCGACGGGCGTATATCGATTTCTACCATACCAGTCGTTGTAAAAAACTCCCCCAAACTGTCTTCTGGCAAAGCGTATAGTTTCGTTTTGCTCGTGCCGATCCCCTGAACTGGCCGAGGCTCTCGTGCGGGTGTGGATGGCCCACTTGCAAGGGAAATTCTGAATCTGTTCCCCGTCTGAGGGCGGAAAAACGGTCGCCTCGACTCCATCGAACGATCTGAAGTCGGTGCTCTCGAACCAGTGGAGATTAACAGTCCCTTTGGGCCATTCCGCCAGATGAGCGCAGGGCTTATAGCCGCGACGCTTGAGAAAGCCGACCAATTGCTCACGCGTCGCACGTGGCGGGAAAAGAGTGATTTCAATGCTCAGGAGTCACCTCGATGGTTGTAACGGAAGAGGGCTTCTCGAAAAACCGCGATTCTAATCAGAACAAGCAGGCGGAAATAGGGCTCCAATATCTAATCCTTCTTCCCGTCGATTAAGCGTGTGAGTTGGAGCCAACTTGCTTTGTAAGCCATGAACAATTACCTCCGTTCGACCTGACTCCTTAAGTAAGACGAAGTATATATGAGGGGCCTGACCCACCTGTCCGTCATGACGACTGAAGCCACTGACGCCCTGCGATTGTCGAAGCGTGGGCACCGCCATACTAACGCTTTACAATACTACCGCGTTGCGTTAGTATAGAGCCGTGATCGTGAGTTTCCGAGACCCGGAGACCGAACGGCTATGGCAAACCGGCAAGAGCCGGCGGTTGCCGTCTGATCTACATCTTCGGGCCTTCAAAAAACTGGCGATCCTGAATGCGTCTGTGGCGCTGGACAACCTGAGAGTTCCGCCGGGCAACCGTCTGGAGGCGCTCCGTGGAAATCGGGCGGGCCAGCACAGCATCCGGATCAACGATCAATACCGCGTGTGTTTCGTATGGCGGGCCGGCAATGCGTTCGATGTAGAGATCGCTGACTACCACTAGAAGGGAACGGCCGATCTGGGTCCGCCCGAGAACAGGAGCGAGGCATGGCCAACTCACAGAAAAAGACCTTCGCCGTTCATCCCGGCGAAATCCTGAAGACCGAATTCATGGAACCTATGGATGTCAGCGCCTATGCGCTCGCCAAAGCGCTGCACTTCCCCGGCATCTACGAAGTCGTGCGCGGAGAGCGTGCCATCAGTGCCGACACCGCACTTCGCCTCGGAAGGTATTTCGGCTTGCCCGCGCAGTTCTGGCTCAACTTGCAGAACGACTACGACCTTCGTATCGCCTCCCGAAACGGGGCTGCCGAACGAATTAAGCCAAGGGCGCAATCCGTGAGCCAGGCGTCTGCCGCGCGCTAGGACGCGGTTCGCAGTCCTGATTCGGGGGCTAGGCGCGTTAGTTTGGTTGGATGAGGCGCTAGACTACCGGCAGACTAGCGCGCTGATCCCGAAGTTAGCCGGACTTCCACGTGGAAACTTGCCACTGTGAAGTAACCAGACTCGTCGCTTCGACCCACCTGGACAACCACCTGATTCAGGTAACGAGAAGGCAGCGCGGCGTTGGTCTGGCAGATCCGAGGAACAGACCAGACGGCACCCGCGAGAACGGCGGCCCAAAGCGCGACGGCGGCGATCTTTACCCAGTCACCGAAGTGTTCTTCGATCACGACCGTGCCGGCACACATGTCTCCCACGCGCCGATTAATTCTGGAGCAACTCGCAACCACGGTACCCACCAGGTAGAAGCCCAGCCCGTCGACGACGCGGAGAAGATTGCGAATTCCGAAAGCCGCGAGCGGATTCCGCTCGGTTGTCCGGACAACCCGAATGCCGACCATCGCTTTCCCCAGGGTAGCGCCGCAGCTCGCTTCCAGCAGCCAGAGATAGACAAAGAAAATCGCGGCATTAAGACCTTCGGCAACGAGCAGTGCGGCGAGGGTCAGCTTCAGTTCGGCTCCGTCGACGATGCCCCAGCGCATGAAGGCCCATGCATCCACCATGGCAAATACGCCGAAAAGGAAGACGCTGTCGAGCGCAAAGGCGATCAGGCGGTCGCCTAGGGTTGCCATTCGACACAAGGGGTCATCTTTCTGCTCCGGTCGAACTTGCCTGGGCGGCGCACTGGCCGCCGGAGACGCGGCCTCGACCATGCCTGATTCCTCAAGCAAATACTGAGCGGGCGGAATGACACTACCGCAGGATCCACAATTCTTGGATGCAGGGCTGGTTTGTCTGTGGCAGTGTGGACATTCCATAGTTGGGGCCAAGCCTGCTCGTGAGTTAACTAAATGATTACGCTCGGCGTTGGGGATTGCAGCATCACGAAAGGCCAGCATCGGAAGCCCGCTGTTGCAGGGCCTTTCGGCGCAATAACGCCTCGAAATGTGGGGCTGAGGGGCCTTGACAAGAGTTTCCACAGCATCCCGCCTTGAGGAGCTCCTGAGCACCCTGAATTGCGTTGCAGCCCGCTCAGCCTCCCCCTCCGCGTGTGAGCACTTTGAGACATCATTCCTCTCGTCCCCAGCGCACACTTATCTCTACCGCCTTTCCAACGCGGACATTCTGACTTTGGAGGCCACATGCACCCATCACATCATTACATCGCTTCGTTATTTCTCACCGCCGCACTTGCCGCGCCAATGTCTATCATGGCCGCGCCCGTACCGCAGGAGGCCAGCGTTCAGGTCCGGGTTTACGATAGAAACCACAAGGACTATCACAACTGGGATGGCAACGAAAATCGCGCCTGGAACCAGTACCTCACCGAAAACCACAGGGATGCTCACGAATACTCCAAGTCGAACAAGAAAGAGCAATCGCAATACTGGAATTGGCGACATGCGCATCCCGACGATCGCGATCATCAAGACAGGCACTAGCTAAAACCTTCACAGTCCCGTCCGTCGCCGAACGGACGGGACGCTGAAGATCAAAGTCCAGGGCCCAGCTCCGTCAAAGTTCAAAGTGACGGAGAAGAGTGTCCGTCCCGCGGTAGAGGGCTACTTTGAAGTCCCGGATAAACCCACGCATACCAGGAACGCCATAACCGCAGTCGCGGACACCAAGACGAGAAATGCGAAAGTCCCTATAGCCATGCCAATCCAGTAGCTGATCGGTTCCTCGTCCCGCCGAGCGGTGCGGCCTTTGATTGTAAGGACACCACTGCGAAAGGATTTGTAATAACCGTTCCCAAGGAGGAAGGCGATCGTCGCACAAAACAAAAGTATGAACAGTTCACGCGCCATTTAGATCACAATTCTAACGTTCACGCACCTCTTTCCGCCCTCCGCTGTTCGTAGGTTTCCCAGAAGTATCGCACAGTGCAATCAATTGCAAGAATCAAAGTAAACCCACTACCCGTCCCACACGCCCGTCCGAATCCCTCCTTTTTGGTGATAATCTTATTCTTCCCGGCGACTGCTGATCTCGCGCGGGGCTGGAGCTGAAGCCAGCCCGTGCCCGGGGTGCATCCCAGGAATGATTCGTCCGAACTTATGCATTGCAGCGAAACCTATTGGAGCGAGCTATGAAGATTGGTATGTTGACCGGCGGCGGGGATTGTCCCGGCCTGAATGCCGTCATCCGCGCCGTGGTGCGCAAGGGCATCTTTACTTACAAAGACGAATTCATCGGCTTCAAAGAAGGCTGGCGCGGTGTGATTGACGACAAGAGCATGCCGCTCGATCTCGACGCGGTCGGCGGCATTCTGCCTCGCGGCGGCACGATCCTGCGCACTTCGCGAACCAATCCCTCGAAGCGCCCCGATGGCATTGACCGCTGCATGGCCTCGCTGGAAAAGAATGCGATCGATGCGCTTATCGCAATCGGCGGTGACGATACTCTTTCCGTCGCACAAAAGCTCCATGAACGC
>Ga0307476_10002655_pt1 | contig 10606 bp, 9 predicted proteins | sample atmos_gasesECM2C_2_FD_203314 | JGI IMG/M metagenome (GOLD analysis project Ga0307476, IMG submission 203314) | Hardwood forest soil microbial communities from Morgan-Monroe State Forest, Indiana, United States - atmos_gasesECM2C_05 | ecosystem: Environmental > Terrestrial > Soil > Temperate...
GGCTTCACCGGCTTGATGAAGCGCAGATTGTCGATACCGTAGTTGGCGAGCACCGGACCGAAGTCCGGATCGACGAACAGGCCGGCGGCCGCTGACACCAGGAAGTACCCGTGCGCGACACGGCCCCCGAACAGTGGATTGCGCGCCGCCTGCACCTCATCCATGTGCGCATAGAAGCGATCGCCAGAGAGCTCGGCGAACCGCTCGATGTCCTCCAGCGTCACCTGGCGCTCACCCGAGTGGAAGGTGTCGCCGATCGCGAGTGCGCCGAAGGGCTTGCGGAAGGGGTGCACACCCGGATCCCGCTCGCGCGCGCCTCGCACCCAGCGGCCGCTCGCTGCGGCGATGAGGTCGGGCGTCCCCTGCAGCGCGGTGCGCTGCATGTAATGCAACACGCCGCGGATTCCGCCCATCTCCTCGCCGCCGCCGGCGCGCCCCGGGCCGCCGTGCACCAGGTGCGGCAGCGGCGAGCCGTGCCCCGTGGAATCGCGCGCGCAATGTTGGTTCACCACGAGGATGCGGCCGTGGTAGGGAGCGAGACCAAGTACCAGCCGGGCGGCGATCGCATCATCGGCACTGAAGATCGAGCCGACCAGACTCCCTCCGCCCTGGCGTGCGAGTCCGATGGCGTCCTCGACCCGCTCGTAAGTGAGCAACGTGCATATGGGCCCGAAAGCCTCCACCGAGTGCACCGCGCGGGCGCCGCGTGCATCGCGGCAGTAGAGCAGTGTCGGCGCGAGGAAGGCGCCGCGGTCGGCGTCGGCGCCGAGCGGCTGCGCCCGATCAGCACCACCACAGATGAGCTCCGCCTCGCGCATCAGTCGCGCGAGCTGCTCGAGCACTTCGCGGCGCTGGCTGAGAGAGGCCACCGGCCCCATGCGCACTTTCTCCAGCCGCGGATCACCCACGACCACCTGCGCCAGAGCAGCGCGCAGAGCATCGAGCACCGCCTGGGCATGCGCCGCGGGTACGAGCGCCTTGCGGATGGCCGTGCACTTCTGCCCGGCCTTGACGGTCATCTCGCGCACCACCTCGCGCACGAACAGGTCGAGCTCTGCACTGCCGGCGCCGGCGTCGGGCCCTAGAATCGATGAATTCAGCGAATCGGTTTCGGCGGTAAAGCGCACGGCGTTCGCGCTCACGGCCGGGTGCTGGCGAAGCTTCAGCGCGGTGGGCGCGGAGCCGGTGAATGCGACCACGTCCTGGCACGTGAGGTGCTCGAACAGCTCCCCTACCCCACCGCACAGCAGCTGCACCGCGCCCGCGGGCAGGATGGCGGACTCGATGATCCGCCGAAAAACGCGCTCGGTGAGGTAGGAAGTCTGTGTCGCCGGCTTGACGATCGCGGGTACACCTGCGAGCAGCGACGGCGCGAGCTTCTCCAGCATGCCCCACACCGGGAAGTTGAAGGCGTTGATGTGCAGCGCCGCGCCTTCGAGCGGCACACACAGATGTTGTGCGACGAAGTTACCGCTCTTCGAGAGCGCTTCCACCGCACCGTCGATATAGACGTGGCCGTCCGGCAGCTCGCGGGTGCCTTTGCTGGCGTACACGAACAGCGTGCTGATGCCGCCGTCGATATCGATCCAGGAGTCCGGTTTGGTCGCGCCGGTGGCATATGACAACGCGTAGAACTCCTCCTTGTGATCGGACAGGAAGCGTGCCAGGGATTTCAGCAGCGCCGCGCGCTCGTGAAAAGTGAGCCGCCGCAGGTTAGGGCCGCCTACCTCACGCGCGTGACTCAGCATGAGCTGCGTATCGAGACCCTCGGCGCTCGCCCTGGCGATGACCTCGCCGGTGGTGGCATCGCGCAGCGCAACACCGGCGCCGGCCCCGGTGCGCCACTGCCCGGCAACGAAACTCTGCAGCTCCATGGTGCTCATCCTTCGCTCACCACCTGTCCGTCGATCCGGTATGAGCGGCCCCGAAACAGCGCGATGCGCTCACCGCGCTGGTTGTGGATGTTGATCTCGTAGATTCCGTTGCGCCGGGTACGCCACAGCTCGCTCGCCTCGGCGGTGAGCTCATCGCCCTCGCGGGCGCCGGCCAGGAAGTCGATGGACGCGGCCGCCGCCACGGTCGACTCGTTGTGCGAGTTGCAGGCGAAGGCGAAGGCGCTGTCGGCCAACGCGAACAACAGGCCGCCGTGGCAGACTCGATGACCGTTCACCATGTCGCCGCGCACGCGCATGGTGACGCGCGCCCATCCCGGGCGCACCGCCGCGAGGCGCATGCCGAGAGACTGGCTGGCGCGATCGCGCTCGTAGAGTGCCGTCGCAGCGCGCTCGGCGCGCTGCTGAGCCGCGGGGCTCGCCGTTTGACCGGCATCGCTCATGGATGACTCCTCAAGGACGAATCAGCGGCCGGTGAAGCGTGGCGTACGCTTCGCGGTGAAGGCGGCCACGCCCTCGGCATAGTCGGCGCTGCGACCGAGCTCGCCCTGGTAGTCGCGCTCGATGTCGAGCTGCTCGCGAAGCGTGCGGTCCATGCCTTCGTAGATGGCTTGCTTGGTGCGCGCGAGCCCGCGGGTCGGCGCAGCCGCGAGCTGCAATGCCAGGCTCTCGGCCACCGGCGCGAGCTCCGCGTCCTCGACGCAGCGCCAGATGAGGCCCCAGGCCGCGGCCTGCTCGGCCGAGAGCTTTTCGCCGAGCAGCGCGAGTCCCAGCGCACGGGCGGGGCCGACGAGACGCGGCAGGAACCAGGTACCGCCCGAGTCCGGGACCAGGCCGAGCTTCGCAAACGCCTGCACGAAGCTTGCCGAGCGCGCCGCGACCACCAGATCGCAGGCGAGCGCAATGTTCGCGCCCGCGCCGGCTGCCACGCCGTTGACCGCCGCTACGACCGGCAAAGGCAGCTCGCGCAGTGCCAGAATCAGCGGCTTGTAGTACTTTTCGATGGAAGCTGCGAGGTCCGGTGTGGCACCTCCCGGCGCGACGGCGCGATCGCCGAGATCCTGTCCGGCGCAGAAGCCGCGTCCCGCACCGGTGATCACCAGCACGCGAGCGCCGGCTGTCCTCACCGTGGCGAGCGCGGCGCGCACTTCCTCGTGCATCGCGGTGTTGAAGCTGTTGAGCCGCTCCGGCCGGTTGAAGGTGAGCCGTGCAACGCCCGCGCTCACCTCGAAAAGAATCGTCTGCTCGCTCACTTTCGTATCCGTCTCACTTCTCGTCGTAGTCGAGCTCGAGCGTAGCGCTCTTCACCCGCGACTGACAGGCGAGCACGTAACCCTGCTCGAGCTCCCAGTCCTCCAGAGCATAGTTCTGCGCCATGGCCACCTCGCCCCGGATCACCTTGGTGCGGCAGGTCGAGCACACGCCCGCGCGGCAGGAGAACGGCAGCTCCACCCCGGCGCGGGCCGCCGCATCGAGCACCGTCTCATCGTTCATCGCCATGGTGAAGGTGCGGCGACGGCCATCGACGAGGACGGTCACCTCGGCCGTGCCGGGGCTCGCTCGCGGCGTGACGCCAGTCTGCGGGCCCGAGGCGCCCGCTGCGGCGGCGTGGCTGCCAGCTGGCGTCTCGGCGGTGGTGGCGAGCGTGAAATGCTCCGCGTGCACGCGCGAGCCCTCGACACCGAGCTCGAGCAACGTCGCCGTGACCTGCTCGATCATATCTCCCGGCCCGCACACGAAGTACTCCTTCACCTCGAGTGGCCGAAACAAAGTGTCAGCGAACCGCCGCACGCGCGCGGCGTCGATCCGCCCGTTGTAGAGCGCGACTTCCTGTGGCTCGCGGCTCATGAGGAAGTGCAGTGACAGGCGCCCGAGGTGCGTGTCCTTGAGCGCGAGCAGCTCCTCGAGGCACATGGTGCGCGGGCTGCCGGTGTTGCCGTAGAAAAGAATCACCCTTGGCGCGGGGTGCGACAACAGCATGCGCACCACCGACAGCACCGGGGTGATGCCGCAGCCGGCGGCGAACGCCACGTAAGTGCCGCCCGCGGGCGTGGCGTCCCGCGGTGTGAAGCTGCCATTCGGCGGCAGCACTTCCAGCTCAGCACCCGGACGCAGCTGCTCCGCGAGATAGCGGGACATGCGCCCGTGCGCGTGAACGCGCGGCACGATGCGCAGCGGCCACTCCCCAGGCGCATTCACCAGAGAATAGGTGCGCCGGGTGTCTTCCCCCTCGAGGTTCACGCGCACGACCACGTGCTGGCCGGCGGCACCCAGGTACTCCGCCTGAAGTGGCGCTGGCACCTCGAGCGCAATGCCGACCGCATCCTCGGCATCGGGCGCGAGCTGCACGACCTTGAGTGAGTGGAACTTCAGCATCTAGAGACACTTGAAGTAGTCGAAGGGCTCGCCACAGGCACGGCAGCGGTAGTGTGCCTTGCAGGGTGTCGAGCCAAATTCGCTGATGCGCTCGCTCGAGCGGCTGCCGCAGCGCGGGCAGGTTACCTGCGGCGCTCCCACGAGCTGCCGCGGACGAGAGACGCTCTCTTCGGGTGGCGCGATGCCAAATGCGCGCAGCTGCTCGCGCCCGGCGGGAGTCAGCCAGTCGCTCGTCCAGGGAGGCGCGAGCCGCTCCTCGAGGATTGCATCGGTAAAGCCTCCGGCATCGAGTGCCGCCCGCACCATGACGCGAATCACCTCCGTGGCGGGGCAGCCCGAATAGGTCGTTGTGATGGCCACCCGCATGCGGCCATCGACCTCGTGGCGCACCTCTCTCACGATCCCCAGGTCGACGATGTTCAGTACCGGAATCTCCGGGTCGAGCACCTTCGCCAGCAGCTCCCAGACCGCGCGTTCGCGCGTGCCGGAGTGAGCGGGAGCTTTTGCGGACATGGAGCGCGCCTCACCAGTGTGCGCCCGGATAGGTGCGCTGCAGGTGTTGCATCTCAGCGAGCATGTGGCCGAGATGCTCGGTGTGCACCCCGCGCTTGCCGTGCCATGGATAGGGCTGAGTGGCGGGACGCGTCAGGGTTGCCGCGTGCAGATCCGCATCGATGCGCGTGGACCAGCGCGGCGCAAGCGCGGCGAGTGCAGGGGCGATGCCCGCACGGCTCATGCGCTCATCGACTTCATCCGGTGCAAACAGCTCGGGCGTGAAACGCCACAGCTCATCGAGCGCGCGCTGCGTGCGCCCGTGGCTCTCCGGGGTGCCATCCCCGAGGCGCGCCAGCCAGCCACTGCTGAAGCGATGGTGATAGCGCGTCTCGCGCAGCGCCTTGGCGGCGATCGCGGCGAGGCGCGTCTCACTGGAATGCTCGAGCGCGCCGTAGACCTCGAGCTGCCAGGCGTCGAGCAGCCACTGGCGCACGATGGTATGGGCAAAGTCACCGTTCGGCTGTTCGGCGAGCGTCAGGTTCAAGAACTCCGGCGCATCGCGCAGGAACGCGAGCGCGTCCTCATCGCGACCCCGGCCCTCGAGCTCCCCCGCATAGGTGAGCAGCAACCGCGCCTGCCCGACCAGGTCGAGGGAGAGATTCGCGAGGCCGAGATCCTCCTCGAGGGCCGGTGCATGCCCGATCCATTCGGAGAGGCGCTGTCCGAGCACGAGCGAGGTGTCCGCGAGGCGCAGCACGTAGCGGCAGTGTGCCTCCTCCATTACCGCATCCCGCGCGCCGCGCACCGCCGCTGTTGCGCTCACAGGTTCTTCACCTCTTCGGGGATGGCGTAGAAGGTCGGGTGCCGATAGACCTTGTCACGCGCCGGCTCGAACAGCGCATCGGCTTCCTCGGGATCGGAGGCGACGATATCCATCGAGCGCACCACCCACAGGCTCACCCCCTCCTGGCGGCGCGTGTACACATCGCGGGCGTGCTCGATGGCCATGCGCGCATCCGCCGCATGCACGCTGCCGACATGCTTGTGCTCGAGTCCCGAGCGCGAGCGGACGAAGACCTCGAAGAGTGGCCAGTCGGCTTCAGTCATGGCGTCTCTCCGCTGGAAGTTGCCGCAGTGGCGCGGGCGCGCTGGCGCGCGGCGTGCGCAGCGGCAGCCTCGCGCACCCAGCGGCCGGCCTCGTGCGCGCGGCGGCGCGCCTCGAGCCGCTCACGATTGCACGGTCCGCTGCCCTTGAGCACCGCCTGAAACTCGCTCCAGTCGATCGGGCCGACGCGGTAGTGCTGCGCAGCCTCGTCCCAGTGCAGCTCGTCGTCGGGAATGCTCAGGCCGAGGAAGTGCGCCTGTGGCACCGTGATGTCGACGAATTTCTGCCGCAGCTCATCGTTACTGAAGCGCTTGATCTTCCAGCGCATCGACTGGGCGCTGTGCTTCGAGTCTGCATCGCTCGGGCCAAACATCATGAGTGACGGCCACCACCAGCGATTCAGCGCATCCTGCGCCATGGCGCGCTGCGCCTGGGTACCGTGCGTGAGGGTCAGCATGATCTCGAACCCCTGGCGCTGGTGGAAGCTCTCCTCTTTGCAGATGCGCACCATGGCGCGTGCGTACGGACCGTAGGAGCAGCGGCAGATCGGAATCTGATTCATGATCGCGGCGCCATCGACCAGCCACCCAATGGCGCCGATGTCCGCCCAGGTGAGCGTCGGGTAGTTGAAGATGCTCGAGTACTTCGCCGCACCCGACAGCAGCTGCTCGAGCATCTGCGCACGGGAGATACCGAGCGTCTCGGCGGCGCTGTACAGATACATGCCGTGGCCGCCTTCGTCCTGCACCTTGGCGATCAGCACCGCCTTGCGCTTGAGAGTCGGCGCGCGCGTGATCCAGTTGCCCTCCGGGAGCATGCCGACGATCTCCGAGTGCGCGTGCTGTGAGATCTGGCGGATCAGCGTCTGACGATAAGCCTCGGGCATCCAGTCCTTGGGCTCGATCTTCTCGTCCTCATCGATCCGGGACTGGAAGCGCGCCGCGTGCGCAGCGGTGTCCTCCGCCGTCGCGGCGGGCTCCTGACCGTGGGTATCGAGTGCCTGGGTGTACATGAATGTGCGGCTCGCTCAGCTATGCGGTAAGGCTAGCACAGGGCCCCCGTTCCTCATTGGCCGCCCCGGCGGTCGATGACGCGCCGTGCCTTGCCCATCGAGCGCTCGATCGTGCCCGGATCGCACACCCGGACGTGCGTCGAGATGCCGAGCGTGGACTTGATGTGATGTTGCAGCTCGCGCTCGAGCCGGCTGCGCGCGGCACCATCGCCCGCCACCTCGGCACGGCACTCGACCTGCACCGCGAGCTGATCGAGGTGCGCCTCGCGGGAGACCTCGAGCTGGTAGTGGGGTGTGAGCCCGGGGAGGGTCAGCAGCGCCGCTTCGATCTGGCTCGGGAACAGATTCACGCCGCGAATGATCAGCATGTCGTCCGAGCGGCCCGTGATCCGCGCCATGCGCCGCATCGAGCGCGCGGTGGGTGGCAGCAGCGCCGTCAGGTCGCGCGTGCGATAACGAATCATCGGCTGGCCCTCGCGCGTGAGTGTGGTGAGCACCAGCTCCCCTCGCGTCCCATCCGCCAGCACCTCGCCGCTCAGCGGATCGACGATCTCCGGATAGAAGTGGTCCTCCCAGATCACCGTGCCGTCCTTCGTCTCGACACACTCGCTCGCCACACCCGGCCCCATCACTTCCGAGAGTCCATAGATATCGAGCGCATCGAGTCCCATGCGCGACTCGATCTCTGCGCGCATCGCCTGCGTCCAGGGCTCTGCACCGAAGAGCCCGGCGCGCAGCGAGCAGGCGCCCGGGTCGAGACCCCGCCGCAGGAACTCCTCGGCGATCACCAGCATGTAGGAGGGCGTGACCATGATGAGGTCGGGCTCGAGATCGCAGATCAACTGCACCTGGCGCTGCGTCTGGCCGCCTGACATCGGTACGACCGTGCAGCCAAGCCGCTCGGCGCCGTAGTGGGCACCCAGCCCGCCGGTGAACAATCCGTAGCCATAGGCGATGTGCACGATGTCGCCGCGGCGTCCACCGGCGGCACGAATGGAGCGCGCGACGAGGTCGGCCCAGGTGTCGATATCGCGGCGGGTGTAGCCGACCAGCGTCGGACGCCCGGTGGTGCCGCTCGAGGCGTGCAGACGTATCAGCTGCTCGCGCGGCACCGCGAACAGGCCGAACGGGTAGGCAAGCCGCAGATCCTCCTTCACCGTGAAGGGGAAATGCCGCAGCTCGGCGAGTGTGTGCAGATCCTGCGGATGTACGCCGGCCTGCTCGCACTTGGCGCGGTAGGCCGGGAGGTGCTCGTACGCGTGTCGCACCGACCAGCGCAGCCGCTCGAGCTGCAGCGCGCGCAGCTCGTCCTCGCTGGCACGCTCGATGGGTTCGAGCTCCATGGGCCTAGAGTCCCCACTTGCTCAGCGTGTCGACGAAGGTCTGCATGAAGCGGTTCGCCTGATGGCCGTCCATGACGCGGTGATCGAGCGTGAGAGTCACGTAGCAGCGCGGGCGTACCGCGATCTGCTCACCATCCCCGGCGGCATCTTCTTTGCCGATCACCACCGCGCGCCGCTCGAGCTTGCCGATGCCGAGAATCGCCGACTGCGGCTGGTTGATGATGATCGGCGCGGCGAGCAGGCTGCCGCTCACGCCGTGATTCGAGATCGTGAAGGTGCCATCGCGCATGTCGGCAGGTGTCAGCTTTCCCGCACGGGCGCGGCTCACCAGGTCATCGAGCCCGCGCGCCGTGTCGAACAGGTCGCGCCGGTGCGCATCCCGCAGCACCGGCACCCACAGCCCCGCGCCTTCGACCGCCGTAGCGATGCCGATATGAATCGGCTCGTAGATCTCGAGCGCCGCATCGGTCCAGCGACTGTTGGCCTCGGGGACCGCGCGGATCGCGGCGATCGTGGCCTGGACGAAGTACGCGGTGAGGGTCAACGGGGCGCCACGCCGTGCGAACTCATCGCGCCGCCCGGCGCGATCCTCGAGGACTGCGCTCATGTCGGCCTCGAACACCGTCGTCACGTGCGGCGCGGTGTGCAGGAGGCTCTGCACCATGTGCTCGGCGATGCGCCGGCGCACGGCGCTGTGCGGCACGCGGCGCACCCCATCGACCGCCACGGGCGCCTCCCGCGGCGGGCCGTCAGTGGCCGGGGCCCCGCCGGTGCCTCGCTCAGCCGCCGCGCGCAGTACATCCTCGACGGTAACGCGGCCGCCATCGCCTGTGCCACGCACGGAGCCCGCACTGAGTCCACGCTCGGCGAGCAGCCGGCGCACGGCGGGACTCAGTTGGCGGGAAGCGTCCGTCGCGATTCGTCCTGCAGCGGCGGGCGCTGCTGCACCCGCCGCCTCAACCGTGTCACGACTCCCTCCGTCGGCTGCCTGCGCAGGGTGCGCCAGCGCGGGCGCGTCTGCTCCGGCTGCGGTTGCCGCCGGTTCGAGCAGCCCGAGCAACTCCCCGGGTGATATCTCATCCTGCTCGTGGCGCACGATCTCGCGCAGCACGCCGGAGCCTGGCGCGGCGACTTCCACGGTGACCTTGTCGGTCTCGATCTCGATGAGCGGCTCGTTCTCGTTGACACTCTCGCCTACCCGCTTCAGCCACCGCAGGATCTGCGACCGCGTGCCCTCGGTCTGCTCCGCCGGCGCTCTGATTTCGATCCCCCCGCTCATGTCAGATGCTCGCGAGCCGCTGAATCGCCGCGGTGATCCGCGCGACACTCGGCACCGCCGCCTCCAGCAGCACCGGGCTGTGGGGACTCGGGATGTCGGGCATGGCGAGCCGCTCGATCGGCGCATCCAGGCTGAAAAAGCTCTCCTGCGCGAGCGTCGCGGCGATCTCCGCCCCGAAGCCCGCGGTGAGGTTGTCCTCGTGGACGATCAGACAGCGATGGGTCTTTTCCACCGAGCTGCGCACGGCCGCCTTGTCCCAGGGCGAGAGGGTACGCAGATCGAGCACCTCGGCGTCAACCTGCGAGTCACTCGCCGCCTGCAGGCAGCGCTCTACCATGGCACCCCAGGTGATAACCGAAAGTTCCGTGCCGGCACGTATCGTCCGGGCTTCGCCGAAGGGAACGATGTATTCATCCCCCGGATACGGCCGGCGTGCCCAGGCGCCATCCAGCATCGCGCGGTGTTCGAAAAAGATCACCGGGTCGTTGCCGCGCAGCGCCGCGCGCAGCAGACCTACTGCATCCTCGGCGTTCGAAGGGACGGCCACGTGCCAGCCGACTCCGTGCACCCAGGCGACTTCGTTCGTCTGGCTGTGCCAGGGGTCACCGCACTTGAAGAAGCCGCCCGGCATGCGCACCACGAGCGGCGCGGCAAAGCGATTTCGCGTGCGCCAGCGCAGCGTGCCGCAGTCGTTCAGCTGCTCGGCGGCGGGATCGGCGTACTTGCGGAACTGAATCTCGGCGACGGGCAGCAGCCCCGCGAGCGCCATGCCGACGGCACGGCCGACGATTCCCTCCTCCGAGAGGCTCGTATCGAACACCCGCTCCGGGCCGTACTTGTCCTGCAGGCCGAGTGTCGCTCCGTGCACGCCGCCTTTTGGCCCGACATCCTCGCCGAACACGAGCATGCGAGGATTGGCGGCCAGCTCCACATCGAGCGTGCGCCTTATGGCGGTGAGCATGTTGATGCGCGCGCCCTGGGGCGCGGCCGTCGCGCTCGCGGGCGCGAATCGCCACCCCTCCGGGGCGAGGCCACCCTGCTCCTGCAGTTGCGCCGCACCGCCCGCGGGGTCCCCCGCGAACACGTGTGCGGTGAGCTCACGCG
>Ga0307476_10002656_pt1 | contig 10605 bp, 17 predicted proteins | sample atmos_gasesECM2C_2_FD_203314 | JGI IMG/M metagenome (GOLD analysis project Ga0307476, IMG submission 203314) | Hardwood forest soil microbial communities from Morgan-Monroe State Forest, Indiana, United States - atmos_gasesECM2C_05 | ecosystem: Environmental > Terrestrial > Soil > Temperate...
AAACGTTTAAGAAGGAGCGGGCCAATCTGATCTGCCCAGACCAAGTCAACGATTTCCTCGTGGGTAAGAACGGAGTAGGCTGGCAAGCCCGTAGTGCAAAGGAGCACAGCGACGGAAACTGCGAGCACGCGGACATGCCACGGACGCAAGCGGAGGGAATGAGCGCTTCTCGCGACACTGGACCTACTTCGTGCTTCTGAGCTCATAGACTAGCTCCTTGGCTTCCTTCATTCGCTCTTTGTAGAAAGCCGGGCTGATCAAAGTCTTTTTCTTGCCTAACAAGAGATCTGTCTTGATGCCGCGCTTCGACAAGAACAAGGAAAGCGCCAAATAGGTCTTAATCTCTTTTTCGAGAAAAGCGATTGCGTGACGCCTGGACGGATTCACTGCATGCCTCGAGTGTGGCGAAGTTTAAATGCGTCCGAGGAGGACGAGGATGACGACAATGATGAGTACGATGCCAAGGCCACCGGTCGGCCTGTAGCCCCAATCGCGGCTATGGGACCAGCGCGGGAGGGCTCCGAAGAGCGCGAGGACTAAGAAGACGATTAGGATGGTTCCGAGCATTTTGTTTTCCCTTTCCATTTATTGCGTGCGACGAGTTTCAGTGGTCCACCCCGGCGGCGGCTGTTCGATTCAGGTGCGCGCCGGGACGGAACTGGACCATTGCGATGCTGGTGCAGAGGGTGGGGCTAGCTAACGACGCTGATGGAGAAGCGTACGCCGGGGTAGTAGGGGTTGAACATGTAATAGCCGCCGTCGACGTAATCGATGTATACGTCGTCGGTGTAATACCAGCCTGACGGCCAAGGTTGCACGAATCCGAACCAGAAGCCGCCGTATTGGAAGCGGGAATATCCGCCGACCAAGACTGGGTTGCCGATATGGAAATGGTGATCGCTGCCAAAGTTGGAACGGAAGCGATCGTCGGGAATGCGGACGTTAGTCCTGACACTCAGGCGAATTGCGGGTTGCGCCCGCTGCCGGGAGACTTCCTCTTGTGAGCGTTGGGGAGGAGCATATTTTGCTTGCTGCTCGCGAGGTTGCTGTTTGCCGGGCTTGGCTTGCTCTTGCTTGGAAGTCGCGGCTTGTTGCTGTTTCTGCGGCCGGGACTGTTCCTGCTTTGGAGCGTTGGCTTGCTGTTGCTTTTCGGGCTTGGCACTGGATTGCTGCCTGGGCGCTTTGGCCTCTTGCTGCTTTTCTGGTTTGGCTTGCTCCTGCTTAGGGGCGTTGGCCTGTTTCTGGCGCTGTTCGGGCTTGGCTTGCTGTTCCTTTTGCGCGGGCTTGGCTTTTTCTTCTTGTTTCTCTGGTTTTTCCTGGGCGGCGATGGCCGGAGTGGCGATTCCTAGCAGCAAGAAAAGTGCAGTCGTGCTGATGATTCCAGTTGTTCTCATGAGTTGCCTCCACTGCGATTGCTTATGCGCTTGCCACTGGCGGAACGTGGAGCGCCTGTTGCTTCCGGTGCGCGATTCTGAAGATTGCAAGACACTGCGAAACTTGGCCGGATGGGTCATCCGACGTGGATACGAGAAAGGGAGTGGAACAATCCAAATACGTTCAGGAGCCAGAAAACGACGACAATCACCACAACGGCATTCAAGATGGATTTGATGCTGCCGGCCATGGGGATGAAGCGGTTTACGAGCCAAAGCAGAACGCCGACTACGATCAAAACGAAGACTAGTTGAATGAGAGGCATGACTTATTTGCTTCTTTCTTCGCTCGCGGACACACGGTCACTTCGTCGATGAGACTTGTGAAGATGCAGGACCATGACCTTGAGCGACAATGTGGGGCGGAGTGCTTATCCGGAGTTTCTGAAGGGATCAGGCTGAAGCTTGGGGCTTGCTTTCTGGCTTCGGTCTTTTTGCTTCCCCCACGAGAAAACATAGTAGACGGATTGGCGGCGGATATCTGTCCAGAAGCGCACACATTGGGATAAAGTTCGCGGGGCTGACCGCGCGGGTGCTACGATAAATCCCACCAAATCATGCCAAAATCAGCACATCTGCAGGGGTCCGAGAATGCCAAGGAAGGAGCGTTTAACGCTCAGGAGTTTCTGGATTCGGCCGGAGTGGCGAGGAAGGTTGTTGTGTTTCCTAAGAAGGCCGCGATCTTCGGACAGGGAGATACTGCGAAGCACGTGATGTACATTCAGCAGGGCGGCGTAAAGCTTTCCGTGATCAACGCGAATGGAAAAGAGGCGGTGGTTGCGGTGCTGAAGGCGGGGGATTTTTTTGGAGAAGGATGTCTGGCGGGCCAGCCGCTTAGGATGGGGTCGGCCACGAGCACGGCGGCCACGACGGTACTGGAAATTGAGAAAGAGGAGATGATTCGGGTGCTGCACACCGAACACGAGTTCTCCGACCGGTTCATTACGCACATGCTGTCCAGAAACATTCGGGTGGAAGAGGATTTGATCGATCAGCTGTTCAACTCGACTGAGAAGCGTCTGGCACGCGCTCTTTTGCTGCTATCGCGGTATGGCAAAGAAAATGAACCGCAGAAAATTCTTCCACGGGTATCCCAAGAGACGCTGGCGGAAATGATTGGGACGACGCGGTCACGCGTGAACTTGTTCATGAACAAGTTTAAGAAACTGGGTTTTATTGATAATACGAACGGGCTTGAGGTTAATAGTTCATTGTTGAGCGTCGTATTGCACGAATAAGACCGCAATTCGTTCTTAGTCTCTACATTCGATCCGGCAACTCAACTTATTGCTTCCTATCAGCTTCAGTTTAGCGTTATTGTGACGCAATCAATCGTTGAAATCTCTGTGCCCCTTGAACTGCTTGCTTAACTCCTGCTGAGTCGCGTTGCGGAAAAGTGGAGTACTAGGCCGTGCCACTCCAAGATTCAAGGCTATACTGCTTCCCTGTGACAGCACCGATTTACCTTGGCACCTCCTCGTTCACGGCCGCAGGCTGGAAGGGATCGCTCTATCCGTCTGGGATGCGGCAGCGTGACTATCTGAGTTTTTACGCAGAGCATTTCGATTCAGTCGAGGTGGATTCGACGTTCTACGCTTGTCCATCGGCCAACACTGTTAGCGGCTGGTTTTCGAAAACACCTGCCAATTTCATCTTCTCCGTCAAAGTCCCGCAAACGATCACGCACGATAAGGTCCTTCTTGATTGTGACTCCGAATTGAAAGAGTTCCTGGACACGATGGGCATTCTTGGGCCGAAGCTCGGGCCGATCGTTTTTCAGTTCCCATTTTTCGGTCGTGGTGTTTTCGACGACCGTCACCAATTTACTGACCGTCTCTTGCCGTTTTTAAAGAAGTTGCCGGCGAGACACAAATTCGCCGTCGAGTTGCGCAACCGAAACTGGCTCGACGCTGAATTCGCGGGCCTCTTGAAAGATCAGCGAATCGCCCTCGTGCTTCAAGACCGTTCTTGGATGTCGAATCCGTCAGAACTGAAATTCGATCCCATTACTGCCGACTGGACCTACATTCGCTGGCTCGGGGACCGGAAAGGCATCGAAGCGATCACTCAGACCTGGGACAAGGTCGTTGTAGACCGCACGGAGGAACTGAGCAGTTGGGTTGATTTCTGTTACCAGATCAAGAAACGCGGTGTCACTGTCTACGCGTATGCGAACAACCATTATCAAGGCCACGGCCCCGCGACCATTTCGAAGTTCATCCAGCTTTGGGGTGAAAAAGGCTTGCCGGAGATCGGAAAGAAACGGAGTGTCAGAAAATCCCCGCTGACCATACAGCAACGGCTCTTCGAATGAAGCCCGTTGCTTTCATCGAACCAATGGAGTGCCTTGCGGTATCCAACCTGCCCAAAGGCGCCCAGTGGATTTGGGAATCAAATGGGACGGCTATCGAGCAGAGGCCGTGAATTCTGGCGGCAATCTGTTTTTGCTTTCGTGGCGTCAAAAGTCTTTCTCCAAGCAATTTCCGCTGATACACGAAGCCTTCGGCGATCTGCCGAACGACACTGTCGTTGAGGGCGAGATCGTCCCACTGGACGAATCTGGACGGCCTGATTTCAAGCTTCTGCAGAACTTTCGCAGCGCAGCGAAACAGATTAACTATTTCCTGTTTGACCTGCTCGTCCTCAAGGGTCAGCGGTGTAAAATCGTTCCCCCCGCGTTCTCTGCACACCACCCAGGAGATCCCAACGTGCAGGAATCCGTTTTGCTCCGCGAATTACAACGAGAAATCCAGCGCCACGATCTGTCCACATTTATTGACGAACCGCCATCGGGTGCGCAGGGCGGTCGCGGGGTTGTCGTGCCCGGCTGTCCGGCTTGCAGAAAACGGTTCGGGACAGTTTCACAATTTATCGATCATCTGACCAATGATGTTCTACCTGCGATCGTAAGCAAGCTGTCAGCCCAAGGTTGATGTGTTCAGCCAGTTTAGGTTCCGTTTAGGAAGCCGCTTTCAGAATCAGGTCACGCTCTATGGGGGAGCGCGACGTGGTAGTGTTTTTTGATATCTTCAAGGTCGACAAGGAAGGTCCTGTTTGGCGCAGTTCCGCAGATACCCTCGACAAGGCCAAGGAACGGGTTCAGGAGTTCGGAAAGATCGAACCGGGGGAGTACCTGATCTTCAATTCGCGCACTGGCGAGTCTCTGCGAATCAGCACAGAAAACGCCGACTCGATGTCTCGGGCTCCCTACTATGTTCGGTGCGGCTCGCCGGGTTGTAAGTGGCAAATCGCGCTTATCGACGTAAGTGAAAGCGAGTCAGAAAGGCTCCGGCAATCCTTCCGCGAGCATTGCATTGAAGCTCACGCACTTGCGCCCGACGATATGGAGCGCGAGGCTTGGTTCGACCTGACAAAACACACGATCACTTTGATGGGGAAGTGAATCAGAGAGCGCTCATTGCTCGCCGCAAGAGCCGCTGTTCTGTCAGTGGTGCGCGGGCTCTTTCGAATAAATTGTCCACGATTCTTGCGTATCCGACCTAAAAATAAGGTAGTCGCAAGGCACCTTGGTCATGGCGTCCGTAACTATTTTCTCAGCCTCCGCTTTCGAAGAGGCTGCTCCCACCCATAAAACACTGCCACCGGGTCCTTTTTGGAAAACATCAAAAGAGACGTACATTGCCGTCCTCGATTCGAGCTTGAGGCGGGCAACTGTGGCTTTTTGGGAAAGCCGTAGTTCCTGCACTTCACGAGCTAGGGAAATTGCGAGGAGTATATCACTCGATTAGGATTTCGCAAGATGTGCTACCCTCCGCTACACAACCGCAATGTTCAAGAATCAGTATCGGCCTGCCCGCACCTCTTACCGTGACCCTTCGCTGAGTAAGCTGACGACTAGCGAACTCATTGTCCGATTCTCCGACTGGCTCATTTGCCAGCGTTATTCCCGCACAACCCTCAATACGTACAACCGTGTCATCAAGAAGTTTTGCATGTTCTGGGGCAGCAGAAAGCTATCAGCTGTAACGCACTTAGATGTCAGGGCATTCCTCATTGATGTCTCCAAGAGAGATTTGTCGGCGGATGTAATGCATCGTTACATTTGGGCGCTCAGATGCTTTTTCGACTTTCTGTGTCACGGAGGCGTAGTTGACGACGTAGCACCCAGACTCGTCCGTCCGCGACCCGTGAGCAGACCATTACCCAAGACGCTCTCAGAGGCGAACGTGAGAAGACTGATTAAAGCGGCTAAAAATGCGCGAGATCGAGCTATTTTCGAAGTGTTCTATGCTACCGGCTGTCGTGTAAGCGAACTCCTTGAAATAAGTCTGACTGACGTTGATTTTGCGAACAAATCCATCCGAGTTGCCGGCAAGGGGAGTGAGCGTCGGGTTCTATTCGGGCGCACTGCGAAGCAAGCCATACTCGCGTATTTGGCTGGCCGAAAGACTGGATACCTATTCGAGAGTCAACACAGGATTCAAAAGGGCTGCGTCGCATGGAACGGACGGGGCTGGGCTGGCTACTGGCTCGACTACGCCAGTAAGACAGGTTTGCGAAACAGGTGCATTTGGCTCGGTCCCAGACAAATGACCAAGGCGGAGGCGTGGCGCAAATTCAGAAAGTTGGTTCCTAACCCCGATGCCGGCCATTCACGTAGGACGCAACAGCTTACGCGCTCGGGGATCGCCGACATTTTCAAGGTGGCATCGTTCAAGGCGGGGCTCGGTCGGGTCACTTCCCATCAGCTCAGGCACTCGTTCGCAACGCACCTCATCGATCACGGGGCGGACATTCGTCACGTCCAGCGATTGCTCGGTCATTCTTCGCTGGACACAACCATGCAATATACGAATGTAGTGTCGACGCCTGTAACCAAGATTTATCGCGCCGCTCATCCGAGGAGTTGAAAGTGCGTTCAAAACGGAACGTGCCTCAGGTCGGTGGTCCAGAAGACGAAGTTTTCTTGCAGCCTTGGTTCCTCTCGAAGGCAGAGTACATGGCTGTTCGTCGTATTCTCCCACCTAGCCAGATGCTCAAGATGCGCTATTACTTTGACGACTACGGATGCTTGAAGTGCGAGAAACTCAGCTCGATGTATGGGAGCAACGGACTTTGTCGAAACTGTAGCATCATCATTCGAGCCAGGGTGGTTCTCGCGTTGAAGAGGCGATTTAAGAAGCTCGGCGCTAAAGTGCCCAAGGAACCGTTTGAGCGTTACTTACGGAGCATCTTTGGCCGAAGGCCCGGCTCGCAGCTCCCGTCAGCAATGTGCCCCAGACGGAAAAGATGAATCAGCGGATCCGTTAGCTTTCCTGCGAGATTCGCGTGCTCCTGACTACGGGCGACTTTCTCTGGCGAGCCGCGAATCTCCTCGCTCTCTCGGCGTCGATGTAAACTCTTGCGAAGTAACCTCCGTCGCAATAGAAAACCTTCACGAGGTAGTGATGGTGTTTCCGCCGTTTGTCATGCTTCAGACTGAAATTCTTCGTTTTTGGCATGGTTAGGTTTCCTAAAACAGTGAATTGGCTGCTTAAGGCTGAGTTCTATTACTACCCTAATATCATGTTGAAACGAATTGTCAAGTATTTTAATCTACTTGCGCGACTATACGGGAAGTCCGAGCGACGCCAAAGTACGCAATGATCCCGAGCCCTATGTGAGGGTGTTGAAAGGCCAACCAAGCCCGAGCCATACTACGACCCTCACGCTCCCTGAGGTGAATCGCATGCATCGTTCTTCTCGCATGCCTCGGTATGAATTTACAGCCACAGCTGAAGTGACTGGAAAAGGCACAGCCATTCGAATTGGGCGGGTAAGAGATATTAGTTCCGGCGGCTCCTACATTGCTCTCGCCGATACGTTTTCCAAGGGTTCGTTGGTGATCGTCACAATTTCCTCGCTCGACGCTATCTTTCAATGTGAAGCTACGGTCGTTCATTCCACGATGGGAATTGGCATGGGCTTGGAGTTCCGCAACATTGCGCCGCGATTCCAAGGTGTACTCGATGCATGGTTGAAGCAGGCTGAACGTTGAGCGTGAAGCACCACTTAGCGGACTTGGAGGTTCGGCCCGATTTCACTTGGACGATAGCCGCGTTTACCAGGACTTGAGAATCCAGTCTGGCAGTTGCATGGACGGAAAAAGTTCGATTCCGTATTTCGAGCTCGGAGGGCGAATGCTGAGGGCTCCCCGAACGACCTAATGGAAATCCGGGCGGAGTGTCAGTAATTTTATGGATACCACCGTCGGGTGGCATCCGCTATGTACCTAGTGCCGTTCCACCCGGATGAAGTATGTTGTGTGCGCCCCACCCGCCCGCATCTGAAAGATTCCTCGAAGGCTCGGCATTCAGCCACGGCCCCCAAGGCGGCTGTGCAAGGGTGTGGGCTCCTCGCCATCCCGTTAGGAGAATCCCTCATGTATTTCGGAAGCGCCACGCCAAGAGGCGTGAAACTGGCAGGCCTTTTCACCATTGCCCTGTTGATCTACTTGGCGCTTGGGCCGGCGTCGAGAGCACAGTCCGATGTTTACACCAGGTGGGTCAATCTGTTTAACCCGGCGAAATCCTTCGACCACCCAGCAACGATGGTGGTGGATGGCAATGGCAATACCTACGCGACGGGAACGACCTGCATCGATAGTCCTTGCGCCCATTCGGAATCGCTCGTAATCAAGTACGACGTCAACGGAAATATTGTTTGGAAAGGGTATCTAGCAGGCCCTGCGCAAGGGAGTGAGAGCTTTGCGAATGGACTGAAAATCGGCCTCGATGCGCAGGACAATGTTTATGTCCTTTCGGTCCTGAGTCCCAACAGCGTCGGCACCGATATCGCGCTCGCCAAATTCAACTCAGCAGGTGCTCGCCAGTGGGTGGACTTCATCGGCAGCACCGGAACGACGGGCGTTATTCCGGGGACGCTCACCGTTGCACCTGACGGAAACACCTACATTTCCTACGGTTCCTACAACACTTCGACTTCTTCCGACGTATGCAACGCTTACCTTCTCAAACGCGACACGACCGGCAAACAGATTTGGTCTCAGGAAGTGAATCCCACTACCTCTGACTGCGATTCGATTCCGTTTATCGGCGTGGACGACGCGGAAAACGTGTACGCCCTGTTTTTTGATTTTTTCAGCTCTCAGATTCATAATTCGGAGGTTATCAAATACAACTCCGCGGGCACGCAACTGGCGAGCTTCAGCGGAAATGGCTTGGGCACAATCACCGCATTTCGCGTGGATGCCAACGGGAACTCTTATGTGGCCGGCGGAGGCGCACCAGCGCCGCCAAACGGCGCGGAAGACCCAATCGTCGCAAAATTCAACACTTCCGGAACGCAGGATTGGTACTACGACTTCGGTCCTGCCCCCGTATCCAGCTTCGTCCCTGCACCCGGCTTCGTGGATTTGGCCCTCGATCCCGCGGGCGATGTGTTTGTTGCGTGGACGCGACAACTCGCCGCAGGCGGAAGCGACATCTCAGTCTTGAAGTTCAGCTCGACTGGCACGCGGGAGTGGACCTCAAGCTATAACGGCCGGCCATCGAGTTCCCCTGGAACCGACCAAGCCGCAGCCATCACCGTGAACTCCGCTGGTTATTCGTACATTACTGGTGCCAGCGCCGACCCGTCGCGATCTTGCTGTTTCGACCAAATTGTAACCATCAAGTACGATCCCAACGGCGCGACTCTCTGGGTGGAACGCTACAGTCGGCCTGGCTTGGACACCGGGACGCCCGCGGCCATCGCCATCTCCGGCGGCGATCTGATCGTGACCGGACAAACCTTCGATGGAACGGTCTCCAGCACGACAGGTTCCGCCTGGACGACGATTGATTACGTGCAGGATGCCGCGAAGGTCAGCCCAACAAGCCTCAGCTTTGGCAATCAAGCTTTGCATACGCAAAGCGCCGCGCAGACCGTGACGTTGAAGAACACCGCGGAAACGCCACTCGAAATCACTGGAATTGACGTCACCGGCGACTTCCAGGTCAAAAACGGATGCCCGGCTACGCTCGCTGCCGGCGCTTCCTGCACGTTGGCAGTCACATTCACCCCGTCCGCTACAGGTGCCCGAACCGGTACGGTCACGGTGCACGACAACTGGAGCGGCAGCGTCAGCGACCCGCAAACCGTGGAGCTAACCGGTACGGGCACCTCCTGAGTGAAACTGCCGGGAAGAGTGTTGAGCAGGAGCGAGTGCGCTGAGCCGCGGTGATTGGAACTAACGGGAAGGCTTCCGGCGGACAACTCCCGCTGAGTCGCATACAGAACGGGCACTATACTCCAACTCAGCCTCTCACGCCCTCTAATCCTAACGAGCCAAACAAGGCGTCACCACGCGTTTTCTTTGGTCGACGATGGTACGGTATCGGTCAAGCCTGATTTCCGAAAGCCATTGAAACCAGCGGGGAGCTTAGAGACCGCTAAGCGCCAAGACTCGTCAGTTTAATATAAGCCCCCGGACTGATGAATTTGCACCTCTTCCCAGCCTCGGGCACCGGGCCGCTGGCCCCTGTGTGTGTAGAATTGAACATCTAAATTGCAGCCGATCGGTTAGCCTTCCAATCACTCGTTAGGAGTATGCAAACCATGGGCTTTCTTGCGTCTGAAAAGTGGCACAAACCTTATGCCGAGGCTCTGTTAGAAACCGACCCGGTTAAAATGCTGACGCTCATCTCCGAAGCAGAACGTGAGATTCTTACGCGCTTCTTGGAACTTCACCAGTCTCCGGGCTCCAGGGAACAGAATCTCGATCTCAGGCGCGCCGTCGATACTTTGGTGACACTCCGAAGGCGCAACCTGCCTGCATCCGTGCTGCAAAGGTTCATGGCCTGAGGGCCGACGTTCGACGTGTAGGGTAGTGGGGAGGGTATGGGGGACGAATCTTGAATTAATGATTCAGTTGGAGTTAGCTGTCGAGCAGGACTGGCAAAAGGCCGCATGCTCGTCCAATGCGAAGCGTGCCTCGGTTACTCTCATCTCCGCTTCTACGACTGCTTGGTCTACGAAGGCGAGGTCAGGGTCCGCGCAATTCGTTTCCTCCGAATAGTTTGTCCTGACGAAATGCCTGAAGTGGGCTTCGGCTTCTGCCGAGTGCATTGCTAATGAAAGCTGTCGCGATGTCGGGCACATAAAGCAGGAGTATGGTACGGTCGCAAACAGTTTTCAAGCGAATTGAGACAAAGCCTCATCGTCAAGGGGT
>Ga0307476_10002657_pt1 | contig 10605 bp, 8 predicted proteins | sample atmos_gasesECM2C_2_FD_203314 | JGI IMG/M metagenome (GOLD analysis project Ga0307476, IMG submission 203314) | Hardwood forest soil microbial communities from Morgan-Monroe State Forest, Indiana, United States - atmos_gasesECM2C_05 | ecosystem: Environmental > Terrestrial > Soil > Temperate...
GCGCTGAAAGGCGGCGACGCCGCCGCCAACGCGGTCTCGCTGCAAAGCGTTCTTGACGGCAGGCCGAGCCCCTATCGGAACGTCGCCCTGCTCAATGCCGCGGCGGCGCTGGTTGTGGCCGGCCGCGCCAAAGATTTGAAGGAGGGCATGACGCTCGGTACCCAATCAATCGACAGCGGCGCGGCGGCCGAACGGCTGAAGCGCCTCATCGCCGTCTCCAACGGCTGAGCAGGTCCGACCATGTCCGACATCCTGAAGCGGATCGAGACCTACAAGCGGGAAGAAATCGCCGCCGCCAAACGCGCGCATCCGCTCTCGAGCCTCGAGGCGCGCGCCAAGGCAGCATCAGCGCCTCGCGGCTTTGTCACTGCCATCCGCGACAAGCTCGCGCATGGTGATTACGCCCTCATTGCCGAAATCAAGAAGGCTTCGCCTTCCAGGGGGCTCATTCGGGCCGATTTCGATCCGCCGGCGCTGGCGCTGGCCTATCAAGCCGGCGGGGCCGCCTGCCTTTCCGTTTTGACGGATACGCCCTCCTTCCAGGGCCATCTCGATTTTCTGGTCGCGGCGCGCGCGGCAACGCAATTGCCTGTGTTGCGCAAGGATTTCATTTACGACACCTATCAGGTCACCGAAGCGCGCGCCTATGGCGCCGACTGCATCCTGATCATCATGGCGGCGCTGGAAGATGCCGCCGCACAGGATATCGAGGCAGCCGCCCTCGCCTATGGCATGGACGTTCTCGTCGAAATCCATGATCAGAACGAGTTGGAGCGGGCACTCAAACTCAAATCGGCGATGATCGGGGTCAACAACCGCAACCTGCGCAGTTTCGAGACCAAGCTTGAAACCAGCGAGGCCCTGGCGCCGCTGATCCCCGGAGATCGCCTGATGGTCGGCGAGAGCGGCATCTTCACATCGGCGGATCTGGCGCGACTGGCGCGCGTCGGCATGTCGACGTTTCTGGTCGGCGAAAGCCTGATGCGGCAGGCCGATGTGGCTGCGGCCACCCGCGCGCTGCTTACGCGCGGCGAACCCGCCAGCGCGACAAGGGCCGGTTGAAACATGGCGCAGCGGCCATCCAGGACCACATCCGCCACGGCCAAATCCAAGGCCCAATCTACCGAGACCGAGGCTGCGCTCACCCATATCGACGCCAAGGGCGAAGCGCGGATGGTGGATGTATCCACCAAGGCCGCAACCGAGCGGACGGCGGTCGCCGAAGGACGCGTCGTCATGAGCAAGGCGACGCTGGCCTTGATCGTGTCCGGCAATGCCAAGAAGGGCGACGTGCTGGCGACGGCGCGCATCGCCGGCATCATGGCGGCCAAACGCACCGCCGAGCTCATACCACTGTGCCATCCGCTGGCATTGTCGAAAGTGACGCTGGACATTTCACCCGACTCCAATCTGCCGGGCTGCCTGGTCCGGGCCACCGTCAAGGTGACCGGCCCCACCGGGGTCGAGATGGAGGCATTGACCGCCGTCTCTGTCGCTTGTCTTACGATCTACGACATGATCAAGGCGGTCGAGCGCGGCGCGCGCATCGACGGGATTCACCTCGTCGAGAAGTCAGGCGGCAAGTCCGGACACTACCGGGCCGAAAACTGAATTGCGCCGGCAGCGAACGCGGCGAGAGCCATTCGTTATTTCAGCAACGTGTTGATCGCGGCGAATTTCGTATTGAGCTTGGCGGATTAGATCGCCGGTTCATCGGCGAGAAATGCCTTCAAAGCCTTGATCATTGTAACTGCCCTTTCGTGAGCCTGTCCGGCGTTGATTGAATCAAAACTGAGCTAGCTTTGTTTTGACGCGTTTTCTTCATGCGAGCCGGTTCCCACTTCGCTCGAAAACGCTCCGGCGACTTCGCAAGGCACGTGCCAAAGGCCAGGTAAAGCCCGTCAGGGCCTTAGATGGTTAAACCATGGTGAGCGCAGGACCATCGGGCAAGTAATTCCCGGGACGACACCATCCTTACCGGCAATTGCTGCCTTGCTCGCCGTCTTGGCTGAAAATCAAATCGGCTGAATTCACCGGCGGTTAACTCCGATTGCTAACCTCACCTCCATACCGCTGCTGTAACAGTTCCGCGCCGGCACGGGGGATCTGGCCGGCATTCGCATGTGGTGGCGTTAGCGATGACGGTAGACGGCAACGGTTCCTTCGACCTGAAAACCTTTCTTGCCAGCGGTCCGATCCGCTCGCTGATCGGCGGCGGCGCGTTCCTGATCGTGGCGATCGCGATCGGCACGGCCGTCATGGTCGACAATTTCCGCGAGCGGGCGTTGCGCAGCAACGAGCGCGAACTTGAAAATACGGTGCGGCTGATCACCCGTCACTACGATCAGCAGCTCGAAGACTTCAGCATCGTTCTAAGGAACATTGCAGCCCTCGTCGGCTCCAGCGGGCTAAGCTCCGAAATGCTCGGAGGGCAACTCGCCACGCTGGAATGGCATGAGGAACTGAGGACGAAGGTCAGTGGCTATTCCGCCGCGGCGGCCATTAACGTGTTCGACGCCAATGGCAGGTTGATCAATTCCTCCGAGGTGTGGCCGGTCCCGGATACCAACGTTTCCGACCGTAGCTATTTCATGAATCTCAAATCCGGCAACGTGTCCACGCCGATCCAGATCGAACTCGTGAAGGGCCGTATCTCCGGTAGCTGGGCAACCATCGTCGCTCACAGGCTAAGCGGGCCGAAAGGCGAGTTCGCGGGCGTCATCACGCGGGCGATCATGCCGGCGACCTTCGAAAAATACTTTGCCTCTGTGATGCTTCGGGAGGGCGCGGCGATTTCGATGTATCGGCGCGACGGAATCCTTTTGGCGCGTTATCCGCATGCCGAACACATGGTCGGGTCCAACATCCAGTCCAGCAACACCTTCGCCTACATGTCCTTGGCGAACGGCGGCACTCTGCACGTGACCAGCCCGATCGACGGACAGGAGCGGTTGGCCTCGGTCAATGCCCTGCAACATTTCCCGATCTCGATCGTCGCAAGCATCACGGTCGATGCCGCGCTGGCCGACTGGCGGACGCAAACCCGGTTTTTGGTTCTCGTGGCGACCCTCTCTGCGATTGTCATTGCGGCCATGCTGTTTCTTTTCGTTCGCAAACTGCTGCAGCAGCACCGAACCGAAAAGCAGCGCCTGGACACCGCGATCAACAACATGTCGCAGGGTCTCCTGCTCTACGATTCCTCAGAACGGCTCGTGGTCTGTAACCAGCGCTATATTTCGATGTACGGACTGTCGCCCGACGTGGTGAAGCCCGGCCTGAACTTTCGCGATCTCCTTCTGTATCGCAAGAGGATCGGGTCGTTCAAAGGCGACGTCGAGGACTTCATTTCTACGGTGCAGCGCAACGTCGCGCTCGGAAAAACAACCCGCAACACGTTCGAAACAGGCGAAGGACGCCTGATCCAGATCGTCAATCAACCGCTGAAAAACGGCTGGCTGGCGACCCATGACGATATTACCGAGCGTACACGCGCCGAGGAGCAAATCCGGCATTTGGCGCATTACGATGCGTTGACAGACCTGCCCAATCGCGCCCTGTTCCACGAGCGGTTGCGTCAAGAGCTCGCCTCGGCCGCTCCGGATCGGCAACTGGCGGTGCTCTATATCGACATCGACGAGTTCAAAAGCGTCAACGACTCGCTCGGCCATATGATCGGCGACGAACTATTGAAGTCGGTCGCCCGGCGCCTTGGCGCCTGTATCGAAAGCAGCGACTTCGTCGCACGGCTCGGCGGCGATGAATTTGCCATCGTCAAAACCGGCGTAAAAGATCCGGATGAGGTGGCCGACCTCGCCCAATGCGCTCTGGATGCGATCCGCGCGCCCTATGACTGTCTGGGCCACCAGGTGACCTCCGACGCCAGTATTGGCGTCGCGCTCGCCCCCCAGCACGGCACCAACCTCGACCAGATTCTCAAGAACGCCGACCTTGCGATGTATGCCGCCAAATCGGCGGGGCGCCGCACATGGCGCTTCTTCGAGCCTGTCATGGACGCGCACGTCCGCGCTCGCCGTCAGCTGGAAATCGATCTGCGCAAGGCGATCGCCGATCAGGCGCTTGAAGTTTACTACCAGCCCTGCCTCAGCCTTCTGAGCAACAGGATCACCGGGTGTGAAGCGCTGCTGCGCTGGCGCCATCCCGAACGCGGCATGATTTCGCCCGCCGAATTCATTCCCATCGCAGAAGAAACCGGCCTGATCAATGAATTAGGCGAATGGGTCCTGGCCAAAGCCTGCATCGAGGCCACCACATGGCCCGAGGAAATCAACCTCGCGGTCAACGTCTCCCCGGTTCAGTTCAAGAGCGGCACGCTTGCCCTGAAGATCGTCTCGGCTCTCGCTACCTCCGGACTGCCGGCACACCGGCTGGAACTGGAAATCACCGAGGCCGTCCTGATCCGCGACGACGAGGCCGCTCTCGATATCCTGCACCAGCTCCGCGAGATCGGCGTGCAGATCGCGCTTGACGATTTCGGCACGGGTTATTCGTCGCTGAGCTATTTGCAGCGCTTTCCGTTCGACAAGATCAAGATCGACCGCTGCTTCGTCAACGACCTCGCCGAAGCGGGCGGGTCCTCCATCGTGCAGGCGGTTGTCAACATCGCTGCCGCACGGCGCATGAAGACCACGGCGGAAGGCGTCGAAACCGAGCGGCAGCAGCAGTTGCTGCGCGGGCTGGGCTGCACCGAAATGCAAGGCTATCTCTTCAGCGCGCCGAAGCCCGCCGATGAGCTGAGAGAAATCCTGTTCGCCCACCGCGCAACCTCGGCCTCTAGGGCCTGATCCGGCCCTAGCGCCCACTTTCCGAAGTTCGTGCACCACCTCAGTGCGCACCTTTCACGAACTTCGGAAAGTTAAGGGCGCTAGCAAATCTATGATTCTAGTGCCGCTTTTCTATTTGAAGTTCCTGGATCGAATTCGCCGCTTGTGGTGCAGGAACTTCAAATAGGCGGCACTAGTTCGGCACCGACGCCTTCGAGGACACGGCAGCCGGCCCTCCCGCATTGACGGTCACGCCGCGCAACACGTTAAAGGCTGCTGCCAGCGCCTTGTCGTCTTTCTCGGCCGGCGGAACGTAGGACTGCGAGCCGGTTTGTTCGGCACCCTCCGCAGAGAGATGCCCTCGCATCGAGGCCTCGCCCTTCATTTCGGCACGCCCCTTCAGTTCGTCCGGGACATCCTGCAACACCTCGATGTCGGGCACGACGCCCTGCGCCTGGATCGAGTGGCCGGACGGCGTAAAATACCGCGCCGTGGTCAGAGCCAGCGCACCATGGCCTCCACCAAGCGGGATGATGGTCTGGACCGAACCTTTGCCAAATGAACGGGTTCCGACCACGGTCGCCCGCTTGTGGTCATGCAGAGCGCCTGCGACGATCTCGGAAGCCGAGGCCGAACCGCCATTGATCAGGACCACGAGCGGCTTGCCCTTGGTCAGGTCGCCGCCACGGGCGGAAAAGCGCTGGGTTTCCTCGGGCCGGCGTCCCCGGGTGGACACGACCTCACCGCGCGCCAAAAAAGCGCTCGAGACCGACACGGCCTGATCGAGCAAGCCGCCAGGATTATTGCGCAGGTCGAGCACATAGCCCGCCAGATTCTGCTGCGGGATTTGCTTGGCGATGTCGCCGATCGCCTTCTTCAGCTCGTCGCCGGTTGTTTCGCTGAACGAAGAGATCCGGATATAGCCGATATCGCCGCCGTTGGTGCGAAAGCTGACCGGCCGGACGTGAATGATTTCACGCGTAAGGGTCACGTAAATCGGCGCTTCGGTACCCTTGCGCAGGATGGTCAACTTGGTCTGGGTGTCGACCGGCCCTTTCATCTTGTTGACCGCCTGCTCCAGCGTCAGCCCCTGCACGTTATCTTCGTCGATCTGGGAAATAAAATCTCCGGACAGGATTCCGGCTTTCGCCGCCGGCGTGTCGTCCATCGGCGTCACGACCTTGACCAGACCGTCTTCCATGGTGACTTCGATGCCGAGCCCGCCGAACTCGCCGCGCGTCGTTTCCTGCATTTCGTGCCAGGCGCTGTCGTTCATGTAGCGCGAATGCGGATCGAGCGAGGTAATCATGCCATTGATCGCGCCCTCGACCAGCTGGGAATCATCGGGCTTCTCGACGTAGTCGGTCCGGACTCGCTCGAACACATCGCCAAACAGGTTGAGTTGCGAATAAATGTCGCCCTCGACCTTCGCCTTGGCCACGGCCACCAATTGCGCGCCGTGCGGCCCGCTGAGAGCAAGGGTGAGGCAGACGCCTGTAACCGCACCGAGGAGAAACAGGGAGTTCTTTCGCATGTGGCGAGCCTTTTGGTTGATTCCGCCGGCCCCTTTTCAGAGCCGCTGGCGACCTACGTTTGGTTATCCGGTCAAACCGGTCATTCGCGACACTTTTCCGGTAGCATTAAGGCCGCTTTGAGGGCGCCGGAACACTGTTCCGCTCCCAGGCAACATAGGCGGTCAACAACATGTCCGGTGACAACGATATGAGACTATAGGCGTTTCGCGGATGCCAGAAACCGGAAATCCGCTTTATGTCCAATTTGTAATTGCCGAAAGGATAGGCGGAATCATCCTTCAGGATGACTCCCCCGCTCACGGCTGCTTGGAGTCCATCAGCACGAAAAGGATCCGGCAAGTCTCAGTTCCGTGATTGACCCAAGCGTGATTGGTGGCCTGCTGGACGATCGTATCGCCGGGCTTGAGATGAACGACGTTGTCATCGAGCACCATATCGATCTCACCTGACAGCACCACCGCGTAATCGACGCTGCGCGTCCGATGCATCAGCGGATGGCTGACCGGGCGGCCTCTCGCGGGGGCTACCGGGCCGACCGCCTTCATCAGACCTCCAGGTTCCATCTTGGCTTCGGTGGCGGGGTCGAGCGGCGGAAACTCTACCACGCGGAATTTGGTGCCGTTATCGAGCGGAGACACGCCGACCGGGATCGACGATGTATCGTCCTTGAAGGAAAAGCCGAGCGGGTAGGAATTGGTGACCCACAGATTGGTCGCTTGCAGACCCAACGGACCGGCTTGCAGCGGCATGCGGCTGTCGAACAACACGACCGCCTTGTTGTCGGCGTCGAGGCCGGTAACGACGCGGCGGATGTCGCTAGCCTGGGCGGCCGAGCACAGCAACAGCGTGGCTATGGCGAGCGATTGGATGGTGCGAAACATCATTGTCGAACTTCCTCCCGTCGATAAAGGCTGATCTGCGTCAGCATGGCTGGAGGATGGCAGCGCAGGTGCGAGCCGGTCAACCACACGGCGGACCAGCCGGGGTGCCGCCAGGCATGACCACAAGGCTTACCCGGCTGCGCGCAATAGGTTATGGATAGGCTTGAGGTGCAGGAATACAGCCTGCGCCCTTAACCGGAAATAATCCGGGGCAACGCTCGGGGAGAGACACCACATGCGCAAGTCAATCTTGATGACTACTGCTACGCTCGCGATTTCGGCCACCTGTTTCGTTTTACTACCGACTATCCAACGCGCTGAAGCGCAGTCGGCGGGAATGTACGTCAACTCCGTCGATCTCGATATCGTGCCGGCAGAGCGCGACAACTTCCTTGCGGCGCTCAAGGAGAACGGCGCGGCGGCCGTCACGGAGCCAGGCTGCAAGCGGTTCGACATCCTCAACGTCGCCAGCAATCCCAACCATTTCACGCTCTATGAGGTTTACGACAACGAGGCCGCGCTCAAGGCGCATCGCGAGACCGATCATTTCAAGAAATTCGCGGCCACGATAGCGAAAATGGTCGCAAAACGTGAAGCCCGGGCGATGTCGGTCATTGCATCGAACGCGAAATAGTGGATTTCAGAATGCCCGGCCTTCGTGGCGACGCTGACACCGCTGGCCGGGCATTCCTGATACGCGCTGAACGGTTTTGCGTGGCGGGCGGCTGACGCTAAAGAAAGGGTGTTCGAGGCCAGGCGCCGTCGGAAATACCAGGAGAAAAAAATGAACGAAGTCACCCGTATCCCGACAAGTACCGAACTTGGCGCCAGCGCCGAGCCGTTCCAGAACCTTCATGAGTTCGTGAAAAAGGCCCGCGCCAACCTCAACCAGAATGCCTGGGACTATATCGTCGGCGCCACCGAGACCGAAACCACGATGCGCCGCAACCGGATGGCGCTTGACGAGATTGCATTCAGGCCGCGGGTATTGCGCAACGTGGCGCGCATCGATGCGACGGCCGAGGTATTCGGCCGCAAATTGCGCCTGCCGGTCATGATGGCGCCGGTCGGCGCGCTGGAAATCTTCGATCCCGCAGGCTCGGGCGCCAGCGTCGCGCGCGGCGTCGGCCGGTTTGGCGCCGCCCATATGTTGAGCTCGGTGTCGGAGCCAGGGCTCGAGAAGGTCGCCGAGGCCGCGCCGGACGCGCTACGCATCTATCAGCTTTATGTCCGGGGCGACGACGCCTTTGTCGAAGATCGCATCACGCGCGCGATCGCAAGCGGCTACACCGCCTTTTGTCTCACCGTCGACACCGCGCATTACAGCCGGCGCGAGCGCGACATCGCCAAGCGCTATGTCCGCGAAAGCCGCTTGCGCGCCACCGGCGGCGACTTTCAAAAGGGGCTGGATTGGCGCACCGTCAAGCTCATCAAGGACAAGTACAAAATCCCGCTGGTCATCAAGGGCATCGCCACCGCCGAGGACGCGGCAATCGCGGTCGATCATGGCGTCGAGTGGATTTACGTCTCCAACCATGGCGGGCGCCAGCTCGATCAGGGCCGCGGCTCCATGCACGTGCTGCCGGAGATCGTCGCCGCGGTCAAAGACCGCGCGAAAGTCATGGTGGACGGCTCGTTCTGTCGCGGCACCGATATCGTCAAGGCAATCATACTGGGCGCCGACCTTGTCGGGATCGGCCGGTTGCAGTGTTGGGCGTTGGCGGCCGGCGGCGAAGCCGGGATCGTGCGGATGCTCGAGCTGTTGGAAGATGAAGTGGTCCGCACCCTTGGCCTGCTGGGCGTCACCAAATTCGCCGAACTCGACAAATCCTATCTGCATCCGGCGACGCCGACCAACCTGCCGAGCGTCTTTAGCGCCTTCCCGCTTCTGGACATCGACCCCTATCGGTATTGAAAAAAGGGTGAACCAGCCGTTCCTTTCGCCCGGCGATGCCGATGCCTTGCTGTTCGATCTCGGCCGCGTGGTGCTCGACATCGATTTCAGCCGGACTCTTCATTGCTGGGCGCGCCACGCCGGTTGCGAGCCCACACAACTAGGGCTGCGCTTCCTGCGCGATGAATTGTATCGCGGGCACGAAAAGGGCGAGGTCAGTGACGCGGCCTTCTTTGCCGGGCTGAGATCGTCGCTCGGTATTGAAATTTCCGACACGCAGTTCATTGAGGGCTGGAACGCGATCTTTGTCGGGGTGATGCCCGGAATCGATCAACTGCTTGCCCGCGCCGCCACCCGGCTGCCGCTCTACGCCTTCTCCAACACCAACGCCCCGCACGTTGCCCATTTCTCCGGTCAATATGCCGAAGTGCTCGGTCATTTTCGCGAGATGTTTCTGTCCTCCACAATCGGGCTTCGAAAGCCGGACACGGAAGCCTATGATCATGTGGTGGAAGCGATCGGGGTGCCGGCGGAGCGCATTGTGTTCTTCGACGATCTCGACGAAAACATCAGAGGTGCGCGCCAGTGCGGCCTGAAGGCCGTTCTTGTGAGCTCGCCCGATGACGTGGCACGAGCGCTTGAGGCGCTTGGGATCTAAGTCAGTTGGAATTCAGGAAGGCAGTTTTGAAACTGTTCGCTCTCGGAGTTTTATCTTGGCCCTGATGCCGGTTGCGGACGCGCTGGCCGCTGTTCTCTCGGGCGCCGATGCGCTACCCGAGGAGATGGCCGCGCTGGATTCGGCCTACAAGCGAATCTTGGCGCGCGACCTCGCGGCGCTTCGCACCCAACCGCCCGAGGCGATGTCGGCCATGGACGGCTATGCGGTGCGCGCGGCGGACGCGACCCGGGGCGGAGCCCGGCTGAAGGTTATTGGCGAGATCGCCGCCGGCCGGCCTTTCGATCGGGTCGTAGGGCCAAGCGAAGCGGTGCGCATCTTCACCGGCGGCGTCGTTCCCGACGGGGCCGACGCCGTCATCATCCAGGAAGACACGGTCGTCGAGAACGACGGAATTACCATCACGGAAGCGGCCGTCGCGGGACGCCATATCCGCCGCGCCGGCGTCGATTTTCGGCAAGGAGATGTGTTGCTGAAAGCTGGCGGCGAGCTCTCCGACCGCGATCTTTCGCTCGCGGCCTCCATGAACTATCCCTACCTGCCCGTCCGCCGTCGGCCCAAGGTCGCTTTGCTCGCCACCGGCGACGAACTGGTGATGCCGGGCGAAACGCCCGGTCCCGGCCAGATCGTCTATTCCAATGGCTACGCACTGAGGGCACTTGCCCGCGCCGAGGGCGCCGAGGTCGTCGACCTCGGCATTGCGGCGGACACGCTTGAAGCGACCACGAGCGGAATTCGCCGCGCCCGCGACATCGGCGCTGATATCCTGATCACAACCGGCGGTGCCTCGGTCGGCGACCACGACCTCGTCAAGCGGGCGCTCGATGCCGAAGGTGTG
>Ga0307476_10002658_pt1 | contig 10605 bp, 13 predicted proteins | sample atmos_gasesECM2C_2_FD_203314 | JGI IMG/M metagenome (GOLD analysis project Ga0307476, IMG submission 203314) | Hardwood forest soil microbial communities from Morgan-Monroe State Forest, Indiana, United States - atmos_gasesECM2C_05 | ecosystem: Environmental > Terrestrial > Soil > Temperate...
TGACGTGCAGTGGCTGACCTTCACGAGCGGGCACACCTCACAAGACAAGATTTTCGGCGACGAGGCGTTCTGGGCCACCAAGAACCGCCAGTGGTTCGAATCGGGCACGCCCTTCAAGGACATCGATACGCTGGTCGGCGCCCCGTCGGCCATATTCCAGCGTTGGGTACAACACCCGCATCCTGATGCCTTTTGGGATGCCTACAATCCGACCGCCGAGCAGTACGCGCGCCTCGGCATTCCCATTTTGACCATTACCGGCGCCTATGACGGCGATCAGCCTGGCGCCCTCACGCATTATCGCGAGTACATGAAGAATGCGTCCGCCGAGGGCCGTGCCCGGCACTACCTCATCATCGGACCTTGGGACCACGCCGCGACGCGCACGCCGCGAGCGGAGATCGGCGGTCTCAAGTTCGGAGCGGCAAGTCTCGTGGATCTGCCGCAGCTGCATCTGCAATGGTATGCGTGGACCATGCAAGGCGGTCCCAAACCGCAATTCCTGCAAAAGCCGGTCGCCTACTACGTCATGGGTGCGGAACGATGGCGCTATGCCGACACCCTGGAGGGAATCACCAGCCAGTTGCAGCCATACTTCCTGGATTCAAACGGCAACGCGGCCGATGTGCTCGCGGCCGGTGCGCTCGCGGCCGGTGCGCTGGATCCTCGTGCCGGCAACGGCAAGCCGGATCACTATGTCTACGACCCGCATGACTTGAGCTTCGCCGCGGACGAGGCGAACTCGGATCCCGCGGATCTGACCGATCAGCGCGCAGACTATGCGCGGCGCGGCAAGCTGCTCGTTTATCACAGCGCACCCTTCGAGAAGGACACCGAGATCAGCGGCTTCTTCAAGTTATCGGCCTGGATTGGCATCGATCAGCCGGATACCGACTTCGCGGTGCGCATCTCCGAGATTCGCCCCGACGGCCGAAGCATCCTGCTGACGAGCGACGCAATGCGAGCGCGTTATCGGGAAGGCTCGCGCGAGCCGAAGCTCATTGCGACCCGCGCACCGCTGCGCTATGACTTTGAGCACTTCACCTTTGTCTCGCGCCAGGTCGGCAAGGGCAGCCGCCTGCGCCTGGCGATCGCGCCGATCAATTCGATCGGTACCGAGAAAAACTACAATGCCCCCAAGCCCGTGGCCGAGCAGTCCATGAGCGATGCGCGCACGGTGACCGTGACGCTGTTTCACGACCGCGGGCATCCGAGCGCATTGTACGTGCCCTTGGGACAACCCTAAGGCCGTGATGATCCAGGGTTCATGAGCTTTATTGACGCGGTCCAAGCGTGTTTCGTCAAATATGCCAATTTCAAAGGCTGCGCCTCACGGCCCGAGTTTTGGTGGTGGTTTGTGTTCACGCTGATCGTGACCGCGACGCTTCGAGCGCTCAGCTATAACCTGGCCGCGGTATTTTCTTTTGCGACCTTTCTGCCCAGCATTGCGGTTACGGCGCGTCGCCTGCATGACGTTGATCGAAGCGGATGGTGGCAGCTCCTGTACTTCTTCCCGGTGATCGGTTGGCTGGTCCTGATCTTTTTTTGCGCGGAGCCTACCCAGCCGAATCGATACGTTCACGAGATCTAGGGCGCGAAACGGCCACGGAATTCACGGAATACCGCTCCGGACTGAGACTTGATTCGCGGTCACCGGACCGATGACGGAACCACAATGGAAGCGCACTTACTTCCACGGACTGGTTCGATGGCGCTTAAACCGCGAGTCTTCGACGACCTGCTGCACTTCGCATCCACTTCGCGTTCGAGGTCGACAGTAACCTTGGCGGCCATATCCTTTGCCGTCTGCCACTTGATTGTCATGGGCACCGGCTCGGCGGGCTTTGACGGGACTGCCGATTTGGGCCTCGACATTCCCCGCCAGCTCATTCATTTTGTCGCAGAACTGTGCCGATTCGCGTTGCCGCTGGGCGTGATGCTCGTCGGCCTGATCCGCTCATAGTCTCTCGTCTATCGCGCTGAGTTCTTCGTGGCTCAGTTCGAAATCAAAAATTCTCAGGTCCTCGCGCATATGAGTCTCGGACTTCGTACCGGTGAGGGGGGCGACGCCGATCTGCGTGAGATAACGGAACAGAATCTGGGCGGGCGTGCGCTTGTAAGCGGCTGCGGGGGTGACTATGGTCTTGTCTGCCAGCAGCTGAGGATTGGCGGTCAAGGTCCAGAAGCTTTGATAGACGATTTGGTGCTGGTCGCAGTAGGCGCGGATGTCGCGGTCATAGTTCGTGTCGGCGTAGAAGCGGTTTTGAACGACCGCGGGCTTGATTCGGGCACCCTCGTACAGGTCTCGGAGATCGTCTGGCCGATAGCAATTGCTGATGCCGAGCCGGCGAACCTTGCCGGTATCGACGAAAGCTTCGAGCGCACGCCACGCAGACAGGGTTTGGGTCATTGTCGGCATGGGAGAATGCAGCAGCACACAGTCGAGATAATCGGTTTGCAGATTCACCAATGACACGGCCACGGATTGGGCGACCTGATGGGGCAGCGGCGCCTTTCGGTCATAAGGGATCCGGTCCGGGTCTTGGCCTGAAAGCGAGGTGAATTTTGTCTGCAGGTAAAGATCGGCACGGTTTAAGTTCGATTTGAGGCTGGCGGCCACGCCGGCACCCACTCCCGCTTCATCGTAGTGTTTGGGTTGACAGGCCGTGTCGATACCGCGAAATCCTTGTTCAATCGCGAGTGTCACCAGCCGCGCGGTGTCGGATTTCTTCCAAGCGGTGCCATAGATGATCCGAGGCGCGCGGAATTCACCAATCATCGGCCCGGCCACCAGTTCCAGCGTCCGGCAAGCCGGACGAGCGCCGGCCCCACGGCCAGACGGATCACCGTCGCGTCCACAATGACGGCGACGCCGAGCGCGAATCCCAGGATTTTGATCAACACGAAGTCGCCAAAGATAAACCCGGCGAAAATCATAACCATGATGGAGGCGGCAAAACTGATGACGCGGCCCGTACCGGCGAGACTGTGCACCAGGGCCTCGGTGTCGGTGAGGCCCGATCTTCGGCCCTCCGCCATCCGCGCCACAATGAACACCTCATAGTCCATGCTCAAGCCAAACACAATGCAAAATACCAGAACGGGCAAAATCGGAAAACCGCCGTCCATGCCTCGATCAAGGCCCACCATCCAAGATCCATGGCCTTTTTGAAAAACCAAGGCAACGGCGCCGAATGCCGCGGCGACTGACAACAAATTCAGCCCCACGGCCTTTATCGGAATGAGCACGCTGCGAAATGCCAGCGACAAGACGATGAGCGTGACGCAGATGACGCTCATGACCAAGATGCCCAACGTGCTTTTTATCGCATGTTCGTAGTCGACGTTGAAACCGGGCACCCCGCCCACCTCGAGGCGCGCACCGGCAAGTCCGGTGAGGACCTGCGGATTCGCCGCTCGGATATCGCGCACCAGACCCGCCGCATCGGTCGCCGCCAAGCCCTGTCGCGGCAGCAGTTCGATGAGCGCAGCGCCGCCGTCGGCGCTGACCAGGCTTCGACGCGTTGCGTCAGGCAGGCGCCGCAGAGTCTCCGGTCCGGCGAGCGGCATGGCGCTCAGCGTGGTTACGGCCCACACGTGCTGGACGCGCGCGTCGCGCGCGAAGAATCTTACGAGTCGCGATTCGGCGCGCCAGCCCGATTCATCTTGCACGCTGACGGGGCGCGGGAAATAAAGAACAACCGGAATGATTTGACCAAAGTTGCCGCGCGCCACGGAGTCTATTTCGTGCAGAACTCGCACCGATTGGGCAGTCTCCGGCAGCCAACGGCCGCGCGGTAAATCGATGCGCAGATCCGCAGCCTGAGCGGCGAGAAACAACAGTGGTATCCCCGCCGCCGCGAGCACGCGCAGCGGATGGCGCGCAACCCAGTTCCCCCAACGTCGCCAATTGCGTCCGGTATCCGGGTTTCGACCCGGTCCCAGCGGCGCCGCGTCGATCCAGGGTCCCAGCCAAGCGAGCACGATCGGCAAGAGCGTGCGGGCGACCAACACCGCGACCGTGGTCACCAGGAGTCCCCCGATCCCGATGGACCTTACTTCGCTCACCGGCACCATCAGCATCGCCGAGAATCCGATGGCGACCGTCAGACCGGAAAGGATAACGGTGCGACCGCCATATTGGGTGGCCTGCCTCAGCGCTTCCGCCCGCGGTGATCCCTGGTCGAGGCCATCCCGATAGCGGCTGACGATGAGCAGCGCATAGTCGATGCTCAAACCAAGGCCGACCATGCTGATGATGCTGATGACGATAATGGACACGGACCAAAAGGAGTTCACGGCCGCAACCGCCGCCAGCGACACCAAGATAGTCAGTGCGCCGCAGAAAACGGGGAGAATCGCGGACATGAGACTGCGAAATGCAACTATCAGCAGCAGCAGGGTGAGCGGCAGAACTCGCAATTCGGCCGTGCGCGTCTCGTTAGCGCTCACGCGCCGCATGTCCGCATTGACGGCCGCCTCGCCGGTCCAACCGAAGGTCAGTCCCGGATATTCTCCCGCAAGCTGAGCGCGCAGCGCATCGGTCGTTTCGCGCAGTTTGATCATCAAAGCATCCTCGGTGCGCTTGGGTGCGCTCAAACCGACGATGATGATGGGACTGCCGTCTTGACCCAGGAACAGGCTGTCTTCGCGGTCCAAGTAGGACATGACGTCCTGCACGCCGCGGATGCCCCGAAGCGTCTCGATGACCTGTTTCAGGAGCGCTTCACCTTCGGCCGTTCGCGGCGACGGCGCCGCCGCAATCCGCAGCAACGCAATTTTCGCGAATGGCGATTTGAATTGCTGCTCGAGCGCCGCCTCGACTCGCGCCGATTCGCTGCCCTGCAAGCGTGCCGCCGGGTCGAGTGCATCATTCACCTTGGCGGCGAACGGAATGGCCGCGAGCGCAACGAGTATCCATGCTGTCACGATCAGCCGTTGCGATAAGCGCGGGCGTTCGGCCGACTGCTCTTGATCCATCGTCGATCACTCTCCTGGCAATGCCAGGCGAGATAGTACCAAGCACCGAGAAGCCAGCCTGTTGCAAACGCAAAGACTTCCAGTGGGCAGTGGTGCGGCGAACCGAGGTGGCATCCGCGGAGGCGAAACAGTCGCTGGAGAGGCAGGGGGACTACCGCTCGGTACAAAAACAGCTTCGCGCTCCGCGGCGCCGAGCGATACTCTATTCCTTTGCGGGCGCAGTACCAACAATCATTCGTTCTTAGGCTATACCGCGGAACTCTGCCTTCTTGACAAAACTTATTTGAAGATCCCTCGACAAAAGTCCGCAAAGCGGATTGGCTTCGCGCGCCCTCTCGCGCGGTGCAGGGCGGTGTGATTCCGCCCGCCCTGCGATCATCAGCGCATCACTCTCGAGTGAGATTGACATCCGCGAATGGCTGGAGCCGACCCTTATCTACATTGTCGATCGTCCAACGCCAGGAATTGGATGTGCGATCGTATTCAAAGGTGTTGTGGAGGGACGGCTCGCCGTTCTCATCGGAAAATACGAATGAGAGCCTGTTGGCTTCCCGGTTGGCATGGCCGAACGCTGTCCCAACCAGTCCGTTACCACCCGTAGAGTCCAGCCACAGGCAGGTATATTGCTTTAAATCCGGGTTCCAACCGATATAGACGATCGCATCATATTCCGGCGTGCCGGCAGCCGTTTTCGATCGGGATGTTTCGCGAATTTGAATGTATTCATGGGCTAACACCCATTGTGCTGCGACTGAATGGGTTACTTGCTTACCGGCGATGTCTCCGCGCAGGACCCAGGTTCCGGTGAGGCGATCAAGCAGCGGGTCATTGAGAGAGGAGGGTGCGGCAACCGTACTGTGCGCGATCAAGCCGATCGCCGCGATTGAGGCGGACAGCGCCAGGGTGCGTCGATTCATCCTCGCGAAATCTTATTACATGGCTGCGTGAATCCGCAATCGGAAGGGCCGGCCAACGAAGCGCGGCAAAGGTGAATTAGAAGGAGTAAGGTCAATCGGAGTCAAGGCAAGTGCCGAGGTGCCCGGTGGAAGAGAGGCAGCGTAGAGAGGAGTTCGATACAGCCCTTGCCAGGATCAGGCACGAAATCAAGGGCCGTCTCATACTGCACGGCTATTTCGGCAGGGTCACTTACACAGACATTGAAGCAGCGGATCATATTCTTAGCGGTTCGACCGTTGAAATCGCCGTGAAGGGCAGAACCGTAGAGAGGTCATTCAGCCGCCAGGAGATCGAGGCCTGCTGTCTTCGAGTGGGGGGTGCCGTTTTGTCGGGCGTGATATCAATGGTTGACGAGCTGTCGCCTAGCGACTGAGCATGCCTTACCTGCTGGCTGCTCGAGCCGGACCCGGCACATATTGGAACCGAATATAGTAAATGTTCTGTCCGCTACCGTGTTTCGCCGTCTTCATCAGGTCGATCAGGTTTCTAAATCCAGTGTCGCGGGCTAGTGTGTCAGTGAGATCCTCCCAGAGAATCTGCCGAATGGACGTGACCTTGATCTGGCCTTCCTCCAGCCGGTAGCAGCCTCCGACCTTGACTCGGGAGGTTTTCCAGATCCGCACACTGGCCCTTATTTCACCGCTCTTGACGCGGGCGCGGAGCTTTTTCGTGAAGAGCATATTTTAGCTGCGTCTAATGGATGGCGATTTGGCGCCGGCGTTGCTCGCTTGGCGCTTGTCATAACGATTCACCTGCGAGCGGCAGCGTAAAGGAATGGCCTACTCATGCAAGCGGCGTGCAAGGGGTGCCTGCTTAAGTCAAAAGTACAATTCGTCAAGTGTTGCTGGGCAGAGACGTCTCGCACGTCGGAGAGCCTTGCGCGAGTATCACAGGCAGGACAACTGTCGGAGACCCCAATGTCGGCCTTCACTCATCTCGTCGACGGTCTCTTTGGGCTTGCCGCCGTCTCTTCGTTCGCCGGTTTTGTATTTCATTTACTGAGCGGAAACCCGGACTTGGCACTGATGTGCTTTGTGGGCATCGGCGGGAGTGCCGCGATGGTGTGGATGTTCACCAGCTGCCGGCGCGCGTAAGCACCATTCGCCAGGGTCTCACTCCCACGGCGTTTCCCTTGAGCGGGTGGCGAGATACCTAGAGCGGCCGACCCAATCGCTTTTCGATCTGCTTCCTTTCCCAATTGGGTCCAAAAAAGTTGATCACTTCGAACACGTTAAGACCGTGCACCACCAATCCTATGCCCCAACCGATTGAACCCCAGAGGATCAAGGGGTGCTTGAATCCGAAAGCGAACCCAAAGACAACGACGAAAACTAAATACATCAATAGGTGGCTGTAAAACTCCTTGACGCCCTTTACATACTGAATCGCGTTTTCCTCATCGGCGGTGACTGGCGAAGTATTCGGCATAGGATTGTCTCCAGGTTTGAACAGTGAACGGTCAACCTCAAAGACCGCCGCCAATGCGTTCATTGATTCGAGACTGCCCATTTGGCCCCGTTCCAAGCGCTGAATGCTTCGAACGCTCAAGCCGGTTAGTTCTGCGAGGTGCTCTTGGGTCCAGCCCCGCTGCAGTCTCAATTTGCGAACGATCATGGATGCGCCTTGGTTGAGTGCCCTGATGCTGCACTGTGTACCCGGTTTTGGACACGTCAAAGACCCGACAACAGCCCGAAAAGACCCGACAATAGCCCGACAACCGGGCGCAGTCGCGCCATCTCTATGAACCGACCGTCGCGGGCCGCCTGTTACTTCAATCCGAGCGCTTGGCGCAGCTGTGGCGCGGTCATAAGACGCGTGTACACCGGCGTACCGACGTCGAACTCGTGCGCGCGCGACAGGGAGCCCACCACCACAGGCTCAAAGCCGGCGTCCTTCACCAGGCGCTGCGCCACGGCCAATGCCTCCGGGTCGTCGCCAGCCAGCGGGATGGCGATTGGCGGTCCGCTGCGGTGCGCCTCGTGCGCCAAATCGTCGGAATTGATTGCGTTGAACGCGCGCACCAGCCGCACGCCGGGCAGGTAACGCGGCGAGGCCACGCCGGTGCCGACGCGGCGCGCCTCGAGCGCCATGTCCCCGTCGCGCTGCGGGTAGGGGTTGCCGGTGTCGAGCACAATCTTGCCGGCGAGCTCCGCCTTGAGGTCCCGACCGACCTGCGGCAGCGCACCGTAAGGCACGGATACCAACACCACATCGCCAAACAACGCCGCTTCGCGCGGCGTGCCGACGCTGGCCTTCGGCCCCAGCGATTGGGCGAGCGGGCGCAACTCTTCGGGATGGCGCGAGGAGATCAGCACTTCGTGTCCGGCCGCGACCCACAGTTTGGCGAGAGTACCGCCGATGTGACCGGCACCGATGATGCCGATCTTCAGGGGCGTACCAGCCACCGGCGCCGCCCCGGCCATCCCCGCGTGGGCAGCCAACGCCACCGCCCCTACGGTGGCGAGGCCCTTCCGCCAGAATTCTCGTAGCATTTCGATGAAAACGCCGCCGTGGTTGCGGCATGCATGGTTGTCGGTTTCGCTGGACATGGTGCCTCCAGTTGCGTTTAACGCTATTTCAGGCGATTTTCCCATTATTTTGGGTCCGGTGGCCACGCATTTCCGCACTCGCGGTTTGTTTGGAGGTTATCCGGCAGTAGAATCATCGACCCATGGGAACCTTGCTGATCTTTTTGGTGCTCGCGTACATGTTGGTTCGTGTTGAGCATGATCAGGAAATCTTTGTGCAGTTGTTGTCGCTGCTTGGAATCAAGGGGCGGCTGACTCGATCCGAAAATACATTGGCCTGGATCGCAGGCGGTCTGGTCTTATTGGCGTTGGTGGTCGCCATTGAGCCGGAAACGCGCATTTTCCTCATGTTCTTGGATTCCGTGGGCCTCGATCTCTTTGTAGCCGTGTGCGCCCTGTATCTTCGCGACAATCTGGTGCTGGTCGCTGCAATTTTGCTTGTTCCCGTTTTGAGAGGGATCTACCGTTTGGGACCCGTGCCGGGATTTTGGCCGAGCAGGCTCGTCATTCGGTCGAGTGCAACCTGGGCAGGCTATGCGGTGGTTGTGCCCGTGGTGGCATTGTGCTCGTTCGCATTGGCCGCCCTCTGCGTTACGGCTGTGCTTTCCACTGCAGTGAGGCTGCTGTGGTAAAACGGCAGCACCGTTTCGGCGCGTCGGCGCCATACATCTGAGGAGTCCGCAATGAGCAAGATCACATATGAAATCGTACGACACGATGGTGGCTGGGCGTACAAAGTGGATGAGACATTTTCGGAAGCCTTCAGGACGCACGATGAGGCTCGCAAAGCGGCGGAGCTGGCGGCGAGAGAGCAGGCGGAGCCCGGTGAAACGACGGTGATCTCCTACGAAGGCAAGGACGGGCATTGGCACAAGGAAAAATCCGCGGGCAACGATCGTCCGGAGGCTGATGTTGAAGGTTGAACGGCGGCAGTTTCTCGCCGGCGTCGGCGGCCTTGGCCTAACCGGCTTGCTGGGTGCGCGGGCATGGAGCGGTGCTGAAGAATCTGTCGCTTTCCCTTTCGTCAATGGCGGCCGCGATCTAGTCAAGACCTTTCCGCAGAAGGGCGCGATGGTTTTGCAGCGCGCGCGCCCCCCGTTGCTTGAAACGCCCTTCGAGGTATTCGATCAAGGCATCTTTACGCCCAACGATCGCTTCTACGTACGATGGCACCTTGCCAACATACCCACCGTGGTCGATCCCGCCACCTTTCGCCTCAACGTCCACGGTCAGGTAACGCACTCGCTCAGCTTCACCCTCGATGACTTGGTTCGGAAATTCAAACCGATCGAGATCGCTGCCGTGAACCAATGTTCAGGCAATTCACGCGGATTCTTCGCTCCGCGCGTGCCGGGAGGGCAATGGGCGAACGGCGCGATGGGCAACGCCTTATGGAGGGGTGTAAGCCTGAAGGCAGTGTTGGATCGCGCGGGCGTCAAATCGGGGGCGCTACAGGTCCGATTCAACGGGCTCGATACCGGAATACTTCCGCAAACACCTGACTTCATGAAGTCGCTCGATGTCGATCACGCACTCGATGGTGAAGTGATGATTGCATACGCGATGAACGGCGAGCCGCTGCCTCTGTTGAACGGCTATCCGCTGCGGTTGGTTGTCCCCGGTTGGTATGCGACCTATTGGGTCAAGATGCTCAATGACATCGAGGTCCTGGACAAACCCGATGATAACTTTTGGATGACACGGGCCTATCTGATTCCCGACACGCCCCTCGCGGACATAGTACCGGGCCAGCAGGGCGTAAAATTCATCCCCATAAACCGTATGGTGCCGCGTTCCTTCTTTACAAGCATTCGGGATCAGGCCCAGCTCAGGGTTGGCGAAACAACCATCCTGCGCGGCATCGCGTTCGGCGGCGACACGGGGCTCGCCAAAGTGTTGTTTTCGGCAGATGCTGGAAGCCACTGGCAGGAAGCCCGCCTAGGACCCGACCACGGCAAATATAGCTTTCGACAATGGAGCGTGGCACTACGGCCCGCCTCGACGGGTCCGCAAACACTCATGGTCAAAGCGCTCAATACGGCGGGCGAGTCTCAGCCCGATCGGGCGAACTGGAATGGATCCGGGTTTATGCGCAACGTCGTTGAATCGATTTCAGTACAATTGGTTTAGCGGACCGTAA
>Ga0307476_10002659_pt1 | contig 10602 bp, 4 predicted proteins | sample atmos_gasesECM2C_2_FD_203314 | JGI IMG/M metagenome (GOLD analysis project Ga0307476, IMG submission 203314) | Hardwood forest soil microbial communities from Morgan-Monroe State Forest, Indiana, United States - atmos_gasesECM2C_05 | ecosystem: Environmental > Terrestrial > Soil > Temperate...
ACCGGGACTGCGTTCCCTGCAGACAAGTGCGTGCATCAGTTGTTCGAGGAGCAGGTGGCAAGAACTCCCAATGCTGTTGCGGTGGTCTTCGAGGACGAGGAACTAAGTTATGCCCAACTCAACGCCAAGGCCAATCGGCTGGCGCATTATCTACGCAAAATGGGAGTAGGAACGGGTGACGCGGTCGCGGTTCTGCTGGATCGTTCCATCGATCTCGTTGTGGCGGAGATCGCCGTTCTGAAGTGCAGTGCAGCCTATGTACCGATCGATGCCGCCTATTCGGAAGAACGCAAGGCCTTCCTGATCTCCGACTGCGAAGCGCGAGCTGTGCTCGTATGCGAAGAGACCACACTTCCCGGAGGGCTTTCCGCGGCAAGGGTCAATATCGATAAACTGATTCTCGATGAAGAAGCCACCACCGACTTATACACGCCACTGGATGGAGAGGCGTTGGCTTACATCATGTACACCTCGGGATCGATAGGCCAACCGAAGGGCGTCATGGTGCCTCATCGCGGGATTACCCGGTTGATATGGAATAACAATTACGCACAGTTCAGCAAGGAAGACCGGGTGGCGTTTGGCGTCAATCCGTCATTCGATGTCTCGACTCTGGAGGTCTGGGCGCCACTGCTGAACGGTGGCTGCATCGTGATTATCAGACAGAAAACCTTGCTTGATCCTGCAGGGTTTGGCTGGGCGCTCGAGCAACAGGCGGTCACTATTCTGTGGCTTACGGTCGGTCTCTTCAATCAGTATGCGCACATATTGCAGAAGCAATTTGCGGGTTTACGTTACCTGATGAGCGGGGGGGACGTTCTAGATCCTGCAGTCGTGGCTCGGGTGTTGAGCAACCATGCTCCCCAGCACCTTCTTAATGGCTATGGCCCGACGGAGAGCACGACTTTCACTACCACCTACGAAATCTCTGCGGTGCGGGCAGACGGATCGAGCATTCCGATCGGGCGGCCGATTTCGAACACGCAGGTGTACATTCTTGACGCTCAGGGCGAGCCGGTACCGGCAGGGGTTGTGGGAGAGCTGTACGTTGGCGGAGCGGGAGTGGCGCTGGGTTATCTGAACCGGCCGGAGCTGACGGCGGAGAAGTTCGTTCAAGATCCGTTCAGCGGGGAGGCTGGAGCGCGGATGTACCGGACAGGGGACCTTGGCCGTTGGCTTAGGGACGGCAACATCGAGTTTATTGGCCGCAACGATTTTCAGGTGAAGATCCGCGGCTTCCGTGTCGAGTTAGGTGAGATCGAAGCCCGGCTGGCGAAACACCCTGCAGTTCGCGAGGCGGTGGTGGTCGCTCGTGAGGAAACGCCTGGCGACAAGCGGCTGGTGGCTTACTACACCACGTCACGGAACGACCGGTCGGAGGCGAATGCTCCCAGCGCAGAGCAGTTGCGCGCCTACCTGTCCGCGAGCCTGCCGGAGTACATGGTTCCTGCGGCCTTCATGGCGCTTGAGGCGTGGCCTCTGACGTCGAACGGCAAACTGGACCGCAGGGCGCTGCCAGCGCCGGAGATGGATTTCCATGTCGTCCACAGCTGTGAGCCGCCGCAAGGCGATGTAGAGACAATGCTGGCTGCTATCTGGGCCGAGACGTTAAGGCTGGACCGGGTCAACAGACACGATGACTTCTTCCGACTCGGCGGACATTCACTGCTCACTTTGCGAGTGGTGACATTACTCCAGCAAAGAGGCTTCATCATCACCGTCGCGGATCTATTCGCGAATCCGACCATCGAATCCCTGGCTGCTAAACTCAAGACCCGCGAAAGACCGGATTCCGCGGACATCGCAATACAAATCAATGGCGGTAGCGCAGATCGCCCGCTCTTCTTGACACACTGCGGAAACGGTGAATTGCTGTACGCCTCAGCACTGGCCCCCCACATCGATAGGAATATTCCACTCTACGGTTTGCCAGCCATGCCAGCCGATCGAGTGCAACCGGAAACCATTGAAGAAATGGCAACTCGAATGGTGCGCATGATTCGTTCAGTGCAGCCGGCCGGTCCCTACCGTATTGCCGGCTGGTCGGGCGGTGGAACCATCGCTTATGAGATTGCCACGCAACTCATCGGCGCACATGAACAGGTGGAATTTATTGCCATGTTTGATACGTGCTGCCCCCGGTCGAGCGCTGTGGCCAGACGAGCCAGGATCGATTTTAATGACAGCGCCTTCCTGCTGGGTCTCATTGAATCTGCCGGAACGGAGAGGGATGGGCGAAAAGCGGCACTTGATTCGATAAGAGCGAGCTTGCATACAATGGACTTCGCCGATGTTGTTCAGGAGTGTGACAGGTTATCACTTACTCCGGACACACTTAGATATCTCACCATTGCACAGACTCGCTTAAAGCTTGCCCGCACGCACTCGCTAGTTGTGGCGGGTGCGCGCTATCAACCTCACCCACTTCACATTCCTGTCCATCTCTTTCCCGCTCTGGATGCACAGGACAGCGGTAACTCAGATCCACATCGCGGCTGGAATGATGTTGTTCCAAGTGACCTACTCCGTATAACTCCGGTGCCTGGCTCACACCATTCAATGGTAAGAAGTCCGAATGTTGAACTGCTTGGTCGATCCCTAACGCAGGCGATTTGTCAGATGACGCAGTAGATTTGAATCAACCAGGACTTCACATTCTCGTGCCAGCTTGCGTAAGAGCAACGATGAAAAAACTGTTTACACTGATCTTCCTGGAGACGATCCTCATGACAAACATCGAGGGCCGAGCATATGCATGCCGGGAAGCGACGGAAGCAGCCGAGCTAGATCTGCGACTAATATTTACAGGAAACCCGTAGTCGCCTATCTTGTCGTTCGCCAAAATTCTGTGCGGATGTTGCACACACCACTAGCCCAAGAACGGTCAGTTCAGTTGGCGCGGTGATGGTCCAGGAATCGGGCAGAACCACGCCAGAGGGCGGGGCCTCCAACGCAGGCCGGAACCAAAGACGCTGCGCCGAGCATGAGTGATCAGTCTGGCTCGCGTCGCGGTTCACGCGACGCGTTCATAACGATGATGAAGACCGCCTACACCGGCGATTACATAGTCAAGCAGTTCGCGACGGCAACTGCCAACCCAACGTTCGGCGATGCCGTTCTGCCAAGGGCAACCGACCGCCGTCCGTATGGCCGCGATGTCCATGGAGCGAATCGCTGCGGGGACTTCGGTACCGTATTTTGGCGTCGTGATCGAGAATGAGAAACTTGGTGTCCGGTTCATAGGGAAAAGCTTCGCGCAGCTGCTGTACAATCCAGGCGCTGGTCGGATGGCGCGTGACGTTGAAGTGCAGAATGCGACGCCGATCATGACCGATGATAAAGAAGCAATACAGTACCCCGAACGTGATGGTCGGCACGGAGAAGAAGTCCATCGCAGCGATGGTTTCACGGTGATTGCGTAAGAAAGTGAGCCAACGCTGAGCGGAATCGGGTGTACGCGGAGCACGTCGCAACCAGCGGGAAACGCTGCGCTCGGAGACCTCGAAACCGAGCATAACCAGTTCTCCGTGAATGCGTGGAGCCCGCCAAGTGGGATTCTCGGCCACCATTTTGAAGATCAACTCGCGAATTTCTTGGGGCACTGGCCTTCGGCCGACCGGCTTACGTACCTTGGAAATGAACCGCCAATATGACTGGAAGCCGGCACGATGCCAGCGCACAATGGTGCCGGGTGACACCGCGATGAGTACTGTCTTCCAGGAAGGCCAAAGACGGCGAAGGGCCACCCAGAAGAGCTTGTCTCCGGCGGTGAGCTTGGGGCGGGAGTACTGACGTTTGAAAACGGCGAACTGCTGTCGCAGGGCGAGATTTTCAATCAGCAGAATCCCGCGAGAGCGAAACAGGCCAACGAGAACCCCACTCCACAGCTGCAACAGGCCGAACATGGATTGACTTCATAGCAGAATGCTGGCTGAGGAAATCTTGCAAGTTGTTGATTTCAGAGTCGCACATCATTTTGTCCAACGACAGGCAAGCACATTTCGTAAGAGCTGATACGAGGGGAACCGGTCTTCCGTCTGAGGCAGCTGGAGCCGGTCGAACACCTCCGAAAAATCACGATAAGCCGTTAACACTTCTTTCTTGGCACTCTGAAAATCGCCGAAGGTGACACAAATACGTTGTACGAAAGCTTAGGCGCCATGTTGGGTTGGTCATTGCTTATCTGCGAATATTTCAGGAACGGGTCGTTGGAGCTGAAGATGGTATTGCGGTTGTAATCGTAGGCCGAGCCGTGAAAGGAATTGGTGCCGCTTTTAGTGACGCGATTGCGGTGAAAACGGCCTTGCGGACAAAAGAGTAAAGCCCCGGACTTCGCCGCTTCATCGGTTTCTGATCGCATTGCATTCGCCTACAGATCGTCTCGAAACCGGACTGCGCATGTGCCTGCCGGAGAAAAGGCGGGACGGGGCCCCCCTTGCCGACGGGCAGTCCGTTCTCTGAAGTCCGGTTTGAGGATGAAATATTGCGGAATACGGGCATGTTTCGCGCATTTTGCGGGAACGGGCGGCGGACTTTGTCTGCAGTTCAGACTGTGTGGCGGAGCACGCAGTCTCGCGCTAACTTTTCTCCAGTTAAATCCCCTGCTAACAGGGCCCAGGATGGTCGGGAGAAAACACTAATCGCATCTTCCCGCCACAGCGTTTTTTCCGGCAATAGATTCCGCCAGGCCTTTCGTTTGAGGCAACCTTTCTAATTCATTGCTCAAAAATTTTCCAATCTGGGCAATCGGTTCCGGCTGCAACATCTCCAGATGGCCACAAGCAATAGCAAGAGTTTTGATCTCTCCTTGAATATGGGGCTGCCACAAGCCCACTAGCATCTGCTGGTCATGTTCGGTAGCGGCGACAAATAAAATTGCATCTCCGGAATAAGAGAATGATTGCGGTAGTAGCTGAAGTCTTACATTATTACTGACGATCTCATTGAGACGGCGATATTGCTGAGGACGAATCAGGCTCGCCATCTCCGGATTCGCGGCAAGCATTCCCTGAACATAATCTTTGACGTAATTCTCAGTCTGCTCGTATCGGTCCGCTGGAAACGAATCTAAGAGTGCGAGAAGGCCTACCTCTTCACCCGTTTGCTGCAGCAAAGATGCCATGGCTTGTGCTACACATCCGCCAAACGACCACCCTAGAAGATAATACGGTCCGTGAGGTTGTAGTTTCTGTATATGAGCCAGATATTCCCTCGCCATCTCCGCGATGGAAGCTGGCAATGGTGCTGAATCGTTTAACCCGCGGGCTTGCACTCCATAGATGGGCCACGAGGAATCAATATGTTGTATGAGAGCGCTGTATCCAGAGCTCAGACCCAGGCCGGAATGTATGCAAAACAGAGGCGAACGGCTGCCCGACGTTCTAATGGGCAGAATGACTTCATGAGGATTGGACAAAATTGGTTTGGCCAGCTGTGCAGCCAAACCGGCGACCGTGGGTGTTTCAAAAAGGTTGCGAATTGAGACTTCCAGACCAAGCGTGGTTCGAATGCGGCTCACCAAGCGGACGGCCAGCAAGGAATGGCCGCCAATGTCAAAAAAAATATCGTCAATTCCCACGTGCTCCAGGCCGAGCACCTCATTAAATAAGGAGCAGAGGGTCTCCTCCTGGATTGTGCGCGGCGCCCGATAGCCCTTGGATGCTTGGAACTCCGGATTCGGCAATGCTTTGACGTCCAGCTTTCCATTTACCGTCAACGGCACCTTATCTAATTCCACGATTGCGGCCGGCACCATATAGTCGGGCAATATCCGTGCCAATCCATGCCGCAAGAAAACAGGATCAATCGTCACTTCCGCAGGAGGCACCACGTAGCCAAGCAACTGCTTCTCGCCGCTCTTGCCCTCGCGGGCTATTACTACGGCCTGGGCTACTTCCGGATATTCCCGTAGAGCTGCCTCGATTTCTCCGAGTTCAATGCGGAAACCGCGAATCTTCACCTGATGGTCGCGGCGCCCGATAAACTGCAGATTGCCATCATTCCGCCACCATCCTATGTCTCCCGTACGATAGAGGCGGGATCCCGGTTCAGCCGAAAAAGGATCAGGAATGAACTTCTCGGCGGTAAGCTCTGGCCGTCCAACATAACCACGAGCAACTGCAGGACCTCCTACGAAGATTTCTCCGGCAACCCCAGCCGGCACCAAAGTCAAATTTTCATCGAGCAAAAAAACCTGACGGTCGCCGATCGGTCTACCAATAGGAATAGAGTTGAGACGTTGAGGTTGGGGCGTAATGCGGTAACAGGTTGTAACCACCGTACACTCGGAAGGACCATATCCATTGACGATTTTTGCTTCCGGCAATAGCTCGAGTGCTTTGTGAATATGGATCGGGGAAAGGGCCTCTCCTCCAACCACCAGTTGCTTCAGCCCTGCAAGTACATGAGGATCGCTGTCCATAATGGAATTGAACAATGCAGAGGTAAGGCAAAGAGTGGTCACACCATGGCATTGAATGGCGTGTCGAATATCGTCAGCAGTTGCGGTTTCGCCGGCGTGCAAGACACATTGTCCGCCATGCACCAGAGCCGGCCATAGCTCGAGGGCCATAACATCCCACGAAATAGCAGAGTGCTGAAACAAAACCTGTTTTTCGTCAAAAGTAACGTAGTCCACATCGCACATGAAGCCCCTAAAGCTGCGATGGGGAACCGCTGTGCCTTTGGGAAGGCCCGTGGAGCCTGAGGTGTAAATGATATAAACCAGGTTCTCACCTGTGACCCCACTTTCAAGATTTCGTTCGGGGCGCCACGCGATTTCCTGAACCTCTGCTTCAATGTCTATGCTGTGCACTCCGGCGCGCGATAAAAATCCTTTCAGTTTTGGTCCCGTCACTACCAGCTTTGCGCCTGAATCCCCCACCATATGGCGCAACCGCTCTTCTGGATATCTCTCGTCCAGAGGTACATAAATTCCGCCCGCTTTCAGGATTCCCAGAATTGCCACTACCATCGCCAGGGACCGCGGCACACTGATCCCCACCGCTGTCTCTTCGCGCACTCCCAGTTCCCTCAAATAGTGGCCCAATTGGTTGGAGCGCCGGTTTAGTTCTTCATAGCTCATTGCCTCGTTTCCGCACACAATCGCCGGTTCTGCACCCCGTCTTTGTACCTGCTGCTCAAAAAGCTCAACTAAGTTGTATTGCGGATGGTCTAACGGCTTAGGGTTCCAGCTTCGCAATTGCTGCTCTTCCTCGTTAGTCAGCATCGCTAACTCACGCAAGGGACGTCCGCCATGCTCTACTACTTGTTCCAACACGCGAATGTAATGTTGGGCCATCTGTTGTATCCGCCAGCGGTCAAACAGGTCCCGGTTGTAGATCCAGTTCGTCCTAATCTCCCCGTCCGTCTCCTCCGCGTGTATTTCTAGATCGAAGCGTACTTGGATTTCGTTCCCCTCTACCCCCTCGATCCTCAAACTCCCTTTCTCTTGCTCCACCGGTGCCGGCACGCTCTGATACGCAAACACCACTTGAAACAACGGTGTCCGGTTCAGACTCCGTTGCGGCGCAAGTTCCTCCACCAATCGCTCAAACGGCACATCCTGATGCTGATACCCTTCTAATGCCGTCCGCTTCACCTCGCTCACCATGTCCTGAAAACTCTTTCCCCCATCCACCTTCACTCGCATCACCAGCGTATTCACAAAAAATCCTATCAACCTCTCCAGTTCCTCCTCCTGCCGGTTCGCGATCGGCGATCCCACCACAATGTCCTGTTGCCCGCTGTAGCGCCCCAGCACTACCCCCAAACCCGCCAGCATCGTCATGTACAACGTCGCCTGTTGCTTCCGGCTCCACTGCTTTAATTTTCTCGTTACCTCCCCGCACACTTTCTCCTGCAACAACTCTCCCGCGAACGTCTGCACCGCCGGCCGTCCTCTATCCATCACTAACTCCAACCCCTCGGGTATCCCCGCCAACTGCTTCTTCCAAAACTCCAATTCCTTCCCTAGCCAGTCTGCCTCCATCCACTGCCTTTGCCATAAACTGAAATCTGCATACTGTACCTGCAACTCGGGCAGCGGATTGTTCTCCCCCCGCCGGAACGCCTCGTACAACTCCATCCACTCCCACTGGAACACTCCTTCCGACCACCCGTCATACACGATGTGATGGAATGTCCGCAGCAGTATGTGTTCTTCTTTTCCTAGCTTCAGCAGCTTCACTCGCAGCAGCGGCCCTCGCTCTAAATCAAATCCTTCCTGCCATTGCAGCGCCATCGCTAATCTCACTTCTTCCTTCTGCCTCTCCTCCTCCAGCCCGCTTAAATCTTCCACCTCCAACCCCAGCCGCAGTTCCGGCGCAATCACCTGCACTGCTTCTCCGTCTACCTCCTCAAAATGCGTCCGCAGAATCTCGTGCCGCTCGACAATGGTGTTGATCGCCTTCTCCAACGCCCTCTGATCCAATGCACCATGCAACCGCAACGCCCCGGGTACGTTGTATTCCCGGCTGCCCCCGCCCAGCCGGTCCAGAAACCACAGCCGCTGCTGCGCATACGATAACGGTAGTCGCTCCGGCCTCTGCTGTTTCACCAATCCCATCTGTTCTCTCCTAATTCTTGCCTAAATACTCTGTTTGAGTACCCGAGAATGCGGAAGATAATATCGCAGTAAGTCTAATATTCTATTCCCACTTTGATGCCGAATCATATATTCGGAAGTAGCTGCCGTTGTATCAAATGACGTTCAGCAACTACGCGCTAAGGTACTGATAATAACTTGCATCACCAGCGCACTGTGACTATGTGAAAGAAGTGATTGCCAGGAAACATTTGCAAACTGAGTAACACCAGCAGCATGTTCACGCCATGCTGCAACGGTAATCCAACCAATGAGAAGAGAAGCTATTTTCCTAGGAAGAGGAAGAAGATAAGACCATTTATGAAGTTGTCATAAATACTAAATCCGACCCACTAATTTGGAAAATAAGTTGGGCTGGGGTAAATAACTAACGGTTGTGTGGGGTTAGTTTTCGAGATTCTCTCTCCTAGCTGTTTCGCCTAGCAACTTCCACGACGCTAAGTATTAATGGTCACTACCATGGCATACCGGGGCGATTTTGCGGAGGTCCAGATACGCTTCCCCTATTTGAAACATCTGCGCTTTGCGGGAAGACAACAGACAGTTAAATAATAAACATCCTAGAGGTAATGGCTTAGCACAGTGAGTTATCGTACTTTTTATGTTCCGTCTCTGTCAGATTACATGCCCGGCAGTTCGGTTAGGTTGAGTGACATTAGAGTAATGGGAATTACTCTGGGGTCCCAGTCATTCACACTCAGCCACCATGAGCGACTAACAGCATTTGCGGTCACGTTTTATGTTCTGTTGTGCCGTGAGGGAATCTAATCAATTGTCTTCCGGAAGAGCTACGCTGAAGAAGGACCGCTTGGACGACGAAAGGGAACTCCTGCTTCGCTTACTGGAGAAAGAGGGGCTCGGCCCTGTGAAAGCCCCGGCGACAGATGGCGTGGCCCATGCGCAATCCTCCACTTCTGGGGAAACTTCCAGCACAAGACCCTCGATTTTCCCACTGTCCTATCCGCAGGAGCACCTCTGGTTTCTGCAACGGTTCGAACCTGAAAGTAACTTCTACAACGTCCTTGAAGTCTTGAGAATGCAAGGCGACCTGGATGTTCCCTGGCTAGAGGCGTGCCTGGAAGAGGTGGTCCAGCGTCACGAAATCCTCCGTACATGTTTTGTCCTGGCCGAGGACGACCAACCGAGGCAGAAAGTTATCCGCGAGAGAGTCCGGGTTCGATTGCCCCTGGTCGATCTGAGTGACACAGACGTAAACGAAAAAGAAGAACGAGCCAGGCGGATTGTATTGGAGGAGAGTGCAAAAACATTCGACCTAGAGCAACTGCCTTTATTTCGTGGAGTGCTGGTGCGCCTGGAAAAGAACGAGCACATCCTGGGACTTTCCATGCACCACATCATCTGTGACCTGTGGTCCGTCAAAGTTTTGATGGACGAATGGGGTGCGTTCTATCAGACGAGCACGAAAAACAAAAACAACAACGAAGAACCGCCAATGCCTGCGCCGCGGCTTCAGTACGGGGATTATGCGCTGGAGCAGCGGCAATGGATGCAAGGAGAAAAATTCCAGCGGCAGATGGACTATTGGAAACAGCAATTGGATGGGATGCCGCACGTACTCGAATTGCCTACGGACTTCACGTGCCCCCGACGGCAGACTTTTCGCGGAGATACGGAAACAAGCAACTTCTCTGCCGGTCTGTTGGAAGGATTGAATGCGATTGGGAGACAGGAGAGAGCCAGCCTATTCATGACTTTGCTGGCGGCGTTCGAAATTCTCCTCATGCGTTACTGCGGACAGGAAGAGTTTGGCGTGGGCATACCGGTAGCGAACCGGAGACGGAGAGAAACGGAAGGTCTGATTGGTTTTTGCCTCAACACATTGGTGATGCGCGCGAACCTGCGCGGCGAAATGTCCTTCCGGGAGGTTTTGCGGCAGGCGCGGGACGCGGTCCTAGGAGGATTCGAGCATCAGGGCTTGCCGTTTGAAAAGCTGGTGCAGGAGTTGGCTCCAGATCGTGATGTGAGCCGCACGCCAC
>Ga0307476_10002660_pt1 | contig 10601 bp, 8 predicted proteins | sample atmos_gasesECM2C_2_FD_203314 | JGI IMG/M metagenome (GOLD analysis project Ga0307476, IMG submission 203314) | Hardwood forest soil microbial communities from Morgan-Monroe State Forest, Indiana, United States - atmos_gasesECM2C_05 | ecosystem: Environmental > Terrestrial > Soil > Temperate...
GGTCTGCATGGGACAACTCGCCACCCAGACCGCATCCCTGAGTGCCATCGTCGGTTGCGCAGTGGCGGTGGGGCTCCTGGCAGGCGCATTCAACGGTGTGCTCGTCACGCGCTGGCGGGTGCCCGCGATCGTCGCCACCATCGGCACCATGAGCCTCTACCGCGGCCTGGCTTACGGCATTCTGGGAGATCGGGTGCTCAAGGATTATCCCCCGGCTTTTGCCTTCTTTGGTCAAGGCTATGTCGCGGGCCCGCTGTCGTTCGAGTTGCTGCTCTTCACGCTCGCGGCGGTGCTGTGCGCGCTCTATCTGCATCGCACCGAGTTCGGGCGACGCCTGGTGGCCATCGGCTGCAACAAGACGGCGGCGGAGCTGGCCGGCGTGCGCGTGGACCGCTACCGCTTCGGGCTGTTCGTGGCCACCGGTGTGGCGAGCGCCGTGGCCTCCGTGCTGCTGACGTCGCGTCTGGGCTCGACGCGGCCGTCGATTGCTCAGGGTATGGAGCTCGACATCATCAGCATGGTGATCCTGGGCGGCGTCGCGATCACGGGTGGCCGCGGCAGCATTCCCGGCGTCGTGCTGGCTGCGATTCTGACGGGCCTCGTGATCTTTGGCCTCGGACTCATCAACGTTCCTGGTGTCGTCATGTCGCTGCTGATGGGAGCACTGTTGATCCTGATCGTCGGATTGCCGATCGTGGGCCAGCGGCTGGTGCGCGCGCGGGCGCACGCGCACCCCGGGGGACGATGACCGTCCCTGCCCGGCCTGCGCCGCGCTCAGTGAGGGTAGGCCAGATCGGTCCACTCCGACTTATAAGCCAGAAAATCAGGACGCGGATCTGCAAGAGCACCCGTGGAATATTCGGGCGCGCGGGGCTGCTTGCCGGCAAGAAAGAGACCCGCGCGCACCACGCCAGAGCGACCCTCACACAAGCGGAGCGGACATTCCGGCCTCAGGTTGGCGAGGAGCTCGAGGAAGAGTCGATTCGTGCTCAAGGGGCCATCGAGCAGGATGTCACCGGTGGCGCCGAGGTCGCTCAAGCGCCGATCCGTCCTCAAGGCGAGGTAAGCGGTCGCAAGGGCCGCACGCTCTTCCCCGTGGAGACCTTCGGCGCGGATCAGGCGGCCCTCAAACCCGGAGCCCGCCGCTGCCGCGCGTGCGGGTGGCAGTGCGAATGCCCGACGACGTAGAACCGAAACCCAGCCGTCGTGCGTCGGCACAGCAGGCGCACCACTCGAGCTTACGATCGCCTCGTAGTCCCGCCCGCCCATGAACCGCGCGGTCGGTACCGCCTCGCCGAGAGCGTCGACGTTGGCCAGCATGTCATCGGACTCGCGCAGCCGCGAGAGATCAGAGCCATGCGCCATGACGATGACCCATGTCCCGCTCGAGACCACCGCAAAGGGCTCCTCTACCGGGCGCCCAATGCGGTGGCTGAGATAAGAGGCGTTGGAATCATGGATGCCGCACTGGACGCGACAGAGCGGATCCAATCCGGTGGCGCGCACAACCTCCGCGGACACGCGACCTAACGTCTCCGACGCTCCCCGCAGCGCGGGGAGCAGGCGACTCCAGTCGCGGCGCTCGGCGAGCCTCGACGGCCTGGCCTCCCGGGGTCGCCACAGATCGGAATGACAGCCAAGAGAGGTGACTTCGCTCGCCTTCTCGCCGCACAACCGCGAGGCCCAATATTGCGGGTAGAGGAGACACGACTGGATCCGCTCGAACTGCCCCGTTTGCCGGGACTCGAGGAAGTAGAGTTGCCGTCCGAGATTCAGTCCGAGCGGCAGGAAGGGCGAGAACGTCTCGGAGAATGGATCGCGCTGCGTTCGATAGCTTTCGGCCACGAGCTCGAACGCGTGATCCTCGTAATCGGGGGCAAAGCAAACCTGGCTTTCCGAATCGAGCAGCACGGCCGCGGCGCCGTGGGCGACCGGCACGAGCGCCTCGATGGCCGCCTTGTCCGGAAACGCCGCGAGGGTTGCGCGCAGCCAGCGCTCGATGCCGACGACATCGAGCGCGCGTATCACCGGGCCGTCGATGGATCGGAGCGCGCGCTCGTGTCGGGCTACGATGCGACCGAAATCCGCATCGGCCGCGATGAACTTGGCGTGGGTCTTGCCGACATCCAGAATGCCGATCAGCGGATGACTCACTCCGGTCTAACGCCGCGCCGCTTCGCTGCGCGACGCCGTGTCGTCCTCGGCGACTGCCGCCACCTGGATGACCCGTATGTTGGCGCGGCGGAACGGCTCGAGCTCCTCTTCCGTGGCGCCCTGATCCGTGATCAACGTCGATATCCGCTCCAACCCGGCCACGATCATCGACGATCGCTGGCGGAGCTTGCGGCTGTCGGCGAGCACGACCAGCTGCTCGGCTCGCTTGAGCAACTTCGTTTCCGACTGGACGATGAGCGGATCGGCCTCCATCAATCCAAATCGATTCAGACCAAAACAGCTGGTGAAGAGCTGCTGGCCCCAGAAGTGCTCGATGGAATCATTCTCATACGGGCTCAGCACGATATTTTGCTCGCGGTACACCGTCCCACCGGGCAGCGAAACCCGATTACGGCTCGTCGTGAGCAGCGCGCTCAGGATCGGCACGGAATTCGTCAGGATGTCGAGCTGACGATCGACCAGGAATTCGACCATGGCAAAGGTGGTCGTGCCGCCGTTGATGATGACGCTACTCCCATCCGTGATGAGCCCCGCAGCGGCCTGCGCAATGGCGCGCTTCTGGTTGACGCCAATCTCCTGATTCAGTTGAAAGGGCGTACCGACCAGGTGCGATTGATGGCGAGGGGTGAGCGCTTCGACGCCGCCGCGAATACGACGCAACAGACCGGCGTCCGCCATCCCGTTGATGTCCCGGCGTACGGTCGCTTCCGATGCGCCGAGGATCTCGACCAGCTCGAGGACGCTCACCACCGAGCGTTCCTGAACCAACTTGCTGATGATTCTGACTCGTTCTGCTTCGAGCATGGTGCTACTCCACCGTCTTGCGAACTCACCCGTGCCGGTCAAGGTCCAGGCACGCTCGCGCACCCTGATCCATTATGATCTGAAAAGAGTGGTGCGGCCGTGCGGGCGACCCCGCATCCGTTCGGAGTCAATCCCCCTCCACCTCGAGGCCGCTGTCGGTTGCGCGGCCATCGTTCAATTTCTTCCAGACTTGCTCAAGGTGATCGGAGTTTATCTAGTTTGAATCATTCTCAAACGAGAATGACCATAATTGCTTGACAATGACTCTTACGTATGGAAGTCTCGCCGATGAGCCGCTACAAGCGGCGCCTTGTGAGCGCTGTTGAGGGGGATGCGTTCTATAAGGAACACCAAGACGCCAAGCTGGCGGGGCCGCGATCCGGGACGCGGGCGTTAGCCGCCATTCAGAAGAAGACTGCGGCGTGGGAAACCAACAATGAGTCGACGAAGCTGACCTCATTCAATGTGTACACGAGACGCCCGCGCGCAGCGCGGGATGCCTGACCGCAAACTGGAACCCATGGGGAGATCTCCGATGCCAAAGAGCGTGACATCCCGCTGCACGTTGGCGGTCAGCTGCGCGATATGCATGTCGGCACAGGCACTCGCCGAGACTTCGTCTGAGGAAACTTCGTCTTCCTCCTCTCCAACGGCGCTCCAGGAAGTCATCGTCACGGCACAAAAGCGCGAAGAACGCCTCCAGGATGTGCCGATACCGGTGGCGGTGGTCGACACCAGCTCACTCGCAGTCAATAACCAGGTGAAGCTGACGGACTTCTACAGCGAAGTGCCAGGGCTGAGCATAGCTCCGAGCACCATGTCCTCGCAGACGATCACAATTCGGGGTCTCACGACAGGTGCAGTGGGATCGGGACCACCCAACCCAGCGCCGATCGTCGCCGTTACCGTCGACGGTGTGCCCTACGGCGGTGCCGGAGGCGGGGATCAGCTCGTGCCCGATTTTGACCCCGGTGATCTGCAACGCGTCGAGGTGCTGCGTGGGCCACAGGGCACGCTGTATGGCGCCAGCAGTGAGGGAGGCCTGGTCAACTTTGTGACCGTCGACCCTTCGCTCACTGGCGTTTCCGGTCGCCTCGAGGCGGGTGGCGACAGCGTGCAGAACGGCTCCGGGCTCGGGTATACATTTCGTGGCGCGGTAAATGTGCCGCTCAGCTCAGATTTTGCCCTGCGCTTCAGTGCGTTCACCCGAGAGGACCCCGGCTATATCGATGACCCTCCGCTCGGCCTCAAGGGCGTCAACGAGGATCACGCGAGCGGCGGGCACCTTGCGGCATTATGGCAGCCGTCCGAGACCTTCTCTCTCAAGCTGAGCGCTTTATATCAAAAGATAACCGGTCGCGATCCAAGCGACGAAACTCCGAATCCGCCAGCGTTTTTCGGTGTGGGCCAGTTAGGGGACCTGCAGCAATTTTTCATCCGCGCAGTGAATACTTACGGCTACGACAGAACAGCCCAAGCCTATAGCCTCCAGCTCAACTGGAAGATCGGTGCCGCCGATCTGGTCGCGCTCACTGGATATAACAGGTATGCAGTCGACGACTCGTTCGATTTGAGTCTGGCTTTGAATTCTTTCTCAGAGAAATTCTTCGGGACGCCCGGCGATCAAATCGTCAATACCATCGGCCTGGACAGACTCACTCAGGAGTTTCGGCTCTCGGCCCCACTCGGGCAGCAGTTCGATGGATTGCTGGGAGCGTTCTACAGCCATGAAGACGATTATTGGAAGTGGCAGTACCTGGCTTCAGATCCCTTTACAGGCGTCCAATTAGGCGATTGGGGTACATACAACCCGTACAACGCTCCAATTGTATACGACGAATTTTCCGTGTTCGGCGATCTGACGTACCACATAACCGATCAATTCGACGTCCAGATTGGTGGACGTGAAAGCTGGCTCAAGAACAAGGTGGACACCGCCACAGCCACTGGTCCGCTCGCCACGGCGATCTACGGTGCTCCAACAACTCCCTTTAACTTTCCTGCGACCACCCTGAACGAGAACGAGTTTACCTATTTGCTGACACCTCGTTTCAAAATCACACCGGACTTCATGATATATGCGCGCCTCGCGTCCGGTTACCGACCGGGCGGCGTCAACATTGGAATTCTCAACGTGCCTCCGGAGTACAGTGGCGATAAGTCGAAGGACTATGAGGTTGGCGCCAAGGCCGAGTTCCTCGATCACACCCTGGCCGTCGATGGATCGGTGTACTACATCGACTGGTCGAACATCCAACTCCCCTTGATTTATCCGGTGAATGGCAGCACCTATGTCGGAAACGCGGCCGGCGCCAAGAGTCAGGGAGTGGAACTGTCGATCCAATCAAGGCCGGTAAGCGGCCTTACGGTTGCCGCATGGATCACCTATATAGATGCCGCGTTGACACAAACCGTCCCCGGGGCCGGAGTCGCCGGAGAAATCTATGGCTTTGAAGGCGACAGGCTGCCGAACACTCCTCGCTGGTCCGGCAACTTGTCATCGGACTACCACTTTCCGCTCGTGAGCGACTTCACGGGAAATGTGGGAGGCGCGTTGAGCTACGTCGGCGACCGTCTGGATGCCTTTTCGTCCGCGAGTCCACAACGAACGGATCTGCCCGCGTACGCGAAGCTGGATTTGCACGCTGGCACGACATACAAGTCCTGGACAGCGAACCTGTACGTTAACAACGTTACCGATAGGCGCGGCCTCATCTCTGGAGGTATTGGGAATCAGCTTCCTTACAGCTTCTATTACATCCAGCCACGCACGGTCGGTTTGTCTGTTGCGACCACGTTCTAGGACACGCATACGCAATGCGCGATGAGATCGATCCAGGGCATTGCGCCGGCCAAAGGCGGACCCCGGTATGACTAATCTGACCTTTCTCGGGTGTGATCAGGACGCGTACTGCGCAAGCGTGGCCCGCCACATCCAGGATTTCGAGAAGTCCACGGGGCACAAGGTGCACGTCCGCATCCTGGGCAACGACGAGTATTTCTCCAACCGTCTCGATCCATATCTCGGAGGCGAGAATCCCGCGGATGTTTACATGTCGGGGCCGGTGCTGATGTGGCAGCACCTCGGCGCCGGCTACGTCGAGCCGTTGGATCCTTTTCTCGGTCGCGCGTCTTCCGGCTACGATCCAGACGATTTCCTGCCGTCGCTGCTGCGTTGCAATCGGTGGAGCGGGCGATTCGGCGAGCCGCTCGGAGTGGGGCCGCTGCTCGAGATCCCGGTGAACTGCGAGTCATACAATCTCGCCTATGTACCGGAGACTCTCGACCGCGCCGGGGTGAGTGTTCCCAGCACCTGGAGTGAGTACTTCGCCGCGGCGCGCACGATCACCGAGCGCGCGCGCCCCTGTCGCGGCTTCGCGCAGAGAGGCACGGATGCGTGGCACACGATCTACACCGGCTTCGCGAGTCACTTCTTTTCAGCGGGTGCCAGTGATTTCGACCGCGCGCACGACTGCGCGATCGCCGAACCTCGCGCTCTGGAAGCGACCACGGAGTTCCTGCGTGCACTGGCCGTTGCCGGACCGACGGACTGGTTGAATCAGCGCTGGTACGAGCTGGCGCTCGATTTCGCCGCCGGCCGCTACGGCCTCATCGTCGACTCCGACCATTACGTCGCTTACTTCGAGGATGTCACCAAGTCCAGGATGAAAGGGAGGATCGCCTACCGTTTGCCGCCGGCAGGTGAAGACGGAGCCATCCGATCCAGCCTCTGGACGTGGTCGGTCGTCATGAACAAACGGTCACGCAATAAGGATGCGGCGTGGCAGTTCATCGAGTGGGCAAGCGGACGTGATTTCCTGATGCAATCGGCGTTCGAAGGCAACATGAACCCGACCCGCAGGAGCACGTGGGATAGCAGCCGGTTTCTCGAGGCCGCCGCGCAGTGGGGCGAGTTCGCTGCCGTCGCCAGAAAGCTCGTTGAGCAGATCGCCGAGGTTCAGGTGACCCCTTGCGTCAACTACATCGAGGTGGCGCGCCGCTGGACCCGCGCGCTCCTCGATGCATACGGCGACCTGGGCTCTGTCGAGCCTCACCTGCGAAAAGCCGCGGGGGAAATCGACGAGCTCGTTGACCGGTATCGTTAGCCACGAGTCTTGCGGCACCGGTTGATTGGGACAAGGGCCACCGCTATCACATAGGCGGCCGCTCATGTCGACGGATTCAGCCCCGCGCCGCCCGCTCTAAAGACTCTGGAGGCCTCGCGATGAATTGCGACCTGACGAGCGAGCAGATCGAGCGCTATCGAAGCAATGGGTTCCTGGTCGTCGACAATTTCCTGACTCCGGGAGAGCTGGCCGAGTGGCGCTCGGCGGTCGAGGAGGCGATTGAGGAGCGACACGGTATCAAGATTCCGGGAACCGACCTCAAGACGGGGCATGATGATGGGATCAACAAGGACACCGAATACTACGGCAACGTCTTCGATCAGCTGATCAATCTCTGGCAGACCAACGCTCGAGTCCGGAAGCTGATGATGAGCCCCGAGCTTGGGAAGGTCGCCGCACGGCTGTCCGGTGCGAACGGGATCCGCATCTGGCACGACCAGGCCCTGTTCAAACGCCCATGGGCGAACCCGACCGCCCTTCATCTGGACGTCCCCTATTGGTCTTTCAGCTCGCCCGATGCGATATCGATCTGGGTTGCGCTGGACGACGCGACGCTGAACAACGGGTGTCTCTACTTTCTCCCGGGTACCCATCAGAAAACCGGTTATCGCGACATCGGCATCAGCAGAAACATGAAAGCCATCTTTTCGGTCTACCCGGAGCTGGCATCCGTCGAGGCCGTGGCGGTACCGATGAGAGCGGGCAGCGCGTCGTTCCACAACGGCCTGTGCATCCACGGAGCCGGGCCGAACATGACGCCCAGGTCGCGGCGGGCCATGACCTGTGCCTACATGCCGGAAGGCGCCACGTTCAACGGCCAGAAGAACGTCCTGCCTGATGAGTACCTGCGTACGCTCAGCGTCGGCGATCGCCTCGATAACGATCAGCAGAATCCGTTGCTGTGGCCCGCGGCAAACGCATAGCGCCGCAATGGCGGCGCGAGACTCCCGGGATGCGTTAGCCACAGATGAGGATCAAGTACTTCTGCTCCTGGTGGGGACTCGAGACGTTAGGCCTTCGGCCGATGCTGGAGAAGGTCAAGCGCGCCGCGTACGACGGCATCGAAATCGGCATTCCGTCAAACACGGCCGTGCGCCGTGAGCTCCGCGCACTGTTGGACGAGTACCAGCTGGAGGTCATCGCTCATCAATATCAGGCCGAGGGCGAGGTCTTCGACAACTACCTGCGGTCGTTCGGGCAGTGGATCGACGTTGCGGCGTCATTCGAGCCCGTCCTGGTCAACAGTCACACCGGGAAAGACTGCTGGACGAGAGAGCAGAATCTGCGCTTCGTGGACGTTACCCAACAGGCCGAGCAACGCTACGGCATTCCGATACTCCACGAGTCCCATCGCAGGCATTTCCTCTACAGTGCGCCGGTGGCGCTCGAGTATTTTCAGGAAGCACCGAACTTGAGGATCACCGCGGACCTGGCGCACTGGGTGTGCGTAGCGGAGAGCCTCCTCGTAGGCCACGAATCAGCGCTCGAGGAAGCGATCCGGCGTGCCGGTCACATTCACGCGCGCGTGGGCTTTGCGGAGAGCCCGCAGGTTCCCGATCCTTTCTCGCCCCTCTGGAGCCGGGAGCTGCAAACCTTCAGCGACTGGTGGCTGCGAATCGCGCAGCGATTCCGCGCCGAAGGGCGTGAATGCCTGACGGTCACGCCTGAATATGGACCACCCCCGTATGGGTGGATATCGCTTCAGTCGGGTGAGCCGTTGCACGATTTCTTCGACATGAATGTGCGCATGAAGGCGTATCTGAGCGCCTATTTTTCCAAGAATCTCGAGCATTAGACATGGTTGCAAATCCGCTTGTCGGGGTGGTGTTTCATTGGCTCGGAGGGGCCTCGGCGGCGAGCTTCTACGTTCCCTATAAGCGCCTCGAACGCTGGTCGTGGGAAGTCTACTGGCTGACCGGTGGAGCGGTTTCGTGGGTGGTCGCTCCGTGGGTTTTTGCCGCGGTGAGAACCGAGGATCTGCTCGGCGTACTGCATGCCACGCCGTCGCCGACGATTTTCTGGGTCTACTTCTGGGGCGCAATGTGGGGCCTCGGCAGCATCGCCTTCGGGCTGACCATGCGCTACCTGGGACTGTCGCTCGGAATGGCCGTCGCGCTCGGGCTGACCACCATCATCGGCACGCTCGGCCCGCCGGTTTTTCGTGGCAAGGTGGGTGAACTCGCGGTGACCTCGAGCGGGCAAGCCACTTTCGTCGGCATCGCGCTCGCCGTGCTCGGCATTCTGGTCGTCGCACGCGCCGGACGAGCGAAGGAGCGCGAGCTCGGAAGCTCCGCTGCGACTCCCGCGCTGGCCGAGTTCGACCTGAGAAAGGGATTGCTGCTGGCCGTATTTGCCGGGGTGTTCTCGAGTTGTTTTGCCTTCGGCCTGGATGCCGGAGAGCCCATCCGCGAACTGACCGCGACGGCAGGTACCGGTCAGTTGAGTCGCGGGCTGCCTGTTCTGTGCGTGCTGCTGGCAGGTGGTTTCACGACCAACTGCCTGTGGTGCCTGGGCATGATCATCCGCAACCGCTCAGCCGGAGAATTCACCGGCCATGCGCGCGGATCCGCGGCGGGAAGGATGGGGTCCCGCTCCCTGCTGCGACACTATGCGCTGTGCACACTCGCCGGAATACTGTGGTATCTGCAATTCTTCTTCTACACGATGGGAGAGAGTCAGATGGGTCGCTTCGGCTTCTCATCATGGACGTTGCACATGGCCAGCATCATCCTGTTTTCCACGCTCTGGGGGTTTGCCCTCGGGGAATGGGGTACCTCGAGCCGCCGGACGAGGACGATCGTGTGGATCGGCATCGTCACGCTGGTCAGCTCGACCATCGTGATCGGCGCGGGCAACTACCTCGCGAGTCGCGAGCGACCGAGTGCAGTGACGATGCGTTGAGGGCTCAGAGTTGGGGCATTGAGGCTTAAGGCTGCGTTGCGGTGACCGCCAAAAAGATCTGGCATCTGGTCTATGGCAGTGCCTTTGCCGTGCTGCTGGCCACCTGCGCGTTCGCGGTGGCGTTGAATCATCACGCGTTGTGGCAGGAAGCAATCAAGAGTACGCAGAGCCTGGTGGATATGACAGGCAACGGCCCCGATCGAAGCGTCGAAGCGCTGCCCGCCATCTTGGGCTTATTCGCATTTTTTTCGCTTCTCGAGCGCGTATTGCCCGCTGCGGGACCCCGCAAGCCGTTACGCGGCTATTGGCTCAATTTCAAAGTCACGATTCTGGAGTACGTCGCCTTACCCGTTCTCGGGGGGCTGACGAGTGTCGCGGTCATCGATTTGGGCAAGCGTCTCGGCCTCGGCTTCATCGATCTGCGATTCAGCACCGGTCATGGGATGGTCGACTTGATTCTCGGCTTCCTGCTATCGACATTTATCTTCGACTTCTTCTTTTACTGGTATCACCGATTTCAACACGAAAGCTTCCTGTGGCACGAGCACAAGCTGCATCACATGGATGAGCAGCTCTGTGCTTTCTATCGGGAAA
>Ga0307476_10002661_pt1 | contig 10601 bp, 16 predicted proteins | sample atmos_gasesECM2C_2_FD_203314 | JGI IMG/M metagenome (GOLD analysis project Ga0307476, IMG submission 203314) | Hardwood forest soil microbial communities from Morgan-Monroe State Forest, Indiana, United States - atmos_gasesECM2C_05 | ecosystem: Environmental > Terrestrial > Soil > Temperate...
CTTGTTCAAGGTCGATCTCCTTATCCGCTGTGATTGCACCTAAGAGTGCGTTGATTACTGGTAGCTTAACGCCATCCGTAATCGGGGGTCGACCTTCTCATCCCATCTAACGAGAGGGCAGGTGTGCTCTATCACCATGCGATGGAAGCTCCGCTAAAGAAGCTGAAGCTATGGTGGTTCCCGTGGTAAGAGAACGCTGGCGAATCGACTGGCAGCGGCAGAATGGAGGGGCGTGATCGGGGATTGCGGATCCAATGTCCGATGCCCGTGCTGCCGCTACACATCCTTCAGTTGCTCCTCGGTCATCCCAAAATAGTGCCCCAGTTCATGCATGAGAGTCTGACGAATTTGATGACGCACTTCGGCTTCGCTTGAGCAGACCGCCTCGATATTCTTCTGATAAAGCACGATGTGGTCCGGTCCGGTGGGGAGGTTGAAGACGCTCCTCTTCGTCGCAGGCACGCCGTGAAAGATGCCTAGAAGCAGTCGCCTGCGCTGCCCCGGCTTGGGTGGTTGCTGGTTCGCTGGAAAATCTTCAACCAGGATCGCGACGTTCTGGATGCGGATTCGGAACTCTCCCGGCAGCGAGTCCAAAGTCTCTTCGGCAACTTTGACGAAATCTTCGCGCTTCATCCTTCACCACTGACACAAACGGCACACCTGCACCGAGTAGCCTCCCCATCTCTTCATCATCGTCACCTCATCGCCCGTGACGTTTTCTTCATCTTCCTCATCGTCCTCGTCTGGCTCTTCCCGAAGAAGGACATCGCTTCGCGCTGAGCGGGGAACAGTCTGCGTCGAGGCGTTGGGGGCGTATTCAGCTGATGTCCACATGGTACTCTGTGCCCGTTGGCAACAGCAGCGCGTGTTACTTGCCGGCGCTGGCGCATGGACTGGCAATGCACAGAATCGTTAAGCAAAGACCAATCCCGGTAGTGGGTCAGTTTGAAGTTCTCGTTTCGACCCCTTGCGGACGTTCCCTCAGTTCGCCAATCGAACGAATGACCCGCGCCGGATTTCCTCCGACAAGAGTATTCGGGGGAACGTCCTTGGTGACGATCGAACCTGCCGCGACGACCGAATTCTCGCCTACCGTTACGCCACCGATGATGGTCGCGCCGGCTGCGATCCACACGCTTTTCTCAATCACGATGGGCTTTCCGATTGTGGCGGCGCGTCGCTGCGAGGGTTCAAGGGGATGGCCCGTCGTGATGATGCTCACGTTCGGCCCGATCATCACATCGTCTGCGATCTCGAGGCCGCCAAGGTCATAGAAAGTGCAGTTCTGATTCACGAAGACATTGTGCCCGACGCGGATTTCATCCCCACCGGCAGTATAAAACGGGGGGATCAGTAAGAAGCTCTCGTCTACTTTTTTACCGATAAGTTCGCTGAACAAGGCCCGAATTTCGTCCGCATCGCTGAACGTTAAACGGTTCAGTGTGGCGGTGATCGCCATCGCTCGTTTGACGTTTGCCAACATGGCCGCTGATTCCGGCGTCCTGCTGTAAATTATCTTGGTGTGGGCGTCATTGGGCATTTGCTGTTTTCCTCGGGTTGCGGTTGAGCGTGCGTTTCGGCGCACCAAAGCCGCGCCGAGCTTCGCTGAGTATAGCCACAAAGCGGAAGCATCAGAATCCGACCAGAGCGGCGATTAAAATGACCCACTACCCAATCCGCTTCCGTTTGACCCATTCGCACTTCGTGCTAGATGATTGTGACGCATGGACATTGAACGCATTATTGACGATATCGAGCAGATCGAGGAAATGTTCGAAGCGCCGGATACGAGGCCATTCAGCGCAACTGACATCTCGGCTGCGAATCGAAGACACGACCAGATGCTCGCGCATAGCCCGTGGTTCCGATTGTGGCAACAGTACGGAGTTTGCTGCCGAGGTGAATCAGAAGGCGGGCTTCGGATTCAAAGCTAGTGCCGCCGTTTCCCGTCTCGCAACCGATAGCCATGCTGACTTTGCGGGCGCGAGTTTTCATCCGCTGAAGTCCAGCGCCTTTCAAGGCGCACTTTTTCGACAACTGGCGCAATTCAGCACGTGAGTGAACTTCAACAGTTACACCGGGAATCTACCGGAGACGGTTCGTCGGAGGACCGCTGCTGCAGCCTTCAGTTTGCCTGGGAACTCGTCGGAGCGTCAGTTCGCCTTTTCCGTTGCCGCCTGCGCTCCAGGGTGCGTGTAACCTTCAGGAACCTCAAAGAATGCCGGATCGGGCTCTGTTCGAGTGACTTGAGCGACCGTCATCGTGGTCATTCCCTTGCGTGGATCGCTATGTTTAATCATCAAGTTGATGCGGAGGTCCTGCGAGTACCAGTATTCGTCGGTAATAACGACCCCTTTGCCATCGTTCTCGTCCGTGACAGTTTGGGTCTCTCGAATCCCGTGCGCAGGTACCCCCTCGATCTCGCGAATTCCAAGGTCTTCTTGTTTGGTGAATTCGTTGGCAGGAGCATTGCCGTCGGGAGCGGCAAAGCGGATCGAAGGTGGCTCGGTTGAAGGCGGATGATTCATCGTCATCGTCCAGAAGGTTCGCTTCCGGACATCGATCTGGGTAGAAATGCGAGTCTGCGGATCGTATAAAAGGGTGCTCAGAAGTTGAGGCGTGTCGGTGCTGGAGGCAGGGATGAGCGCCCTGAGTTCGTTGTGAATGCGGCCTCGTGTATCGCGGGCAACCTCCCGAGTGGACTTGAACTGCATGACGGAACCATCCTTGCGAACCATGGTTCGCTCAATATTGACGACGCCGCTGAACGGCGCGTTCGGAATGGGCGTCATAAAAAAGCTTTGGGCAGAAGCGCGTGTGGAGGGGATCGCGACGGCTAACAGAACGGTGCAGGAAACAGAGGTCAGAGATAGCCGCGTGGACATACGGAACCTCCAGCGACATTCGCGTGAGCAACAGGATACTCTTGGTCGCGTTGGCCTAGCAAGGTCCAGGTGCGACAGGTCCAGGTGCGGGAGGCGCGGGACCGGATCAGCGGTTTCGGGGCGGTCCGCATCCGGGCAACGCGGGCTATTGGAACCAGATAATGCTCAAAACCCCTCCGGATAATCTGCACAGGAAGCGTGGACGTGCATTTCAAACGATTCGCCAAAAGGGCGAGAATTCGTTCAGCCCGAGCCTCTGCATCATTGACGCTGGAGCGAACCAGTTCCCGGGCGCCGAGTAGCACCCGCCGAAGTCCAGCGCCTTTTCACGGCGCACTGTTACGCCAACCATCATGGCATTTGGCTTGGCATTCGGATAGGAATGCGCTCGATGCATAAGAGCAAAGGCAACGCTAACAGCTGTTTCGGACGGCTCAAGGCCGTGGGGGCAGGTCTCATTCTCGTCACTGTCGGAGTTCTACGCATGCTCGGAGGTGTTCAGGTCGTCACCCATTGGACCGGATAGCCAAAGTTTTCTTGGGGCCTCGTCGCAGCAGGAATTGTGTGCATACTTTCCGCTCTGGTTGCTCTGTGCGTGCATCGCCAGGGCGGCGCAGCCAATTCAACTTTCCGTGCCTGCTTTCCAAAGTCCTCGATGCTGGACTAAAACAGAATCGAAGGCAAGTACGCGCCAGCGGGTTCGTTGTAAAGCCCCATCGTCATCAACGTCATCGGCTGAACAACTCGAAGCCCACTCTCAAGGCACCAGCGGAACAGCCCCGCGTTCCGAGTTGGGATTAGAATTCCCGGACCTTGAAACTCCCTGGCTGCGGCAATCAGTGCTTGCAAGTCGCGATTACTCTCGCCAACCGCATGACCGGAAAAGGCGACGGACGATGCGTAAGCTTTGATCCTCCCCTCCAATTCGGCGACCATTGCAGTTCCTTGCTGAATCGCGTCATTGAGTTCGCCTCCACGGTCGTGCCCGTGGACTCGCACACAAAGGTCGTTGCAGGTGGCGAGATCGGTCGGTTCGGCAACGCGGACGCGATAGCCCAGCGGCGTCTTCTGAATCGGTGTCCCCTGCATGCAGGCAAGTGGTTCGCGCACCGCGAAGCCCAGCTTCGCATAGAGTGAGAACGACCGATTGTGGTATGCCGCCTGCACCAGACGGACCCCTGCGAAATTCTTCTCTGTGGCACGTGCCATCACGGCTTGCATCAGTTGGCGTCCGACGCTTCGGTTTTGTGTGCCGGGGTCAATCGTAATGGGTCCTACACCAGCAATGGTTGTTCTTTCATCCAAGCAGTTGCTACCGATGATTTTTCCGCCCTGTTCCGCCACCACGCAGAAGAACGATGGGTGCGAAAACATCATCGAAAGCACATGGGCAGCATGCTCCGGGGTGGGAAAGTCGGGAGGAAAGTTGTGCTTGTTGGCGAGCGTAGCGAAAGCCTCGAAGCCGATCCTTCCACATACTGCGGCGTCGTCTGGAGTGGCCCGACGAATGACGACCGCTTGATTTTCGCTGATCAGCGATTGCGGCTGCGCAGCCATGATGATTGCCTCCTCACATTCCTCGTGGTCGAAAATAGAAATATGACCGAAAGACCCTCGCGGTTGAACCTGCCGACGCGGCGAGGTCGCGTGCTTCGGAAGAAGTGTGCGTCATGCGCACCAGCACCCTGCTGCCGCCCTTCATTTCAAAAACCGTGCCATTCATCGGCGGATCGCCATCGAACGATACGATTACAAAGAACTGTCCCTGACCGATGATCCAGGGATCGCCACGACTCAAATCGGAACGATAGTTCACAAATTCGTCGGTGGACGCCGAACGCTTAAGCCGCACCTTTTGCCGGGTGATGTCGTCCAGCGCCGCCAGTAATTTTGTATTCTGCTGAAACTCCAGCCTGAGCGTCTCCACTTCGGCTTCCGAGTCGAACCCATTGAGGTACCACATCTCCGCAGGTCCGGAGACAGACTCGATGGTCAGATAAGGATGAGTAAAGCCGAGCGTTCGACAGAGGTCTTCAGCACGTCTCTCAAGCTTGCGATTCGCAGCTACAGCATCCGGCTTCAGGTAGTCGCGAGAAATCTCCAGAATTTGCGGCGGGCGAGCCTGCGCCATATTATCCGTCCCCCCCCCAAAGGCAACTGCGAAGCAAGAAAGCAGCATAACGCACTTTGGTGAGGCAATCATTGCGACAGTGCAGAGGTAGCTTTGGCTTCGCGCTGAAAACGGCCGAGTGCTTGCGGGTCTTTGGCTACGTCGTCGGGAAGGAACTTAAGGGCGACGAAGCGACTGAGTTTTACGTCCTCAGCTTTGTAGACCACACCCATGCCGCCGCCCCCAAGTTTTTCGACGATGCGGTAATGCGAGATGATGCGCTCGATCATGAGTGGGCGCGGGACTCAGGCTGCAATATTAGGGAGGCGATGAGGCAGAAGTCAACGAGGACGGCTTACTGACGGACTCAGGAAGTAGAAATCTCGTGATTTCAGGCTCTCCCAGCCTTTGCCTAGACGGTGGCCAAAGGGGTCGCCGGCAGCAGCCGCGAGTGAAGCATTCTATGGATGCTCCAGAAGCCGACGCGGACTTCCCAATGAAACTCTTTATCGCTGCATTCGATGGGGTCGGTGCCAGGCGAACTTGTAGTCGCCGCACGCTAGGCGCAGTGGCGCTGGCGACGGGACCGAATCCAAACGACGATGCCGATCTTTCTTCCGCGCCGTCCGCCGAGTCCTAGTTTATCGGCCTACCCACACGGGTTAGCAGGCTTGTCTAGACGCCTACGCGCCAGCGGCCATCGCCTTCGCGGTGATCTGCTCTTTCAATTCCTGCGAGCACTTCAAGATTAACCCGCAAAGGTTACAGCGAATCAGAAACTTGCCTCCGAGCGGGATTACAGGAATAAAGAACAAAGTGAACCAGCGCTTCGATTCCATGGCAGTGAACACGGCCGTGTGACTGCATTTGGGGCAGGGATACTGAATTTGCTTGACGGGTGTCGACTTTGTCCTCACACCAAAGAGAAAGAACATGGCCACGCTCCTTGCCCGGTCTTCTGAGCCAATTTCGAATCGCACGATAGCATGGAGCGGTACGATTTCCTGCGGTACGAAAGTGATAATCCTGTCGGTGCGGCATTCAAGAGCTTCGGTCTCTGCGTGACGGGGATCATCTAACTGTATACGGCTCCAAGTCTCTTCGGCGCGAAGACCGGGAATGCTCCGTCTACCCCTGTAAGTTGCGGGGGTTTGCGCTTGGATCGAACGATTGAACGCTCTCGTCACCAAAACCCGATGCGCGCACCTGTTTCTCGTTTTTTTTCATCCGCGTACTTTACCGCTGTATTTTCCGCCTGCGGCGATGTGTGGGATTGCTAAGCGAGCCCGCAGGTATTTCCATTCGCCGGGCACGCGAAAGCAAGCGTAAAGTTTGCGGAAAATTCAGACGACCTAAGAGAACACGATGTTCCTAAGCTGCGGATTTCTTTCGGGCAACTGCCTCAAGTACGCGCAAAGCTTGCAAGGCCTCATTGATGGCGCGACGTTCCTGACTGGGAGAATTGGTGAGGATATCTTCGGCGCGATCAAGGATCGCTGTCCGGGCTTCGGCAATGCGGGTGAGCATTTTGGTGTCATCCAGTTCCAGCATGGCGGACTCATACAGCCGGTGCCACGCATCACCGGAAGAATGTAGAGAGGGGGTATACATCGAGGCCTTCTCGATTCAATGAGAGACGCAATCCTTAGTCTCATGCTACGGAGCCGAGGAAGCCCCGTCCGTACGGTAGCGCACTTAAGGATCCTTATTCTGGAAAGCACAAAGCGAGTATCGAAGACGACTCAATGCCGAGAGCTGCTGACGCCGCAGGAGATGATCGGCGCTCTCAACCCTTTTCGCAGAGCTCACGAAGTCGCTCGGCGGCTATCTCCGGAGTGATATCGCGTTGCGGCGTACCCAGGAGTTCAAAGCCGACCATGAACTTTCGAATGGCTGCCGATCGTAATAAAGGTGGGAAAAAATGCGCGTGGAGATGCCATTCGGGATGCGCCTCCCCGTCGGTTGGCCGTTGGTGAAAGCCCATTGAATAGGGGAAGGGCGTATTGAACAGGCGGTCGTAACAAGAGGCGAGTTTTTGCAGCACCTCAGCCAGTTGCCGGCTTTGAACCGTACTCAGTTCTGAAAGATCTGCTACATGTTGAGAAGGAAGAATCAAAGTTTCGAAGGGCCAAACCGCCCAGAAAGGAACGAGGACAAGGAAGCTCTCGTTCTCGAATATCGTCCGGTCGCCGGCCGACTTCTCGATTTGCAGATATTGACAGAGCAAACATTGATGATGGGATTGCATGTAATTGCGCTGCGAGTTTTGCTCCTTAACCGGTTCGTTCGGCAGGGAGCTGGTTCCCCAGATCTGGCAGTGGGGATGAGGATTACTCGCGCCCATCATCGCGCCACGATTCTCGAAAATCTGTACGTAGCTGATGAAATTGTGTTTTCCGAGATCGGCGAATTGGTGGCGCCACATCTCTATGACAGCCACGATTTCCGTTTGCGTCATTCCGGAAAGGGTCAGATCATGCCGCGGCGAAAAACATCCTACACGACAGATTCCGCGTTCTGCTTGAGAGAGTAGTAAATCGCTCTGGGATATTCTTTCCTCAACAGGCTCCGGCCGTAGGGCGGGATAATCGTTGTCGAAAACGAAGGTCGACGAATAGGCGGGATTGCGCTCACCGCCAGCCCGAACGTTGCCCGGACAAAGATAACAAGAAGGATCGTAAGCAGGCTGGCGGCTTTCCGGTGGAGTTTCGATTTGGCCCAGCCAGGGGCGCTCCGCGCGATGCGGCGAAACCAGCACCCACTCGCCCGTCAGCACATTCAGGCGGCGATGAGAAGAGTCGCTAAGGGGCGGCATTGTTCGGCAACGATTTTAGACCTTAATTCCGACACCCGCTATACCACCTGATTCTTATATAAAATCGCTTCCTCGCGCCTCTTAAAAAACCGGACCAGCCCCTTCGGCAGCTCCAGTGATATAAACCTCTGGACGAATTTGAGTCGCGCGCTCATAGCTCTCAACGATTCGTTCGCTGAACCTCAGAGCTTCTTTACGCTCAACCAAATTGATCGTACACCCGCCGAATCCGCCGCCTGTCATGCGAGCCCCGTAGATTCCAGGGATACTCTCAGCCAGTTCGACCATGAGGTCCAGTTCGGAACAACTCACTTCGAAATCAGCCTTAAGGCTGCGATGAGACTGATACATCAGTTGACCAAATTGCTTAAGATCGCCCGATTCGAGAGCAGATGCGGCGGCGAGGACTCGCGCATTCTCGGTGACGACGTGCCGGCAACGACGGAGCAAAACGTCAGAAAGCCCGCTACCACGCTGCCGCAAGTCATCCTCGGTGACGTCCCGCAGTGCTCTGATTCCTTCGCCAAGCTGAGCGAAATGGCGAACACCCGCTTCACATTCGGCTCGGCGGACGTTGTACTCCCCATGTGCGATTGAATGCTTAACCATAGTGTTGCAGATGATCATGCTCACGTCTTCCGGGAGCGGGACGAGACGGACGTCCAGCGAACGGCAGTCCAACAGCATCGCGTTTCCTGTGCCGCCCTTCAATGAGGCTAATTGATCCATGATGCCGCAGCGGGAGCCGACAAATTCATTCTCCGCTCGCTGACAGAGTTTTGCGATCGTGGTGTGGTCCAGCGGCGGTCGGGAAAATCCAAGTAGCGCCAAAGCGGTGGCAACTTCCAGAGCGGCAGAGGAACTCAGACCTGCCCCGATGGGGACGTGTCCATCAACTAATAGGTTCGCACCGCGCAGCGGGCGGCCTTCGCGCTCCAGTTCAATCGACACTCCGCGAACGTAATCGGTCCAGTTGTGCACAGGAGTAGGTGTCGCTTCATTCGTTGTAAACTCGGCAGCTCCAGGTTCCTGCAGCGACTGAATCGATAACGTCAGGCTGGTTGTTTCCGCGCATGCTGCGTAGGTGTCGAAGTCAATCGCCACGGGCATGGCGTATCCGTCGTTGTAATCGGTATGTTCGCCGATGAGGTTGACGCGACCTGGAGCTCGGAAGACTCTGCACTTGCCCCCGAAACGCTTTTCGAACTCGGATCTGAGTTTCTCTGCCGGCATAAGAAATCCATATTACGGGGACTGATGTTGATACCGCGGGCTCTTTGCGAGGTTTTCGACCCTCGCGAAGCAATTGGCGGACCAGGGATTTTCCACTATACCGATGCGGCGATGGATCTTTCCACTAGGGACGACGATGCGGCCCTCACACGATCCTAGACCCTGTCCAGCACGGTCCCGTCCAAATCGAAAAGGATGGCAGGGTCGCTTGGATTTTTTCGGACGAGATTTTTGTGGCAGGGCATTTTTCCCGGTATCACACGATCGGCTTCCGACCAGCTTTGGATGCGCGTTCCAGCGGGGTGTGCAGCAAAAATTTGCGTGAAGTGGACTTCCTATGTCCACTCGAACTATGCTTTGTCGTGGGGTTCAGATCCTGACGCATGGATGAGCGACAACCCGCCTTGGGCTAGTTCATCTGAGTCCAAATATCATGAAATAGGTAAGTTCTTCCCAAACAGAAAGGTGGTCACAAATGAAGGCCGTTACTGGGGTATTTCGTTCGTCGGCGGATGCGGAACGGGCTGTGCGTCAGATGTGCTCAACAGGTCTTCCTGAAGATCGAATTACAATCTTGACTCCGGAAAGCCCGGAGGGGAGGTTGCAATCAGTTCCCAACGTTACGACGGAGCAGCCGGGGATGGGCAAAGCGATTGGCGCTCTCCTGGGAGGGGCGGCGGGACTCTCCGCAGGTCCGCTGGTGGTGGCAGCGTTGATACCTGGAGTGGGGCCGATCACGGCGATCGGGCTATTGGCGGGAGCATTTGCGGGTGCGGCGGGAGCAGGCATCGGCGCTGCTGCCGGGGGAAGAGCGGAAAATGCGATGACCGATGGCTTGCCGGAAGATGAGCTATTTGTTTACGAGGATGCGTTGCGCAAGGGCCGGAGTGTGGTGATTGTATCGGCCGAGAACGAAGCCGAAGCTTCCCGTTTTCGCGAACTGTTAAAGGCGGAAGGTGCGGAGGAGATCGATGCGGCGCGCGAACAGTGGTGGATTGGTTTACGCGGCGCCGAACAAGAACATTATTCGGCGGACGGTAAGAAGTTTGGGGACGATGAGAAGTTCTACCGCATGGGATTCGAGAGCGCTCTGCACGCGCGCTCGCGCTGCAAAGAATACGATCAGGTGATGGGGGAGATGACGGCGCAGATCGAAGACCTCGAACGGCAGTATCCCGGAGTAAAGGTGGCCGAACCGTTTCGGCGCGGGTATGAGCGGGGGCGCGATTATTACCAACAGCTCTGTGATGAGCGTAGGGCCGCGTAGGATCGGGGCGTTACCGCTGGACCGTGGGCAGCCCTAGAGGGGGTCGGAGGAGTTTCAGAAGCCGGGCGTAGGATCAGCCGGTTATAATGTGCGTGTCTGGCACGCAGGAGGCTGCGGTCCGCGCCCCGTCTTCCCCGCCAACGTTCAGTTTCCTCCAGTGCAGTACTAAACCAACCTATCTATCGTTACGGAAACGACGCCGGCTATCACCGTTCGGTCCTGAGTCACGAAGGGCGGGTTCCATCAACCCAAACCCGAGCAGGCTAGCGACTGCAATGAGAACTTCCGCGA
>Ga0307476_10002662_pt1 | contig 10600 bp, 8 predicted proteins | sample atmos_gasesECM2C_2_FD_203314 | JGI IMG/M metagenome (GOLD analysis project Ga0307476, IMG submission 203314) | Hardwood forest soil microbial communities from Morgan-Monroe State Forest, Indiana, United States - atmos_gasesECM2C_05 | ecosystem: Environmental > Terrestrial > Soil > Temperate...
GCCGAGCTCGCCGACGCTCTTGGCGCGCGCGGCCTGGAACTTGGCGTCGTCCATCCACTTGCCCTCCCAGGCCTGGTTCGCCTTGGCCACGTCGTACGTACCGTCGGGGTTGCGGCCGATGCCTTCCATCTTGGCCATGTTATCGGCCGAGCGCAGCTGTCGCTGCTGATTCACCGCCTCCTGGGCCTTCGCGCTGAGCCGGTTGAGCAGCTCGGTGAAGGTGCGCGGCGGCGCGGTGGTGTCCGGCACGGTATCGGGGGTCTTGCCGTCGGGCGGCTTGACGTCGGGCGAGTTGCCGTCGGGCGGCTTGATGTCGGGGACTTTGACCTCGGGTGGCAGCTCGGGCGGCAACGGATCGAGCGGCTTGACCGTGACGCCACCGGGTTTGCCGCGCAGCGCGCGCCCGCCGCCGATGATCAGCGCGAGCAGGTTGACCAGCCCGCTGCCGACCGACTCGCCGGCATCGAACGGGCTCAGCGGGTGGCCGTTGTTGAACGCGCGGCCGCCCACGCAGCCCTCGACGATGCTCGGGATGCCGGTGATATCGGCGATGCCGAGCCCGACGAGCGCGAGCCCGCTCCAGAACCCGGGGCCGTTGCCGTCGTGGTAGGCCTCGTACGTCTTGAACCGCGAGTAGATGCCGAGCGCCGCGCCGGCGATCAAGAGGCCGCCGACGATGAACGGCGCCGCCACCGGAAAGATCAGGCAGACCGCGACCACCACGGCGACGACCAGCAGCGCGTTGATCACGCCCCACAGGAAGCCGCCCCACCAGTCGCCGAACGCGCTGGCGAACCAGTGCTTGATCGCGTCGGTCCACGACTTGGGCAGCAGCCAGTCGAGGAAGGTCTGCGACTGCGCGGCGTTCTGCGCCTGATCGGCCTGCGATCGGTGGTCGGCCTCCGCCTTGAGCTGATCGTGCTTGGCGTCGAGCTGGCCGCCAGCGTCGCGCTGCTTGCTGGTGAACGTGCCGACGTGGGTCTGCTGATCGGCGCTGGCGGTGTCGACGGTGCCGGCGATCTTGGTACGCGCACCGGCGCTGGCTTGCGCCGCCTTGCCGGTGAACTCGGCGCCCGCGCGCCCGAGGTGGTCGGTGGCTTGCCCGGCGGATTCCTGGATCTGCTGGCCGGCGAGCTGCGCCTTGCTCTGCAGCCCGGCGGCGGTGTGGCTGCCGGCGTGCGCGAGGTGCTGGCCGACCCTGGCGGCGGCGGTCTGCACGTGGGCGCCGGCTTGCGAGCCGGTCGCGGCGAGCAACGCGCTGCCCGCGGCGGCGTGCGCGGTGAGCCCGCCGGTGACCCGGCCATCGGCGGCGGCGATCTGCGTCGTTGCTTGGCCGGTGTGCGCGGTGAGCTGGCTGCGTGCCTCGCTGGCCAGCGCGGCGCCGTGCGAGCCCGGCGCATCGGCGATGGCCGGCGCGATTGCGTGTACGTGCTCGACCACGGCATCGGCGACGCGGTCGGCGTCGGTGACGATCTGGGTGGCCTGGTGCTCGCCGTGCGCGTGAAGCGCGGCGCTCGCGGCGTCGGTGTCGCGCGTGAGGCCGGTGTGCGCCGCCGCGGCGTCGTCCTCGAGCCGGGTCCCGGCGTGCGTCGCGAGCTGCGCCATCGGGGTCCCGGCCTGGGTCGCGACGCCGTCGGCACCGGTCCGCGTCGCACTCGCCGCGCTGGTGATCCCGCTTGTGAACTGCGGGACCATCTGATCGAGCGCGCCGGTGAAGTTCGCCGCGCCCTGATCGAGCGCGCCGTGGAACTCGCCGGCCGCGCGCTGGGTCTCGCCCGAGACCTTCGAGGCGTCGTCGGAGAAGCTGGTCGCGGCGCGGTCGCTGATCTTCGCCGTCAGCTCGGCGTGCTTGTCGGCGGTCTCGCCGCTGCCACCGCCGCCTCCTTGCTGGACCTGCTGGGTGCGCGCGCTGGCGCCCTGATCGAACCGCGCGGCCTCGCTGGCCGCGTGGGCGTCGATCTCGCCGCCGTGCTGCGCGATGACCTGCGGGGCGAGCGCATGCTGCTGCTGGCCGGCCTGATCAACGCGCGCGATCTGCGCGTGCTCGACGCCGCTGAGGTGGGCGTGCGCGGCGCTGCGGCCGGCTTCGACGGCGCCGTGCGCGGCGGCCGCGTGGCCGGCGATCGCGCCGTGCGCGGTGGTGACATGGCCGTCGAGCGCGGCTGCCTGCGTGGCGTGCGCGGCATGCAGGCGCGCGACCTCGGCGGCGACGCGGGCGCGGATCGACGCCGCGGTCACCCGGCTCGCGCCGCGGAGCTGGGCGGCGTGCTGCTGGCCCTCGGCGAGCAGGGCGTGTGCGGCGGCGGCGCCGGGTGCGGTCGAACGGATCGCGGGGGCACTGCGGTTGGCAGCGGCCGGCGCGGTGGCGGCAGCAAGGGTCCGCGGCTGTGCGGGTGCGGGCCGCGGCTTGCGGATCGCGGCCTGCGGGCCGCGCGCGGTCGACGGGCCACACGCGGTCGCCGGGCCGCCGGCGTGCGCTCCGGCGTGGGCTGCGGCTGCGGGTGCGCGCGAGCTGAGAGGAGTGGCCGGGTTCGCCGGCTTGATCGGCTTCGCCGGGGCCGCGCCGGGGCCGCGCGCGGGCGGCGCGGGCGCGGGCGCGCTGCCCGGATGGCTTGGCGCGGGGCGCGTGGCCACCTGCGGGCTGGGTGTGGTGACGAGCGTGTCTACGCCTCGGGCTGCCAGACGTGGTCGAGCGCGCTGATGCGGCGCTCGGGATCCTCCGCGATCAACGCGAGCGGGCTCACGAGCTGCGCGCTTGCATCACCCCGCCTCGCGCGGACGCGTGACAGGTACCCAACCGAGAGGCCGAGAACCTGCTCGAGACGCCGCTGCGAGACGTCTGTGCTTGCGAGGATGGTCACCAGCGCAGCCTCGAGCCGCTTGTGCAGCTCATCTGCGTACGCGCTCTGGAGCGCCTCGTCGAGCGCCTCGGCCGTCTTGGGATCGATCCACTCGTTCCCGCACTTGTCGCAGGTCGGGATGGCGAGCGTGCTGGGCACGGCAAGCGCGGACATGTTCCGGTACGGCGTCTTCCGACCCGCCTTCGCGAGGGGGCGGACCATTCCTTCGCCACATTCACGGCACCGGCGCGGCGTGAAATCGCTCATGGGGGACCTCGAACTCACGCGAAACTGCGTGGGACTGAGTCCTATTATGGGTGGGACTCAGTTCCATGTTAATCGTCGACTTTCGGAGGCTCGGACGGCACCGCGATCGCCGCTCGGACCTCCGGATCGAGCGTCTCGACTGTCGGCGCTTCGGCAAGCGGCGCCCCGGAAGCGTGTGCAGCCAGCCATGAACCAAGCATCATCGGCGGACCTCGCAGAGCGAGTTATGGCGCATCGAGTTCATTGCGCCATAATTTCGTTAACTATTTGAGAAAAAGGCGAAAAATTCTGGCGCAATAGGTTCAGGTGCGGCACGATTGGCGCAATGGCGAGGCCCCCAGATACGACCCTCGATGCGGCCGTGCTGGCAGCGGTCGCCAAGCATCCCGACGGTGCTTCCATCGAGCAGATCGTGGGCGCCACGAAGGCCCCACGCCGGAGCGCCCAGCGCCGGCTCGCTGCTCTCGTCGAGCAGGGGCAGCTCCGCGCGACGGGCGCTCGAAACCAGCGTCGATACCATCTGGTTGCGGCGCGCGCCGTGTTCGAGCCTTCGCCCGCCGCGGCGAGGTTGCGGGATTCGCTCGCGAAGCCGCTCGCCGAGCGTACGCCTGTTGGCTACGACGCGGCGTTCCTCGAATCCTATCGCCCCAACGTCGACGCATATCTGCCGAGCGCCGTCCGCGATCGCCTCCGTGTGCTCGGACGGCCCCCAGGACCGGAGCGTCCGATGGGCACCTATGCGCGACAGATCCTCGACCGGCTTCTGATCGATCTGTCGTGGGCTTCGAGTCATCTCGAGGGCAACACCTATACGCGCCTGGACACCGAGAACCTGATCGAGTTCGGGCGCCAAGCGCCCGGCAAGGATCAGCGCGAAGCGCAGATGATCCTCAACCACAAGGCGGCGATCGAGATGCTGGTATCCAGCGTCGAGGAGATCGACTTCAACCGCTACACGATCTGCAACCTGCACGCGCTGCTCGCCGAGGGCTTGCTCGCCAATCCCAAAGCAGTCGGCCGCATTCGCCAGATCGAGGTGGCGATCGGCGGCTCCGTGTACCTGCCGCTGGCGATCCCGCAACGGCTCGAGGAGCTGTTCGACCTGCTGCTCGCGAAGGCTGCCGCGATCACCGATCCATTCGAGCAAGCGTTCTTCGCGATGGTCCACTTGCCGTACTTGCAACCGTTCGAGGACGTCAACAAGCGCGTGTCGCGGCTTGCCGCCAACATCCCCTTCATCAAGCAAAACCTGTCGCCGCTGTCGTTCCTCGACGTGTCCGAGCGGGACTACCTCGAAGGCACGCTCGCCGTGTACGAGCTGAAGCAGATCGAGCCGCTGCGCGACGTGTTCGTGTGGGCGTATGAGCGTTCGTGCCAGCGTTACACGCAGGTGCGCGAGGCGCTGCCAGAGCCCGATCCGGTGCGGTTCCGCAACCGCGAGGCGCTCACCGAGATCGTGAACGCGATCGTGCGCGACGAGCTGCCGATCGACGACGCCTCGATCCGTCCGCTCGCGACGCCCTTGACCACGCCCGAAGACACCGAGCAGCTCATCGCGATGGCGTTCGCCGAGCTGCACGGCCTCCACGAAGGCAACATCGCTCGTCATCGGCTCCGGCCGAGCGAGTTTCGGCGCTGGCGCGAGCATCATCCCACCGTCATCCGCCGGTAGATCTTGTGCCGCTCGCGGTCGACACCTCGATGCCAAACGGCAGCCTGGTGCGCCAGGTATCGAGGTCGCGGGCGAACACGCGCGCGCGGCGCGGGCCGCCGACCAGGCTGGCCAGCTCGGCCTCGTCGATGGCATCCGGGTTGGGCCCACGGAGATCGCCGAACCCGGTGGAGGGTCAACGAGCAAGGGCGACTGGCGACCGTCCGAGGAATCTACCCGAGGTCGGGCCCTGGGCCGGAGACCGCGACCGCAACGAAACTGGTTGGCGAGGTCCCCTCGTCCGGTAACTGCTAAACGATGCGGCGAACCTGAGCGGCAGGGGCAGGGCGGCGAGCGAAAGCAGCGGGCCCTTCGATACTTTAAGGATTACTTGGAGTTAGATGTCAACCGCCGGCTCCGCGTTGTTCTTTTCGGCGGGCGCGTTGCCCACCCGTTGCCCAAACGCCTGCCGGATGGCCGCGTCCAGCTGGTCGCCCGTCACGGTCACGTAGCGCATGGTCGTGGCGATCGAGGCGTGACCCATGAGCTCCTTGATCACCGGCACCGGCACACCTCGGGCGGCGCACTCCGTGCCGAAGGTATGGCGCAGGGAGTGCCAGGGCATGGTCACCCCGGACTCGCTCACCGGCACCGCCACGCCCGCGAGCTCGTACAGCGCGTTGATGCCTTCGAGCATGCGCTCGTAGTTCATCGGTTCGCCGTCAGGTGTGGATCGCGAAGACGAACGCAAGTGAAGGGCCGAGCGGGTGCCGCCGGTGCCGAGCGCCTTCGAGGTCGCCGCCGCCACCGCGACCCGCCCGAGCTCCTGGGCGACGTCCAGAGCGTCCGGCGCGCGGGTGATGCTGAATCTGCTCAGGGACACGAGTTATGACGCGCAGTTGCTGGCCCACTCGCTGGCGAGCAGCGCGTAGATCCACGAGTCGCACCACTCGGCCTTCGCCCACAGGTTCTGGACGTGGTGCGCCTCGCGGCGCATGCCGAGGCGCTCCATCAGTCGCGCCGAGGCCACGTTGCGCGGATCGCAGTCGCCGAACAGGCGGTGCATGCCGAGCTGGCCGAACGCGAGCTCGATGACCGCGCGGGCGGCCTCGGTCACGAGGCCGCGGCCGTGCTCGGCCGGCGCGAGCACGCACCACAGCTCGCCGGTGCGCAGCTCGTGCCCGCTGCGCCGGAACCCGCCGCGGCCGAGCAGGCGATCGTCGCCGCGGCGCGTGACCGCGAGCTCGTACAGTGCCCTCGGCTCGCAGGCGGCCTCGCGCTGGGCCCGCGCGATCAGATCGCGTGAGGCCTGCTCGGTGTGGGCGTCATACGCCTGGTACCGGTTGATCTCGGGCAGCGACTCCACGGCGTGGAGCGCGCGCCAGTCGTCGTCGCGCAGCTCGCGGATCACCAGGCGCTCGGTCTCGATCCTGACGTCGCGCATCGCGCGAATGTACCGCGTCAGCGGTTCCGGCGACCCGCTGCAGCGCCTCGCCGAGCTCTCGAGGTCGCCGCCGCCCACCGCGACCAGTCCGAGCTCCTCCAGCCCCTGGGCGACGTCCAGAGCGCCCGGCGCGCGGGTGATGCTCCTCGGGGCCGCGTGCCCGCCACCGCCATCGCCGGCGAGCTGGTGAGCCGGTCCGGTTCGAGCTCCTCGGCCGCGCCACGGTCCCGCCGGTGCTCGATGTCGAGGTCCTGGGCCTGGGCGACGTCGCGGTCGAGCGCCTCGAGCTGGTCGCCAGCGCCGCAGCGCCGCCGCGATCGGCGAGCCCGGGCCAGCGCCGCCGCCGCGATCGCCACCGAGGTGGTGCGGTTCGAGCGCCACCGCCGAGGTGGTGCGGTTCGGCGAGCCGCAGCTCCTGGGCGAGGTCGCCGGCAGGCTCCTCGAGGGCGCTCACCGCGTGCGCCTGGACGATCGGGAAACGGTGCTCCCGGGATTTCGTCACGCGGACGTAACCCATGAAAATGGGTGACCTAGATCCCGAGGCCCGGATCGCCTTCGAGCGCGTGCTGCGTCAGCTGCGGCCGGTCGCCCGGGCGCCAGAGCTTCGCGAGATACGTCAGGCGATAGCGCAGCGGCCCGCCGTCGGGGCTATCGCTCCGTGCGATCGGGCGCGGGATACAGACGAGCTCGGTCCGCATGTCGTCGGCGCTGAGCCGCACCGTCGCGTAGCCATGTCCCCCCATGTCGACGAATTCGAGGTGCGGCGCGAGTGCGGGGTTCGAGAGAGCGCGCGCACGCTCGCGATCGAAGGTCTTCGCGTATTCGAGGCACGACCGGACGCCGTGCTTCAGGAGCATGTTGAACGTCCAGTCGGGCCTGGTGTCGTCCAGCCGGTCGGCGAGGTACAGGGGCCGCAGCGGCAGATCCTTGCGGAGCTTGTGCTCGTGGGCCTCCATCGCGCCTGGACTGGTGAGCGAGGCGCCGACGAAGCTCAAGCCCACCGGCTCGAACTTGCCGGGCGGAAGCTCGGCGGATGCGTAGCCGGCCCAGAAGCTGTGGAGGTCGCCCGAGACGATCGCAAACCCGGTGATGTTCGATTCGCGGACCAGGTCGTAGATCTCGCGGCGCTCGGCCCACGCGCTGCCGTAATCGCCGCCGCCCAGGTTCGCGAACGAACCAGCCGGCCACGGCTGCTTCGTCAGGCCGGCCGGCAGGTGCTCCGGGTCGGCCCGCCACTCGAGCGTGCCTTGGGAGTTGCCCCAGATCTTCCACGTCGCCGTCGCGCGCTTCAGCTGGTCCTTGAGCCAGGCCTTCTGCTCGGCGCCGAGGATGGTCTGCGGCGGCGCGTTCTTCTGCGAGTTCGCGACGCGCTTGTCCTTGAATTGGAGCTCCGCCGGCGGATTGCCCCCGTTGAAGGTGCGCCCGCCGTCGAGCACCTGCATGACGTCCTCCGGGAACATCCCGTTGAAATCGTCCCAGTCGCCGAGGTCGCCGAGCTTGGGGTCGTCGTACGGGCCGGGGCTGCGATAGCTGTGCTGATCGGTGATGATCAGATCGAGGTGCTTGCCCCAGCGCAGCGCCCGATAGGCTTTGAGGCTGTTGATCGCGATGAGGTTGTTCGGCTCGACGCCGAGGCCGTTCTCGTCGAACTTCTCGACCTTGACGTTCTTGACGGCAGGCGGGCCGAACTGCTCGAGCGATCCGCTCGGCGGCGTGACCCGGGCGGGAAGGTATTCGAACCAGGCCTGATTCGCCGCGATCTTCACGCTCTGGCCTGGCTGCACGAACTTGCCGGCCTGGACGACGCTCTGCCAGCCCTGCCAGGAGAATTCGTGATTGTCCCAGATCGCGACGAACGGCCAGCGCGCACGCGCATCCTGCAGGTCGGGGTCGTGGAGATAGCCCTTGTAGACGGCGCGATAACCGTCGAGCGTCAGCGGAATGTGGAAGTTGCCGACCTTGTGTCCGTCGGGAATCCGCGCGACCTCGTAGATGGTGCGGTCGTAGCGGGTCTTCGCCTCATCCGGGTATTCGACCATCTCGTAGATGAAGTCGCCGAGGTGCAGGACGAACTCGAGCGGGTCGGTCTGCGCCGCGCGCTCGTCCTCGAAGATCATCCGACGAAACGCGTTGAGCTTGCCTTCGTTGACGTCCTGGCAGCTCACGAACGCGAACTTGACCGGTCGCGGATCGTCGGCGGCCGGGGCGGTGAGCGTTCGCCCGACGCGGCTGCCGTTACCGTCCGCGTCGGTGAACCGGTACCAGTACACGCGCGACGGCGAGAGGCCGGCGACGAGGACGCGCGTCGTCCAGTCCGAAGCTGCCGACACGGGCGCAGATGCCTGCGCGATCACGCGTCCGAACGCCTCATCTTCGGCCACCTCGACGATCAGCGTGTGCGTGTCGCCGTGATCGAACGGGCGGCGGGTCCACAGGATCACGCTGTGCGGATCCGGATCGCCGGAGGCGACTCCTTCAGGATAGAGGTCGCGCCGTTCGCGCCAGCTCGTGCGCGATCGGCAGGCCGTTCCGCCCCAAGCGAGCGACGCGCCGATCGTTGCGGCGAGCTGGATGAAATTGCGGCGGCTGAGGTTCATGTGGGGAGCATGCCGCCGGTCCCCGGAGTGTTTGCTGGGTCGAAATTGGAATCGGATCGCCGAGCTACTTCCTCGGCGCCTCGAGTAGGACATCGACGGTGTCGCAGGTTGTCACGCCGGTCTTCGCCATCAGCCTGCGGATGCGCTCGCCAAATCCTCGAGCGTCGCCTCACCGTCGGTCATGCCAGATGCGGACCGCGCCGTCGTCGGTCGCGGTGAACGCGCGAGCGCCATCGCGCGCGTAGCGCGGCTCAAGCGGCCGTGGCCCGACGGCCGCACCGAGCTGGTGTTGCCGCCGGTGGCGTTCCTACGGCGGCTGTGCGGGATCATCCGCCACTTCGCCGCCATCTGGTTCGCTACGCGGGGGTATTCGGCCCGGCCAGCAAGCGGCGCGGTCAGCTCCGCGCGCTGGTGACGCCCGCCGCCGAGCCGCCGCCCACCACGGCGACGCCGAGCCGCTCGGGCGCGCGCCGGGCCGGTCCCGTGGGCTGATGCGCGCGCTCGGTCGCCTCGCGCAGATCGGGCAGGATGATCTTCTCGCGCAGCTCGCGGATGGTCTTGGCCAGCGCGCGCTTGGCGTCGGAGGTTGGGTCAATCGAGGGGAAACGGCATCTACCGCCGCTTGCGCTACTAGCCCGGCTCGCGCCCGCCGTACACGACGGCGGTGATCTGGATCTCCGTGTCGGTCACGACGTAGACCACGATGCAGGGGAACCGATGGAGCACGAACCGGCGCTCGGGCCCGCGCTCATCGAAGGTCTGCCAACCCTCGACGTACTCCTCGATTCGCTCGAGCGCTTCCAACACCTCGTCATTGAGCTTGTCGCCCCAACCGGGACGCGCGCGGTCGACGCGACGGGCCGCGTCTTCGAGCTCGACGACGGCGGCCGGCGTGAACCGGGCGCGCTTCACGTACCGCTACGCAGGCGTGCGCGGATCCCGGCGATGGCTTCGCGCGCGTCGACCGTCTGAACCTCACCCCGCTCGAGCTCCTCGCGTCGGCGGTCCAGCTCGGGGCGCCACGCCGCTGCGAGGTCGTCGGGCGACAGCGCCGGGGCGTCCGCGCTCATGCCATCCAGCGCGTTCGCTACTTCGGCGCGCTCTTCGGGGCTGAGCTGCATCGCCTGTTCGAGCACGGCTTTGACAGCGGCGGTCATCGGAGCAAGCCTACCGCGTTCCACGGTACACCGCATCGTTCCGAGAAACCCGCCACGTTGGCGGTACTCGTCGGCATTCGGTGCCTGGCTATAGACCTCGATGAGGCACGGGGAAGCGGCGAGTTGCCCGAGGAGGCCAAGGCGGTCACGCTCCTTCTGCCGCGCCGGATCGGGCTCGTGACGAAGGTCAGCGTACTGGGTCTCCGGGTCGATCGCGTCCTGCGTCACCGTGGTGCCGGAGGGGCCGAGGCCTTCTGCCCGATCTGCTTGGCGAGGTGATCGAAGCGATTGCGCATACGGCACGGCCAGCGTGCCATGAGCGCGCGCGGTTCCCAACAAAGCGGCGCTTCAGGGGGAGAGCCCGTTCGACGGTGATGGCGTGAAATCGCCGTCGCCGTCGGCAAGGTTGCCCGCGTGGGGATCTTGAGCATGGAGCGGTGGAACGTCATCGACGCTCGCATCGTCGGTCATGGATCGGCGACGACGCTGTGCGCGGCTCGCCGGCAATAGCCAGCACGGCCGCTGAATCGATCGCCGATGATCAGGGCGTGGCGGCCCCGCGCTTGTCGGGAACACGAACCGTGCCGATCGTGTCGACGCGCTCGACGATCGCCTTCGCGGACATCGTGCGCTTCTAGACGTAG
>Ga0307476_10002663_pt1 | contig 10597 bp, 9 predicted proteins | sample atmos_gasesECM2C_2_FD_203314 | JGI IMG/M metagenome (GOLD analysis project Ga0307476, IMG submission 203314) | Hardwood forest soil microbial communities from Morgan-Monroe State Forest, Indiana, United States - atmos_gasesECM2C_05 | ecosystem: Environmental > Terrestrial > Soil > Temperate...
GCCGATGACGATTGGCGCTTTAATCTTCCCTTTCTTCACCAGATCGTTCATCGCCAAACCGAACTGCGCTCGCTCGCCGTAGCCCAGCCAGCAGATGCGCGCCGGCAGTCCCTGGAACTTGATGCGCTTGCGCGCCAGATCAATCCAGCGGCGCAGGATGCGGTTGTCGGGAAATAATTCCAAGACTAGATCGTCGGTGACGTGAATATCGGACGCTTCGCCCGATAGCGCAACCCAACGAAATGGCCCTCGTCCCTCACAAAATAGCGGACGAATATAGGCGGGGACGAATCCGGGAAAGTCGTAAGCGTTCTTCACACCCCGCTGGAAGGCAAAGGTTCGGATGTTGTTGCCGTAGTCAAACGTAACCGAGCCCATCTTCTGCAGTCGCAGCATCCCTTCGACATGGGCCGCGATCGCGTCGAGCGATTTTTCCTGGTACGCCTTAGGATCGTTCTTGCGCAGCTCAAAGGCTTGCTCGAGAGTCATGCCATTCGGCACGTAGCCATTCAGCGGATCGTGCGCCGAGGTCTGATCGGTGAGAATGTCAGGCACTACACCGCGCGCGGCAAGTTCCGGAATCACATCCGCACAATTTCCCACCAAGCCGACAGATACGTTTTCTTTTTTTCGAATCGCATTTTTCAAAATGCGCAGGGCTTCATCGAGGGTTGTGACCATGAAGTCGCAGTATCCCGTTTTCAGCCGCTTCTTGATACGCTCGGGATCAACATCAATTCCTAAAAATGCCGCGCCCGTCATGGTTGCAGCCAATGGCTGAGCTCCACCCATGCCGCCCATGCCGCCAGAAACGATTAGCTTGCCCGCCAGATCGCCACCGAAATGTTTCTCGCCTGCCGCCGAAAACGTCTCAAAGGTTCCCTGCACGATTCCTTGCGAACCGATATAAATCCACGATCCCGCCGTCATCTGGCCATACATCATCAGGCCGGCGCGCTCGAGTTCGTTGAACTTTTCCCAGTTCGACCAGTGGCCCACGAGATTCGAATTTGCAATCAGGACGCGCGGGGCATGATCGTGCGTCTTGAATACTCCTACTGGTTTACCGGACTGCACCAGCAACGTTTCGTCATTCTCCAGACTCTTCAAATTCTCCACGATGGCGTGGTAAGCCTTCCAATTGCGCGCTGCGCGGCCGGTTCCGCCATACACGACCAAATCTTGCGGACGCTCCCCCACTTCCGGGTCCAGGTTGTTCATGAGCATGCGCATGGCAGCTTCCTGCTGCCATCCCTTGCAAGAAATTTGATTTCCCCGGGGCGCGCGAATCGATGCCGGGGTCTGGGTCACTTCCGAATCAACTGGCATGAATAGATGTTAGTGCCTGGGGCAAGATGGGCGCAACGACGGCACTGACTTACCAGGTGTTGTAAAGGGTGCCATCGGTAGCCGTCCCGCCTGACGCTGAATGTACATCGTTGATGCCGGGATCTTGCTGGTCCACAGTGAGGAGAACATCTTCCTGCACCACTTCCCAATTCGCTTCATTGGTCATCGGATCTTTGGGAATGGTTTTGAGATAGCCGCCCTGCACTAGGTCGTCCAGCGACTGCGGTGCTTTTTGCTTGTCGAGCGTGTATTGCGAAATCAACGAGCGAAGCGTGAACAAGTCCTGGCGCAGCACAGCCTCGCGCGACCGCAGCAGCGAAGTGTTGTAAATGGGAAGCGCAATGGAAATCAGGATGCCCATAATGATCATCACGATCATCATCTCGAGCAACGTGAAACCCGCGCTGCGCCCCGTTCTGCGCTTTCTTGCCATTACCAGTCCTTGTACTTGGTTCCGTCCAGCCCCGAGCCTTGCGATTTGGTGTAAACGTCAAAGACGGATTGCCCACCCCAGGAGTCCGAGTCCGGATCATCCTGCATCGAGCGTAGGCCCCACTCAGTATTGCCAGTCATCGGATCGACAGGAATTTTGCGCAGAAACCGCACCTTCTTGCCCTGGACATCCACGCCCTTCACCAGCGTTTCCAGATCCGGAGGATAACCCTGGCTATCAACCTTGATTTGAAAACCGCCGCGATCCGCCGCGTCTTTGTAGCGATCGATAGCGTCGCGCATCTCCCACAGGTCAGTGCGGAGCATGCGCTCTTTCTCACGCTGGATCGTGAGCCGCGCCAGCGGCACCGCCATGCTTGAGAGCACTACCAGAATAGCGGTAGCGACGATCAGTTCAAGGAGCGTGAAGCCCCGTTCGGATTTCATCGTCCGAACGCGGAATCTCTTTATCGTCATTTCAAAACTCAATTCAAAAACAAGCCTGTTACTGCACGGTCACCGAAGCCTGAGCTCCATTCACCGTAATTGCCTGCAAAGCAGGATCGCGAGCTCCACCTCGAGTGATGGTGAGCGGAGTCTGGCCCGAGGCCTTCGCCTGAAATGTTATCGTCAAAACGGTGCCCTGACCTGAGACTCCGCCGGCTCCCGGCGGCCGAGTGGCGGTGATTTGCAAGGTTCCCGTAGTTTCGTCTTCGCGGTGCACCAGGGCCACGGCTTGCCCGTCCTGCGACAGAAATCCTCCGTTCGAGACGTTAACCAGCTGCAGTTTCGATGGATCGTAATTCATCTGCACCGGCACGGAATGCACATTCTGAGCGCCTGAAATCTTCAGGTTGACGACGAAAGTATTATCCTTTGCCACGGTTATCTGATCGGGGTCAAAGACGAAATTTGTGCCGCCGGGCGTTGCCTGGTTCGGAGTCTGACCCGCCGGTTGTATTGCTGGCGACTGACCCGCCGGCGTCGGCGTCACCGGCGTGATGGACGGCTGACTCGACTGGGATACCGGCGCTGCCGGGTGGCTCACGTGGCGTAGTTCGATCGTGTTTGCGGTTCCGATGTCGATGGCACGCTGGTTCCACTCGCTGACGGTCGTCCCGCGAATGACATGCGGAGTGATCGCAAAAACCGTCTCATCCTGCGAGTGGTCCTGTGTCCTCTGTCCAAAAAGGTATCCCAAGATTGGGATCTGGGCTAAGCCCGGAATTCCGCTCAGCGCCTTAGTCTGAGAATCGTCAAAGATTCCGCCAATCAGGCTCGACTCACCATCTTTCAGACGGATTTCGTGTTCGATTTTCTTCTGCCCGATAATGGGTTGGCTGATGCCGCCGATGCTCGCCTGACTTACCACTGAGGAGATTTCCATCGAGATCTTCAGCGTAATTTCGCGGTCTCCATGTACGTGGGGGGTGACGTCGATATTGACGCCAACATCAAGGTATTGAAATTGAGTATTCACCAGCGGATTGATTCCAACTCCGCCGATTCCGGGCTGGAACGATCCGGTGGCAACCGGCACTCGTTCGCCGATCTTCAGCGTCGCCTTCTGGTTGTCGAGCGCCCGCACCTGCGGATTCTGCAACATCTTCGTGTCTGTGTCGCTCATCACCGCCGACAAATTGGCGGAGGGAATCGTCACCTGAAAATCGGTGGCATTCAGGTTTCCTAGAGTGTTTAACTCCAGCCCAGGGGTTGCACTTGAGCCGGTAGTCGTAGTTGTAGTCCCAGTCGTTGTCGCAATAGGAGTCGTGGTATTGATGTTGCTTTGCAAAGTTACCGTCGCGCTGGTCGGGGGACTGAGTCCTAAAGTCCTCGACTTGTCTTTGCTCACCTGTAACACAGCAATGTCGACGATCACTTCCGGACGCACCTTATCAAGATCGTCCACCAGTTTCTCTGCCAGTGCAATCTGATCTGGGGTGCCGCGTACTACCAGCGCATTCTGTGAGAGCAATTGCTGCACGCGCTGAACGTCCAGCACGGCGCGAATGGCGTTCACTACATCCTGTAACTCGGTAGGCTGCGAAAGATTCGAAAGATAAAAAGTTTTTAGGACGCTTTGCTCCAGTTCCTTGCGCTTGGCAGGGTTGTCCTGAGCCACGAAAATCGTGTTGCTGGTCACCGGGCGCCAGAAGGTTTTCGATTCGAGCGCGGAAATCTGCAGCGCTTCTTCCAACGTCACTCCGTTGAGTTCGACTTTAATGCGGCGCGAGGTGTAATCGGGATCAAACAATACGTTGACTCCCGCCAACTGACCGATGGTTTGATAAATCACCTTTGAATCTTCGGTGAGCTTTACCGTGATTGGAATATTCGAAATGGGAGCAAGTTCGACCGGCCCTCCAGCTTCCCTGATCTTGCGCTCAAGACTATTCGGAGGCCCAGCCGCCTGAGGAGGTGGATTGGTGGCCTCATTAATCATCTGCATTGTGCGTTTTATCTCTTGCTGGGCGCTGAACAGGGAGGGATCGATCTGCGCTGCCTTCTGAAACTCAGCCAGCGCCTCCTGTAGTTTGCCCTCATCGCGGAGTCCGAGGCCGCGATGGACAATGGTCGCGGCCGCTTTGAAGCGCATACGCTCAAACGAAGCGCGGTAGCGCAAATCTTTTGGTTTCAGGTCGTAAGCCTGTTTGTAGAGGTTGTAGGCGAGTTCGAAATTCTGCCGCGCCTCGGCGTCCTGGCCTTTGTCAAATGCGCTTTTGGCCTTATCGGCTATCGCGGGCAGAATCGCAATCACGATCAGCAGCACTACCGCCGCAGGCTTCAAACGTCTCATTCGCAAGTCCTCGTCTTTCAAATCTTCGCCGGACAAAGTCTTCCGGATAGTCAGTCCATACCCCGGCTCCCAGGGAACCCAGGATCCCACTCAATAGAAAAAAGGGCCGCTTTTGCTGGGATTATAGCATCGCACTTCTCGCACTCCCATCCGATTGCACCGGTGGGAGTTACACTCTTTAGTCTTAGTCCCAATGGGATGGTCCAGCGGTTCGGCCTCGGCAACCGACCCTTGGAGAGCCATGCCTCTACTTAGCGAGTCCCGGAGCGCAACGCTCAATCGCTGCAGCCCTGCTAAGATTAAGCCGAAGCCATGCCGCGCCAAGCCACACACCAAACCAAGCCCAGTCCGGAAAAATCCCCTCGGCGTGAGCCGACAGCTTCCGGCCAGCGAGATGCCGCCGCTAATAGGATCGCTTCCCACAACTACTTCTTGCTGGAAAAATTCGAGTGTGGCGTTGTTCTTACTGGAACCGAGGCGAAATCGGTCCGGGGTGGCCTGGCTAACCTCAAGGACTCCTATGGTTTGGTCAAAGACGGCGAACTCTGGCTGCTCAATGCCCACATCGGGCCGTACGAACATGGCAACATTCACAACCATGCACCACTACGCACTCGCAAGCTGCTGATGCACAAGGAAGAAATCCGCAAACTGATCGGCAAGACTCAGCAGAAGGGCCTGACGCTCATCCCGGTCAGGATGTACTTCAAAAATGGCAAAGTGAAGGTTGAACTGGCCTTGGCCAAGGGCAAGCAACTCTGGGACAAGCGAGAAACAGAGCGGCGGCGGACCGCCGATAAGGAAGCGCGAGAAGCCATAGGCCGAAGCCGAAAGAGTTAGTCGCGAGTATCTTTTGAGCCTTATTGGATCAATTGGATCAAGGCGTGCTCGTCCTCGGATGCCGGAGGCGCGCCTTAGCGCGAAGCGTACTCTCACCACAGGTCAAGCTTGACCTCGCGGTACCGGCTGATCAACTCAAAATCCGTCCGATTCCCGGCGATCAGACGGGCACCGTGAGAGCGTGCAGTGAGCGCGATGAGAACGTCGAAATGCAGGTCTCGAAGTTTGTGCGGCGCGAAGCCCTGATCGGAACGCATTTTAGCCAGTATCTCGCCAGACTCCAGCCAATCCTCTTCTGTCGGACTTAAGATCGGATGGTTCCTCGCCAAAGTGCGCAGGAATTTGCGTTCCGCCGGTCCGATTACGCCGCGTAGCAATTCCGCGAGAACCACCGACGACGTGCGGACCAAGCCCTCCACGGATTCGATCCTCTTGCGGTGGCGACCTGTGCGAGCCTCGTCAACCAGCACGGATGTGTCAAAGATGACGACTTCACTCATCGAGTCCGGAAAACTTGAGTTTGCCGGAGTTCTTTTTCATCAGGTTTTTGAAGCGCTTCAGCGCAACGATTTCGCGCAGGGCGATGTGGACCGCATCGGTGCGGGATTTAGCCTTGAGCACTCTTACCGCTTCGTCAGCCAGGTCGGTGTCGAGGCGGATCGATGTCATGCTTACAGCCATGGCGCCCTCTCTTTTATATATACAAAGTAGTCGATTCGTATATACAAGTCAAGAGCGTCGGGGAATGGGCATATTACGTCATCGATCTGCACGACTCACGCCCTCCCCGCAAACTCCCGGTTCTCCGTGGACACTTTCACCTTTTCCCCCTCCTTGATGAACAGGGGAACGCGGATTTCCAGGCCCGTCTCCAGCCGGGCAGTCTTGGTCCCGCCGCCCGACGAGTCGCCACGAACCGCGGGCTCCGTGTAGGCAACGTCCAGCTCAACGAATATTGGCAGCTCTAAACCGATTGGGTTGCCATTGTACTTGCGCAGCTCAATCAACGCGCCTTCGATCAGGAAGTTCAATGCGTCCCCTACCATCTCGCCGTTAAGGGTGACGGTCTCGTAGCTTTCCTGATCCAGAAAATGAGACCCATCCCCATCGCTATACAGATAGGAAGCCTGTACCGACTGCAGATCCGGCTCCTTGAATTTGTCGCTTGCCTTGAATGTCTTCTCAAAGACCGCATTCGTGAGGAGGTTGCGCATCTTCAGGCGCACCAGGGTCTGGCCGCCACGGGCGGTCGGAGTGTTTACGTCTGCTTCCAGGCAGCAGAAAGGAGTGTTTTCAAGCTCAAACAACGTCTTGCGTTTGACGTCAATAGCATCAATTAGAACGGCCATGAAGTCCTCTAAAACAGGTCGGGATCCGAAGTGAATTCAACCGTGATCCGAATTTCCTTCCAGTATAGGGCTCGAAGTACTCCTCGGACGAGAAGGGTTTAGTACTGGTCCTGTATTGTTGAGTGTAATCGCGATTTATCAACAACTGACCTCTTGACCTCTTGAGCTGTCGCCAACTCCACGGCTTTCATTGACTTGCCCTCACATCACGCCTACCATTGCACGACTCCATGATCGGCCAAACCATCTCACACTACCGCATCGTCGAGAAACTCGGTGGCGGCGGGATGGGGGTCGTCTATAAAGCTGAGGACGTAACCCTGCGGCGCTTTGTCGCCTTGAAGTTTCTGCCCGATGATGTCGCCAAAGATCTCCAGTCCCTGGCCCGTTTCCAGCGCGAAGCTCAAGCCGCTTCGGCCCTGAATCACCCCAACATCTGCACCATTTATGAGATCGGGCAAGGGAACGGTCAGCCTTTCATCGTCATGGAGTTTCTGGATGGACTGACGCTGAAACACCGTATCGCCGGCCGACCGATGGATACCGAGTTGATTCTGTCGCTGGCCATCGAGATCGCCGATGCGCTCGACGCAGCTCACTCCGAAGGTATCGTCCACCGTGACGTCAAACCTGCGAACATCTTTGTGACCAAGCGTGGGCACGCCAAGGTTCTCGATTTCGGCCTGGCCAAGGTCATGACGAATGCGAGCGCGCAGATTGAGGATACGCGAACCGAAGTGGTGGAGGCGCACCTGACCAGCCCCGGCTCAACGCTGGGCACGGTTGCCTACATGTCGCCGGAACAGGCGCGGGCGAAAGAACTGGATGCTCGCAGCGACCTGTTCTCGTTTGGAGCCGTCCTCTATGAGATGGCGACCGGGCAGTTGCCTTTCCGCGGCGACAGCTCTGCGATTATCTTCCGCGAGATACTGGATCGTGACCCAGTTCCCGCGATACGGCTGAATCCTGACCTTCCGCCCAAGCTGGAAGAAATCATCAACCGGGCGCTGGAGAAGGACCGCGAGCTCCGCTATCAGAGCGCGGCGGAGATGCGCTCTGAACTGATGCGATTGAAGCGGGACACGACAGCAGGGCGACCTGCGGCGGCTACCTCGGGGACTGTGCCCACTGTACGAGACAGCAGCCCGGTTCAGGCGCCGCCAACCTCTGGTTCCGCTCCTGCAATTGTTTCCGCTTCATCGGGCTCTGTGAAAGCAGCCGACGCTCCCGTTGTTGGCAGGAAACTCTGGAAAGTTCTGGTTCCCGCCGCCATGGTAGTTGTGGCTCTGATCACCGCGGGCCTCTATTGGCGCTCGCGTTCGACCTCTCCGGTTGCTATTGCGCCACTCACGGAAAAGGACGCCGTGGTCCTGGCCGACTTTGACAATAAAACCGGGGACACCGTCTTCGATGATGCGCTCAAGCAGGCTCTGGCCGTCGACTTGGGACAGTCGCCATTCCTCAACATCCTTTCGGAACGCCGCGTCGGCGAAACCATGCAGCTTATGGGTCGCAAGCCTGGCGACAAGGTCACCTCCGACGTGGCCCGGGAAATCTGCCTCCGCACCGGAACCAAGGCCCTGCTCGGCGGATCCATCTCCCGGCTGGGCACGCAGTACGTCATTGGCCTCGAAGCGGTCAACTGCAACACCGGCGATGTTCTCGCCAAGGAGCAAGGCGAAGCCTCCAGCAAGGAGAGCGTTCTCAAGACCCTCGATGAGGTCGCCATCTCCATGCGCACCAAGCTGGGAGAATCTCTCGCCTCAGTGCAGAAGTTCGATGTTCCCATCGAAGCCACCACCTCCTCGCTCGAAGCCCTCAAGGCCTTCAGTATGGGTGTCCGTGTGTCTCGCGAGAAGGGGCCCGCGGAAGCCATTTCGTTCTACAAGCGCGCCATCGAACTCGACCCTAATTTCCCAACCGCCTTTGCCTTGCTTGGCCTGAATTACGCGAACCTCGGGCAACCCAGCCGCGCGGCGGAAAACCTGGAGAAAGCCTACCAACTTCGCGACCGGGTGAGCGAGCGAGAGAAATTGCGCATCTCCGCCAACTACTACTACATCGTTACCGGCGAACTCGAAAAAGAAGCCCAAACCTACCAACTCTGGATGCAGAGCTATCCCAACGACGCCGTTCCACACGGCAACCTTGGTGCGAACTACATGGCTCTCGGCCAGTACGACCAGGCCCTGCCTGAGCTCAAACAAGGTATTGCACTTGCCCCCAACGTTGTTGTCGGCTACCAGAACCTCGGTCAACTTGAATTGGCGCTCGGCCAAGTCGAAAAGGCCAAGGCCGCGCTCGATGATGCAACCGCCCACAAGCTCGACGCTGGCTCCCTGCATGGGTTGGGTTACTATCTCGCATTTCTGCACAACGACACCGCGGCTATGGCCCAGCACGTAGCTTGGGGCGCGGGCAAACCGGGGGATGAAGATCCTCTACTGGCGGAGCAGTCTGATACCGAGGGTTACTATGGCCGTCTCGCTGCCGCCCGTGACTTCGCTCGCCGCGCGGTCGATTCTGCGGTCCGCGCCGACTCCAAGGAAACCGCTGCGCTCTGGCAAGCCAATGGCGCTCTCCGAGAAGCCGAGTTCGGCAACACCCTGCAGGCTCGCCAGGCAGCCAATGCGGCTCTTAGCCTCTCGCCGGGACGCGATGTCAAAGTCCTCGCCGTCCTCGCTCTCGCCCGTGCAGGCGACATCCCGCATGCCCGCGCCATCGCCGAGGAACTGGAGAAGACCTATCCCACCAACACCACCCTAAAGCTGTACTGGTTCCCGATCATGCGCGCCGCCATCGCGCTCAGCAACCAGAAGCCGGCCGATGCCATTGTCGCTCTCGAAGCGGTCGCCCCCTACGAATTCGGCACGCCTCCCCCGCTCCAAGTCGGCACCATTTACCCGGCCTACATCCGGGGCGAAGCTTATCTCGCCAACCACAACGGAGCCCTCGCCGCTCGCGAATTCCAGAAGTTCCTCGACCATCGCGGGCTAATCCTTAACTACCCGCTCGCCTCGCTTGCTCACCTGGGACTGGCCCGCGCCTGTGCCCTTTCCGGCGACACCGCCAAAGCTGAGGCCGCCTATCAGGACTTCCTCGCCCTCTGGAAAAACGCCGATCCCGACATCCCCATCCTGAAACAAGCCAAGGCGGAATACGCGAAGCTGCAGTAAGCAGCGTGGCGATCTTCCAACCATGCCTGACCTCCGTGCACAAAAATCGTCAACTGACGCTATCAACGATTACACATTTTGACCGCTGGTCATTGCGTGTAATGGGGGATTTATCGCCAACAATCCGACACGAAGGCTAAGGGGAGGGGGAGGGGCCCGCCCCGGTTTTCTACGACGGTGCAGGCGGATCGAACGCTAACCCCGACGACGCAGCGGCCGCAAAACTGTGTTTTTGAGTCCGGATCCACAGCGTGAAAACCGTAAACCTCAAATCGGACATGCCTGTCGTCACCGACGCCTGCCGAGGTTGGATCGCGAGCTGGCGGCCACGCGCCAGGTTGAGACAAAGCTGCTGAAGTTGATCTACGTCTATGGCTAAGCTGGCGAGGGCCGCGATTTCCGTCTTCACCGAGTCGCTCTCCATGCTGCGCGGCGACAGGAGCATCAGCAGCTGGTTCTCCAGACGGACGGCTTCATCGATCTGCTCGTGGAGTTTCCTGCCACCTTGAACGTCGTGCGCAGCAAACCAGGTTCAAGTACCGATTTCACTTGGGGGTGAATTGCGACAAATCGTAAATCCCAAGTTTCTTTTCCAGATCCGCAACCTGATCGACTACTCTGAAGAACCCTTCGTCGCCAAAGAGTTCGTCTTC
>Ga0307476_10002664_pt1 | contig 10597 bp, 7 predicted proteins | sample atmos_gasesECM2C_2_FD_203314 | JGI IMG/M metagenome (GOLD analysis project Ga0307476, IMG submission 203314) | Hardwood forest soil microbial communities from Morgan-Monroe State Forest, Indiana, United States - atmos_gasesECM2C_05 | ecosystem: Environmental > Terrestrial > Soil > Temperate...
TGAAAGGAACACCAGTATCAACATGGCAGAACAAGGAACAGTAAAGTGGTTCAATGACGCCAAAGGCTACGGCTTTATCAGCCGCCAAAATGGCGAAGACGTTTTTGTGCACTTCTCAGCGATCCAGGCGGGCGGATTCAAAAGCCTGCAGGAGGGCCAGACGGTGCAATTTGACGTAACCAAGGGCCCCAAGGGCTGGCAGGCTGAGAACGTACAGCCGCTGTAAGCTTATCTCGTGATGCGAAAGGCGATCTCTTACGGAGATCGCCTTTTTAGTTAATGCGACTGTGGGAATCAGGGCACGGCCTTCTCACTTCGACGGCTGCGGTGTAGTGAAATCGGCGGTTCCGATTTTGACGATTGTACCTCGGGGCTGTTTCGCTTCTTTCGCATTCTTGCCTTCGTCGGCCTTGTCCTTCCCTTCAGGCTTGTCCTTCGCATCGGCATGGTCCTTCGTCTCGGGCTCAGCGGCAGGTTTCTCCGTCCAGATGCCATAGACACGACCGCTGTATGCCGCAATACCGCTATAGTCGCCGAAGAAAACGCCGCTAGCTTCGAAGGGATTATCGGTCCAGGCGTAATTGCTGAAGCTGCGTCCACCGTCGGGAGAGCGCGCCAGTACCACGATCTGCTTGCGATTCTGAGGATCGCCCCGGCGATCGTAAAAAATAACGTCGATGGAACCGTCGGTGGGGTCCACGGCTAGCCACTGAAAAAATTGTTCCGCTCCATTGTGGACTGGATCGTTGTTCACGCGGACCGGGGCGCTCCAGCGCTTGCCGCCGTTGTCGGATGTTGCGATGAAAACATCCAGATCGCCGTTCCGGTAATCGCTCCAGGTTATGTAGAGGCGCTTGCTTTTCGGGTCGATGGCAATTTGCGGGAATCCGTTAGCGCGTTCGAGCGTCTGTATAGCGAACATGATGGGTGCGGTATGAATGACGGGCCGTGCATGAGAGAACGTCCTGCCTCCGTCGCGCGAGCTTGTAAGCATGATCGCGTTATCCTGGCTCCATATTGCGTAAAATATGCCATCTGGGCCGACTACGCCGTCGAATCCCTCAGCGGCGCCGTTGTCGTCGCGTGGCAATCCAGGATGTGCATCGATCTCAATGGGCTGCGACCAGGTTTTTCCATCGTCGGTGGAGCGGGAGAGCACCATCTGCGAATCGGCTATTCTCCAGCGAGTCCAGCCGATGTAGAGATTCCCGGCGTATTTACTTTTCGTAGTGTCGGCGACGATGTAGGGCTTGTCTTCGAACGGAATCCCGGGCGAGCTGGTCTGTTCGGCGACAGGAATCTGGTCTGCCTCCCAGGTTGTGCCGCCGTCGAGCGACCGAAGAACGAAGATGCCGTTGCGGGTCGCGCCGTGCGCCCAGTAGTTGAAAGTCCCCAACTTGTCGAAAGCGATATAGCAGACGAAGGCATGGCCTTGATTATCGAACGTGGTCGAGACGTCGCCGGAGATTCGGTAGTTCTTCGGATCGACATTCTTGGCCAGTTGCCAGGTGTGGCCGGCATCCTGCGAGTAGGCGGCGTGCACATTGTCCTGAAAGACGCCGACAACCTGCTGCGGATTCGAAGGATTCACTGCGATCGCCGGTTCGGTGAAAAAACCCGAGGTGGGCGTGAGAGTGAAAACCTGCGAGTGCGGCGCTTTTGGAAGGTCTTGGCTGTGCAAGGGCACGGGAGTGCTGAAGAAAAGATTCAGGAAAATCGTAAATGCGAAGCGGCGAAAATATTGAGAGACAAACATTCCAATCCTTTGGTTTGCGATCAAGTTTTTTCTGCTAAAGAACGTTCTCGGAACATAAAGCTGCTCCACCGGCAATGCCCGCGTCGGCACCATAGTGCGCCATCACCAGCGGAATTGCGGAGGCGTGTGGGTTTACGCAACAACTTGGAAGGCGAGTTTTCATTTCATTGAAAAACGGCTGGAGCATCGCGGCCACGCCGCCACCTATGACGAGAACATCGGGATCGAGCAGATCGACGATGTTGCCAAGCCAGGGGATCAAGAGGTCGACAGTCTCAAGAAGAATTTCCCGCGCTAACGGATCGCCAATGGAATAGGCCTGTCCCACCATTTCGCTGGTCACGGCCTCCACGCTTCCTCTCGCAAGATCGAGAATTGCGGAATGCTTCGCTGAGTTGGCGGTGAGTTTGGCGCGTGCCCGAGCACCGATCGCAGGGCCGGCCGCCAGCGCTTCGATACATCCGCGTTTGCCGCAGCTACAAATTGGCCCGCGATAGTCGATACTCACATGGCCGCCTTCTCCGGCCGATCCCGTGTTGCCGTGATAGATTCGGCCATCGAGAACAATGCCCGTACCAATCCCCGTGCCGACGGTGGCATAGAAAACGTAGCGGAATCCGCGGGCCGCGCCCCAGCGGGTTTCGGCGAGGGCGGCGGCGTTTGCGTCGTTGTCGACATGGACGGGGACGCCATATATTGACGCGATCTTGTCGGCCAGAGGAAAATTGCGCCAGCACGGTAGGTTTGGAGGATTGAGAACGACACCGGTTTTCGGATCGAGTGGCCCGGGAGCGCATATTCCTATCCCCTGAATTCCGTTGCCAGTGGACATCAGCGAGTCGATGGCGTTGGTCACCGCATGCAGCGCGGCTTCAGGCGTTCCGGTCGCCATCATGGGCCGGCGGCCCTGAGAAACGATTTTGCCTTCACGGTCGACAAGTCCAACAGCTACCTTGGTGCCACCGATATCGACGCCTAGAAAGAGAGCATTCTGCCCGGAGTCTGGTGTCATGGCTTCGAAGTTGCCATCGGCGGCAGGCTTGAAAACTGCACTTTGATGGTTTTGATTTCGTAGGGTTTTGCGTGCAAGCTAACCTTACCATCGCGCAAGGAGACGTTTCCCATCGGCTTTTCCATGAGATCGGTTTCGGTTGCTGATTGAGCTCCCGGAGGGAGTTGTAACGTGACATCACTATCCCTGCCCTCCCACTCGTAGAATCGGACAACCAGTGCGTTCTCGTCCTCAGCTTTCTTCATCGCGGTTACGATGATGTTGTCCGGTTGCGCCTGGAGGAAAGAATGTTCCGGCGTGAGTGATCCCTGATGTCTTTCAATCGGGCGCGAAATTAATTTGTAATTCAATTCATAACCGCGCCGGACGGTGAGCGCACCTTTCCAGCTTCCTCCGTGCGGATACAGCGAGTAAGTAAACTCGTGATGGCCTTCGTCGGCGTGAGGATCGGGCCATTCCGGGGACCGCAGCAACGACAGGCGAAGCACATTTCCTTTCGCATCGTAGCCATACTTGCAGTCATTGAGCAGACTGAATCCGTGCTTGGCGTCCGAGATGTCGGCCCAGCGCTGCGCGGGAACTTCAAATTGCGCCTGCTCCGCGGGCGTGTTGCGCGTGGTGGGACGTTCCACCGAGCCAAAGGGAATTTCGAAAGTCGCTTTGTCACTGCGGGCGCTCACGGGGAATGCGACTTTCAGCAGAATGTGCTTTTCGTGCCATTCCGCCTGCATCTTTACATCGACACGTGGCATGCCCGCGTGGACGGTGATGTCACGCACAAAGGTTGAGTTCTGAAAATGATTCTTGATCTGGATGACCGCGCGCAACGGGCCGCTCTCGATCAGCTTGACTTCATCGGCTTTGTCCAGATCCCAGTGTTGCTTCTCAAAGTCGGCGTCGATGTTCCACGCGTCCCACTGTTTGGGTTTATCGACGAAGGTTTGCAGCAGGTTTCCGCAAATTGATGTCTTCGGGCCGCCAGTGTCAGTTTCTGCCGGAGCAAGGGACTCCGAGCCGCTCCGCTTGTCAAACAAGCTGGTCATACAACCGGTTTGCGGATCGATTTTCACGCGGAGGAATTCATTTTCCAGGGTATCGGCGGACGCCTTCAACATCGAATGAGCTGAAGGCGCGGTCGTCGCCGCGCGCACGAAATAAGTTTGATATCCGAATGAAGGCGTCTGCGAAAGCAGTAAAAATCGGGCGCGATGCGTTTCTGCGTCGATCGACAGCAATTCAGATTCTGCCGGCTTTCCAGCAGAATCCACCACTTCGATCTGGCGGGCTGGCGCGGGCAGTTGTGCCTCAACTTCGGTGACTTCGGTGCGAGGCCACGAAAGCGAGTTGAAGATCATCACCGGCACTCCCTCACCTTGAGTGTTAATGTGGGCGGCAATTTCGCGGAGGGATCCTCTCGTGACATCATTCGCGGCGCGATCTACGTTTTCCAGGTTTCGCTTGGCATCCAGATAATTCACTGCAATCCCGGATCCCGGCATGATGTCGTGGAAGTGATCGAACAGGAGATTCTTCCAGGTCAGTTCCATTCCATCCTGCGGGTAAGGACGCCCGTAGAGCAAAGCCAAAGACGCGAATTTCTCGGCATTTAAAACCGTTTCCTCGGCGCGCCGTATTCTGCGCTTGGTTTCGGCTTGCGTCGTGAAAACTCCACGGTGATAGGCGAAGTAGAGTTCACCGTCCCATGTGGGAACTTGCATGCTGGGAAGCTTCTTCTCCATGTCGCTGAAGAAGTCGCGAGCGAAACTGAATTCGAGTCTTGGAAACACCGCGTCGGGCGACCTCAGTTGCCCGGCATGATCGAGCATGATGCGGGTGGGACCGCCGCCGTGGTCGCCCACGCCGTAGAGGTGCATCATCTCGGGTTTGTCTGGAATGGTCTTGCCGTAGATCGAGGGCATCCAGATCGAAAGATCTGCGGCAAGCGGCTCAGCATCGATGCCGCCTGCGTAGTCGTGCGGGAAATATGTGAGCAAGCGGCTGCCGTCTGGCGATTGCCACCAGAAAAGCTTGTAGGGGAATGTGGTGAACTCGTGTGCCCAGAGCAGCTTTTGGGTGACGAAATAATCCATCCCGGACTTTTTGTAGATTTGCGGCAGTTGATAGTTGTAGCCGAACGAATCCGGGTTCCATCCGATCTTTACGTCGACACCGAAATTCTTCTGAAAATAATGCTTGCCAACCAGAATCTGGCGGACCAGCGATTCGCCGTCCGGCATGTTCAGATCGGGTTCGACCCACATGCCGCCGATGATCTCCCAGCGGCCTTCTTTGACGCGCTGCTCGATCTCGTGAAAGAGGTCGGGATATTTCTCCTGCATCCATTCGTATGTCCGCGCGGACGACATGGTGAACTTGAAATCCGGATATTCACGCATTAAGTCGAGTACGCTCTGAAATGTATTGCGCACAACTTCGACCGTCTCGGTCCAAGGCCAGAGCCAGGCCATATCAATGTGAGAGTTGCCGACGATCCGAATGTTGAACTGTTGCAACCAGGGCTTGAGCGCTGCCAGCTTCGATTGAGCTTGTTTGAGCGACGCGTCAAAGACTGCCTGATCGCCGCGGTCGAGTGGCGAAAAGTCAATCGCCTTGACGGCCGCATCCAGTTGTTGCTGACGTTCGGATTTTCCTTCTTCATACGCATTAATGATCGGGCGCGCGGCAAGCAGTTCCGTGCGCAGAAAGGTTGGGTCAGGCCGCGTGGTCGGCGGTCGGATCGTGAGCTCGCTGCGAAAGAATTCCGACTGCACATCGTCGCCTGCGACTACGCGCGCCGCAATGAGAAATTTATGGCCGGGCTGCGCGTTTTCGGTCAAGAGCATGGGCAGGATGTCGTCATCGTTGCCGCGATAAAGAATCGCACCATTCGAGAAGACGGTTATCCGCAAGCTTCCGGGACTTCCAAAGCGAAGATCAATCGATACCTGCGAGCCTCGGGTACCATAGCCGTTAATTTTTTCGGGAATCTGTATCCAGCGACGGAAGACGCGGGTTCCTGTCCAATGCTCCTCGTTCGCATTGCGTCCACCCGGCCCCCATACGTTCTTAACTGTGATTAAGCCCCAGTCGGAATCATTCAGCCCTGGATCTTCGGGATGGGGAACGTCGGTGTGAAAGCGCCATTCGGCCTCGCCTTGGTGCGTGAGTGCCTCCAACCGATCGAGCGTTGGTTTGTAGGGATCAGGGACTTCGGAAGTCTGGGAGAGTGAACCAGCCGCGTGTAGCGAAAACGCAAGGAGTAAAAAGAAGAACATGCAACGCTTCATCAAAATGCACCTTTCAAGGCCTTTCGCAAAGCCAAGGACTATCACTCAACAGTTGTTGGGAGTTCTAAGTGGCTGATTCTACAGTGCGATCAACCCTTTTCCATAATGGCTATAAAAATTCTGATTCTTTCTATTTGAATTACGAATCGAAAGTGTTACGTAAGATTATTGACGGCGCAAGCGATTCAACCTAGAATCTAAACTCAAATGTCAGAAAGCCGCAATCTTCGCGCTATGTGCTGCTGCACTTGTTGTTGTTGTGCATGCGTGCGCTCTGGCGCGGGGAGGCTGCTGATCTAGGAATTATTTCTTAATACCGGCACTCTTAAACCCATCGCCAGAACAATCTGGCGGTGGGTTTTTCATTTTCTGGACCTTAACTTCTTATGACAAACGCAGCGAAAGAGACCAAAGCGCAAAAAGCGGAGCGCCTGAAGCGGACGATGAATCCGTGGGAGGGACTCGAAGAAATCCGGCGCTTTGCTCGCGAGGGATTTGACTCGATCCCTCCCGAATGGATCGGTACTTATTTCCGCTGGTGGGGCGTGTATACCCAGGGCGATGGAGCGGGAGTGACCGGTGGACAGGGCGGCGAAGGCCGGGCGCTGCAGCGCTTCATGGTGCGCATCCGTATTCCCAACGGCATGATGACTTCCCAGCAGTTGCGGACTGTCGCCAATCTCACTCGCCAGCACGCTAATGGAATTGCCGATCTCACCGTACGTCAGAACATTCAAATTCACTGGGTCACAATCGAATCTCTCCCAGAGGTGCTTGACGGACTTTGGCATGTGGGACTGAACACGACTGGCGCTTGCGGCGATGTCGTGCGCAATCTGACCGGATGCCCGGTCGCGGGTGTGGATGCCGACGAAATTGTCGACGCTTCTCCGCTGGTGTTGGAGGCATCGCGATTGCTGGCGGGAAATTCTGACTTTTACAACCTCCCGCGCAAGTTCAAGATTTCGATTACTGGATGCCGGGTGTGGTGTCCTTATCCCGAAATTAACGACATCGGCCTGACTGCGCTGACTCGCGAGGTTGGCGGGAGGCCGGAAGTTGGCTTCTCCCTGCGCGTTGCGGGAGGGCTGTCGACGGAACCCTATCTCGGAGCGCGGCTGAATGCATTCGTGCGCTGGAACCAGGTTCCGCCGGTGATCAAGGGCATTGCGGAATTGTTTCGCGACTCCGACGTGTTGCGCGAACATCGCGAACGTGCCCGCCTGAAATTTCTTTTCTTGCGGCACGGATGGACTGCTGACCGTTTTCTTGGGGAACTTCAGGAGCGCATCGGATTCCGGCTGGATTCTGCCGTTGAGGAGCATCCGCCCGATGACGTTTACCGAGATCACATCGGCATTCATGCGCAGAAGCAGCAAGGTCTCTGTTACGTGGGAGCGGTGGCGCTACGAGGTCGAATTACCGCGGAACAGATGCACGCCGCGGCCGATCTGGCCGAGCGTTTTGCCGGCGGCGAACTGCGTGCCACGAACATGCAAAATCTGCTGGTTGTAAACGTGCCCACGCTCAATGCTGAACCATTGGCGAAAGAGCTGGACGCTATCGGGCTGAAAGTTGGAGGTTCCGCATTCTGGCGCGGGACCGTTGCTTGCAGTGGAACGGAATTCTGCAAGTTGGCCATTACCGAAACCAAAAGCTTTTCGCGCTGGCTGGTCGAAGAACTGGAAGAACGTTTGCCGGGATTCGATCAGCATCTCAAATTGCACGTCACCGGATGTCCCAACAGTTGTGGTCAACATTGGATCGCTGACATCGGCATCGAAGGCAAGAAAATTAAAGTCCAGGGCCGTATGGTCGATGCCTACTATTTCTGCGTAGGCGGAGCTCTAGGTTTGCATCAGGCCACGGCGCGGCCGGTCGGATACCGCTGCGCGGCGACCGAAGTGCCGGAGGCGCTTGAACGTCTGCTTGGCCGATATCTGGCGCAGCGCGAACCTGGCGAAAATCTTCGACGATTCTTTGTTCGTCACAGTGACACGGAGTTGCGCGAATTTCTGGCCGGAGAGTCCGTGGCCGCCGTCGCTCGCGATTTGCCAGACCCGGCGCGAAATCTGACGTCGGCAGGAGGGCTCGGTGACTAGCTTGTTTCCTATGTTCCTGAAGCTGGAAGGCAGGCAATGCCTGGTCGTGGGCGCGGGGAAAGTAGGCGAGCCCAAAATCAGCGGCCTGCTCGATACGGGTGCGGGCATCCGCGTGGTTGCCTTGGCGGCGAGCCGTGCAGTACGCGAGTGGGGGCGCGCAGGGAAAATCGACCTCGAGTTGCGTGCCTTCTCGCCGGAAGATTTGAACGGGGCATTCCTAGCGATTGTGGCGACCAATTCGCGCAGTTTGAATGAGCGTGTCTATCACGAGGCGCAGCGACGCGGCGTGCTGTGCAACGTGGTCGATGTCCCGGATCTCTGCGATTTCTTTTATCCCGCGGTGGTGCGACGTGGCGATCTGCAGATTGCGGTGTCAACGTCCGGGCAAAGTCCATCGCTGGCGCAGAAGATTCGGCAGCAGCTCGAAAAACAATTTGGACCGGGATACGCGGCTTGGGTCGCGGAACTCGGTGAGACTCGAAAACTGATTCTTGCCAGCGATCTCGATAAGGAACGCAAGCTGGACTTGCTGCATTCTTTGGCCAGCAGGGAAGCGCTGGAAGAGGCCGTTGCCGAAGCCGCGTCCGAAACCGCCGAGCTAACCGCAAAAGGAGAGGATGTATGAAGGGGAAAGTTTATCTGGTGGGCGCGGGGCCGGGCGACCCAGAGTTGCTCACGTTGAAGGCGTTTCGTCTGCTAAGAAGTGCCGATGCCGTACTGCACGATGACTTGGTCTCTCCCGAGATCCTGAGGCTCGTTCCCGCGAAGGCCCAACTGCATAACGTCGGCAAACGTTGCGGCAAGAAAAAGATTCAGCAAGAAGAGATCAACTTCTTGATGGTTGCGCTCGCCGATTCCGGGATGAACGTGATCCGACTAAAGAGTGGCGATCCCTTGATCTTTGGCCGAGCGGGAGAGGAAATCGAAGCGTTGCGCCGGGCCGACATCGCTTACGAGATTGTGCCAGGCGTGACTTCCGCTCTGGGCGCGGCGGCGGCGGCGGGGATTCCGCTGACTCATCGAAGGGCTTCATCCGCGCTGGTATTCATTACGGCGCATCAGGCTGCCGGGAGCGTAGCTGCGAACTGGAGCAACCTGGCGAGAAGTGGAGCGACGCTGGTGATCTACATGCCTGGACAGAAATACTCTGAGGTCGCCGCGAAGCTGAGGGCGGCTGGACTGGCTGGCGCCACGCCCTGCGCCGTGATCTCCCGCGCGACAACCGCGCAACAGCGCGCGCACCGTACGACTATCGCCGAGCTTAGTGACGCGCCGCCGCTCGCGGTTCCCACGTTACTGGTGGTGGGCGAAGTGGTGCGCTTTGCCGACCCGACCGTGCTTTCGGAAGGATTCGGGATGACGACTTCTACAGGCGGTGACGTCGCGGAACCCGCTGGGCTACGGGCGGATTCTGGGCTTGTTTCGGACCTTGTAACGAATGAGGAGCCACTCGCGTGAAAGATCAGAAAGAGAAAGATCAGAAAGAGAATGCCCAGAAAGACATTCAAGTGCGAATAGCTGACGCGTCGTCGGCGGCCGAGAATTGGACTCCGCAACGCGTTCTGACTTGGGCGTTTGAGACGTTTGGAAACCGCGTGGCCATCTCTTCGGCATTCGGAGCGGAGGGAATGGTGCTGATCGATATGGCATCGCGGACGCACAGAGATTTTCGTCTTTTCACCCTCGATACCGAATTTCTGTTTCCCGAGACCTACAACCTGATGGACCGGATTGAAGAAAAATACGGAATCACGATCGAGAAAGTAAATTCAATTCTTTCACCCGAAGAGCAGGAGCGTGCTCACGGAAGCGCTTTGTGGGCGCGGGATCCAGACCTGTGCTGCAACTTGCGAAAGGTCGAACCGCTTCGCCGCAAGCTGAGCGAGTTGAGCGCATGGATTACGAGCATTCGTCGCGACCAGACGTCGGCCCGATCGACCGCGCGAAGAGTTGAGTGGGACGCGAAGTTTGGTCTGGCGAAGATCAATCCGATCGTCGATTGGACGTCCAAGCAAGTGTGGCGCTACATCCACGATCACGATGTCCCCTACAACCAGCTTCACGACCAGGATTATCCCAGCATTGGATGTACGCACTGCACGCGGGCGGTGAGGCCGGGAGAAGACCCGCGCGCCGGTCGTTGGGCCGGATTCGCCAAAACCGAGTGCGGGCTGCATATCATCGAACCGGCGGCGAGTTCAGCTGCCTCGGATGCGGCGAAAGCCGCCAAGTTCGGGAACTGAGACTGCCCGTCCGCGAAGCTCAAATTCCAACCGAATAATCGGAACAACAGCAGGCCAGGTTCTAGTCGTCGGTCTTCTTCATTTGCGTTGCGAACTGACGCAGGAGACCGACAAAGGCTGTGGAGGCCACCGAGAGAGTTCGGTCACGTCGATACGCAAGACCAAGTTCGCGGTAGACGGGCTCCTCAAGATCGATC
>Ga0307476_10002665_pt1 | contig 10595 bp, 4 predicted proteins | sample atmos_gasesECM2C_2_FD_203314 | JGI IMG/M metagenome (GOLD analysis project Ga0307476, IMG submission 203314) | Hardwood forest soil microbial communities from Morgan-Monroe State Forest, Indiana, United States - atmos_gasesECM2C_05 | ecosystem: Environmental > Terrestrial > Soil > Temperate...
ATTTGTGGCAGGCATTCCACATTCGTCCTAATCTTCGCACGATGGGGGGATCTTGGCACGGATAATTGTGGGGGCGGGGAGTGCGTCACGGACACAGGGAGGCGGTGAGACGGTCTTTGGAGATTGGGGTTAGTTGCCAGGCGTCGAATTTTGCGAGCGCGTCGTCGCCTTCTATTTTCAGTCGCAGGGGGCCAGGTGGGATCCGATAGATTCGAGCGGTGAGTGCGGTGGTTCCGTTGACGAAAACCTCCGCCACCGATCCGTCAAGGAAAAGGTGCAAGCGCAAAGGGGCTCCGGGAGCCGCGGAGAGCGGGGCGGTCACGGCGTTTACGCGAAGTTCGCGGCTTCCGGATTTGTTGGTGCAGGAAATTGTGGCGAAAGTGTCTCCATTCTCTGAATTCAGGTGAAGGGAAAACGTGTCTGCTTTGGGAGTGAATTCCAAGTTCAATTCGGCGGCGAGGTTGTGAATACGGAAGGTATCGAGTACCTTCTGGCGCGCAGATGCTCCGGCATTCGAAGAAATACTGGTGTGCCTGGCACGGAGTCGCTGCGCCGCAGGAGAGACATTCATTTGTAATTCGTTTTCCGAATTCAGAGACAAGACACGCGGCAGTGACATGGCGCCGGCCCATCCGGCGGCGATGAGGTCGGCATCCGGCCTGGTCTCGGTAATCCATCCCCAGAGAATGCGGTTGCCCTCTGCATCGAGCATGCTCTTCGCGGCATAGTAAGCGCCCCAATCGACCACGCCTTCTTTTTCCGGCGTGAAGCGGCGGTTCGTGTAAGTGCCGACCTTCCATCGAACTTTGCCCATGGTGGAGATCAGTAACACTTGCTTGTCGCCGAGGGGGAAAAAGTCTGGGCACTCCCACATTTCTCCAGTGTCGACGGGGTTGACGCTGTTGTCGTTGACGCTCTTTTCATTTTTGGATGACGCATTGAGCAGCGGATGCAGATACGTCCAGCGGCGCAGATCGGGCGAGCTATATAGAAGGATGGCGCCGCCTTGGTGGCGGATGCCGGAGCCGAGAATCAGCATCCAGTCATTTCCTTCGCGCCAGAGACTGGGATCGCGAAAGCCGGTGACGGGGAGTCCCGCGGGAGGAGCTGCGATCACAGGTTCGGCGAGTTTCTGCCAGATGCGAAGGCTGTCGTCTTTCGCGATTGCGAGGCATTGCACTTCACGCCAGGTGTGGACGCCGTCACGCAACGTGGCTTCGGCTTCGGTCACGGGCGGAGCGACGCCGGTATAAATCACGGCTGGCTGGCGGTGGTCGAGGACGGCGCTGCCGCTGAAAACGCCGTCACGGTCAGGGCCGCCGGGAGTGGGGGAAAGAGCGATCGGTTCGTGCCGCCAATGAATCATGTCGAGGCTGGTGGCGTGCGCCCAATTCATGTTGCCCCAGACGGCGGCTTGCGGGTTGTATTGATGGAACATGTGATACCGGCCGTTGAAGAAGATAGGGGCATTGGGATCGTTCATCCAGTTACGCGCGGGGAGCAGGTGGTACTGGGGACGAAGGGGATCGGAGGCCAGCTTTCGACACAGGGCGGCGGGGTCTGGATCAGCGTGATGCGAGTTCGCGTAGAGGGTCGAGAGCGCGGCGGCGCTGGAGAGTTGCAGGAAGGCTCGTCGGGAAAGGATCATGATTTAACGTCCGCTGGCAAGTCTGCTCGGCGCTCGCGTATTCTCTGCGAATTCCTGGGATGCTCGGCGGCTAAGATCTTTAACCGCCGAGTGCGCAGAGAAGAGCCGCGAAGTTCGCAGAGAAGTTCGCCGAGAAGAAGTGGGACTCGCCTTATGTCATAACATACGAACGCGAGCGGAGTGTTGGATATAATGCGGAAAAGGCAGAGCATCTTTCCAACCAATCGTGCATTTCATCGCGTTCCGACACCGGTCCGGTCTCATTTATTTTTTTAGCGTCGTACTCCTTGCGGCGAGCGGCGGCTTGCGGGCGCAGACGGCGGCCGGTCCCGCGAAATCCGCGGAGCAGGTGGCGCTGCAGCGAGGGCAGGAGGCCCTGAAGCGTGGGGACATGTCTCGCGCTCGGACTGAACTTGAGAAGGCAGTGCGCCTGGCTCCGGGTGACGCGGGGGCGCAGGCGGCGCTGGGCTGGGTTCTGGCTCAGCAAGGCGAAGCGGATGCTGCGATCCAGCACCTTCGAATCGCATTAAAGGCCAAGCCTGGACTGGTCGAGGCGCGGCTAACTCTGGCCAGTGTCCTGTGGCAACAAGGAAAGTCGGCCGAAGGCGAGCAAGAAGCGCGCTCGGCATTGAAGATTGCGCCAGAAAATGCCGACGCTCACCGAACATTGGCAAGGATTCTGAGTCAACGCGCCGGAGATGAGGCTACTTCCGAGATGCGACGCGCGGTAGAACTCGCCCCCGAACGCGCCGACCTGCGCGATGACCTCGGGACAATCCTGGCGCAGCAAAATCAATTTGCCGACGCGGAAGTCGCCTTTAAAGATGCGTTACGACTGCAACCGGACCTAGAACAGTCCCACTTTCATCTGGGCGTGGTTTATTTCGAGCGCCAGCAACTGGATGACTCCGAGGGCGAATTGCGAAAAGCGGTTGCACTGACGCCCCGGGATTCTGCAGCTCATTACTATCTGGCGAAGACTCTTACCGCACAAAACAAAAAGGACGATGCGCTCGAGGAATTTCGCAAGGCTGTTGCGCTGAAGCCGGATTGGCCCGAAGCTCAGATTGAGCTGGGCCTCGCCTGCCAGCGCTCCGGAGATGCCGATTGTGCCGTCGCCGCCTTCGGCGAAGCGGTGAAGTTGCGACCCCAGGATGCCGAGGCATACAACGATCTTGGCTTGGCTCTGGTGCAGAAGGGGGACGCGGCAGGGGCAGTTCCTAGATTCAAGGCGGCGGCGCAGCTGCGCCCGGACGACGGCACGTTTCGCGGGAATTTAGCCATCGCATATTTGCAGCGCGCGGACTTCGATGCGGCCATCACCGAACTGGAGGGCGCGCTGAAGTTGGCTCCAGACAATGCTTCGCTGCACTACAACCTGGGTCTGGCTTACAAGCTGAAAGACCAGTTGGACAAAGCGGTTCCCGAATTTCAGAACGCGATTCGGTTGCAGCCCGACCTGGCGGATGCGCACTACACCCTGGGGATTTTGTTCTGGCAAAGAGGCGAGTTCGATAAGGCGACGGCAGAGCTGCAGACCGCAATTCGGAATCAGCCCGACTATGCGGAGGCGTATTACACGGTGGGCACGGTTTACAAGCAGCAAGGAAAATTCCCGGAGGCTGCGGCGGCGTTGCGCGAAGCGATCCGGTTGCAGCCAGATTTTGCGGGAGCGCACACCACGCTGGCAGCGGTGCTGCGGCAGTTAGGCGATGCGCAAGGGGCGGCCGAAGAGGCGAAGGCGGGAGCGAGGATCGCCGCCTCTTCGAACAATCTGCAGGCGGCGACGTTTTCGACAAATTCGGGGAAGAGGCTCTTGGCCGCAGGGGACGTGGACGGCGCGATCGCGCAATTCCGCTCGGCCATTCATTCGGAGCCGAATTACGCGGCAGCTCATTATCAACTCGCGTTGGCGTTGAGCGAGCAGGGCCAAAAGGACGAGGCGACGAAGGAATTTCAGAGGGCAGCAGAATTGGATCCACATTTAATGGTGCCGCGATAGTCCTCTTCCCAAATCACTTATTTCGCGGTTCTACCTGCTGTGAGTGCGAACCGAGACTAAATCGGTCATCACGGGAACTCCGTGTGTCACTCTCACGTGCAATAGCGCTTCGAACGGTTTGATCCCGCCGGCCTTCGAGACGCCAACGCGCTGCAGAAGTTCAGTCAGAGAATCTTCACGGCAAACGTATTCCGCCGCTGCCTGAGTGCCTACCGTAGTAGTTCCCGCCAGGATCAACATGGAATGCGCCGGATCCAACCCCGGCTTCAATCCTATGATCGCGTAGTCCTCGTTCACCGACTGGCTGGAAGGGCTTGCGAGGAAAACCCGCGACTCCCCAGGGGACGGATGTACATTCACTACCTCTACGTCCCCCGCGCGAGGCCCGGAATTCACTTTCTGAAAAACGAATTCCTGCGTTCCGGGGATTTCGAGCAGGGTCAAATTCTCCGCCGGGGAGCCGATGAAGATCAGATCATTGTTCTTGACATCATCCAGAGAAAATAGTGCTCCCCGCTTCACCCGGAGTTGGCGGTTGAGCATCCCGAAAACCCGGTCCAGTTCGTGGATCGCCAGCACCTCACCCACTCCGGTGTAATGATCGAGGACCGCCTCCCGCGAATCGGTGGACGGGTTGTAGTAGCGCATGTTGGTCTGCGGACGGCCAACAAAGTTGGCGTTGCTGAAGATTACCCAGGGCGGCTGGGGAGCGGCCACGAAGCGGCTCCAGAAAATCTGGTAGGCGGCAGGAACACTCTGGCTTGCAGGCGCCTGCGTGTGCTGGCGCTGCCACAACAGTAGGGCGGTCGTCGATAAAGACGCTGCCAGCAAAACCGAAGAAACCGCCACTGCGATCAGCCAACCCCGAGTGAAACGGGCAGGCTCGTCTTTTTCCTTAGGCGGCGCCGGCTCGAAAACCAGAGGAGCCGCAGTGAGAACTCCCGATTTGATAACTCGAACGTGGAAGGTGAGCGCGTATGAGCCTTTGGGGATCTCCACCAGAATCGGATCGTCGGGACCTTCGTGCGCATAGTACTCGGCGAGCTTTACTCGCAGGCGCCCGGCCTGGACGCGGACGGTGGAATCACTCTGCGGATCGAATCCGGCGGGGCGGCCCAGGACTTCGGTGGCGATCTGGTACTCCTTGAGGGCGATGCCGGGGTGGTCGAGGGAATGTTCCGCGAGGTAGCGAAGCAGCTTGCAGAGAGATTCGGAGCTGTGCAGGCTATGACTTTTAATAACTTTATCTATTTGCTGGAAGCATTCTTGGCGACTGAGTGCGAAAGTGTGAGTGACAGCCATATTGCCGAGAAGTAACGGACCCATGTATCCCACTGCAACGTTGGGACTTTACGCCCGTGTAACGGTATCAAACTTAGTGAAACATAATCCAGTTAATTGTTTTGTACTACGACTGCACGCTATTTGGCCAAGTCTCCCTCTGCATTTCCGGGGCACATTCGCGGGCAAAGTCTTAGGAGGAAGTTCATGAAAAGGTCAGCGTGGATCTCAGTGGCTGTGTTCAGTCTCCTGTGCAGTCTGTGGGTGCCGAGCGCACTCGGTCAGGCCGTATACGGCACCATTTTGGGCACGGTGACCGATCCGTCTGGTGCAGCCGTGAGCGGAGCGAAGGTTAGGGTCACGAGCGAGACCAAAGATGTAGCCACCGAGACTACGACGAATGAGAGTGGGAACTACTCGGTGACTCACTTGATCCCAGACGTCTACACTGTGCGGATCGAGGGTACCGGCTTCAAGACTTCGGAGTTCAAAGGTATTCAGGTGTCCGCGGACACCGGCACTAACGTCAACGCCCAGTTCCAAGTCGGCTCCGCCAGTGAGCAGGTGGAAGTAACCGCTGAGGCTCCTCAACTCAAGACTGACCGCGCTGACGTAGCCGTCGAGTTCAATTCCAAATATGTAGAGGACTTGCCCGTCCTGAACCGCAATTTCACGAACTTCGAGCTTTTGACCCCGGGCACGCAAAAGCTTGGATGGTCACATGCTGCAACCGAGAACCCACAGGGCGGCGGCCAGATATTCGTCAATGGCCAGCATTTCAGCGGAACCGGATTCGAATTGGATGGCACCGACAACCAGGATCCGATCTTGGGGATTATCGTCATCAATCCGAACCTCGACTCTGTAACCGAAGCGAAAATCACTGCTGCGGATTTTGACGCAGAGTTCGGGAAAGCGATCGCCGGGTTGGTCACAGTTCAGACCAAGTCAGGCAGCAACGACATTCATGGCAGCGGGTTCTACTTCCGCCGCACCGACGCAACCGAGGCTAAGGATCCTTTCACGCAGTGGGACGCACGGCCAGGCATTGCAGCCAGCCCTATTCCTCACAGCAAATGGCAGCAGTTCGGTGGGAGCGTGGGTGGCCCAGTCATCAAGAACAAGCTGTTCTTCTTCGGAGATTTCCAAGGCACAAGGCAAGCGAGTGGAGTGACAAATAGCATAACGGTACCCACGGCCAAAGTTTTGTCGAGCTGCAATCCCGCGAAGAACCCAGGCGGGCTTTGCGATTTGAGCGAATATATCGGAAACACTGTTAGTGGCAGTGGCGGAAAGGTTTACGACCCAGCCACAGGACTGCAGACTGGGCCGAACGCCGGAACCGGCAGGGCGCTGTTCCCCGGTAACTTGATCCCGGTAAGTCGAATCTCGCCCCAAGCTGCGGCCATCCTAGCCCTGTTCCCTCAGCCAAATACCACAGGTTCCAATGGTGGTACCGCTTTCAACTTTCTGGCTAACGGGTCGGGTCCGTACAATCAGAACGCTTTCGACACGCGCATCGATTTCGCCGCAAGTCAAACCGTCTCGGTTTTCGGGCGTTTTAGTCTTGACTATTTCAGCCTTTCCGGCAAAGGGGCTCTCGGTGCTTTAGGTGGAATAGGTTTTGGCCCCGGCGGACTGGCTGGGAGTTCGATCGTGCACAATTACAGCTTGGCTACCGGCGTGACCAAGACGCTCAGCCCGTCTCTTTTGGCTGATTTCCGTTTCGGCTACTTCAAATACAACCCGAAGACGCACAAGCCGGATGAGGGCGCAACTCCCATGACCACCGTCGGAATTCCGAACGCAAATTTCGGCGACACTTTCACCTCAGGGTGGGGCGAGTTCGATTTCAATGGCAACAATGGCGGTAATTCAGATGCGTTTGGCGATGGATTGGGTATTGCCCGCTGCAATTGTCCGCTGATTGAGAGCGAGCAACAATTCCAGTTTGTTACCAACTGGACCAAGACACGCGGAAACCATACCTTCAAATTCGGTGCGGATGTCCGCTACGCAGAAAACCTGCGGGTTCCCAGCGACGCGAATCGAACTGGCGTATACAACTTCACCGATAGCAACACTTCGAACGGCGGCTCCGGCGGCTTGGCTTTGGCTAGTTTCCTCTTGGGAGACGTCAGAAGCGTCAGCCGATATGTAAGCACCAGCACCAACGCTGCCGAGAGGCAGCCCCGTATGTTCTACTACGGAGAAGATAGCTGGCGCGTCACACCGAAACTAACTGTTAACTACGGTTTGCGATGGGAAGTTTACTTTCCAGAGCATGTAAACGGCGCACAACACGGCGGATTCACCAACATCGTCCAAGGTGTGGATCGGGTTGCTGGTATTGGTGGGATCGGCCTCAACGGCAACATCGGCAACGATTGGCACGCCTTCGCTCCACGTCTCGGCGTTGCTTATCAGTTGCGACCGAAAACCGTAATTCGCATGGGATATGGCCGGAGCTATGATATGGGGGTCTTCGGCTCAAACTTCGGCCACGCCGTAACGCAAAATCTCCCGGTGCTTGCGGCTCAGCTTGCACAAAATACGAATCAGTATTTGGACGCGTTCACCCTGGCGGCAGGGCCTCCGGTCTTCACATTCCCCACAGTGCCGTCGAACGGCCTGTTACCTCTGGCTGGACCTGGGTGTACTTTCGGCAATACCACAGATCCCGTGAGCGGGCAAATTGTTGCTCCTTCGTGCATTCAGCCCCACATTCGGCCGACTTCGCAGCGTCTGCCGTATGTTGACACGTGGAATGCGACGGTCCAGCACCAGCTCACGAATACGATGACCTTGGAGGTTACGTACCTCGGGAATAAGGGAACCCACGGCTTCGTCGGAGACGGTCCGACCTACAATGTCAATCAGCCGGGGTTTGGATCAGGAACCTTGCAGGGGTGCCCAGCGGCGTGCACATGGGTGGCAGCTGTCCCTCAGGTCCAGCGACGTCCTTACTGGAACGCGTTCAGCTATTCAGGGTATGCCGACCCGTCCAACACCACGGGAAGCACGCCAGGCGTTCTGCAGTGCTGCTTCACCGACCAAGGCAATTACCTCGGAAACGATGCCAGCAGCACCTATAATGCGCTCACCATCAAGGTGGATAAACGTTTCTCGAGGGGCCTGCAGTTCATGAGCTTTTACAACTTTTCCCATGCTTATCACTACGATAGCAATTTCTATGTTAATCAGAAGTCAATCGCCTACGGGCCAGACGACAACCTGCGGAATCACCAGTGGGTTTCGAATCTGGTTTATGAGCTGCCCTTCGGAAAGGGCAAGTCGTTCGCTGGTGGGGTGGGCCGCGGTGTGGATGAAGTGATCGGCGGCTGGCAAATCAGCGGGACCGTAACCTGGGCGGGTGGCCTGCCTTGGACGCCCGGCCTGTCGGGCGCGGTTTGCAATCTGGAGCAAGACACCGGGGTGTGCCGTCCGAATAGCGGACCTGGGTCGTTCCACACTGGAGCGGGCAGTTTCAACGGTGCGACGCACACGGTAACTTTCTTTACGCCAGTAACAGACGTGGTCAACAACGGGATCGCTAGCCTGCCCAGCGGCAACGGATTTTCGGACCCTGGAGTCAATCATATCGGGAACCGTGGTTACGATAGTTTCCGAGGGCCACGATTCTTCGGCTCGGATGCATCCATTGCAAAGAACTTCACGTTCACAGAGCGGGTTAAACTTCAATTCCGCATGGACGCTTATAACCTGTTTAACCACCCCATCCTGGGCTTCAACCAAAACCAGGGCGGCAGTGGGACATGTATCGATTGCGCCGGCAACGGGAAGATTACAGATATTGAATCGGATGCTTCCCCAGGGTCGCCCAATGGAATGCGTCAGCTTCAATTTGGACTGCGCTTGACCTTCTAGCGCTACGAAGATGCAATCGCCCTGCTTCCGGAGGGAGCCTGCCACGGCTCCCTCTTCTTGTCTCGCATATGATGGGGGCCGGGTACTGGCAGGTTAGGCGAAACGTGATTCGCTCTGGATGGTGGGAGTGGCGCGCGGCAGCAGGATTTCTTTGCATCGTTGTGTGGTCAGCTGCCGCTTCGGCGGCGCAGAATCCAACCTCACATGACACGACGCTTGCCAAAGTCTCGGACCGAAACCCTTATGTTGGCAACCAAGCTTGCGCGCGGTGCCACACCGCGATCTACGAGTCTTACCAGCGTACCTCGATGGCACATGCCAGCGGTCCTGCAATCGACGGCTTCATGCCAGCCGAGTTCACGCACAAGAACTCCGGCGTGCACTACCGCATCTACGCCGAGAATGGCCGCGCCTGGTTAAGCTTCGACCGTCCGGGCGATCCGGAAGTTCGCGGCACGCGCGAGTTGCTGTACTACATCGGTTCAGGACGCCGCGGCCTCAGCTACCTGTTTGAGACCGATGGGTTTCTCTTTGAGTCTCCGGTGAACTGGTACGCGAACAAGCAAATGTGGGACATGGCTCCAGCCTACCAGTCCGCGCGCGAAATTCCGCTAAACCTTCCCGCTTACACCAGCTGTCTGCGTTGCCATGTGAGTGGAATGCAGGCTCCCGCGAAGGGCACGGACAACCGCTATCCCGAGCCTCCGTTCAGTCACAACGGCGTGGCTTGCGAGCGCTGCCATGGTTCCGGTGGTACGCACGTCAATGGAGGTGCGATCGTCAATCCTGCCAAGCTGACCCCGGCGCGGCGCGATGACATCTGTATGCAGTGCCACTTGGAAGGCAAGGCCGCGGTTGAACGTCCAGGACGTCATGCCTACGAATTCCAGCCCGGTGACGCGCTCTCCGACTACATTCGGTACTTCCTCCTGGTCGACACAAAGGGGTCGGGACTGGGCGCCGTCAGCCAGGTGGAGGCCTTAGCGCAGAGCGAGTGCAAGAAGAAATCGGGCGACGCCATGTCTTGTACGAGCTGTCACGATCCGCATCGGTCGTCCTCCGCGGAAGAGCGAGTCGCATTCTATCGAGGCAGGTGCCTCGCTTGCCACGGCGCGGCTTTTGGAGCCAAACACCATCCGGATCATCCGGACTGCACCGCGTGCCACATGCCGGGATCGCCGAGCACCGATGTGGCGCATACGGAAGTCACCGACCATCGCATACCGCGGCGACCGCAAATATCTCCGCAGCTGCTGCAGAATCCTGACGCGACTTCTTCCGTTTCCTTACCGCACCTGGTGCCGTTCCCAGATACAAAAACGGAGCCCGATCTGCGAGACCTTGCCCTCGCCTGGAACTCAGTCGTAGGAAACGGAATGTCAGTGGCTGAGCCACAAGCGCGAGAGCTGCTTTCCAAAGCAGTAAAGCAATCGCCGGGCGATCCTGCCCTTCTTTCGGCGCTGGCTTATTCCGAACATCGCAGAGGATCGACCGAGCATGCCCGCGAGCTTTATCAGAAGGCGCTTGGCAAGGATCCAACTCTGGTAGATGCTGCCACGAATCTGGGGGTGATCGAAGCCCAAACCGGAGATCTGAACGGCGCGATGCAGCTCTGGCAGAATGCATTCCAACGCACCCCGGCCCGAAGCAGCATTGGCCTGAACATCGCGCGTGCTTACTGCGCGGCGGGAAAGTTCAGCGAGGCTCGTACTTACACGCTTCGTGTGCTGGAGTTTAATCCTGATCTTCCTTCGGCGAGAAAGTTGCTGCAGTTTT
>Ga0307476_10002666_pt1 | contig 10592 bp, 7 predicted proteins | sample atmos_gasesECM2C_2_FD_203314 | JGI IMG/M metagenome (GOLD analysis project Ga0307476, IMG submission 203314) | Hardwood forest soil microbial communities from Morgan-Monroe State Forest, Indiana, United States - atmos_gasesECM2C_05 | ecosystem: Environmental > Terrestrial > Soil > Temperate...
CCGAAGTGGAAAAGAAAACTTATCGCGAGTCGCTCCTGCACAATCGCGACATCATTTTGTTCAGCAAGAGCATGGCCACCATCGACACAAACGTTCCAGTGGAATTCAATGTCGAGGCCATGCGCGCCGGCGAGCCGGATATGGTTTCACTGCGCCAGCTTTTCACGGAACTGGAATTCACTTCGCTGTTGAAAGAATTGCTTCCGGAAGTTCAGATCGCGGAGACGCACTACACAGAGGTCCAATCTCCCGCGGACGTAGAGGCTATTCTCGCTTCTATCGCGCCGGAAGGTTCGATAGCTCTCTCGGTTGAACTGGATCAAGCAGAATCGCTGCCAGTCGCCGATGAAGAAGTGGTTGACGAGGAACCGCAGGATGCGATGCTTCCTTTGACCGATGGCTCTGCGGAGGCGTCGCCATCGGCGCCCGAGGCCGCTTCACGTCGCATCGCCATCTCCGGCGTTGCTGGTTCTGCTGCGGTCGTCAAGCTAGACCTCGGCGACGCGGCGGTGAAACTTCGGGCCATCCTGGCCGACGCGAATACGCGTAAAACAATTCACGACTACAAAGCGGCTATTCACGCGCTAGATTCGCAGGGCATCCCTGTGAGCGGCGTGCACGACGATTCGATGCTGTATTCCTATCTGCTTGACCCCACCTATTCCTCGCATCGATTGGCGGATGTCGCTCTGCGCCGCTTCAATCTCAAGGTCAGCGGCGATCTCGCGGAAGCTGCCGATATCACAGGCAGGCTTGTGTCTGCTTTTCGCGAAGAAATAAAGCAGGCGGGACTTACAAAGCTCTACGAAGAAATTGATCTTCCGCTGGTGCCGGTCCTGGCCCGCATGGAACAGGCGGGAGTAAAAATCGACACGGCTGCGCTGGCGCAAATGTCAACCGAGCTCGAGCGCGAGATCGGCGTGAAAGCGAAAGAAATTCAACAGATCGCGGGGACTGAATTTAATATTGGCTCCCCGCGCCAGCTCGGCGACGTTTTGTTTAACAAACTGAATCTGCCGAAGCCGGTGAAGTATGGCAAGGGGCGCACCATCTCGACTGCGGTGGACGTTCTGGAAACTCTCGCCGAGGATTACCCCATCGCGCGCATGGTGCTTGATTACCGCCAGCTAACCAAGCTGAAGTCAACCTATGTTGATACGCTGCCCGCGCTTATCAATCGCTCGACTGGACGTCTGCACACGACCTTCGGGCAAACTGGAACCGCAACAGGACGGCTATCGTCAGCGAATCCGAATCTACAAAATATTCCCATCCGCACTGAACTGGGACGCGGCATTCGCGCCGCTTTTATCGCGGAGCCCGGCTATGTTCTGCTTACTGCCGATTACTCGCAGATCGAACTTCGCTTGCTCGCCCACTTCTCGCGAGATCCGTTGCTCGTTGAAGCCTACCGCCGCGGCGATGACATTCACACACTTACCGCTTCGCAGGTCTTCGGAGTACCGCCGCTGATGGTCACCGCTGATCACCGGCGCCAGGCAAAAGTTGTTAACTTCGGGATTGTCTACGGTCTCTCGCCTTTCGGGTTGTCGCAAAATCTAGGCATCGAACCCTCTGAGGCCAAACAATTTATCGCGGCTTATTTCGAGAAGTACAGTGGCGTCAGGACATTCATCGACAAAACGCTTGAAGAGGCTCGCCGCGATCTGAAAGTAAGAACTCTGTTCGGGCGCGTGCGGCCCATCCCTGACATCAACAGCAAGAACTCGAACCAGCGCGGGTTTGCCGAACGCACCGCCGTAAATACTCCGCTGCAAGGAACAGCCGCCGATTTGATCAAAGTGGCGATGATCCGAATCGACGCGGCTGTTCGGGAACGCGAGCTGAAATCGCGGATGACTTTGCAAGTTCACGACGAACTGGTTTTCGAGGTCCCGGAGAAAGAGGTGGACACGATGCAGTCTTTGGTGCGCGAGCAGATGGAAAAAGTTCACGCGCTAGCCGTGCCGTTGCTCGTGGAAATGGGTGTGGGCCCGAATTGGAGAGATTTGGAGTAGCTAGATCTATTCTTCGGGCGACTATCTAACCCTTTGCGAGCGAGCCCACAATTGCTGCTGCCAAAATCAACCATGCCGAGTTTATCTTCAAGCGGAAGATCGCTAGAAGGCTTGCCAGCAGAATCGCGATTGTAAGCCAATCCGTAACAGAAGCTTTTCCGAGCTGCCAGGCGACAACCGCGATCAGAGCCAGCGATCCAACCACGATTCCATCTAGCACGGCGCCCGCAGTTGGCGAACGGCGGATCTTTGGGATCAGAGGTCCGCTGACAGCGACGAAGCCAAATCCCGGCAGAAAAATTCCTAGAGTCGCAACCAATGCGCCCGGCACACCGCCTAAGAGGTAGCCAATAAAAGTCGCCGTTGTGAACACCGGACCCGGTGTGAATTGCCCAACGGCCACCGAATCGATCAGCTCTTTTTCTGTCAACCAGTGCAGGTGATCGACAAACTCCGCGCGCAGGAATGCCAGCAAAACATAGCCGCTTCCGAAGACGAGTGAGCCAATCTTCAGGAAAGAAAGAAACAAACGTCCGAGGCGGATCGGTGCAGCGGCGCCAACCGCAACTGCCATTAGACTCACGGGCGAGAAGATTTTGGACAACGTAATCCCATAGAGCGCGACTGGATTACCCCTGCTCTTCTGCCACCAGCGCACGACGCCAGAACTGGCGCCTGCGAATACCAGGACGAGCAGCGGGCTCACGCCCACAAAATCCAGCACTGCCGATGCGACACCAATCACTGCCAAGACTCGCGTTTTCGCAGCCGCTTTGCTCAGGTTCCATAGCGCTTGAATGATGATTGCAATGACTGCGGGCTTGATCGCGCGGAGTATTCCTTCCACCTGGGGCAGCGAGCCGAAATGCACGTATGCGGCGGCGATGAACGACACCAGCACTGCAGCCGGAATAATAAAACAGGAGCCTGCGACGATCAGGCCGAGCCATCCGCGCAACGAGCGGCCAATGAAAATCCCGACTTCGGTGGAGCTTGGCCCCGGAATCACACTAGCGGCGGCGACGCGATCAAGAAAATCTTCTCTGGTAATCCAGCGGCGTTTGCGGACGAACTCGTCTTCCATCATCGCGATGTGCGCCGCAGGGCCGCCGAACGCGATCGTACCCAGCTTCAGAAAAACGAATGCCAACTCGGATAGTGAAACTGAATGTTTGACGGGCGAGTTGCTCAAGTGTCTTGTCTCGATAGGACGGGCGCGTCCAGCGTCTTCACACTCCTAGCGCCTTCTGAATCTCTCCCGCAATCCCCGCTGTGAGCGCATGCATCTTCTCCTCCGACTCCGCTTCCACCATTACGCGGGCCAACGCTTCCGTGCCGGAGTAACGCACGACAACGCGCCCATTTCCATCCAGCTCGCGCTCCGCGGATTCAATTGCCCGCTGCACTTCGGGCACCTGCACGAACGGAATCTTCTCCCGCACGCGGACATTCTGGATCTTCTGCGGAAAAACCTTCAGATCGCTCACCAGATCTGCCAGCGACCGACGGCTGCGCACGATTACATCCATCACACGCAGCGCGGTCAGCAAACCGTCACCTGTGGTCGCGTCGCCATCGCGAAAAATAATGTGCCCGGACTGTTCTCCGCCCAGGGTTGCGCCGGTCTTCAGCATTTCTTCGAGAACATATTTGTCTCCTACGTTCGCCCGCAACATGCGAATACCGGCGTTCTTCAGCGCGATCTCCACTCCCATGTTCGACATCGTGGTTGCGACAACAATATTCCCCGATAACTTTCCATGAGCTTTTAAATCCCGCGCTGTGAGCAGCAGTACGCCATCGCCATTCACCACATGGCCCTGGGCGTCGCAAAAAAGGGCGCGGTCGGCGTCACCGTCAAAGGTCACACCGAGATCGAAGTTGCCGCCCGATTCCGCGACCGTCTTGCCCAACGTCTCCGGATGCAGCGCCCCGCATCCGTCGTTAATGTTTCTTCCATCTGGTGTCACGTGAGTGAAGGTTGCCTGGGTGCGCAAGCTGCGAAATAATTCCGGAGCCTCAGCCGTGGCAGCGCCATTCGCGCAGTCCACCAGAACGCGCAAGGCGCTGAGATCTGACGACACACTGCCCGCCAATGACTCGATGTAGGCCTTGCGCAGCGCTGTTTCGCCGGGCAGCGATGGTCCGGCTATACGCAACGCGGTATCGTCTGCCGCACCTTGCTTTCCCAGCAGGGCGAAGATTTCCTTTTCAATCGCCAGTTCGCGCGCATCTGTCAGTTTGAATCCGTCTCCGGAAAAAACCTTGATTCCGTTGTCCGTCCACGGATTGTGGGACGCTGAAATCACCACTCCTGCCGCAAACCCCCGCGACCGCGCCAGATACGCCACTCCGGGGGTCGTAATTACGCCTGCGCTGTGCACTGCCACGCCCACTGCTGCCATTCCCGCAGCCACGCGGTCGGCAATCCAGGCGCTGGACTCGCGTGTGTCCTGGCCGATCAATGCCTGGGCCTTCCCAGCCGCGCGAATCAGATCGTGTCCCAACGCGCGTCCGATCAGATAGGTGCTATCCATGGTCAAGGGGAACTCGCCGGCTACGCCGCGTATTCCGTCGGTGCCAAACAGCTGTCTTGTCTGAGAGTTCATAAATTGTGCGGGTTCAAAAAAGCGAAGCGCGAATTCGATCGAGGATGATGCCTTGCAATTACTAAACTAGCAGCTCAATGCCCGCCCCCCGCGGGCTTGGTCTTCCCCATGATCACTGTTACTCGTACCGGTGCCGGTTGAACTACCTGCACCAGCGGATCCGCAACATATACGTTGGTAACGAATGTAGCCTGGGTGCGGGTCCCCGAAGCGTCCACGGGATCGGTTGTAGCCGCATCCATCATCTCAACGTGCTGCTTGGGTCCGGTGACGGTGATTTGCTCCGGATCCACCAGCACTTTGGCAATCTCTTCCCCTTCGACGAAGTTGCCGGTCACGCGCGCGTGAATGTCGACCTCGCGTGTGAGCCGCGTATCAAAACTGAGATGGACCTGGCCCGGGACGACCTGCACTACATGCAAGTCGCGCTGGTGGCGAATCTGCTGCGCCGTAAGATCGAAGGTGCGCTCACCGGGCTTTGCGTCCGCCAGCTCCAGTTCGGCATGGATGTCGGTAGAGCGCAGTTCCCGGATCATGCGTTCGGGCCCGCGCACCCGGATTTGCGCCTCGGGAATGGTCACCGAGCTGATTTCCAGATGCGGTGGTACATGCCGAAACTCAATGGGCACGCGTACGGCAACTTCTGCCGGTTCCTGATCGGGCGCAACCGCCAACCACAATCCCGTCGCGATCAGCAGAGATAAAACTTTCAGCCAAAAATTATGCAGCACCAAGCGCTTCAAGAATTTCATCACAGCGGGCGCTCCATTTCCGAATCTGAATCTCCGTCGGCTCCTATTTGAGCGCCCGCGCGCAGGGCCGCGTCCGATTCCTCGTTCTGCGCCACTACAGTAGGCAGCGCCACCGGCGCCATATAGCGGCGCAATTCATTGCTCAAGTGCTCGCGCAATTGTTCCGCTGTGAGATCTCGATCGATCTTTCCTCCGACGGCCATGCTGATGGCGCCGGTTTCTTCAGAGACAATCACGGCGATTGCGTCCGTCTCCTCGGTGATCCCAATTCCAGCCCGATGGCGCGTTCCCATCTGAGTGGACAGGACGGGATTCATCGACAGCGGCAAGAAGCAAGCTGCCGCAGCCAGGCGGTCTTTCTGGATGATCACTGCGCCGTCGTGCAGCGGGGCGCTGGGGCGAAAAATCGTCGCCAGAAGATCGTAGGAAAGTTTCGCATCCATCGCGACGCCACTCTCGATGTAGGTGCGCAATCCGATCTCGCGCTCAATCACGATCAGCGCGCCGGTCTGATGCTGCGAAAATAAATTCGCCGCCAGCACGATGTCATCGTATGAGTCGCCTTCCACCGCGGCCGCACGCAGGAAACTCACTCGCCTGCCTACGTCCGACAACATATGCCTGATCTCCGACTGAAAAACTACAATCAACGCAAACACGATGTAGGGCAGCAGGTGGCCCACCAGCCAGTTCAATGTGACCAGCTCGCCGATACGCGCCAGGTAGAACGCCACTGCCACTGCGGCTAATCCAGCCAGCATTGGCGCGGCGCGGGTTCCCCGGATCATCACCAGCACTTCGTAGATGATCAGCGCCACCAGCAGAATGTCGAGCACTGTAAACGACACTCTCGACCATGGCGCCATCAGTTGCGTCACCGGAACTCCTCATCTGCCGAGTTTCAAATTTCAGAACTCTACATTCTAATGCAGTTGCGAACCGGCTCTACGATTTAGGTTGTGGTGCTATAGCGTTTTATTGTTTTTCCGAGCCGCCACCGTTTGCATCGGCGGCCGTCACCGCAGCCCGGATCTCGCCCCGCGCCAAGCGTGCGCGTATGGAGTCGCCGGGATTCACCTGTGCCGCGTCCTTTACCAGGTTTCCGGCGGCATCAAAGATCAAAGCATAGCCTCGCTGCAGAACTGCCAAAGGGGAAAGCGTCTCCAGTGCCCTGCCCATGCGCTCGAGGCGAACTTTATTCTGCAGGAGCTGATTTCGCATGGCGGAGGTCATGGCGGAAGTCGCGGAGTCAAGCTCGGCTCGAATGCCTGCCAGCACCCGGCGCAAGTCGTAATGGCGCACAGTGGCGGATACTGTTTCCCAGCGCCTGCGCAGTTGTTCGAGGGTTTGGCGCTCGCCGCGCTCCAGCCGGTAAGTGAGATCGTCCATTTTTTGCTGCCGCTGCCGAATCAAATCCATCATGCGAGCAAATGCACCATGCTGAGCCCGCTCGATCAGCGCGTGACGAGCTTCCAGCAGACGGCGCTCCATGGCTCGCACTAGGCGCTCGCGTACCGCATCCGCCTGATTCTCTACATCTACGCGGGAACGAATCACCAGTTCGGCTGCGGCCGAAGGGCTAGGAGCGCGCAGATCGGCCACAAAATCGATGATGGTGAAATCGGTCTCGTGGCCCACGGCTGAAATTACAGGAATCTCTGATGCGGCCACGGCTCGCGCTAACTTCTCATCGTTGAACGCCGCCAAATCTTCCGCCGACCCTCCGCCGCGGGCCACAATAATTACTTCCACGCTGCGGCTTTGGTTTAAGTAGCGGATGCCCGCCGCAACTTCTGCGGCTGCCGTGTCTCCCTGCACTTGCGCCGGATAGATCACCGCGTTCGCCGTGTGATGCCGCCTCTGCAGGATGTTGAGGATATCGCTTAAGGCCGCCGCTTGTGGCGAGGTTACAATTCCGATTCGCGCGGGCAGGGTTGGAATTACCTTCTTCCGCTCCGCCGCGAATAATCCCTCCGCATCCAGCTTGGCTTTCAGTTGTTCAAAGGCAACCTGCAAACTGCCCGCGCCCTTCGGCTCGATATATTCGGCGGCGATTTGCAACTCGCCGCGATCGTCATAAATAGTTACGCGGCCGCGCACCACCACCTGCATCCCATCCGCCGGGCGAAAGCGCAGAAGCCGCGCCGCTGAGCGAAACATCACCACCCGGATCTGCGCATTTCCATCCTTCAGCGTGAAATAAAGATGGCCGGAATCGGGCGCTCGAAAATTTGAGATTTCGCCCTCCACCCAGGCATCGGAATACTCCCGCTCGACATGCGTGCGAACGGCCGCGACCAGAGCGCGTACCGTCCAGACGCGCCGCTCCGGGGGCTGGAATCTGAATCCGAGTTGATCCGTAACCGACATGGGTCCGCCTGCAGTTTAGCCTTGCCAGCCTCCGTTTCCAAACGCGCGGGAGTAGCGCCTTTCCTGTTGGGGAAAAGGAGCCAAGATAGCTTCCCGGCAAATCGCTTATTGAATTACTTAGTTAGGGAATCGCTTCCCTGTTTGACGAGGAATTGGTCATTGTTCCGAGGGCTGGGTTCGAACCTGCCGGGGTGCTTTCAGCCGGAGTCTTCTCCCCCGCATCCGCTTTGTCTGAGAGCAGTCCGAACACTCCCACTCCCGTTGTTGTTCCCACATAGACCTTGCCGTTGGCAATCATCGGAGTGATGAACTTATTTCCCGCACCAAAGTGATCGCGGTCGTCCGCTGCCTGATTGCTGTTGTAAAGTTCGATTAGAGTTATCGCGTTGTAGGCGTATAGAACCGCGGGATTCGTGTTCGCCACTGCCCACACGATTGCGTTGGAACCCTGGTTACAAGAAATACTTGGAGTGGCTCCAGGATAGGCGAAGGTGTTGGTGGTCTTGGCAACCGCAGCGGGCGCAAGCCTGGCTTGCTTAAATTGAAATTCAAGAATGGGCTGCCCCACCGGTCCAAAATAAAGCCGGCCGCTCCAGAAAGCTGGCATTGACCAGATGCCCCCGGGCAGCGCGCCTGCGAGTTCCTGGTAAATGCTGTTGCTACTCGCATTGAACTTGCCCATCGAGTTGCGGTTCACGACGTAGAGGTTTGTATCTTTGCCCGCACCCACCGCCAGGTCCCAGGTGGCGCCCGCAGAATCTTTCATTGCCGGCAACAACAAAGCCCCGCCCGAGCCCAGGTCCGTGTCGCTATCGCTTTCGCTTACGCCGTTATGCATTTCGAAATAGTCGGCGACCGCGAGACCACTTTTGGTGGCAAGTCTGATGAACGCGTTGCCGTAGTCGCCGCTGCTGGGAAAACCACCCGAATTCAAAGTACTGTCAAAGGTCCCGTTGGCATCGAGAAGAAAAATGTTGCTGGAAGCGTCCGCGGTCAGTCCCGAACCCGAGCCCCAAATTGCGCCTTCGTTGCCGTTAGGCGTGACGTTAACCACGGTGGTCTGCGCCAGTGTCGTCGCGTTGTAGCCCATCAGCCATCCGGTATAGGGACGGATATCGCAATGCGAGGCCCAGGCTAAGTAAATCGTGTTTCCGGCTTGAAGCAGCGCACCGCGTTCTTCATATTGCGCGGGATCGAAAACCACATATCCACCAGAACCGTTGTCGCCGTCTCCCGGATACTTAGCCGCAATGTCGACGGGACCTTTGTACAATTCATTTCCAGTTGTGGCGTCGAGCGCGTGCAGACGCTGATGATAGTTGCCGGAGGAATCTTTCGACATGGCGACCGTGTAAATCACGCCGTTTGATCCGGTGGGGCGCCTGATCACGGGGGTTGAGGTGATTCCGATCTGGGGAGTGACCTGGCCGCAGCCGCGGTCGTCCGACGGAGTTTCGCCAGATTTGACAGTGCTGACATGCCAGATTACAGAGCCGGTATCGGCATCGTAGGCGTAGACGGAATCGTTCTCCGTTACCACAATGAGTAGGTTGTGAGTGCCGTGGCCGGGGATGGACACGGCCGAGAGGTACAGCGGCTCACCATCGACACGGCCATCGGCCGTCAGCGTAAACAGTTTTCCGAACGAAGCGGAATTTACATTGCTGAGGGTGAGTGTTGTTTCAGAGGGATTGAGACCGGTGCGCGAGTTATTGTTGTGATAGGTGAGAACGTTCTGGGAGAATGCGCTGGGCACTCCGGCGGTGAGAAGACATAGTGTGAACGCGGCGGGATAGACGAGAAGAGCCAACCAGACTCTGCGAAATATCAAGACGAAAACCTCCTCGGAAATGTCGACTTCAGGACGGAGCAGCGCAGAGACGGAGACTGATGCAATGCCTAACTTAGTTGCGAAATCGAGGGCCCAAAATGATGAGAAACGCCGATAACTTACATCTTCAGCAGTAGACCTGTGTTCGCCCATTATTGCAAAGGCGCGGCATGGCGAACACTGGATAATATATGCAAGTGGCATCCGAAAGACCAGATGGGAAATGGCTGAACTAGGCAAAGTGCTGGTGCTGTTTGGCATAGTCATGGGGGCTGCGGGCCTGGCATTCATGCTGCTGGGGCGCATGCATCTTCCCATTGGGCGTCTGCCTGGGGATTTTCTTTTTCGCGGCAAGAACACCATGGTATATTTTCCCCTGGCCACCTCGATTTTGCTGAGCGTATTGCTTTCGCTGGTGCTCTACCTGATCCGGTATTTTCGTCGATAGGGTGCAAAGATAAGCCGCCGGAGAAAAGCAGTATTAAGCCTTGGTCTGCAGCAGCGGTGCTACAATCCCCGGCATGAAACGCCTCATGCTGGTCTGCGCGCTGCTTGCTGCGCAAGCGGCCGCCCCCGAAGTGGAAATTACTGCGGAATCTCACCACCACCTTAGCTTCGAAAATCAGTCCATTCGCGTTTTTAACGTCGAAGTCCCGGCCCGTGCAGACACGCTTATGCATTGGCATCGTCACGATTACATCGCCGTAAACCTTGGCGATGCGCAGATCGTCAACGCCGTCAAAGACAAGCCTCCAGTGACCGTGAAGCTGGTAGACGGCCAAACTAGTTTCGCACCTGCCAGCTTCGCCCACATTGCGCGGAATATTTCCGATCAGCCCTTCCGCAACGTCACCATCGAAATTCTCGAGGACGAATCTCTTCGCCACTCCACCGCCCAATGGGACGAAGACCGCGGCCTGAAGGTGCTGCAGGGCGGTACCGAGCAGATTCTTTTCGTCAAAGACGGCATCCGCGTTTCGGAGTTCGAACTCCAGCCTGGAGGATTCGTTCC
>Ga0307476_10002667_pt1 | contig 10591 bp, 11 predicted proteins | sample atmos_gasesECM2C_2_FD_203314 | JGI IMG/M metagenome (GOLD analysis project Ga0307476, IMG submission 203314) | Hardwood forest soil microbial communities from Morgan-Monroe State Forest, Indiana, United States - atmos_gasesECM2C_05 | ecosystem: Environmental > Terrestrial > Soil > Temperate...
GGATACGCCCATGTTTTCCGTAATCTTCGAAGTCCTCCCGAGGCAGGGCCGCAAGGAAGAGTATCTGGATCTCGCCAAAGGCTTGAGGCCGATCCTGGAAAAAATGGACGGCTTCGTGGACGTCGAACGATACGAAAGCAGAACCAGGCCAGGGTGGGTGTTGTCCCAGTCCACCTGGCGGGACGAGAAGTCGATGGTGCGCTGGCGCACCCAGCGCGACCACTATTTCGTCCAGAGCAAGGGCAGGTTCGAGGTTTTCGCCGACTACCATTTGCGAATCGGCGAGATCACCGCCGACACGGACCCGCCCGCGGGGCTGGCGGTTCTCGAGCAGCGCTTCGACGAGACCGAGGTCGGTGTCGCCAAGCTCGTGACCTTAACCGAAGCAACGCCTGAAAGAGGCGCCGACCTCACCGCGAAAGCGGACCGGCTGCAATTTCACCTTGGCCTCGATCCGTCAGGCGATACGATCGCCGAGCATGATGTGTTCGAGAGCATCTACAATCCCGGAAAGCTGGTGCTGCTGGCGTCCTGGAAGGATACCGATGCCGGCAAGGCGTGGTCGCCCAGGAAATTGAGTGGCGTCGAAAAGCTTCGCCACCGCAAGATTCGCATCGTGCGCGATTACGGGCGCTTCGACCGGCGAGAGGCGCCGCAATACTACGCCGGCGTCAAGGACGCTCCGGCAAAATAACCAAACTTGGATGGAAACGATTCCCGCATCCTGTTTGCGGGAATTTCCGGCGATCGCGCTCGCAACGCTGGTGCAAAGTGCTAGAGTTCGCGCCGAACAACCGGCGAGAGGGGCGCGATGGGCCTGATTTTCTTTCTTGTACTGCTTGCGATTGTCTATTCCGCGGTCTCGATCCGGGTGCTCAAGCAATACGAGCGGGGGGTGGTGTTCCTGCTCGGCAGATTCGCCGGCGTCCGCGGACCGGGACTGACGCTGATCTTCGCCCCGTTCCAGACCATGACGCGCGTATCGCTGCGCACGGTGACGATGCAGATTCCCTCTCAGAAGATCATCACCAAGGACAACGTCTCGATCGATATCGCGGCGGTCGCCTACTATCACATCACCGACCCGGAAAAGGCCGTGATCGCGATCGAAAACGTCTATGACGCAATACTCCAGATCAGCCAGACCACGGTGCGCAACGTGGTCGGCCGGTTCAGCCTCGATCAGCTGCTCGCGGACACGGCCAGCATCAACGACCAGATCAAGAATGTCATCGACCTCCATACCGAACCCTGGGGCACACAGGTGACAGCGGTGGAAATCAAGGACATCGTCCTGCCGGAGAACATGCAGCGGGCGATGGCAAAGGAAGCCGAGGCCGAGCGCGAGCGCCGTGCCAAGATCGTGGCCGCCGAAGGTGAGTACCAGGCGGCCGTGAAGCTCGGCGAGGCGGCCGATATCATCACCCAGCATCCGGTCGCGCTCCAACTCCGCACGCTGCAGTCGATGGCGGAAATCTCGATCGAGAAGAACTCCACCATCATCTTCCCGGCCCAGTTCATGACGACGGTGCAGGAAGCGATTGCAATGCTCGGCAAGGATTCAGCGCCGAAATAGGCGGGTCCGCACCCAGCCGCACGTAAAATCGTGAGTTCCCTTACCTGAAATTGGGCTTATGCATTCGCTTTCCTAGTCAGCGATATGAGCAAAAGTCCGATCAGTGCCACAACGGCAAGCAGCGCCCAGGCTTCGTTGACGGAAGTCGCGAACGCCGCGCGTTCGACCATCGGACGAACGTAAGCCTCCACCGTCGCGTCCGATACGTTGGGCGGCCGGTGCAAGAAAAGTTCCACGTCAAGACCGATCGCCTGTGCGGCGGTGACATCGCCTGCGATCAGCCGATCGCGCAGGGCGAGTCCATGGCCGATCGTGCGCCCGTAGAGGATGGTGTCGATCAAGGCGATGCCGATCGCCCCGCCAAGGTTGCGCATCAGGTTGAAAAGTCCGCTCGCGTCCGGCACCTGTTCAGCCGTCAACGTGCCGAGCGCCAGCCGCGTCGGCGGCAGCAGGCAGAACATGATCGCAATGCCGCGCAGAACCTGAGGCCAGAACATCTCGTCGAAATCGGCAACGCGGCTCTGCAACGCGCTCAAGCCGAGGCCAAGCACGAAAAGGCCAAACCCGAACGCGGACAATTTGCGCGGATCGCACCTGCTCTCAAGCGCACCCGCAACCGGCGCGGCCAAAAGTTGCGCGATGCCGGTAACGAGCATGATGGTGCCGATCTCGAACGCATCGTGGCGTCGCACATAAGCCAGGTGCACCGGCATCAGATAGACCGATCCGAACAATCCGACCCCGAGGCAGAAACTCAAAGCGCAGCCGATCGCAAAATCGCGCGCGCGCAGCGTCGAAAGCTCGACCACGGGATAGACCGTTTTCAACGTCCTCAAGGCGAACGTTACCGCAGTCGCGCCACTTGCGAAAAACAGCAGAGCGCAGCGTGGCGAGAGCCAGCCGTCCTGCGGCGCCTGTTTCAATCCCAGTTCAAGAGTGGCCAGCGCGACCGCCATCAGAACCAGCGAAGTGCGGTCGAGGCTGAAAAGCGCGTTGATGTCGGGCTTTTCGGCCCGCAGCAGAAAAGGTGTGGCGAGGCCCGCAACAACTCCGGGCGTGACATTGATCAGGAACAGCCAGTGCCAGGACCAGCTCTCGGTGATCCACCCACCGACGACGGGGCCTATGGTAGGTGCCATAACGGCCACGATGCCGGCAAAGGTCGTCGCGATCGGATGCAGGGCCAGCGGAAACAACAGGAACACGGCCGAGAACACCGCCGGGATCAGCGCGCCGCCGGCGAATCCCTGCAGAACACGAAACGAGACAAGGGTGACAAAATCGGAGCTGAACGCACAGCCGATGGAGGCGAGGGTAAAAAGGCTGATTGCCGATACGAACAGCCAGCGCAGCGTGAGCGCGCGCGTCAGCCACCCCGTCAACGGAATAGCGATGATCTCGGCGATCAGATAGGCCGTCTGGATCCAGCTCATCGCATCGCGTGAAATTTTCAGCGCGCCCTGAATTGCCGGCAGTGATGTTGCAACGACCTGAATATCGAGGATCGCCATGAACATGCCGAGGCACATCAGCGTAAAGCCAAGCCAGGTCGCAGCTGAGGCTTGGTCAGGTGCGGCGACGGCCTCGCTCATGGCGCGGTATGCGTGGCGACCGAACGCGCCGCCTCGAGGGCGCAGTTTTCGGCGCGGATTCGGATGACGAGCACCGCGGCATTGAGGATCGTGAACAGCATCGCAATCCATGACAGACCGACGACCAGCGGAAGGGTGGCGATTTCGCCTGCGACCACGGCATAATTGGGATGCGTGAGAAATCGATAGGGGCCTGCCGATACCAGCGGCTCTCGCGGCAACACGATGATCCGGGTGGTCCAGCGCTCGCCAAGGCTGCGCATCACCCAGAAGCGCAGGCCCTGCAGCGCAAGATAAACGATCAAGGCGGCGACGTTTATCGGTTGATCGCGACCGAACACCCAGAGCGCCGCCAGCCAGAGCGCGTGTACGGCAACCATCAGGGGATAGTGTGTGGGCGCCACTTCCACGGCGCCACGCGCCATCAGCCTGGACGTATTGCGATATGAGAGCGCGAGTTCGGCGCCCCGCTGTGCCGTCGCGAGCCCCAGAATGAGTTCGGCCGCGGTGAAGGCAGCCGCCGTCACGCAGTGTGCCGCAGCGAAACGCAGCTCGCGGTGAAGCCGGGTCCGAGTGCGGTGATCAGCGAACGCGGCGGCAGCCCTCTGGCGCGCGCACGTTCGAGGATGAACAGCACCGTCGGCGCGGACATGTTGCCGTAGTCGGCGATCACCTGTCGTTCGTGGTCGAGCGTGCCCTGGTCGAGTGACAGCGCGCTCTCGATCGCGTTGATCACCTTGGCGCCGCCGGGGTGGCAGATGAACCTGCCGATGTCGGCGAGCGAGAGCTGCATCCGTGCCAGAATCTGTATCAGCACCGGCTTGAGCTCATTGGCGACGAAGTCGGGAATGGTGCGGCGAAGGATGACGCCGAAGCCCAGGGGATCCACGCTCCAGCCCATGACATTGAGCGTATCCGGCCAAAGATGTTCGCCTGTGCTTTCGATCTGTGTCTCACCGCCGTCGCCCGCGCGAACGACGACCGCCGCGGCGCCGTCGCCGAACAGGCTCGTGGCGATCACGTTGGCCTTGGTTACTTCGTCAAGGCGAACGGCAAGCGAACAGAGCTCGATCGTCACCAGCAACACGTTGGCGCCGGGCTTGGCCATCGCCAGGCGCGAGGCGATCGACAACCCCGAGACGCCGCCGGCGCAGCCGAGGCCGAACACGGGCACGCGCGAGACGTCGGATCGAAAGCCCATGCGACGGGCGACGCGCGCATCGAGGCTGGGCGTGGCGATGCCGGTGGAGCATACGGTGATGACGGTGTCGACATCCGCGGCACGAAGGCCGGCGCCTGCCAGCGCTTTATTGGCAACGTCGATGTACAGCGCTTCTGCACCTTCCAGGAACGCCTCGGTGCGTTCCGGCCAGCCACGCGGCGTGAGATACCAGTCGAACGGTTTCACACCATGTCGCTTGACGATTCCGGTGTTGGCGAAGATGCTTGCGAACCTCGCGAAATCGGGAAAGCGGCTGCCCAGGATGTCCCACGCTGCGGCCAAAACGTCTTTCTGCAGGAAGGTGTGCTGAGGTACTGATGTCGCCAGTGAGACGAGGGCGGCTGAATGCATGACAAGATCTTTCGTGTCGCTTCCGTAATCACAGGAACAGCGACCGAGATGATTTATTTCTGCGTTTTTAAATCCAGCAGTAACTAAAACGTGAAATGCATCGCCCAACCGCGCCCGCCGATAAACCGCAATCGAGATCAGGCGTTCACGCGAGCGAAAGTCCCCGCGCGATTGCGAGGTCCTTCAACTCGCATCGTGTCATCAGTTACCGACTCCTTGTAGAAATTGTGACGTGCGCCCGGGGTACCCCGGCTCATGCCGGTGGTGGTACTCGGCCGCAAGATTGTCTTTTCCCTGTGATGAGCCTTCACCCTGGCTGCGGTGGCCGATTCCACCGCCGGCTGCGCAGCGGTGTTTGCCTGCGCGAATGCGATATCCGTCGTGCCCAGAGCGCAGGCGACGACGAGGGCGGGAACGACAAATTTGGATCGCATGATCAAGTCTTCCGGACTGTAATTCGACACTAAACACAAACCTGCGCTCCGAACTCGCGTTCCCCCGAAGCTAACGGGGGCGGATTTTTCCTCCGCTTTTGGGGTGGACCTGATCAAGGGGCAAAGTCGATGCAGCGCCCGGTTCCCGTGCTGACGGAGCCGGGCCGGGCGTTGGCCATGCCGGTCGTACAAATTCCGCCAAACAAGGCGATAAGCGCCAGATTCCTCGTGTCGAAACCGGCCGTAATGATCGGCGCACTGCCTTGCCGGTACGGTTGTTCCTTGGCATACTTTCAACCTGAAAAAGACCGCTTTAATTTTTTAATGGAGCGGCTTAAAAGGGCGCGAGATGAAAAATCGCATATCCATTTCCGAAGTAAGCGCAAAGCTTGGATATCCGTCCGGCGAAACGATTCAGGGCCTGCGGCTCCTGAGGGCATTCGTCAGGCTCTCGCCCTCGCAACGGTCCGAGGTGGTCGATATCGTCGAGCAGCTTGCCTCCGATCCGGCGCCGGCCCCAGGGGGAACGAACGGGGGATTCGGCGCGCGCTGAGCGAGGCTTGAATCTCCAAGAGGCCGCCGTGTAAGGCGGCCTCTCGTCTTTCGGAACTATCTCTCCCACCACCACCAGTCGGCATGCGCCCTGCGCCAGTCCGCATGGCGCTGCTGGTTCCGGCCGATCAGAATGCCAAAACGAACGCAGGCTTTTCGGTCACCCTTCTCGCAAAGCTGATGGTAACCGAGCATCTCGGCTTCCACAGCATCTTGAGCATGGGCTGGCGATGCGACCATCGCGGCCGAGCCACAAATGCCGGCGGCGACCACTACGGCAGTCATTAGAGGCCTAAGGATCATTGGTTCTCCGATTCAAATGCCGCCCCTTCAAAAGGCTAGGGCGCAAAATCTGAATGCGATCTGAACCCGGCAGCGCGGCGCGTTCATCGGACGAGGCGCCGCGTCGATTTTTTCAAGGTTTCGGACGGCAACTCGCCGAAGGCCAGCCGGAAATCTCGCGCGAAATGGCCGGGATTCTGAAAGCCGCATCGCAGCGCAATCTGCGTAACGGACGAATCCTGGGCGGGCTGTTCGAGCATCTCGCGCGCGCGATTGAGCCGGACCTGCTTTGCGAAGTCGGCCGGCGAATAGCCGCGATCCTGCTTGAACTGGCGGAACAGGCTTCGTGCGCTGATCTTTGCCACCCTTGCCATCGCCGGCACGTCGATCGGCCTGTCCCAATTGGCTTCGATGAACTCCTCGACAATCCTGACGGAAGATGAGGTGGAAGGAAGCGGCTCACGCAACAACAGATGCGTGTAGTTGTGACGGTGGCACATGAGGAAGTTCATGATCACCATGCGTTCGACTTCAGCGGCGACGAGTTCGGAAAAGTACCTGCCGCGCTCGTTGAAGTCGGTGGCAAACTGGAAAACCCGGCGTCGCAGGCTGCTCATGGCCGGCGGGTGCGTTCCGGCCGCCTCGAAGCTCAGTCCATCCACCTGTTGTCCGATCAGGGCACCCAGATTGCGCTTGAGCGCATCGATTTCGATCCGCAGCGCGAGTTGGCGGTAGCCCGACCCGAATTCCAGCTTCAGCGGCGCCCCGCTCGGAATGACAGGGGTCCACGATCCCCGCAGGATTTCGCCCGACGATGTGCCCGCGATGTAGCGGCCGACGCCGTCGATGTTGAAAATCTGGCGCACGAACGATGCTTCCCTGAAATGAAGCGAGACGTCGGCGGCATAGGCGCAATAGTTCAGCCCGATGGCGGTCATCTGCAGATGATTGCAGCGAATGCCGAACCTGGTTTCGCTTGGCGGTAATTCGAGGCGTTCCAGCCCGAGAAACCCAAGACGATCGCGCGCCAGCTCAGGATCGTTGGTCTTCAGGAGGGGAAAGTTGCTGAGCAGGGCTGGTCGGGAAGGCATGCGTCAGGCGTTTCAATTCCGGATTTCATGATTCGATTAAATTTAATTTTAATAAGCGCAAGACCGTTCAAAAACCAGTTTTCGATTGCGCCTGAAGCCATCGCTCGGAAAATCGTATTTAATCACCGGTATAATCGGTAATCGACGCCCAGGAAGCGCGCGACCGGACGGGACTACCTTTGCTGCCGAAGTTCCCATCGACGGTTTGAGGCCCGATTGAGGGTCGGCATAGCAGGGCCGTGCCCGTCCGCCTCGCCGTGAAGCAAGGTTTGCGCGGCTGGCCCGCGAAGGACCTTGCACCTCCAAAGCAGGATGATCCGAGATTGAATCAGGGACTGGTTCAGTTCATCTCTCCCGCATGCTTGCGGGAGAGATCGCCGCGCCACGAAAATCGCGCGGCATCCCAATGAATTCCACGAACATTCTCACTGCGAGCTTCGATCGCCATACCCGCGAGCGGGTAAGGCGAACGCACTTGCCCCACGGCCAGGGCTCGGCCCGCTTTGATCATGTTTCGGAAGCCCCTTCCGCTCCGCGCTCGCTGAACCTCCGTGCGATGAATCGCCTCGGCCCCGGAAGTATGTTAATTCCACCGGTCAAACAGGAGGATGCCGCCATGGGCGAACCGAAACTGGAAGTGCCGGCTGAACTGCGGGATTTGGCTGAGAAAACCATCGATCAGGCGGAAAAGGCGTTCGGGATGTTCTTCGATGCCGCCAACAAGTCGGTCACGTCGATTCCGGGCCCGGGGACGGCAATTTCCAGGCAGGCGCTATCCTTCACCCAGCAGAACATGAAGGCCGCTTTCGAGCACGCCCGGAAGCTCGTTCACGCCACCGATCTCCAGCAGGCCATGCAAATTCAGTCCGAGTTCCTGCGCAGTCAATTCACCAACGCCGGCGAGCATATGCGGCAGATCACGGGCGAGGTGATGTCGGCCGCCAAGGAGGCAACCAAGCCAAAATCCTGACCGGCGTGCCGGTCGCGCGTGCCGCAAGTTCGAGCACTGATCTGCCTACAAGTTAGTCTTGCACCGGCGGACGCGGTGGATTTGAATTTAATTGCAGGTCCTTGACGGGCCACCGGGTGCCTTAACCCGCCGTCCGTCAACCTTTCTGCTGATCCCTGTCGGCTCTTGCCGGCGGGGATTTGCAGTTTTTGGCGGCAACGGAAAGACGCAGTCGGCTACCGCGCGGCTCAGATAAGGCGCAGCTGAATTGGGTCGAGAGCGATCCCGGTTGGCGTGGCGGTCCAGGTTTCGCCCGGCGCGATCGGCATTGCCTTGGTCAGCGTGCCTGTGCTGACGATTTCGCCAGCGGCGAGGGGCGGATTGGCGGAATCGGCCGAGAGCAATCCCACGAGATGGCGCAATGCCGAGAGCGGGCCGCCCAGTACGTTTTCGGCGTGGCCGCGGTCGACAAGGCGGCCGTTGCAGCTCAACTCGATTGCGAACGCGCCGAGTTTTTGCAGCCACTCCAGGCGGCGCGGCGCGAACGGATGGCGCGGGCCGATAAAAAGCGCCCCATGCACGCCGTTGGCGGCGATGGTGTCGCTGGCTTCGAACTTCCATCCGGGAAAGATCGATTGCACGATCTCGAAGCCGAGCGCGACCCAGGCGATGCACTCGCATAGCGCGCTCTCGTCCATTTCGGGAGAAGGAGATGCGCCAAGCCCGAACATGATTTCGGGCTCGATGCGCGGCTCGGAAAATGAAGCCAGAGGCAATGCCTCGCCAACCGCGAGGTCGCGCGCGCTGCGGTCGAACACGTAACCCCAGATCGGGGCGGAGACGCCGTACTGCGCCCAGATGGTGCGATTGGTGAAACCGATCTTGCGCCCGACCGGCCGCGCGCCTTCAGCCTCGTACATCCGCCTGACCAGCGGCATGATGCGGTAAGCCTCCTCCACGGTCAATCCATCGGCACGTCCGGAGAACGGCGGGACCTGGCGGGTGTCGCGCAGAGCGGCGAAGGCCTCGGCCGCGATAGCCTTCGCCGTCGCGTTGTCGTCGCTTCGTTCCGTTGATATGTTTCGCATGATGGCTCGCATCGCGCCGCATTTGCGGCGTCTATTAGCCGACTTGCGGCGTCTTTGCACGGGGTTATTTCGGCAAGGCACGCGGTTTGGAATCGCGCTGCGCCGATTGACGTTCTTGCGAGAGCGCAGGTTTCGCAACATCGGAAGGCCTGACCCACGTCATCGTCGCGCTTCTTTGTTTGCCGCGATGCCGTTACGGTCAACCGCAGACAAGTCCGAGGTGCTGCGTGATCGCTCAACTGAACAGAACGAACGAACGCCGGATCGCCGCGCTTTTGGTCGGCCTGCCGATATGCGCTGCCTCATCCCCAGCCTTGGCGCAGGACGCTGCTGCGGGCGAGATATCCTTTTCGAGATGTCTCGGCTGCCACGCCATCGGTCCGGACGCGAAGAACAAGATCGGACCCCAGCTCAACGGCATCGACGGGCGCAGATGCGGGAGCGTGGCCGGATACAATTACTCGACGGCCAACAAGGACTGCACGTTCGACTGGAACGAAGCCGAGTTCGTAGATTATATCAGGGATCCCAGGGCGAAAATTCCGGGCACCAGGAAATCCATTTCCGGAATCCGCGACCATGCAGAAGCGAGAAACCTGTGGGCCTATCTGCGTCAGTTCGGAGCGGATGGCCGGCCGAAGTAGATTCTGGTTCCGCTCTTGAATTCAACCGCAGCACGATCCGGGAAAATCGGTCAGGTCGATGCGTGCGATCAGGCGGCTGAGAAAACTAAAAAGCCGATCGAACGCAGTAACAGTGCTGGATTTCGTCGGCGCGAGGTCCAGTGTCTGAAGGGGGGCCGTCGTGCTGGCCCGCGCGCGACGAAGGATCAATTTGCCCATTCTTGTATTTTGTGCAGCAGGCAGGGTCCCGCATTGATCTCGCTCAAGGTCGCAAGGCGGGCGCCCGCGCCGACGGCTTATCGGCTCAGGATAAGCAAGCAGAAACGCCCCGTTACCTGGCGCGTGTCGATCGCCGGGATCTATGGATAGGGCGCGGGGCCGAGGTGGGCGATCAGAGGTTTGTCCGTGGGCGCCGGCGAAATATCGCTGGCAGTCGAATCACCGAGAAAATGGTCGAGGGTCGCCTGAATCTTTTCCTTCACCGAGTCTGGACCGCGGTCGCTCATATCGGTGTGCTGAAACTGGGTTTTGACGATGTCGATCCCATCAGCCTTGGCTTCCTGAGGCGTCGGCAGCACGCCTGGATCGGTCTTGAAGTTCGGGTCCGATGAGCGGAACGACAGGATCTTCAACTTGTTGCTCACCACGAAGGGAACGCGCAGATTATCGAGCGTGATCACCTTCGCTACCATCTCCGGATGCTCCTTGGCGCAAAACATCGCGACGTCGCCGCCGTTGGAATGCCCGACCAGCGTCAGATGATCATAGTCGGCATTCGGCTGCAGCTTCTTCAATTCTCCCAGCACGAACAGGATATTTGCCTCGCTGCGT
>Ga0307476_10002668_pt1 | contig 10590 bp, 10 predicted proteins | sample atmos_gasesECM2C_2_FD_203314 | JGI IMG/M metagenome (GOLD analysis project Ga0307476, IMG submission 203314) | Hardwood forest soil microbial communities from Morgan-Monroe State Forest, Indiana, United States - atmos_gasesECM2C_05 | ecosystem: Environmental > Terrestrial > Soil > Temperate...
CACCCCCTGCTTTTGGCAGCAGCATCGTGCAGCCTCAGGCGCCGAGCCCAACACCGGCACCCGCGGCGCCCGCACCCTGGGGAGGGCCCAGCGCGCAGCCGCTGCCCGCGTTGCTGGCGAACGGGGGCGCGAAAATCCCGGCGCCGGATGATGCGGTGGTCAGTGCCAAGCCGCCAAAATTACCGCAGGGACTTTAGCGGCCACGCTCTTCGCTCACTGGACCGCGACCGCGCCGCGCATGCCGGCCTCCAGGTGCCCGCTCTGCAAGCAGGCAAAGGTGACCGTGCCGGTCCGCGTGAATTTCCAGATCAATTCGCCGTGCTCGCCCGGTGCAAGGCTCGCCATATTGGGTCCGCTGTGCAGCATGTCGGGCATCATCTGCATCATGGCCGCGTGCCGGCGCAGCGCCTCCGGCTCGCCGAACACGAGTTCGTGGCGCAATTGTCCGTCGTTCTGCAGCACGAAGCGAATGGTCTCGCCCTTGCGCACTTCGATGCGATCGGGGGTGAAGCGCATGGCATCGCTCATGGTCACGCTGATGGTTCGTGACACCTCGCCGGCAGTGCCGGGCTGGCCAATGCGGCTCGCGCTGACGCCTCCGCGGCTGATGCGCATATTGCCCTGCGCGTCCTGACAGACCGGCAGATCGAAGTAGTCGTCATCGTCTTCGTCGTCTTGTTGGCGGCAGATGGCGGGGGCCCAGGAATTGAAGCGCCGTTCCAGTGCGTCGCCGTGCTCGATCCAGAACGCGGTGTCGACGCGCAGCGAGCCCGCCAGGTTCGACGACGGGAGCACCCCGGCGAGGCGCGCCGGCAGCAGGCCGAGTGCATTGCGGTTGGTCGGTCCGTAAGTCACGTGCTCGGACAGCACCTTCTGCGGCTCCGCGGTGCTCGAGAAGGCAATGAAGCGGTAGGCATCGTCGCGTTTGGGTGTGCCCGCCGGAATCGCCCAGCTGTCCATGTCATAGAGACTTTGGCGCCAGACAATCCGGGTGTGACGATTGCGGTCCTGCGCGGGATCGAACCACAGCGAGTAGGCGGAACTCATGCTCACCTGGCCGGCTGCCAGCAGCGCTCCGGGCTGCGGGGCGGCCTCCCACCAGATCGTATCCTTACGGATTTGCTCCAGTTTGCGAAATGCACGCCGCACTCCGGCGTCGGTCGCGAGCGTGGAGTACACCTCCCTGGGCTCAACGCCATCGGCCAGCAGGGCGATCTCAAGCGTATATTTGGCGCTGCGCCGCAGCGCGCGTTTGCCCGGAAACTTGCGGGTATCCCAGAAGTCGGCCCACGAGCGCGGCGCATCGCGGAGCTGATCGGAATAGACCAGCGCTTGCGCCCAGGTGAAAATCCCCACACCGCACTCCGACAGCGCGCCGGGAATGAGATCGGCAGCGTCCGGAACGCGCGCCGGATCGAGCTTTTCGAACAGGCCTTGCCGACATCCCTGTTGCAGGGTTCGCGACTCGACCTGCATGACATCCCACACCGGTGCGCCGGCGTGCACCATCTGCGTGAGTTCGGTGATCTCGCCATCGTAGGACAACGAATGCACCGCAACGCCGGTCGCCTTGGAAAACGGTTCGACGTAAGCGGCGACAATCGCGGCACGGTCGGCACGACCGAAAGAGATTACGGTAAGGTCGCTGGCCGCCGCTGCGACGGAAAGCGCGACGCAGACCAGAGCGGCGCCCGACAATCGGGCGCCGCTCTTATACCGTAGGCACGACGGCTTCAATCGTCTGTGTCGCCTCGGGCGATCTCTTCCGCCTCGCCGGTTATTCGCACGATATCGAGCCCTCCGCCCACCCGGTCGCCGCAATAGCGCAAACCCCGATTGTCGACGTCGGTGTTGTCGCACGACACATCGAGCGCCGTATAGGTGACGCCATTGATCACCGCCGAGCTGGGTTGCGTGAACTTATTGACCGGCGCGATGAAATGCGCCACTTCCCGCGGATGGTAGGGATCACGGATGTCGGTGACGCGTATGCCGGCGTCGAACCACGCACTGGTGAGCAGTCTGCCGTAGGAAGGGTCCTGGAAGTTCTCGGCCGGCGAGTGAACGCCGAAGCGCGTACCGCGCGAACAGAAGTTGGGGCGCCCAGAGAAGTCATCGACAGTCACGGTGGAGATGGGCCAGGGGTGCTGTTCCGCACTGGTGCTGCCGCCCTGACCGATCTTGTTCGTAATGTCGAGCAGGTACATCAGGTGCGGCGATCCCGTGCAGCGGTTGTCCGTCTCCTCGGAACTCACGGCAAGAATGTCGCGCACATTATTGTTCGTGAAGTTGACGTACTGCTTCAAATGGATTCCATAGATCGGCATGGCCGAGTGGCCGCCCTCGGCGCCGGGCATGTAGATGACGCCAATCTGGCCCTGCAGCAGCTCGGCGTCGGTGGGACGGGCCGGATTTACGTAAACGCCGGTGCCATAGGGGGGCGGCAGGACCTTGGTGAGGTCGTCAATCTGGATGATGCCGTCGGAGCCCACGCCATACGGCATATAGAGCCGGTTGACGGGCTGGCCGTTGAAGGTGCTCACCACGATCGGGCCATGCACGCCGGGCGGCACGGTCTTGGTGGTCGTCTCGGTTCCCGGCATGACGAAGGTCGAGCCGGGATTCTGACCCGGATAACCGAAATCCATGATGTATTTGGGATGGGCCGGATCGCCGAGGTCGTAGATCTTGAGATGCTGATTCGGACTGCTATGGGTGTTCCAGCCGTCGTAGGCGGGGTCGGTTGGTTTGGTGGCGCCCCCGACGATGTAGGCAATGCCGGTCTTGCAGTCCCACCAGTTGCGGTGAGTGACATCGAGGCCGCTCACCGGCGTTGAGACCAGCATCGGATTGGCCGGATCGGTGACATCCCACACCTCGTGGGACACGGCACCGTTCTCGCGCAGCAGATACGTGTGGTTGCGCACACCGTGTGGCAGATCGTTGCCGTCGCACAGCTTCACCATGCGCGCACCCCCCTGATCGGCAACCAGGTGCTTGAGGTACTTGGGATTACGCGGATCGGTCACGTCGACGATGGACGTCCCGTTCTCTTCCGTGACACCGGTCATCGGATTCAGCATCTTTCCCGCGAAGTGCCCGGCATACGCGATCACCCGATCGCCCTGGGTATGCACGGTCGTCTGATACACCGTGCGGCCTTGCAGGTCGTTGTGGCCGAGCCATATCGTGTTATAGGTGTTCGAGCCGTCGGGATGGGTGACGCCCGGTGGATTCAGCGTATCGAGGTCGTTTGCGGACCATGCGGCGCCGGCGAATATCCCCAGCGCGAGAATTGCCGGTCGCCCGATGAGGCGGCTCCAGCGTATCGGTTGCGAATGCATGCTACTTTTGCTCATGGTCGTCCCCCCTGTTGCTGTCCGAACGTGCGAGTGTGGTCGGGTCGATGAGGTGTGCGCGTGAGGGAAGCGGGGTGCGGGAACCCAACAGAAAAGCAGGCCGAGCAACGTGGGCGATCCATTGCACCTTCCCCTTCATGCCGGTTATGCGCCCCACGTTTGGATCGGTTCGATTGAAAGCCGATCGCTGCAGCATCGACGTGGGACGAGTTCTTATCAAGATCAGTATTTCGCAAACCTGGATCATTTGCAACGATGACGGACCGGCGAATTTGCGTTATTTCCGCGGCGAGATCGCAAAGATTTGTGAAGCTTGTGAGGGATTCCTGCAATGGGCGATCGGCGGCAAATTGTTGAGCGAAGACGACCATGACGACACAGCGTGATTTATATCCAGAGATCGAACCGTACGCGTCGGGGCGTGTAGGAGTCGATGACATTCACTCGCTGTACTGGGAGGAGTGCGGCAACCCGCAGGGTGTTCCGGTGGTCTTCCTGCATGGCGGACCCGGCGGCGGCTGCTCTGCCACCAGCCGGCGCTTCTTTGATCCGGCGCGCTATCGCGTGATCCTTTTCGATCAGCGCGGCGCCGGCCGATCGACGCCCAACGGCGAACTGCGCAGCAACACCACCGCACACCTCATCGCTGACATGGAAACGCTGCGCCGGCGGTGCGCGATCGACACGTGGCATGTGTTCGGCGGCTCGTGGGGTTCGACGCTGGCGTTGGCCTACGCCCAGGAATTCCCCGCCGCGTGCCGGAGCCTCATTCTGCGCGGCATTTTCTTGATGCGTGAATGGGAGATTCGCTGGCTCTTCGAGGTCGGGCGATTATTCCGGCCGGACGCCTGGGAGGCGCTGCTTGGCGGCCTCCCGCCCGAGCTGCGCGACGGCGATCTCCTGGAGTCTTACGCGAAGCTGCTCGAGCATCCGGATCATGCCGTGCGGCTCGCCGCGGCGCGCCGCTGGAGCGGTTTCGAGGCGACGTTGGCCAACCTGATTCCCGATTCGACGAGAATCGCCGGCGCGGCGCAAGAATCAGTGGCCTATGCCATGGCGCGCATCGAGGTTCACTATTTCCGCAACAATCGCTACCAGCCCGAGGATCAATTGCTGAGGCGCATGGACCGCATTTGGCACCTTCCGGCCACGATCGTGCAGGGCCGTTACGATCTCCTGTGTCCCCCGATCACAGCGACGGAGCTGCATCGCGCCTGGCCCGGATCACGGCTCATCCTGGTCGAGGACGCCGGTCACTCGGCGACCGAGCCCGGCATCCGTTCGGCGTTGGTGACGGTCATGGACGAACTCGCCGCGCAGTGATTCCCCTGCAGTACAATGCCGGTTTAGGCCACCCTTCGCTGGAGTTGACGACATGGCGAGCCGCGACGAATCGGTAATCGCTCCGGTGCTGCCCGCGCCGGCGCCGCGCCGCGGACGGCTGCCGCTGTTCGAATTTTTTCGCACCCTGCACGACAACATGATCGCGACCTATGCCGAAGAAGCCTACGAGCGCGGCATCATCGAGAGAAAGATGTTCGGCCGGCGCCGGTTCCTGGTCAACGAGCCGGCGGCAATCAAGCACGTTCTGCTCGACAACGCATCGAACTATCAAAAGACCGAGATCACTCGCCGCATTCTCGAGCCCGGCCTCGGCCGTGGGCTCATCACCTCGGAGGGAGAGACGTGGCGGCGCCATCGCCGCACCATGTCGCCGGCGTTTGACCAGCGCAGCATCGCCGCCTATGCACCGATCATGACCGCGGCTGCACAAGAGATGCTGGCCGCCTGGGACAAATTGGGCGCGGGCGCCGGCATCGACGTCGCCCCGGCGATGATGCAGGTGACGCTCAACATCATTTCCCGCACCATGTTTTCCGCCGATTCCGACCGCATCCTCGCCATCATGGAGCGAGGCGCCGGACGCTATCAAGCGCAGATGCGCCCGAACATGATGGATTTTCTGGGGCTTCCTGCCTGGCTGGCGGGTTTGGGGCGGCTCAACGTCGCCGATCGCACGCTCGGTGAGTTCGACAAGGAAATCGATCGGCTGATCAGGCTGCGCTCGAGCAGTCCGGATGACGCCCCCAAGGATCTGCTGGCGCGTCTGATCGCGGCGCGCGACGAGGACACCGGCGGCGGCATGAACGCGCAGGAAGTGCGTGACCACATCATCACGATCTTCATGGCCGGCCACGAAACCACCGCCATGGCGATGACCTGGATTTGGTACCTCTTGTCGCAACATCCGGCCGAGGAGGCGAAACTGCATGCCGAACTTGAGGCCGTGCTCGGCGGGCGCGCACCCGAGGCGGAGGATTTGAGCAAGCTCACCTATACTCGAATGGTGATCGAAGAGTCCATGCGGCTGTATCCGCCGGTGCATACCATTGGCCGCGAAGCGCTCGGCGACGACACCGTGGCCGGCCTGCACGTGCCCAAGGGCTCGGCGGTGCTGATCGCCCCGTGGGTGCTGCATCGGCACCGCAAGCTGTGGCAGCAGCCGGGACGATTCGATCCGGAGCGCTTCTCACCGCAGCAGTGCGCCGCGCGGCCGCGCTTCTCGTACCTTCCCTTCGGCGGCGGGCGCCGTATCTGCATTGGAGCGGCGTTTGCCATGGCCGAAGCGACGCTGCTGCTCGCGACCATTGCGCAACGCTACCGGCTGCGGCTGTTGCCCGGACATCCCGTCGAGCCGCAGGGCCTGATCACGCTGCGGGCCCGGCATGGGATGAAGATGCTGCTCACGCCGCGGGGATGAGATGCGGGAATATTACTTCTCGGTGAGATTCCACACGATCGGAATGGCAACGCTGCTCTCGATGGGCTTACCGTCCTCGAATGCCGGCAGCATGCGTTGGCCGCGCACGGCATTCACGCAGGCCGCATCCAATCGACTGAATCCCGTGCTGGATTGAATGGCGGCTGACGTGATCCGGCCGTCGACGGCCACCGTTACCTGCACCACGCATCGTCCCATTTCATTGGCGCGCCTCGATGCATCGGGATAGTAGGCCTCGCCGATTCGCAGCGGATGCTTCGGGTCGAGGCGGGCAGGGACGCGGACGCTGGGTTGCGGCACGCTGGGCTGAATCATCTGGGGTAGTTCGGGCGGCGCAACCTCGACGGTGAGCTCGGGTTCGGCCGGCGGCAGCGGCGAGGGGACTTCCGGAGGTGCTACATAGAGCTTCAGCTCTTTGAGCACCGGCGCCTGCGGCAGTGGCCTGACGGGTTCCGGGGGTCGCTCGATCGGGATGAGATTCAATGGCGCGGGGTCGAGTGCTTTTTTGATCTGCGCGCCCAGCCCTGAATACAGAGCGAATCCCAGCACGAGATGCAGCAGCACGACCGCGGCAAGGGCGGCACCCTTGCGGCCGGACAACAGGGGCGACTCAGCGTAGGTGTAGGTCATGATCCGACTCCTTTCGATCCGATGCAGTACTTGACCCTCGTCATCGGATTTACGCCGCTGCGGTGCGCCGCGCAAGCGGGGCAGCACTCCCTTCGCCGTGCCGCCAAAGAAACAGGAACTTCTCCTAGGAGTCTTTCCCGGTGACGGCCCGTGCCGTGATCGGCGGCGGCGTCTTCACGGCCGGGGTTTTCAAATGCAGGCCCGCGAGGTCCGGCAATTCAAGCGCGACCTGGCGAACCTCGCCGCCGACGGAATAATTGAGCACGAGGCGCGACGGCGACGGTGTAACGGGGAAAAAAGCGCTCTTGGTCATTTGAGATTGCGCAGCGATTTGCAGCGGCACGCCGTAGCCGCGCTCAGTGAGACGGTGATCCAGCAGTACTCTGTCCTTCTTGTCCTGGCGATGGCGGCTGATGACGTAGGAGGTGCCGCCGATGAGGCCGACGGGTATCGCGACGATGCCGATGGCCGCCCCCGCCGCTCCGGCGGTCGACGCCGACAGCATGCCGCCGCTCGTGCCGACGCCGGCGATGATCAGCGCGGAGGGCCCAACGATACCGACGCCGGCGACGATGCCGGCGTCTTTCATTGCCCGCAGGGTGCGGTTCGAGCGCGCGTCCAGCTGTTCGCGCGAGATGCTGCTGGCCTCGGGCGCCGGGAGCCTGTCGCTGTACAGATCGATTTCCTGAATCTCGATGGCGTTCGCAGAGCCATTCGTGATCGTGAGCACGTACTCGTCCCAGTTCGCGTCCCGCACCCAACTGCCGCCGCTGTTGCGAAAAATGAGCTCATGCACCTCGACGCTCAGCCCTTCGGGCGCGGTTGCCGCCCAGCCCACGTCCGCCACGGTGGCTGGCTTGGGATTCTTGAGCAGGCGCGAGGATGCACAGCCGCCCAGCAGACCGCTCAGCATGAATAGGGTGCCGAGCAGCGCGGCGGTTCGCCGGCAGGAGAAGAGGGTTTTCATTTTAGCTCCCTACGCAATCTGTACGCGATCGTGGAGTCGATGGCGCGGTGCGTGTTTGGCAGATTGTGCGGCCGGCCTCGGTGTGGCGCCTGATGAAGGGTTGATGAAGCGAGGAAAAGTGCTGATTTTTTTCTGAGGATTGGCGGGACCGCCCGCCAGGGGCCTAGTGGAAGCGGTATTTCGCTTGCAGGCCGACGGTGAACGGCAGATTGTCGGAGTGAATCGGCGGGATCAATATGAAGTTCGCGGCGAATCTCCCGAACCGGGTGATTGCCGTCGGGGCCAGTATGGGGCCCGTTCGATTATTCGGCCCCAGGCCGATCTGGCCGTAGTTATAGCCCGTGATGATCCCGCCCATGACGCCCAGCCGAAACCAGTTCCAGTGCGCGAACTCCGGGGTAGCTATTGCGCCGGCGTAGAATGAGGGCCGGTCCAAGGAATTGCGAAAATAGCCGGCGGACGCCGCCCATTGCGGCGTGACCGAGCACTCGAGGCCGACGCCCGGATTGATGTCGTCGAAGTGCTTATACGGATGAATGTGGTATGAGCCGACCATGACATCTGCCCACCACCCCTTGGGGCAGAGGTCGCCCGCCCATGCACGTTCGCCGTTGAGGGGCAACGTGCTCGCGGCTGCCGCGACCCACAGATAGACCGCGACAGCGCGCCGCACGTCAGTTCGGCGGCTCGAGCCGCAGCACGCGTCCGTCCGTCTCGTCCGTGCAGACATAGAGATAGCCGTCCGGCGCCGCCCGCACGTCGCGGATGCGTGAGTGTTGATCGTTGAGTAATTCTTCCTGGTCCGCCACGTTGCCGAGCGGGTCGAGATGCACGCGGCGCAGATGCTTGAACGCCAACGCCCCGACGAACAGATCGCCCTGCCACGCGGGGAACTTGTCGCCGCGATACATGGCGAGTCCGGATGGCGCGATCGACGGCGTCCAATAGATCACGGGCTGCTCGAGTCCCGCGCGCTGCGTATAGGGCGACACATAGGCGCCCGAATAGTCCATCCCGTACGTGATCACCGGCCAGCCATAGTTCCTGTGCGCCTCGATGATGTTCAATTCGTCGCCGCCACGCGGCCCATGCTCCGTTTCGTAGAGCCGCCCGCTCGGCGCATCGAAGAGCAAGCCCTGCGGGTTGCGATGGCCCCATGAATAGATCTCGGGACGGACGGCCGCTTCTCCGACGAACGGATTGTCGCGCGGCACGCTGCCGTCCTCTTTCAGGCGGACGATTTTGCCCAGATCGGAACTTAAGTCCTGAGCCTGCTCACGGTATTCGAAGCCTTCGCCGATCGTCACTGCGAAGGTGCCGTCCGGGAGGAAGGCCATGCGCCCGCCGTAGTGATTGTCTCCGCCTTTCAACGGCATGGCTTGAAAGATTACCTGCAAATCTTGGAGCATGCCGCCCTCGAGGCGGGCGCGCGCCACGCGGGTGCCGTTGGCGGACTTGGTACCCGCCGCATAAGTCAGAAAGACGATATGGTTCCGTGCGAAGTCCGGATGCAGGACGATGTCAAACAGTCCCGCCTGGCCGCCGGTATGCACGGCCGGGACACCGCCGATGGGCTGAAGCTGCAGCGAGCCGCCTTTGATCAGGCGCAGCCGGCCCACACGCTCGGTCACCAGCAAGGAACCGTCCGGCAAAAAAGCCATCGACCACGGATGATCGAGTCCTTTGGCAATTTCCGTGACCTGGTATCCGGTCTTGAGCACCTTGGCGGGCTGCGGCGGGGGCGGCGGTGGGCGCGGCGGTTGAGGCACCGCGTCGGCCATCGCCGGGCCGGCGATCATGGCCGCCGCTGCGACGGCCAGCACTGATGAGACTCGCGTGTAAACCTCCTGCCAGCAGCGATCATCCGTTACGATGGCGGCGATGCTACGCCGGACAGCCGCATTTGTCGTTGCCGCAGCCGTGATGGTGGTGTTGGGTTCGGCTGCCCACTCCTACTTCGTGCAACAGGCTTGGTCGCTGGCCGCAGGCCATGCCGGCGGCACGGCGCCCGCCGCAATCCCGATATTCGATCGCCTGGCTTGGGCCGCGCACGATCTGCGCGGCATGATCCGCTCATACGGCTTGGTGACCTCGATCGCCTTAGGTCTCGGACTCTTGAGCGCAGGGGCGGTGGCCCGTTTCAGCGGGCATCGCGTGATCGTGTTCGGCGCCGCCGGGGCGCTGGCGATCTTCGTGCAATTCACAGCGCTGAAGATGGTGCTGGGAACGGTCGGCATCTTCGGCGCGCGCGGCACCATGGGTCTCGCGGCCCAGATGGCGGTCGGATTGGCGGCCGGCGTCCTGTTCGCCAAGCTCACCCCGCCGGGCAAATCATCGCCGCCGAAAGCGCCGCGGTGATTCTAGCGATGAACCGTAACCGTGGGATCCAACAGCCGCAACGCCTCATCCGCGGTGACTGCGCCGGTGCGCTGGATGTCCTCGCTCGAATAGGATCGGCCAACTGCCGTGCAGCCCCCGGCGCTGTCGGGAATTCGACTGGCGGTGTGGCTCAGGCAAGCGGGATTGTCCGCAACCGGCCCCGGCACGGCGGCGTTGGGCTTCACGCCCGCGGTCGTGGGCGCGCAGGCGGCGAGGACCAAGAGTGTGGCGATTGCACAGGCGGCGCGTAGGTAAGGGGTCATAAGCACCTCCGGAAAGTGTCACGATTATACACCTTGACGAATCCGCCCGATCGCTCAGCTTCGGGCACCGACCGTGGGGTGGAAAGGCACATGACGCTGGCACCGGCTGGCGGACTGTGCAAAGGTCGGCAGTTCGCGCAAGCGTGGGTCCTGCGGGAGTTACAGAGCGATGACCACTGAAATAGAAGAGCGCATTCACAAAGCGCTGGC
>Ga0307476_10002669_pt1 | contig 10590 bp, 14 predicted proteins | sample atmos_gasesECM2C_2_FD_203314 | JGI IMG/M metagenome (GOLD analysis project Ga0307476, IMG submission 203314) | Hardwood forest soil microbial communities from Morgan-Monroe State Forest, Indiana, United States - atmos_gasesECM2C_05 | ecosystem: Environmental > Terrestrial > Soil > Temperate...
TAGCGCGTCGATATCACTCATGATAGTCCTGCTTCGGCTCCATGTACATGCTGTACATCTTGACCTTGAGCCGCTTTACTATCCTGTAGACTGCCTCGTGCTTGAGCTTAGCTATCCTGGTCTTGTTGAGAGTACTGGCGATCTCGTACTTGCTCATACCGTTAGAATGGTACTCCCAGACTATCTGGTCTAGAGTCGAGTCGAACTTGTACTCGTTCAGGAACCTGTCGCACATGCTGTAGTATGAAGCCTTGACCCGCCAGCCGCCCAGTCGTACCTCGTTCTGCGCTATAGACGTCGCTAGAGACTTCTTCAGCGCGCCGCTGGGCGTTTCTATGTCTTCGAAGCCCTCTTTCTTGAGTTTGCCATACCATACGTCTCTGAGTTCTTCGTAGCTAGGCTGTCGCTTTGGGCGGGGCATCTGACGGCTGCGGAGTAGGCGCAGTGTCTTCTGCTGGTTGCTGGAGTTTAGCGGCTTCTTCGGCAGCCTTCTGTGCTTCTGCTTGCCGCTGCTTTATGTCCTGGAAGACCTGACCAGCTATCTGGTTGGCGGCGGTCTTCCTAAGGCTCTTTACAAAGAAGTTCTTAGGGACAGAACTTCTCTGCGCTCCTAGATGCATGATCATGGAGGCGACAGCGAACTTCATGCTATCTGCGTCTGCGTACGGTCCAGATAGCTCTATGATCGAGTCTGACCATGTATTAAACTGAGACATACCTACCGGTAGAGGACTTGGGAAGTATGACATGAGTCGCTTGAGAAGTAACTTCATCGTTGTAGAATCTCCTATAAATACAACTATATGTACAAAATAGGGATAAGTCAAGAACTTTGTAGACTTTTTGATAAATATTCTATCGCAGATCTAAGAGTTACAGCGCTTTCTCTCAAAAGTCCGATAGACACATTACATTTATGGCAGAGCAGCCCTCTCACTTTGCGTGTTTTATGGCAATGATCTATGAGAAACAAATTACTATTTTTGCGGCCAGTATCCGCGCGTCTGCATATGGCACATCTTTTGTCTTGGTCTATTAACATGGCATCATATTGCTTTTGAGTTATACCGTAACTTCTAAGCAAAGCATTTCTGGCGTATTCTGCTACTTTTCCTGGATGAGTTTTTCTCCACTCAGCGTTTCTTTTCAAAATTCTTGCCTTATTTTTCTGATAGTTTTTAGCGTGCCACACTTTTTCACATACTCGACAGTTGGTGTATCTTGCTCTGAAATTAATTAAATCTTTAATTTTGTTACATTTTTTACAAAGTTTGCTGTTCATACATCCGCCAAAGTACGGCCTGTCTTAGGAAATGCTTCAAGACTTACCCCTGATAATATAGTAGCGTTCTCCATCGCATCCTGCAGCAGCAAACTAACAGTTTCTGCGTCTGATTCCTTACATTCTGCTATCAAAGAGTCATGTACCTGGCATACTATATTGGCAGCAATATTAGCTTTTTTGCAATTATCATAAAATTTTATCGCAGCTCTATTTACTATGGAAGCTCCTGTGCTTTGAATTCTAAAGTTACATGCTAAATTCAACATGTTCCTAGCAGCATACGGCAGGTCATGATGCGGTATGTTGCCGTAGAGCTTAGTGATCCGTTTGGCTTCCGGCATCCTGCGGGGGCGACCGAAGAGGTTGATGACCCTCCCGTCGGTCTTGGCCATCTTGTGGCTGTCGAGCATCATCTGCCTCACCGAGGGGAAAGCCTCGAAGTACTTGTCTATGTCCTGCTGCGCTAGCTCTGCCGGCTTGTTCATGAGCGGCGATAGCTGGTACCCAGTCGCGCCGTAGGTAGACGCCAGCGTGAAGGTCTTGGCGTCTTGTCTAAGCTTAGGATAGCACTTGCCGAAAGCGTTGTCTGGTCCTTCCTTGAGCGGAACGCACTCGAACTTGCCGTTCACTTCTATGCCTACGACGGAGTAGAAGTCTAGCCGATCCTTGAAAGACTCCATGAGCCGCTTGTCTTGGCTGAAGTACGCGAACACCCTGGGTTCTAGCTGGCTGTAGTCCGCACCGACGAAGACTTTGCCGGGGCGCGCTATGATGCACTTCTTCACCCGCCTGTCGTCCCTTGGAAGATTCTGGAAGTTGGGCTCTCGACTGGAGTACCTGCCGCTGGTCGTCCCGTGCTGGAGGAAGCTAGGCCGTATTACGCCGTACTGCATCTTCGCTTCGATACCCTTGACGTACGTGCTGAGAAGCTTCATGTTCTTCTGGTACTCTAGGTACCGAGCTACCCACTTGAGCTTAGGCGCGATCTTCGTAAGCGCCCGCTTGTCTGCAGCGATGTAGTTCCACGGCGCGCGGATCTTCTTTGCTCTTGTCAAGTTTTTAGATTGTTTTACTTGGCTTTCGTATACCGTGCCTATGCTATTCTGACATACAACAATGAAGTCGTTCTTGGCAGACCTAGTATACGGCAGCTTCAATCCTAACGCTTTGCAGACCTCTCTGCCGGTATCTGTAAGCCGATCGAACTCCAGGCCTAATCTACTGAACAGAAGCCAAGACAGTTGACAGGGAGCGCCGATGTTGAAGATGTTCTTCTTGTTGGTGCCGGGATACTGCTCCTTTACAGCACTGTCGATCTCGGAGTAGATGAAGCTCTTGGCTTCTAGGCATTCTGCCTCTAGCGTCTTCCTCAGCGTCGTCAACGCTTCCTTATCGACCTTCAGGCCCGTCGTGTTGAGTTGGTAGGTCGGTCCACGCAGCAGCGGCATGGACTCATCGTGGTAGAAGAAGTCGTACAACCCTTGATCTACCAGCTGCGGCACCAAGTCTAAGAACAGCTTATAGGTCAGAAGAGCATCCTTGGCTCCGTACTTAGCCATGAGTTCGCTGTCCGCCTTGTACATCTCATAGCAGGTCTTAGTCAGCTTGCCGCCGTTCTTGATCACCGACTCCTTCATGAGCTTGGACTCCAGCGTACTGTCTTCGCCGTAAATAGAGGCAGCCAACTCCTTCAAGCCTACTCGTCTGTTCTCGTCTAGGAGGTGCGCTAGGATCATCGTGTCAGTATGTAGACTTCCTATAAGAGACACTTGGTAGTTGTTCTCTACCATGGAGCAGTCGAACACGCCGTTGTGAGCGATGAGCTTCTTTCCGACTAAGTCTTCACACAGTGGTGTGATGAAGGACAGCGGCCGAGCCTTCAGGCAGTTCTGAGGCGGGTTCCACTCCTGTACGACGACGTAGTACGCCTTATCTTCCTCCGCGCAGAAGCTCATGCCGATGATCTCTGCTCCCTTATGAATACCGGTGGTCTCGGTGTCGAAGGCTATGTACTCCTTGTCCTTAAGATACGCGCGCAGCGCTTCTACCTCTTCTGGAAGTCTAATGACGATTAGCTGTGGTGTCATCCTGTCCTTTGTACGGCACGCTCTTATACTCCACTAATTCAGACTTACGATCAACTTTTCTCTTGTTGGTAGCCTTAGGGAGGAAGAAGTTGAACGATACCTCCTCGTCCTGCGTCATGTCTCTGAGTAGCTCCGTCTCCGAGTCGAAGTACAAGTAGTACGGCTCGTCTTCCTTGACGACGTCGCGCTTGGCCTTCTTGTGCCGGATCTTGCAGTACTTGAAGGCGGTGACTGTCGGGCATGACTCTTCTTTATGACAGCGCTTCAACGGTTGCCAGAGAGTTATGAGCCAGTCGCAGTACGCCTCGAAAAACAGTGTGCCGTAGGCAGCGTCCTTGTTAAGCTCTAGGTCGCCTATCCCAGCCTTCTCCCTGGACGTCTGCGACTGCATCACCAGGAGCGTGTTGGTCTGCATCGCGAAGGCCTTCATCTTGTGGCAGATAGTCATGAGATCTTGGTTCTCGTCGTTCGAGCCCTTCTTCTTCAGCGCTCCTATGTGATCTATCACCACGCAACCGATCTTCTGCTTAGTCTCGGCCTGCCAGCGCACGAGATACGCTTGTATCTCGTCCAGGGACAGGTGCCTGAAGTTGCCCTCCTCATCGTAGTTACTCATGACGTGTATCTTGCTGTGTAGCGCCTCGTCGGCACCGCACATGGTCTTCCACCTGTCTGCGATCTCGTTGGCCGGCTGCTCCAGCGGAACGAAGAAGTGGTGGTAGTCCGGGTTCTCTTGCGCCGTCCACCGAAACATGTTGAGCGCGAACGCGGTCTTACCTACGCCGGAACCTGCGACCAATCCTATCACTTGGCCTAGCCGGAAACCGTGTACGGTGTTGTCTATCCGCTTGTGACACCTGAGCGGCGTTCCCTTTAAGACTTTGTCTGATTTTTTAAGTATATTCGCCACGCTGTCCGACAAGTTGAGAGATTCCGTGCCGATCTCGTAGGTCCATATCTTGTCGACTATGTTCTGAGCGTACGACAAACGATGCGTAGGTGCGCGACCCATGGCTTTGGCGCTGTTCACCAAGACGCTCGTGGCTTCTTCTCTAGTGAAGTCGCTGGCGAACATCAGGTGACCTAGTCGGTAGTCGTCCTTGCTCCTGTCCGCGCTGTTGCCTGCCCATATAGACTTCGCTTCGTGGTTGTCGCGGCAGAGCTTGCCGAACTTGGCGGGCATAGTGTCGTCTATGGCGGACACCTGGCGGACACCGTAGGTCTTGTCATAGTGCTGGACGCAGTGTGCTTCGTCTGCTGCCGCGATAGGAGGCAGTAGCTTGTCCAGCTCCTCGCAGGTGTAGGAAACGTCAGACTCGTGCAAGATCTCGCACGGCAGAAGAACTCCCTTAGTCTTGGTGTTCATGGTTCCGGGCAGGCGCATTAGCTGGAGTATCTGGCCCACAGCCTCATCTGTCTTAAGAAGTCTCATCATGCGGCGCGACAGCCTAAGATAGCTCTTGGCGTCTAGGTCAGGCACCCGCCAATACGCATGCGTCCCGTTGCCGGAGTCTACGACTCTCGTAGGTGGCGTTTCCATTCCGGCGAGTTCTGTAAGGAAGTCGTCTTTACTACGAGTATCCGACTTTAGGTCGAAGTCTACGAACACGTACTCGAACGTGTCTATATGAGACCCGTTAACAGTAGTCGACGAGTCGTAGTCCTTAGGATGGTTTGGGAAGAAGTAGACGTTGTATCCGACTCGGTTGTACTCTGCCAAGTCTCCGACATCATATCTACCTTCTACGACTCTCGGGATGTTCGGTTGCTCTTCCAGCAACCACTTAGGAGCTATCATCCTGCAGAGAGTCATGCATTCCTTAAAAAAGCAGGCCAGGCGCGACTCTGGCAACGTAGGGTTAAACTTACGACCGGTGCCCTACAGGCATCGTATTACTCACCTGCGCGTCTCCAGTGGCTCATCCGTTAGGCTTAACGACCTATTGGCCGCCTTCTCCACAGCTTCCCGCGCCGCTGCTCAAAACAGTTACTTCGTGGCTTGCTTCTTACCTTTAGCAGCAAAGATGGCATCAACTTTCGCCTTGCGCTCAGCTTGAACCAAGGCAGCAGCCTGCTCCGCATCTTCGTAGTGCTCATCACTATCTTCGGGATCATCAGGGGTATCGTCGCGGGTGTCATCGTACTTTTCGGCCAGGTTAGTGTATTCTGTTGGCGCCGACACCTCGATGGTATTGGCGTTGTCGACCTCTACCTTGTAGGTATACATGTCGCCAGCAGGAGTCGGCTTCTTGCCGGTGCTAGTTATCCTTATCATGACTCCCGGGATAACTTGGCCTAACTTCTTATCGAGGTCCGTGCCGCCCCAAACGCCGAGATTACCTTTAGACGTCTGAAGGAAATACAACTTACTGTCGCCTAGGCGGTTCTCTACCTTGCGGAAGCCGAGGTAGTATCCTTCTGCTTGCTTCGGGAACGGTTTGCCGGTGCGCTTGTCGATCTTGCCGAGTGCAACGCAAGTGTCGGCGTCAAGGGACTGAACTTCTGTGAACATTAGGGTTCCTTTCGTTGGGGTTGAGTCTATCATGCACGTAGTCGCAGCAGTCTGCAAGCAAGATCTTCAGAGTTTGCTTGTCGTTCAGCTTGCGGTTCAGGCCTGACGGATGCGGGAGCTTGTAGTGGTTGACTCTCGCTGACTTCAAGCGGCCTGACGCGGTGTTTCCTAGAGCTACGATCTTGAATCCTACTTCCGACAGCGTCTTCACGTGGTTGATGTCGTACACCGTCCAGGAGTTGTAGCACAGATAGTAGTCTACCTTAAGCGCCTTCAACCATTCGACGACCGCACTGAACGAGCGCGTGCCGACGAAGGGTATGTTAGCGTTAGTGTTATGTCTGTTAGGCGCGTCGCCTACCAGGACTACCTTAGTCATCGGTACGGGTCGTCCTCTCGCATGTAGAGTCTCGTTCCTAGGATACTCTCTGGATTACTGTCGTCGATGTACATCACAGGCTTAGACATGACATGATGGATGTACTCGTCTAGACCTAGCAACGATATGACTGCCGCTGCCCAGGCGTACCCGCCATGGGACCATGCGAAGATCTTAGCACCTCTGGCGTATCTCTCTTTCACTACGCGGATGTGCGGTAGGTGCGGTCTTACGTAGAGCGTCTGCCCGGTGTTAGGATGCCGTATGGCCATAGCTCCGTGATCTTCTTCTTCTCCTGACATCACCAGGGTATTGTCTATGTCTAACATGATCACCTGCTCTGATGCTGTGATGTTCAAACCGGCACTCCTGGTTGACTGCGTGGTATGCTGATCTTAGAAGTTACATCTTTCCAATCGTTTACTGCTCGCTTCTGTATCTCGATGCGACACGCGGGCCATACAGTCCAGGGACTGCCTGTATACCCTAGGTTCACCCACCTAGCCTTGAACTTAAGCTTGGTAGTTCCCGTGTATACCCTACTTAGCACGTGTAGACAAACGTCCATTCCGTTCTTGTGCATGTAGAAGCGTCCTTTGGTCACTTCTCCTCCGTCGGCTTGAAGCGGTCGTCCAACTCTTTCTTCGTATCTTCGAACTCGAGCAAGAACATCAGACAGCACGCGCAGTGAGCAAGATGGCTCAAGCCTGTCTCTGGATCTTTGTCTTCGCCGCCGATGAAGGCGAAGAGATGCCTTGCTGCCGCCGCCAGCGGACGACTCCACACGAAGCCGCCTCTCCAGTTGTGCGCTGTGTATTTTTTCTTGCCGAATGTCATCACCTCAGCGATCTTGACTAAGGCGATGTTGCTCAGTAAGCTCATGTCCGGCTTACCTTGGTCGTGCTTAACTCCTGTTGGAGTAGGCGAGCCTACGACATCGCTTTGGACGATCTGCCGTTGGTTTTGTATTAACATAGTTTGACTATGCGTCAGGTTTTCTTGTCTTTCGTGTCCAGACGATATTTCAGACTTACACTGTTCGCAACCAGGTGAGAACGATATACCGTGCCGCCCGCAGCCCATCTACCTCGCCTCCGCTTTAGGACACCAGCTGCTGTGTGCGTTCTCGAGCCCTGGGGTAGAGTCTGAACCACACTCGCATTTGATGGTGGCTAGTTCTGGTTGATAGCCTCTCGGCAGGTCGAAGACAGCCAACACGTCGGCTGCGAGCCATAGAGAGATAGGAGCGGTTAAAGATTTATGCTCTCCGTAGCTGTACTCTATCCATTCTTCTGGTAACATCACAGGGAGGACAACGTTACGACGAAGTATAACACCCTCCTTACCTTCGTACAAGAACTTCTGGCCAGGTTTGATGTCTTCTCGGTTCATAGCTTGCCTACGCCTATTCGACGATGAAGATACGCCTTAAAGTTTTCCATTCCACCTGCTGTTCTTGCCCAGGCGCATTGGAATAAATATAGGAATGCCGTCTTTGACCACGCCGCATCCCAGTATAGGCTTAGCTTTTATCTTCTTGCCGTATGCGAACGCATACGCATGGCGATCTATTAAGCAACCTACGTTAAAACCGAAAATAAGATGCCTTTGGTTGGCGCTGTACTGTATCCCGGCGAATGCATGTATATGTCCTATGACCGTACTCTGCATGTTAGCATTAGCAGATTTTATAGCTCCCTGCTGACCGCTAAAAGCTTCTCCGTGCTCGTATATTATCCCATCGATTTCCCATGATTCAGCAAGCTGCCAGCCCGTAGGACATTGCAGAATATCTTTATGTGATTTTATAAGTTCTGAAGGCATGCCAAACTTGAATGCTCTGCGTAGGGGTAGGTCACCGTGATTAGACGTGCAAATTTTCATGTTCGGAAACATCTTAAATAGCGGACGAACTGCGCTTCTTAAAGCTTTCAGTTCTAAACCTGGTGACAAGCCATCCGGATCGTGGTCGTGCATAGATATACTATGCCAGTCTTCCAGATCTCCCACGTGGACTACCTCTTTAGGCGCGTACTTGCGTTTTACGGCAGACAAGAACATAAAGGTATCTTTATGATGGAACGGGATGTGCGTGTCTGGTATTACTAGTACAGTCATGTCTCTCCTGCAGGTATATCATATTTCAACAGATACTCAAGGACTTGTCTACAGGTTTCTATCGTCTGCCGGCCAACGCGGAACTTATTGCATCGGTAACATAGCAGCCCGCGTACCCTGGTAGATTTATGGTTATGATCCACGGCTAGTCTGTTCTTAAACTCAGACTCGTGCTTCTTGCAGATAGCACACCGCTGCTCCTGCGCATCGCTAAGCTTCTGGCGCTCGATCTCACACTGCTTACCGGTGAGGTGCGGCCAGTACCGACGTAGGCCGCTAGGTCTCGGTTTTCTTCTTCTCATTCTCTTTCAGCACTTTCAACAAAGGATTGTTATTCTGTATCTTACGGACCAGTTTCAAGAGTTTGTCCCAGTCTACGCGCCTATGCTTGTTCAATCTGGCTCTTTCCGTCGACCAGCGACACCTTGTAACTGTTAGAGAACATAGCTTTGAATGACTCTGAGTGTTCCACGACGAACACGCTGTCATAGTCTAGAGCAAGAGACTCCAAGAGCCTGAACGCCTTAGCCTTGAAGTTCTCGTCTAACCCGTCCAGGAACTCATCGAGGAAGATCTGCTCGAACTTCACCGCTTGCTTCTCCGCGACGGTCTTCATGACGGCCACGCCGAAGCAGAGCTTCAGGAGCTGGCGTTGACCTTTGCTCAACTGAGTGAACGAGCACGCGTTGCCGTCCTTGTTGATCTCAACCTCGATCTTGTCCGCGTCTCCTGCGGTGAATACGACTCTGATCTCCGCGTCGAAGAAGCGCGTCAACAAGTCGTTAGTCTTGTGCTCGATCTCCTGTATCGTGTGCTGTATGGTCGTGCTACGGTAGGCGTCTATGACATCTGACAGTACGTCCAGGTCATCTATCTTCAAGCTGACAGCATCTTGCTGTTCTTTCAGCGCCTTTAGCTCGTCAGCCTTCTCGTGGACCTGCATAAGATGCTGCTTTACCGTCAACTTATGCGGGTTCGCCGCAAGCTTCAACGTCTTAAGCTGCTCGCCGTAGGTGTTCTCTCTAGCAGACTCTGCGTCCATCTGCGCCAGGTAAGGGTTGATGGTAGTTCGTGCATGCTCCAGCCGGTCTTCTAGCTTCACGAGCCCCCGCATCAATGCGTCGCTGAGCATCTTCTCAGCGCGGAGTTCACCCTGCCTCTTGTGGATAGCATCGTGTTCGGTGCTGTTCTTTGGGCCGCCGCAAGCTGCGCAAACTTCGCCTCCGGCTAACTGCAACCGCTGCTGTAGGTTCTCCTCCTCAAACTGAAGATACTCCTCCGTCTTGATCCCGGCTTTGTTGAGTAATATTTCTTCGTTAATAGCTCGTACCTCGGCGTTCTTCTGCTTCTTAAACAGCGCAGCCTGCCTAGCCAACTCTCGTACAGCAGTCCGTTTAGCTTCATCGAAGTGCTTGTACTTCTCTGTAACTTCTCTCACTTCCTTAGCATTGTCTTCTTTCCACTCCTCGGCCTTACTCTGCTCTATCTGTACTTGTTCTTCATAAAACAGCTTCTCTACGCTGCGCGCCGCCGCGCGCTTGTCTATGTCTGCTAGTTCTTTGGTTGCTGTCTTAGTGCTCTCTGAGATCTTAAACCGTAGGCTCATAGCTAACGACAAGTCGACTAGCTGCTCACATATCGCTCGGCGGTTCTTAGCCGTCGTCTGGAAGAACTGCGCAGTCTCGCTGAACTCGTGGTAGTACGCCGCCGACAGGTACAGGTCGCAGTCGAAGCCGAGGAGCCCATCTATGAGTCTCTGGGTATCTGCTAAGTCTTTGCCGCGTATCTTAACACCCGGCTCTGCAGTAAACGCGTAGTACAGGTCGTTATCCTTGCTCGCGCCTCTGATCCTGGTTATGTAAACGCCGTAAAGCTCTAGCTGAACTTCTATCATCCCTACCGTGGGCTTGTCAGACTGCCAGCTTCGCACTTCGTCGACAGCGCCATTCTTCGCCGTGCGGCCGAACAAGCACCATGGTATAGCATCGCAGAGGGTGCTCTTGCCTGCGCCTGTCGGCCCTTGTACCAAGGTTAGGCCTTGGTTTACAAAGTTGAACTCTAAGCGCTCATAGCTGGCGAAGTTGTTGAGAACGCAGGAGACTACCCGCATAGATCCTTCCACGAGCTCTTCAACCGAGTCTTGCGTTGGTCAGACGTGTCTGATAGGCCGTCTATGATAGAGTCCAGCAGCGCGCCTCCTGAGAGGCTT
>Ga0307476_10002670_pt1 | contig 10584 bp, 6 predicted proteins | sample atmos_gasesECM2C_2_FD_203314 | JGI IMG/M metagenome (GOLD analysis project Ga0307476, IMG submission 203314) | Hardwood forest soil microbial communities from Morgan-Monroe State Forest, Indiana, United States - atmos_gasesECM2C_05 | ecosystem: Environmental > Terrestrial > Soil > Temperate...
GCCTGCATGACCATATACGGGTGCGCCATCGCATCGTTGTCGCTGTTGCACTCCGGATTGTGGCAGTTTTACGTGAGTTGCTTCGTGCTGGGCGTCGTTGGGAACGGTGCAGCTCATCTGGCCTTCTCGCGATCGATTTCCACCTGGTTTCAGCGACGCTTGGGGATGGCGTTAGCCTTTGTCATGGTCGGAGCGGGTTTGGGCGCCATGATTTTACCCGTAGTTGCCCAATCCATCATTAGCCGGTACGGCTGGCGTGCAGCATACGCCTCACTCGGCGGTCTTGCATTGTTACTCGGGTTGCCCCTCAGCTGGCGCTACATCCGCGAGCGCGGAGTGGTCGGGTACAAGGCCGCTCCGGTTGCCCATTCTGGAATGACATGGCAGCAAGGCCTGCGCTCTTCTGCCTTCTGGATTGTGACCGCCATCCTTTTCGTGAGTTCCATCAGCATGAACGGAGCGATCACTCACCTTTCCGCATTGCTGACTGATCGAGGTCTGACAGACGGAAATGCGGCACTCTGCGCATCTATCCTGGGTGGATCAAGTCTGCTTGGGAGGATTGTGGTGGGATGGCTGCTGGACCGATTTTTCGGGCCACGTGTCGCACTTGCAATAAACCTGATTACCGCGCTGGGCATTTTTCTACTGGCTCGCGCGACTAATTTTCCTGCGGGCTGCCTGGCTGCTGCGCTCATTGGCGTCGGAGCCGGAGGCGAAGCCGCCATTACACCTTACCTGCTGACGCGATACTTTGGGCTGCGCGCTTTTTCCACCCTTTATGGTCTCACCTGGACGTTCTATGCCGCTGCCGGAGCCATCGGGCCGGTGATCCTGGGGCGTGCATTCGATGCGACTGGTTCCTACGCTTCTTTGCTGATTCTCCTCGCAACGGCGCTAGCAGTGGCAGCCGCGACAAACCTTCTGCTTCCGCGCTATTCAGATTCGTTCGGCGTCGGGATTGAATGAGCGCAGATCAAGGTGTCAATTTCCCCGTTGTGAGGTAGTCCTGAGAAGGAACACCGAAGGCGTCCGCGATGCGATTGAAAAAAGCGAATAAGGCTGTGATGTATACCGCTTCTGAGATCTGTTCTTCCTTCCAGCCGGCGACTCGCAGTTTCTCGACGTCTTCGGGACTAGATCGGTAAGCGGCGTGCGTAATCAATTCCACATATTCCAGCAGGACGCGCTCGGCTGCCGTAAGGCCCGCGTCGTCAAGCTTGCCTTCGACGATTGCTTTTACAGACTGATCGGATGCTCCCTGAACCCGCAGGAAGTAGGCATGGCTGTCCAGTCAATACGGACACCGGTTCAGATAAGAGACGTAGCTAGCGATCATCTCTTTGTGGCGGCGCGAAAGATGCCCTTCGGAGAAATGGATGGCGTTTCCCAGTTCGATCACGCGACGCAGGAAGTCAGGCCGCGCTCCGAAGCACTTGATGATGCCGGGAACTCGCTGTCTCCCAGAGCCGGCTCGCCAGAAGTCGTAGGCAGCGGCGGTTTCTCCGGTGGCTTCAGCATCTTCGATGATCCTGATTTTTGTGGCCGGCTTGGCGGCCGGAGTGCCAAGTGCGCCCGACGAATCCTTCGCATCGTTGTCTGCATTCATATCGTTCGTATCGACCGATTACTCCTCATCCAGAGTACCAATCTTCTGCTCGCCCCCGACGGAGACGACCGGACTGCTTCGCCTTCGCGGGGCAGCCGAGTCGGCTATCTCTAATATGGGTCGCCTGGGGGCACCCACACGCGGTGCTCAGAAAGCAAACTTCAGGGCAAACTGGATCAGGCGCGGCGGCAGAGACGAAAGAACCTGATTGAAGGTTGGCGAACTGATGTCGCTGTCGGGCAAGCGGAAATTCGTGTGGTTCAGAAGATTGAAGAACTCAGCGCGGAACTGAAACTCCTTGCCCTCGGCTACGCGAATGTTCTTGAACGCTGAAAAGTCCCAATCGCCGTAGCCTGGACCCTGGGCGATATTACGGCCTGCGGTGCCGAATTGCTGAACGGGCGAACTCGGATTGGGAATAAGGCGCTGAAACGCGTTGCGATTGAGCCATGCGCCGGTGGTGTGTGGTCCGGCGTTCGGATTTTGTCCTGGAACCAGGTTCGGCCGATTGGCAGAAAATCCGGTGATCTCCGGCGCTCCACCCTGCTCGGAAACATCATTGGAATCGAAGACGGTGAATGGCGTCCCGCTCATGATGGTCGCGATTCCATTCAACTGCCAGCCGCCCAGCACCTGTTGATACCAGCCGTGCGGCTGCGTCCAGAAGGGCAGGCTCCACTGGTAGCTGAGCACAACCCTTTGGCGTGCGTCGAACAGCGAACGGCCACGCTCGGCTGCGAGATTGAACGGGTCCTGCGCCAGGTCGTTCTCGCCGGCCACGGGTTTGGCTGCCGAACCTGTCATGTTGAACGACGAGGCATCGTCGATGGACTTCGAGAAGGTGTAGGAGGCCAAGAACGAGATCCCATGGCTGAATCGTTTCTTGAGGCTTGCCTCCATTGCGTTGTAGGAAGAGTTGGCGATGCCCGCGATCAATCCGGTGGACGAGAAAATACAACTGTTCGGAGCATCGTTGAGGGTGCAGCCGGAATAGAGGCGCCGCTGATCCGCATTGCCCGACGTGGACAAGGGTTGACCACTGCTGTCAACGCCCGGAACGTAGATTGCCGGATTCCCTTCGATGAAGCGCGGCAGTTTGGTGCCCTTGGTTCCCACATACCCGACTTCAAGCAGGAGATCGGAACCGATCGACCTTTGGAGGTTCAAATCCCAATCCTGGGAGTAGGGCAGCGGCAGGTTGGGGGTAAGGGTCAAGTTGGTCAGCGGCGTGGCGAACGATCCCAGCGGGGGAGGGTTGCCGTTGAATGGATCGGCAAAGTTCGGGGTGCTGATCTGCTCGGTTTGCAAATAGGGAGGCGCGCTGATAGGCGACTGCAGCGGCCCACCTTGACCCGTGTAGTAAGGTTCGTAGAATATCCCGTATGCCGAGGTCACCAACCACTTTGCGCTTCCTGTCGGGTCCCAGGCGACGCCAATGCGTGGGGCGAAGCCCTTCTTGAAGGTCGGAATCAGGCCGGCCGGAACGCCGCGGTCGCCGGGATAAAGCAGGCCCGCTGGCGCATTGGGCATAACCGTAGATTGCCGTCCGGGAATAAAAAGGGTCTGTCGGTTATGAATCTCCGTGTATGGAGACGGCATTTCGTAGCGCAAGCCAACGTTTACGGTCAGACGGGAGGAAACTTTGTAAGTGTCCTGGGCGTACCCGTTCAGGGAGTTGCCCTTAATGCCGCGTGAAAAATCACCGCGGCCCTGGAGAAAGAAAACCGGCTGCCCGAACAGGAAACTGGCGAACGCATCGGGGACGTCCGGGAAAGGCGCAAAAACAAAGAAGCCGTTGGTCGCAATGCCTTGCAGTACGTTGACGTGGAGGTGCTCGTACCCGCCTCCGAACTTAAGGTCGTGACGTCCATGAACCCAGCTGAGTGAACCGGAATAGTCATAAGCGTTTTCGTAGGTATTGCGCGGCCCGGTGATCGGATCGCCGACGGTCGTGTATCCATTCACCTGAATGAAAGGAGGGCCGATGGCGGCGTCCAGACTCGGTTGATATTGAAAGCCGAGGCTGGCCGGGGTGGTGTGATTCGTGCGCTCCCCGTAGAGGAACTTGTTTCGCAAGAACGAGAAGCGGAAGACTCCGATCATGGCAGGAGAAAATGTGTGGGTCTCCTGCGTCACGAAGTTCTGCGCGCGCTGATCTTGCCCGACCGGGAAGCCCGGCACACTCGCTCCGGATGTCGGGATGGGATTGAATTGATTGCCGTCACTGAACATGTAGCGGAAGTTGAGAACGTCGGAATCTCCAAGATAGTGGTCCAGCCGCAACCCGAATTGATTCGTGTCCTGGCGTACGACTTGGGTGGATGTAAAGACGTTGGTTCCGCTGTTGGGCTGCGGAAAGAGGCTCAGGAGTCCAAGAGAGAGCGGATTCGTGTCCGGCGGGGTCCGTGGTAGCTGGTTATTTGGGTAAGGTTTGTTGAGGAACACATTGAAGAGCTGATCATTCGGATTCTGGCAAAATCCGCCGACGAAGCCGCCATCCTGCGCAGTGCAGAGCGCCGAAAAATCACCTTGCCGCTCAGCCCGGGAAGGAACGGTCGACGAATCGGTTTCGCCCTGGTGGTTGCGAAATCCCTCGTAGAATCCGAAGAAGAAAGTCTTGTCTTTGCGGATCGGGCCGCCAATCGTAGCGCCAAATTGATTCTGCTTCAGAGGCTCAGTGCGCGCGGCGAAGTAGTTTGTGGCGTCGAAGGCGTCATTCCGCAAGAACTCCCACAGCGCTCCATGGACACTGTTCGTACCCGAGCGGGTGATGATATTCGTCGTCGAGCCCAGGGCGTTCCCGAACTCGGCATTGGCGTTGTGCGTGAGAATCTTGAACTCAGTGATGGCATCCACGGGCGGCTTGAGAACGAAGCCCCCGTCCACGCCATTGAAATTATTGGCGCCATCGATTAGAAAGTTGTTTGATTCGGGTCGCTGGCCATTCACTGCATAGGCTTGACCGTCGCGCAGCGACCCTCCTGCCTCAGCCAAACCGGGCGTGAGAGGCACGACTCCAGGCTGAAGCAAGCCGAGTTGCGTAAAGTTTCGGCCGTTCAGAGGCAGGTCCAGAACTTCGCGCTCCGAGATGGTCTTACCCAGACTGGTCACTGTCCCTTGAATGAGTTGAGCATCCGCCTGCACCTCGATCTTTTGGGTCTCGGCTCCTACGGCTAGACGAACCGGAACGGTTGCCGTCTCGTTTACGTCGAGAATGATGCCCTGCTGTATGTAGGTCTGGAAGCCCTTGCCCTCGACTTGGAGCCGATAATGACCGACTGGCAGTTCCATCAACACATAAGCGCCAGAATGATCAGTCTGGGCTGTGCGCGTCAGACCTGTTTCCGTTTGCGTGGCGCTCACCGATGCAGTTTGCACTGCGGCTCCAGACGGATCGACAACGGAACCGCGAATACTTCCTGTAATTTGTTGGGCTGTGGCGCTCAAACCAAAAAGCATTGCCAGCAAGGCACAGATCGAGCTTCTGAAAAGAGTCATATGCTGCTCAGCTTCTCCCATGTGAATCATTCCCGTCCGAAATTGGGTGGGAAGATTCCTTGTTGCATCGCAGACGCACAGATGTGGAGACACAACCGCCGCGCTGTGCTCTGGACGCGCTTTAAGTATTCAGGGATCGGATATCCACAGAACGAATGAGCAGCGAAACGTTAGCGGAGCGTGCAGGCGCGCACAATAGCGCAAAGATACTAGGCAGTAGCGTAGCGGTGCTGTCAGCAGTGTCAGCAGTGATACGTCGAGCCGCACACTGCCGCTTTTAACAGTCAGTTCAGTCCCAAGGGCGTCCGAAGGTCGCTCGCAAGATTATCGATCGCTCGAATTTTTTGACTGCGGGGCCGGGAACATCAGGGATCGACATTGCGAGTTTGCGGCAAAGAAGCCTCGCGGTCAGAGTCTCGCGCATTTCGCTGCGTATCTGGTTCTCGACGGCCCGACGCGCCGCGTTTGCAACGATCGAGCGCCGAGCGCACTTCGCGCACAAGTCTTTCGATTCCTGTGACCGTAAACCTTACGTAGTTGTGGATGGACCACGCCACGATCTCTTTGCCGGTACCGCTTTCGCCCAGAATTAAGACTGGGTCCATGCTGTTGGCAGCCTTGGCCATGATGCCCGACATGCCAAGAGATGGAGGATAGACTCAGCGCTCCGCTGGGATTCGTTGGGTGGCGGCAATGAGCAGAGGTTCCGTCAGACGAAATACGAGGCGACGACCTTTCTCGAGTCGAATGACCGTTTGGGGACTTGGGGTTTCACCTGGGTTCCCGCGCACAAAAAGGCTGGACGTCTGAATGGGTAGGTTCGCTCCCGCCAGGTGGATCGATTCCAGAACCAAGCGGACAGAGCCACGATTGCGCTTGAGATTGGAAGCCTGAGAGGACTCTACACGGCCTGAAACAACCGCGCCGAGAGGAACCAGGCTGTTTCCTTCCAACACGACAGGCTGATCAACGACGGCCTCAAAGTTCCTATCCGCGGCCGGGTTGTCGGCAGAGATAGGGCTCTTCAGCCGAACTGTAAGCAGGGTACCCGCCGGCAGACTTTGAGGCTCCCGGAAAGGAAGATCGGTTTCAGGTCTACGGTCGTTCTGCTGAGTCGCGGATGAACTGCTTATGCCCGGTTGCCTTCCTTCGGCTTGGTGAAAGGGAACCGGCTGCTGATCCGATTGAATGGGGCCCCCGCCATCCGGCAGATCGACAGGGCGTGCACAGGCCACCGACCATAACAGGGCGAACAATATCATCCCGATCTTCAGGTTTCGGGGTCTTCGAAACCGGCTCATCACAATAATCCTCGCCTGCGCTGCTTAAGGAAGGAAGGGCAACCCAAATACCAGACGCAGTCTCACCAAATCAATCACTTGGCGATAGCCCGTGAGTGGAGAGCCGTGTAGATTCTGCCATTCGTGGAGTTTGTGCACACATTTCTGGCGCCGTCCCAACGATCAATCCAGTCAAAAAATACGGAGGGCTTAAGCCGCCCTCCGTAGCCGTTCATCCAGTTGTCAGTGCCGATCTTATGGTTTCTTCACCGGTTTCTTCTTCTTCGGCGCGGGCTTCGCGGTTTTCTTTTCGCTTTCGCGGCCACCGATCAGACTCATAGCATCGGTTGCGTTAAAAGGGAATTTCCGGACTGAAGTTTCGCTGGCCTGGCCGCCTGATTTCAGAGTGACATCCACGCGGCGGTTACTGGCCAACTTGATGACCGCAATTCTCCGCATGGCTCGGCGCCGTTCTTCGGTGGTCAGATCTGTATCCTGCAGCACCGAATCTTTCACTTCGGCCAGAGTCAAATTGCGTTGCTTGCCATAGGCCACAGTCTCGATGTTGGCGTCCGGAATGCCTTGACCGACCAGGTAGGCTTTCACGCTGGCCACGCGACGTTCTGTGAGCTTCTGGTTGTACTCGTCGGTACCGCGAATATCGGCATGCCCCTCTAGGACGAGATGCGCATCAGGTTTGGACTGGAGATAGGTCTTGAAGTCCGTCGTCATAGCCTGCAGGATCCTTCGTTGGCTCGGCACGAGGCCGGCGCCCGGCCTGTCGGTCGCAGGTTGAGCGGTTGCGTAGTAGATACTGTGCAGAGCCAGGCGGGATTCTAGAACCTCGATCTGCGGATTCCGTTCTGGTGCCGGTGGATTTTCCACTGTCACCTGCGTTGAGCCTTGCCCGCTTAGGCCACGGGAATCGGTGCAAGTCGCAGTGATCGACACCGGACCTGGAGCGGCGCCCGTAGTGTTGAGAGTTGCCGAATTGCCCTCGCCGGAAACGGTGCCACCGGTAGCCGTCCAACTAGCAACGGAAATGGGAACGCCATCCGGACTCGTGCAGTTTGCCGTCAGGGATACGCTTCCACCGGGAGGGACGCTCGCGGGATTGGCAGACAAAGACATCGTTGGCGGATTCTTGGGCGGCAACGGTTTCACGGTATAGTTCGCCGTGCAACTGCCCACGTTGTTGCTTTTCGCCTTCGGGTCGGTCACATGCGCGGTGACGGTATAGGCTCCAGGCGCGGCGTTGGTGGTGTCGATGCTGGCAGTAGTATCCTTTCCGGTCACCTGGCCGCCAGTACCGGTCCAGCTGTAAGTTACGGTGTGCTTGGGATTGAAATTGCTGGGGGTGACAGTGGCAGTGATCGGTTCGCCCACCAGCACCTCGTTCGGTTGCACCGAACAGGCAGCCGTCGGAGCGACCGCCTCGGCGCCACCAAAGTTGATCACGATGCCTGTGCGCAATCTCGCGCCTTCGAACGTAGGACGCCTCAGAGTTGGGAACTCCGGGCCAGCTAAGTTGGAAAAGTTGTGCTTGGCCCAGACATAGTCCACCTGAAATACTCGCCAGGAAAACATCTTGGTTAACGGAATATCCATGCCGCCGCCAAGAACCGCACCCAGCCCGTCGTGAGTGACTTGTCCCGCGCCGTAACTGACTCGATTGAATCCGGGCATAGCGTGGATGAAGAACGAGTATGAATCGGCGCGAATCATAAAGCGTGGTCCAGCGGACACGGTCCATTCCGAAGCGGCCTGGTCGGTGTTTCGGCTGTATCCGAAATCGGTCTCGAGACCCCAATATCGATTGAAGTTATAAGTCAAAGCGCCGCCAATACCCTTGGCCATGTCCGGATATTGATACGCACCGGGGCTGTTCGGGTTGCTGCCCGGCGTCGGGACGTTGTCCCCGTCAGCTTGCTGATACTGATAGCCGATGAACGCATCCCATCTGGGATTGGAATCACTTTGCGCGACCGCAGAAAGGGGAAACAGAACCCCTGCGATCAGAACCGACAGGCAAGCCATCGAGAAGCGGGACTGGCGTCCTAGAATGTTATGTATCATTAAATCCTCCGAAGGATACTCGTTTCGCCGGTGCCTTGGACAACGAGAAATTGATGGGGAAAGTCAACGTGGCTAAATCGTTCGAAGACTAGAAGTTTCATCGGGAAGCGCAAATTCTATCGCACCCATAGTTAAAGCGAAAGCGTAGACTCGAAGGGTTACTTATCTCGACAACGAAGCAGTGATTCTGTCTCAAATTGAAACTGTTTTGTGAACGGGGAATCGATCGACCGGGTGCCTCTCGGGACCTTGCCGGACGCGAAGTCGGTGCGTATTGTGAGGATTCGGGGGGGACGCCAGTCGTTCGCGATCGGCCGATACTACATTATTTTTTTAATTAAAGAACAATAAAGAGCAAGAGATAGCAGATGAGCCACGAAAAAATATTGATTGTCGAAGACGAGGAGAACGAACGATCCGGGCTAGCTGAACTGGTGTCTTCCTGGGGCTTTCGCGTTGATACGGCGCGGGATGGCGCTGAAGGTTTGGAGAAGGCGACGCAGTGGGCGCCAGCCATCGTCATCACCGATCTGAAGATGCCACGCATGGGCGGGATCGAACTGCTGGGACATCTTGCCGAAGAAGCCGCGACGATCGCCGTTATCCTGGTGACTGCGCAGGGGACAATCGACAGTGCGGTGCAGGCTATGCGCATGGGCGCTTACGACTACATCACGAAGCCGATCGACACTGACCGGCTGAAAACGATTCTGGGCAACGCTTCGGCCCTGCTGGGGACGCGGGCGGAACTCGAAGCCACGCGGCGCAGGCTGCGGGACGCTGGGTCGCTCGGGCGTCTCAACGGCGCCTCGCGCAAGATGCAGGAGATCTTCCGGCTTATCGAGATGGTTTCGCCGAGCACAGCTTCAGTCTTAATCACCGGCGCCAGCGGTACGGGAAAAGAGCTCGTGGCGCGCACGATCCACGAATTGAGTCCGCGCAAAGACCGTCCATTCGTCGCCATTAACTGCGCCGCGATACCCGAGACACTGATGGAGAGCGAAATCTTCGGGCACGAGAAAGGCGCATTTACGGGTGCACTGGAACGCCGTACCGGCTGCTTTGAACTGGCGGAAGGGGGGACCCTTCTGCTCGATGAGATTGGCGAGATGCCGATCGGAACTCAGGCCAAACTTCTTCGCGTTCTCGAAGACCGGAAGCTGCGGCGCCTGGGCAGCAAGGTTGAGACTTCTGTGGATGTGCGGGTACTGGCGGCCACGAATAAGGTTCCAGACGAGGCCGTGGCGCGGGGCGAGTTGCGCAGCGATCTATATTATCGACTGAACGTGTTCAATATCCATATGCCTCCGCTGCGGGAACACAAAGAGGACATTCCCAGCCTGGTGCAGTTGCTGCTCGGCGAGATGAGCGCTAAACACTCCCGCAAGGTGGCGGCTGTGAGTGAAGCGGTGCTGAACCAGTTCACCAGCTACTCATGGCCGGGGAACGTGCGCGAGTTGCGGAACACCCTTGAGCGCGCGGTCATTGTATGCGACGCCGGCGTGATTGAGACTAAGCATTTACCGCCTGCATTTGGGCAAGCTCCGCTTCGCACCATGGCCAACGATCCAGATGCGGTACGCCTGGGCGTCGGCACCACCGTCGAAGAAGCCGAGAAGATGCTGATTTTGAAGACTCTGGAGGCTACCAGCAACAATAAGACGCGGGCCGCGGAAATCCTAGGAATTAGCCTGAAAACTCTTCATAATAAGTTGAAGGAATATGGCAGCGCCGCTCTGGAGGGAGCCCCGGGCAAGGAGGAAGTACCGAGCGGCTAAGGTCAATTCGGACTTTTGTTGAACGAGCGCCCCTCTCTCTACTCCATGCTGCGACGCAAGACCATCATCGTGCTAGTCATCACTCTTATGGTGACAGTGATGGTTGCGGCGTTCTCGTTTCTCTATATCTCTCAAATCTTGCGACTGCGCATCGCCTTCGCGAACGAATTGGCAACCAGCCTGACTCATCAATTGGCTTACGCCGCGAACAACGCTGTGCCCGACTTCAGCAGTACATCCGTTGATACCAGTAGCACAACCGCTGTGCGCCGAGCCCTGGCGGATTACGTGCAAACCGATGTCGCCCTAAATAACCTGCTCCAATCTGACCCGGGCGATTTCA
>Ga0307476_10002671_pt1 | contig 10583 bp, 5 predicted proteins | sample atmos_gasesECM2C_2_FD_203314 | JGI IMG/M metagenome (GOLD analysis project Ga0307476, IMG submission 203314) | Hardwood forest soil microbial communities from Morgan-Monroe State Forest, Indiana, United States - atmos_gasesECM2C_05 | ecosystem: Environmental > Terrestrial > Soil > Temperate...
CCGGCCTTCGCCGCGACCACAGCCTGCGCAACGGAGGGATGTTGCCGAAGTACTGATTCGATTTCACCCGGCTCAATGCGGAAGCCGCGAATCTTAACTTGATGGTCGCTATCGATGCGGCCCAGCACTTCGATGTTTCCGTCCGCGCGATAGCGGGCCAGATCCCCGCTCAGGTACATCCGGCTCGTCTTATCGTCGCTGAATGGGTGCGGAATAAATTTCTCGGCTGTCTGTTCCGGGCGGTTGAGATAACCCCGCGCCAAACCTTCTCCACTCACGCACAACTGGCCGGGAACGCCGATCGGGACAGGCTGCAAATTTCTATCCAGAATATAAATCTGAGTGTTGGCAATCGGCCTTCCAATCAAAACAGGTGCATCCGCCGGCATCTCACCAGTCTCGTAACAGGTCACATCGGCGGAAACTTCTGAGGACCCATATAGGTTGAGCAGAATTCGATCGGGAAAGGCTCGCCGAAACCGGCGGGTCAAATCCTGACTGAGGGCTTCGCCGCTACTGACCCAATATTTCAACTGAAACACAGCGTTGGCGATGTCCTGTTCTGCGTCCAGCATGGCGTTTAGAAGGGACGGCACCAGGACCAGCCGCGTGACCCGATGTTTGGCGAGAGCTGAAATCAGCCCGCGCGGAGACTTCACCACCTCGTCCGCAATCATCACCGTCGGAATGCCTGCGAGCAGGGGACCGAATAGCTCCCACACAGAGTCCACAAAATTTACCGAAGTCTTCGCACAGGCAATTTCGCCAGCCTCGAAAGGATACGCGCTCCACATCCACGCGAAGCGATTGACAGCGCCGCGATGTAATCCGAGAACTCCCTTGGGTTGCCCGGTCGACCCAGACGTGTAGATGACATAGGCAACATCATCCGCCGAAATCTGAGCGCTCGGATTCTCCTCGCTCTCTTGCGCGAGTTGCTCTTGTTCCTTATCGAGACAAACAATGTCGACGCCGTCTGTCGGCAATATTTCCGCCCATCTTTGCTGCGTCAGCAATATCTTCACGCCCGCGTCTTGCATCATGAACCCAAGCCGTTGACGCGGGTACGCGGGATCGAGCGGAACGTACGCTGCTCCCGCCTTGAGTATTCCTAGCAGAGCGATCATTAAATCGACGCTACGATCCAGGCAGACACCCGCCAACGATTCCCGCCCCACGCCGATCCGGGTCAGGTAGTGCGCGACCTGATTCGCTCTACGGTTCAGTTCGAAGTAAGTGATTCGCGAATCGTCCGTTTCGATCGCGGTTGCATGCGGAGCTTTTCGCGCCTGAATTTCAAAAAGATCATCAATGCACTTATCGGCGCGATAGTCTGCTTGCGTCTGATTCCATTCCACGAGCAACTGCTGGCGTTCATCCTGCGTGAGCATCTCAATTTCAGAGACGCGCTTATCCGGATCTGCAATTACGCTTTCAAGCAGGGTTCGAAAGTGGCCCTGCATGCGGGTGATCGTGCTTGAGTCAAAAAGATCGGTGCTGTATTCCAGCCATCCGCGCAGGCCATCGGGCGAGTCAAACCACGCGAGAGTCACATCGAACTTTGAAGTTTGATTGTCGACAGCAAACCATGCAGAGCGGATCCCGTGCAAGTCGAGGGCGATCCACTTAGGATCAACCTGGTCGAGCGTCACTTGGAATAGCGGACTGCGTCCCGGAACTCTAACTGGCCGGACCTCCTCGACGATTCGCTCAAACGGAATATCCTGATGCTGATAGGCTCCCATGACTACGCCGCATACTTGCTTGAGCAATTCTCGGAAAGTCGGGTCAGCGGAAAAGTCGGTTCGCAATGCAATCAGGTTCAGGAACAGACCTATCGAACCCTGCAGTTTCGCCCGCTTTCGAACTGCAATCGGAGCACCAACGACGATGTCGGGTTCACCCGTATAGCGGTGAACCAACAACTGAAGCGCCGCCAGAAGGCCCATGAAGAGAAAGACTCCCTGTTCCGCGCAGAGACCCTTAAACGCCGCAGTCAGATCCTTAGGTAATGCGAAAGCCTGACTGGCGCCGCGGAATGTGGCGACCGGCGACCGCTTGCGGTCGGCAGGAAGTTCCACCGCTGCGGCAGATTGCAACTGTTCCTTCCAGTAAGCAAGCTGTGTTTCAAGTTTCTCTCCCTGCAAATATTCGCGCTGCGACGTGGAGAACTCGGAGTATTGCAGCGGCAAGTCTGGAAGGATCACCTCATCACCAGACGCAAAGGTACGATACAACTGCGTCAGTTCGCGGATAAGAATGCCCATCGACCAGCCATCACAGACGATGTGATGCACCACCACGATAAAGACATAGTCTTCGTCGCCCGTTTGCAACAGGGACGCGCGCAGCAATAACTCTTTAGCCAGATCGAAGGGATAACGCGCTTCTTCGAGAATGAGTTTCTGCGCCTCGGCCTCTCGCTCCGCTGCCGGAAAACTTCGCAGATCCACGACCTTCAACGCGAGAGCAAGCTGATGATGGATGTACTGCACAGCAGTCCCCTCCACCCAAGGGAACGTTGTGCGCAGGGCTTCGTGGCGCTCGATGATGGCATTAAGACTTTGCTCAAGCGCCCTAACGTCGGGACGACCGGTTAGGCGCCAGGCGACCGGTTGGTTGTAGGCAATGGTGCCGGACTGAAACTGACAGACATACCACATCTGCTGCTGGGAGAAAGATAGTGGGATGAACTTTTTTCCATCCACGCATTGTTCGGACTCCGCGGAGAACGTTGAACCGCTCTCCACAGAATTAACGTCCGTGCTGCGCGGTGAAGCGCCGCTCATCAGAGACTCCTGGAAAATCAGCCGCTGCGTCGCCGCGGGGGCACGGCTCAACGCTCGGTCTTAGGGCGCAGACCGTCGCTTGCTTTTGAAGTTGCGGCAGACGACTAGACCAGCACGCTCACATTCAGCTTGGATTCAACATACCGCAGGATCGCGGCGACACTCTGAAAGTTTTCGAGCTGTACGTCTTTATCGGCGACCACAATCTCCAGGTTATCTTCCAGAAAGCCGACTAACCGGAAGAACTCAAGCGAATCCATGACGCCATTTTCCACCAGCGATTCTTCATCGGTGACGCTTAGGACGCCTTTGGTTTGGGCTGATTCCATCACGAAATCGCGCACTGACTGTCTGGCCGATTCGATTGTCTCGCTCATAGTGAATCCCCCTAATTTTGTTCCAGCTGTTTTTCCGCGCCACTTTGCCGCTCCGCCGAACCATTGACCAGGTGAGGATCAGGCTGATGCTGCGCCCACCGGCACAACGTTTCAAATCTGCCGAAAAGATCGCGCGTGTTCGGGTTCGTCAGAGCCCAGCGGTAGCTTCGTCGAACCAGCTTCACATTTCCCTCACTCATGCGCTGGCCCGGCTTCAGCCAGCCCGCCCGCTCAAAAGCTTCCCGAGTAATGTTCACAGGAAATTCAAATTCTCCCGTGTAATCAAATATCCGCTTCGCAGTTTCCGCCGCCGAAAGACCACCGGATTCGAATGCCTCAATCCACGCCACAGCCTGTTTGAAGAACGTGGCGTAATCGGGATCCTCAAAATCGGAAAAGATCGGATCCTTCGCTTCACTCTTCAAGCATTGTTCATCTCTGGTTCTGGTGTAATCGTTAAGCGCGTTCATCAACCGGAACTCGGCCAGTATCGTACCCAACGACCATACACGGAGCCATGCATTCCACAACTCAAAATCGGCCCACGAGATGAACGATCCGTTTACAAGCTGGTCATTATAGTCGAGGACGCGCTGCTGCAACCGGTCAATGTGTTTGTAAGGTTCCTGGTCAAAATTATCCGTGGCCAGAGAGTTAAGCAGCGGCTCGATCAGGGCGGAAATTATTTCTACGGTATTGACCATTCCGCGCGAGAACAATGGATCGACAAAGCCGGCGGCATGTGACATCAGGCAGTAGCGATATCCGGTGCACTGCTTGGACGAATATTGCAGCCGCCCGGTCGTGACCCAGGGGCGAACGGCGCGAGAGTCGGCGAATTGCTCCGCAACGCTCGGGAAGCGCTGCAGAAATTGCTGAAACTCCTTTTCAGGAGGCCCCGATCGCGGATACCGCCGCGGATCAATCGTCAGCCCAACACTGACCAGAGGATTCGTCGACCCCTCATGATTGTTGAACGGAATCACCCAAAACCATCCTCGCTCAAAACAGTGATGCAGCGTCGATAAATTCCAAGCCAGCGGCATTTTGTTTTGCTCTTGCTGGAACGAAGGAACTTTCACCATGTGCGTGAACATGGTCCGCGAGTGATGCTTGAGGTGCGTTGGAGTTTCGCGCAGCCTGAAACGCTGGGCCAGGACGCTTCTGTAGCCGGTTCCATCGACCACATACCGGGCTTTGATTTCGCCGGCCTCGTCGGTCTGAATCGTCACCCCTTGCTCGCCGATTTCGACCGATTTCACCTGCGTCTTCTGCATCGGCACCGCCCCATATTGCACCGCCAGATGAAAGAGGTACGCATCAATATCCTGACGGAACCAATGATTCTCATCTTTCGAGTTAGTGCCGATCTGAAAACCCTCGCGAGAATCGTAAGCCTGCCCAGGGCGCTGGTAGACAAATCCAAAGAATCGTTTCAGGCCTGCCGTGGTGCAAACATGTTTAGGAAGCCGTTCCGGATACGCGATGTGTTCAATCTCAGGCATACCGAATCGTTCCGCCAGCAGCGAGATCAGCAGCGACGTGTGAGGAGTGGTTGATTCGCCAACCGCAAAGCGCGGATGAACGTCTTCTTCGATGATGACAACATTCACTCCTTGCTTGGCCAGGATCGCGCCCAGCATGGATCCAGAAAGGCCGCCTCCTAATATGGCGACATCGAACATTTTGGAATCCTCACCCATAATCGCTCACTCACTTCGAAACCGATCTAGTGCTGCACCAGCGCAGCGCCCCAGGAAAAGCCGGCTCCGTTTGTAACCAACATCACCAGGTCGCCTTCGTGGATGTGTCCTTCATCCAACGCGTCCACGTAGTCGATCACCATATCGGTTTCCTGCAGGTGACCGTGGCGTTGCAAGCCGTCCATGAAAACCTTCTCCGGCGGAATCGTGAAAGCTCGGCAAAACGCTTTTTGATCCCAACTGGAGAAAGTGGGATAAACGTAATACTTCACGTCGGCAGACTTTTTCCCCGCTCGCTGCAATGCACCACGAATCACTTTACGGAACATGAACAAATTTGTCGGAATCACTTCCGTATTGAAACGCCCAATATCGCCTGCCACGTGCATCCACGTATGGTCTTCCGGATGTTGCGGATCACGATTCGGAAATCCCGGTACCCACCAGACATCGTGCAGCTTTCCGGCGGTAATCACATCAACCGAAAGAATCACCCGCCGGTCGTGATTTTTCTTCAGGAGCACCGCTCCTCCGCCATCGCAGACCACCGTGATCGGATAATAATTGTGATTCAGTGCCGGAACCTTATCGCCAGCGAACAACAAGGCGAGATTCATATTGTCGTTGGTCGACATCAAAGAACAAACTGACTTCAGTGTCTGCTGATAACTGGCGCAGCCACCTGTGTTAATGGCCGTCGCGAACGCGCGTGTCGCGCCGAGTTCCTTCTGGATGTAGCCCGCCGCGCTCCAGGTAGGCGCGATGTAATCCTCTGGAATGCTGGTGAAGCCAACAATGACGTCGATGTCGCGCGGTTCAATCCCAGCTTTTTCCACCACGCGCCGGCAAGCCTTAAGCGCGACGCTGGAGGCGGACTCCTCGCCCGCCACGTGAACGGCTTCAATGCCGATGTCGCGTTGGAAATCGACATTGGCAGCGAGCGCCACCTCCGGCGTTTTCTCGTCGCGAAAAACTTCGGTCAAAGGCTTTCTTTTAGGCGGCAGATAGTAAGCCGCCTCCAGAATGCCAATCTTCGCAAACATTTACGATCCCCCAAACAATGCCGACCCTAGATGCGGATCAGGCTTACACCCGACATAAATCCCATCCCGTGTGAGCAGATGAGAACATAATCTCCTTCGCTCACTGCCCCGTCACCTGTCAAAGTAAGATAGTTCAACACCAGATCGTTCCCCTGCAAATGCCCGTGCGTCGCCAGATTCGACGTACAAATCTGCTCTGGTCGAAGGCCAAAACTCTCTCGAAACGCGCTCTGGTCTTCCGAAGAAATATTCGGGTAGACGACATACCTGACATCATTAAGTTTCAACCCAGCGCGATCCAGCAACTTTCTCGCGAGTTGTAACATGGTCGCGACCTTCGGCGCCCCGTCGTAGCGCGGCTTGTCCAGCATCATGCGGTAGAGAGCAGGGTCTTCCGGATTCGCCAGACATCCTCCGGGGATGTAATACACATCATGATTGGCGCCGTCGGATAACAACTCTGTGCCCAATACCATTCGGCCGGGCGCACCGCGCTGGAGCAGAACCGCGCTGGCTCCGTCCCCCATCACGCTAACTGGCGACTCGGGATTAAGAACCCGGTTTCCGGGGATGGTCACGTCTCCCGCAACCAGCAGCGCGTATTTCATCTTCTCGTCCGTCTCCAGCATGGCTGCGGCAAAGTTGAGTGCCACCAGGAAATTGGTAGAACCCCCGCCGCTGAAACCTACGGTGAAAGCTTTCTCCGCCCCAACTTCCTTCTGCACTTCGCCGCTCATATTCCAGACTGGGACCATCCACTTCTGAGGCAAGATTGTGTAGTCCACCACCACATCGATGTCCGCGCCGGATACGTTGGCCCGCGCCAGCGCCTCAAGGGACGCTGCGACCGCCAGCTCCGAGCCCTTGTGTCCATTGCAGAGAGGAACTTGTTCGACACCGAGACGCAGGGCTGTTTCAGGAGCAACGTCTACACCCTCCTCTAGAAACAGTTCACTGGTCGTCCGCCGCTGTTCGGGAAGATGACAAGCGGCAGACACTATTCCGGCTCTGACTTGCTCCATTGCATTCATTTCAGTAGCGAAACTTACGAGGGGGAAGTAAAACGTTCCGGTGACAGTAAGTCAAAAGCACTCGACTGTCAAGGGCAGATTGACCGGATGACTAGAGAAGAAAGTAAGGTGCAGATTCTTGCAACCTATTCCGCTTCGATCGACCAGAACTTACTGCCGTTCTCAGTCGCCCTAATTCACTCCCTTTCCTGAAAGCTGGACTATCTGCGGACTGCTGGCCGCGGCATCGGTGATGGTAAGTGAACCGCTGCGCGTGCCAACGGCCGTGGGAGTGAACGTCACCGAGACCTTGCAATTTCCGCCGGCTACTACGGTCGAGCCGCAGTTATTCTTCTGCGCGAAGTCACCCGTCGTTACGATATTTGAGATGGAAAGAGGAATAGCCTGATTGTTCGTAACGACCACGGATTGCGCCTGACTGGTCGTGCCAACCACCTGGTTACCGAAAACCAAACGACTCTTAGACAGAAGTACCAGCTGCGCTGGATTCAGAAACCACGGACGAGTCGAGTCATCAGTTTTGAGAAAAGTGAGAAACAGGTTAGCGTCTTTTTCCCGCCCCACCGGCGCGCTGGGATGACCGCCGTCGAGAAAATCCTGACAGGTCCATACCAACCCGTCGCTGCGCGGTAACATTCCATTCGCCCAATCGTAAGCTTCCCATGAGAGCCACGGAGCTCGCACCGTCCCTTTCGTCGGATCGAAGTTCAGCGAAGCGAGACCGTTAATCTGATCCTGAATCGCCCACTTAATGGGAAACGATGTCTGGTACGAGTCCGGTTCTCCATCCTGCGTGCTCTGCGTCGTATTTCCATACCCTCCGTAAATGCGAGATGCATAATACGCGAGCTTGATGTTGGGAAACTGCGTGTGCAGATTCTGCGCAATGCTTTCGAGGTCGGCTTGCGTCGCGGCTTCATCCGCTGGAAAAGTTCCGCTGGGAATGTCAAATACTTTTATCCATGCGGCCACCACCTGGTTCGCCGTGACGCCCGCTTGTGGCAGAAGAATGTTCGAGAGCGTGGGCCATGCTCCGGTTGTGATATCCGCCCAGTCCGAGGCCACAAGCGCGTCCTGCGCTCCATTCACAATCACCAAATGTGGATTGGTTGCCGGGTCCACTGAGGCGTCACCGAGGAATTGCAGAAATTCCTGCTGGGCTTCGGAATTGCCAATCGAAATCAAAACATACTTGCCATTCGGGTCAGGATTGCCGTTAGCGTCGAGCGGCTGAATACCTTCAGCAATGCTCACGCCGGAAGCATCGTGATCCGGAGGCCGCACATTGCTTCCGTTCGGATAGAGCCCACCTTCTTCACCCAGATAAGTGCCAGTGCCCAGATCATTGATTGGAATAAGTGGTGCAGATTGGTTGGGATACACGATGTTATTGCAATCAGGTAACGGCGGCGCCGTATCCACCGGCAGGATCAGCGCGGCCTTAGCGGTCTTCACCGGTGAACTGGAATCGCTTACTTGCACCGAAAAAGGATAGTTTCCGACAGTTTGAGAAGAAGCGATTGTGCCGCTGATGCTGCCCCCGCTGCTAAGCGCCAGACCTGCGGGCAGCGACGAACCTTTCGCCAAGGTCCACGTATACGGGGATGTTCCGTCCGTAGCCATCAGGTTCGCAAGATAAGGTGCGCCGGTGCTGGCCGCAGGCAGAGTCGGAAACATCGCAACCGAGAAGGTGTTGGCAGCTATCACAGTTCCGGAAAGGCTCACAGCTTTGGACGGCAAAACATCGAAAGACAGCGTGATCTCTCCCGGATACGAACCCGCCAGGGTTCCTGACATCGTTACCTGCAACGTAGTGGAGGCTCCAGCATTCAGAGTAATCGGTGAACTAAATCCGTTAACTGCAAAAGGCGGATCTGCGTTGACCGTCAGCAACTTCAGCGGACTGGTACCTGTATTCGTAACGGTGAACGCTTGAGCCGGGCTAGTCTTTCCTACAGAGACGCTGCCAAAGTCCATGGCCGTGGCGCTAAGCGTGGCGATCGCGCCGGTCGTTAAACCCTGCCCGGAAAGCGGAACCACTTGCGGACTAAAACCCTGGATGTTGATAGTCAGTTGTCCGCTGAAACTCTGGGCAGCGTCCGGAGCAAACAGAATTGTGAAATACATCGCCCGCTCCTTTCCCAGAACCGCGGGCGCGTAACCATTTACCAGCTGAAACTCCGAAGGCTCAAGGGTGAAGCTGTTCAAAGTTAAATTTGTATTGCCGGTGTTCAGAAGGGTAATGGTGTTATGGCTGAATGTGCCTACAGTCTGCGAACCGAAGGCGAGCGACGACGGCGTTATGGTGAAGGTTTGAGCTTTCGCCGAGATCGCCCCCAGCAGGAGAATTAAGCTACATACAACGACACCGGCACGCGGCGAAGACCTGAATCGGAAGCGACGGACCACCGACTCGTACAAGCTAGACGGGGCTACGCAACGCCGGAAGGAACGCATCATGGCAATACGGCTCGAAAGACGCAAGTGATTATCCGTCTCCTCCATGAATGCGTCAACCTTCAGTTTTCAAGCGCGCGTAATATTTTTGCGGCGTCAGAGGGCCGACCTTAGTAACAACAACATGCGGATCCGCGACAACCGAGAACAGTGTGCCCTACATCGTCCGTAACTAAAGATGCAGAAAATTGCAATCGGCAGGCAACTTAGCGGGACTAGCCCCCACTCTGTGTAAGAGGGCCGATCACCTTTCCGCATCCCTGACCAGGAACAACTGAATAGGAGAATCTCATGGCATCAGCCGAAGTCAATGCGAACTCTGGCAACGAGCCGGAACTTCAACTCCTGTTGGCCGACACATCTGAGCCGCTGTGGAAGTCACTTTACCGCGGATTTCGCGAATTTCTTTTCCCCGAGAAACATTCCCCGCTGACGCTGGAATCGAAGCCGCTTCCGGTGAAGGAGATTTGGGGCTTCTACAGCTTCAAAAGGAATGCCGCTCTGGCCTCAACCTTGGCTCACCTGGCGGTACTCGGACTGCTTGTCGATGCCACGTTTATCACCATGCCTCGCCCAGTCCCCGCAGCGGCCAAGCTGCAAAACAATATCAAGGTGGTGGATCCTCTCGACTATCCACTGAAGCCTTCGACGACTGAGTCCGGTGGCGGAGGCGGCGGGGGTGACCACGATGTGCTGCAGGCATCACTCGGCCGCTTGCCAAAGTCCTCAATGCGGCAGATTACGCCGCCAGCCGCGGTTATACGAAATCCGAATCCCAAGCTGCCGGTCGAGCCCACCATTATTGCGCCCAATATTTACATGGCCATGAATAATCTTCCAAACCTTGGCGACCCGAAATCAGCCGCCATCATTCCCTCCAACGGCTCGGGGTCCAAAAGCGGTATCGGTACCGGCTCCGATGCTGGAGTCGGCCCCGGAAAAGGCCACGGAGCGGGTCCGGGCGACGAGGCAGGCAGTGGCGACGGTATTTTCCGCATGGGCAGAGGAGTAATAGCTCCCCGCGTCATTTATCAAACCGATCCTGAATTTTCCGATGAGGCACGCAAGGCGAAGTTCCAGGGCAACTGCGTTCTCGGCCTTATAGTGGACGCCAACGGGCGTCCGACAAACATCCACATTCTGAATGCCCTCGGCATGGGTCTGGACGAGAAAGCCATCGAAT
>Ga0307476_10002672_pt1 | contig 10582 bp, 5 predicted proteins | sample atmos_gasesECM2C_2_FD_203314 | JGI IMG/M metagenome (GOLD analysis project Ga0307476, IMG submission 203314) | Hardwood forest soil microbial communities from Morgan-Monroe State Forest, Indiana, United States - atmos_gasesECM2C_05 | ecosystem: Environmental > Terrestrial > Soil > Temperate...
TTTCCGCTGGTGCTGCTGCTGGCGGCGCTGGTCTTTGACGCCGTGGGCCTAGCCCGGCGGGAAGAGCGGTTTCACTGGGCCGCCAAGCTGCTTGCCGCGGCGGGGACGGTCATCCTGCTCTTTGCCTTCATCTGCGGGATTTACGCGGAAATCTGGGCGGCGCGGGCAAGCGTCCCACAGGACGCGATCGAATGGCATGAGTTTCTTGCCAACGTCGCCTCGTGGGGATTCGTGGTGCTGACCGCGTGGCGGCTGTTTCTCGAGCCGAGCAGACGCCGGGCATTGGCCATCTACACAATCGTGGGATTCACCTGGTATTCGCTGCTGGTCCTGACGGGATATCTCGGCGGGTCGCTGGTTTTCAATTACGGGGCGGCGGTTATCGGGGCGCGGGCCAACACCATCGTCTCATTGCATGACCTCAACAACCTGGCAACACGGCAGACCGATTTGAACCTCAAGTATTCCGAGATGATGCATCACATTTTCGGATGGCTGACGCTGGCGCTGTCGGGGTCGCTGCTGGCGACAGCCCTGTTCCCCAAACGCGGCGACAAGCTTCGCTGGGTTGGGCCGCTGCTGCTGCTGTTGGGCGGCGTCTTTCTGTTTTTCTGCGCCGATCTGGACCTGTACCGGCTCGCCGATCTGCGCCAGCTTCGCGATCGCGAGGTGCAGCTTCATAAGACAATCGCGATCGTGCTGGCAGTGGTTGGGGCCGCCGGGCTGCGGCGCACGCGCGGGAGATCTTCCGCAGTTTCCCCTCACCCCGATCCTCTCCCCTTCGGGTCTGACTTCGGCGAGCTCAGTCGAGCCGAGCCTCAGGGTCGAAGACCGGAGGGAGAGGAGAAGATCAGGGACACGCGGTCCGCCTCGCAGCAGTCCAAGGTCATCGCCGTCGTGGCGCTGATCGGCGGCGGGCTGCTGTTCACCCACGTCCACACCGTCGCACCCTACGCGAACGTCGCAGCCGGCGTTTACATCGCCCACGTCTGCATGGGAATAGTCGCCCTGGCGATCGGGGCATCCCGCCTGCTCCAGGACGGACTTCCTCAATACCGCCGGGCGTTTGCGACCACCTTCGCCGTCTTCATGTGCGTCGAATCGGTCCTCCTGATTACCTACAACGAAGGTCTGCCGTGGTACATCGGGTACGGCAAATACAATCGCTGGGGCCCTCACGACGGCACGGTCGCTCCTTATGGATCGATCCGAGCCGAGCTCACATTTGACAACAAGGAACAGACGCTGGACGTGTACGTGCTGGATCGGTTCAAGGACCAGCCGGTGGGCGTGCCGGCATCGGACGTGAATGTCATCATTTCCCGCGGGTATGAGGACCTCGCCATCCCACTCCACCGCATTGATGCTTCGAGCACGGCGCCCGGGCACTGGTCGCACTTTCGCGGGACCGCGCCCGCGCTGCGGGATGTCGCCGGTTTCTGCGCCCGGCTAGCGCTTCCGGTCGGCTCGTCGGTGAAAACCGGCTACTTCGATCCGTGGGTAACGCCGGTCATTCGCTGGGTGCCTCCCAACGAGGTTGCGCTATTTCAATGTCCGATGCACGAAGGTGTACTGTCGGAGAAGCCGGGCGACTGTCCGCTGTGCGGCATGCCGATGCTGCCGATCCAACTCAACCCGCCAAGCACCCTGCACGATCCGCAGTACGCGATGGCTTTTTCCGCAACGCCGCAAGGGGCGGCCACCAGCGACATCGGCCTGCATCCGCCGGACGTAAAGGCGCTGGACGAGAGGACACTGCGGCTGACGTTTACGCCGCAAGAGAACGGCCAGCTTCTCCGCGATCTGGTCGTGACGCACGAGCACCTGCTGCATCTGATCGTCGTTTCTGACGATCTACAGTTCTTCGATCACATTCATCCCGTTTTGCGGGAGGACGGGTCGCTGGAAATCACCTATGCGTTTCCACGGCCGGGACGTTATCTCCTGTTTGCCGACATCACTCCCCGCGGGCAGCGCAATCAGGTCTTTCGCTTTCCAGTCAGCATCCCGCCACAGGCAAAGACGGGATCGGATCGACCGGCAACACTCAGCGTCTCGCCGGCCTCGGCCAAGACACTGGCGGCCGACCCGTCGATCACCGCCGAGCTGATCCCTCAACCCAGAACGATCTCGTCCGGGATTCACACCGAGCTGCTTTTCCGTCTGTCCGAGGGCGATCGACCCATCAGCGACCTCCAGCCGTACCTGGGAGCGATGGGTCACTGCGTGATCGTCTCCGAAGACACACAGACGTATCTTCACTGCCATCCCGAGCAGGTCTTCACGCCGACGCCGCAATCCCGCGGCGGGCCGTTCGTCGCATTTCACACGCAATTCCCGCGGCCGGGACGGTATAAAATCTGGGCCCAGTTCCAGCGGAACGGGAAAATACTCGTTGCCGACTTCGTGGTAGACGTGCACAGGCCGCTCTTGCCGCCGCGGCTGATTCATTTCATTCTCGACGACTAAAGCAAAGCCCTATGAGTGAAAAGTCCATTGGAATCTGTCTTCTCGGCTGCGGCGTCGTTGGCAGCGGTGTGGTCAAAATCCTGACCGAGCAGGCCGACATGCTCCGCCGCCGTGCCGATCTGCGGTTTGACGTCCGCCATATCGTCGTTCGCAATATAGCTAAGCACGCCGCAGGGCTTCCGGGGCTCCCTTTCACGACCGATGCGGAAGTCGCGATCGATGATCCCCGGACACAGATTGTCATCGAGTTGATCGGCGGCAACTCCGCCGCCGCGACATTGACGCAGCGGGCCTTGCGGCTGGGCAAGCCGGTGGTGACGGCCAACAAGAGCCTGCTGGCCGCCTGCGGGAACGAACTGTTTGCCCTGGCGCGCAAGCACGAAACTTGCATCGCCTTCGAGGCCAGTTGCGGGGGCGGAATCCCGATCATCGACGCGATCTGCCGTGGCCTGGTCGCCAACCGCATCGACGCGATCGTTGGCATCGTCAACGGCACCTGCAATACCATCCTGACCCGCATGACCCGCAACGGCTGGTCCTACGCCCAGGCACTTGCGGAGGCGCAGCGGCTCGGGTTTGCCGAGGCCGATCCCTCGCTGGACGTCAGCGGCCGCGACGCGGCGCAAAAACTGGCGGTGCTCGCCAGTCTCGCGTTCAACGTTCAACTCGCGGAAAAGGACATCTCCGTCGAAGGCATCGAAAAGCTCCAGCCGGCCGACATTCAGTTCGCCAAAGAGCTCGGGTACGTTATCAAGCTGCTGGCAATCGCGGAGCGGGATGAACAGGACCGCCTGACCCTGCGGGTCCACCCGACTCTGGTTCACCAGGATGATGTGCTGGCCGAGGTGAGCGGCGGCTTCAACGCCATCAGCATCTACGGCCATGCCCTGGGTCACGTCCTGTTCTATGGGCGCGGCGCCGGCCAGATGCCCACCGCCAGCGCCGTGGTGGCCGACCTGGTCAACGTCGCCATCGGCACGACCCCGCTCGCCTTCAGGCACTTGCGGATTTTCCCCGACACCGCCGCCCTGGCCGACGTCCTGCCGATCGAGAAGTCGCGCTCCCGATATTTCCTCCGCGTCACCGCCAAGGACGAGCCGGGCGTCATGGCCCAGGTCTCCCACGCCCTGGGCCAGCAGGGTATCAGCCTCTCGGCAATCCTCCAGCGCGAGACCGGCGAATCCCAGCTCGTCCCGGTGGTCATCACCACGCATTTGGCCGAGGACGGCGCTGTGCGCCGGGCGCTGCGGGAAATTGACTCGCTCCCAACGATCGTGCCGCCCACCGTGTGCTTAAGGGTGGTGGATCAGCCAAAGGAATTTGGCGGGAACGGGAAGTAAGCATGAAATACGCTATCATCATCCCCGACGGAGCGGCGGACGAACCGCTGGCGGAATTGGGCGGGAAGACGCCGCTCGAAGCGGCGCAGATTCCGAACATGGACCGCATCTCCATGGAGGGCCGCCAAGGCACGGCACGCACCGTTCCCGAAGGCTTCGAGAGCGGCAGCGACGTGGCGACGATGTGCCTGCTGGGCTACGACCCCAAGGTCTACCACACTGGCCGCGCCCCGCTCGAAGCCGCGGCCCAGCACATCCCGCTTGCCCCCACGGACTGGGTCTTCCGCTGCAATCTCGTGACCGTGGTGGATGGGATCATGAAGGACCACTCGGCCGGCGGAATCTCCAACGCCGAAGCCCAGCGGCTGATCGCTGATCTGTCCCGCTCGCTCGACCTGCCGGGCTTCGAGTTTCATTACGGCGTCAGCTATCGCAACCTGCTGGTTTACCGCGGCCATGAGGAATTTGACCTGACCACCAAACCGCCGCACGAAATCCCCGATGAGCCGATCAGCCGCTGGCTTCCCCGCGGCACGGGATCGCCATTCCTGCGGCAGATCATGGACCGCTCGCGCGAGCTGTTTGCGCATCATGAGATCAACGCCGTGCGCAGGGAGACCGGCCACAACCCCGCTACGCAGGTGTGGCTGTGGGGCCAGGGTCACGCTCCCGACATTCCCAAGTTCCGCGACCGCTTCAAGGTCAATCGCGGCTGCATGATCACCGGCGTCGATCTGCTCCGCGGCCTGGCGGTCCTGCTGGGCTGGGACGTGCGCGAGGTCGAGGGAATGACCAGCTTCCACGACACCAACTATGCCGGCCAGGGTCAGGCGACCGCCGCCGCTCTTGATGAATATGACCTGGTCTTTTCCCACATCGAAGCGCCGGATGAGGCATCTCACCAGGCCGACTTCAAGACCAAGGTCGAATCGATCGAATCCATCGACCGCTATATCGTCGGCCCGGTCCTCACGAAGCTTCAGACGTTCCCGCAGTGGCGAATCCTGGTGATGCCCGACCATCCCACCAACATCGCCACCCGCAAGCACGGCCACGCCCCCACCTGCTTCGCCATGGCCGGCACGCGGATCAAAAGCATCGTGCCGGCCCCGTACAGCGAGAAAAACGCCGCGGCAAGCGATTTGCAGATCCAGAAGGGGCATGAGCTGATGGAGTTCTTTTTGCACGGAGGAAACCTCTGAATGCTTGACGGCATCTCCACCCTTGGCGACCATCTCGCGGACATTCAGAGGCGAAATATTTCGTGAGCCGATACCCACCACCGTACCAGCCGCCGCAGGGACCGCTGGGTTATCAGTACCACCAGCCCGGCGCCGACGCGCGAGGCCCGGCGCGACGCGCCAGCGTCATGCTTTGGGTAATGGGCGCCCTGTTTTCGCTTTGCGGGTTGTGCACCAGTTCCGTGTTCTGGGTATTACCTATCGATCAGATCGTCGCCCAGGCAAAAGGCCACATGTCTTCTCAGCAGATCAACCAGCTCGGCAGCATCGACCTGGCGCAAATGATGCGGATTGGCTACACGGTCGTTGGCCTCACTGGCCTCCTTTTCGGCGTGATGTTTATCACGACCGCGTTTTTCGTGCACCAGGGACGCCGCGGCGGGATCATCACGGCGATGGTCTTCTGCATCCTCCTGGACATGCTGTGTGCGCTTTTGGTCGTCGCGTTTCTCGCAGGCGCCGCCAGCGGCGCACCGGCAAATCTGGTGCTTGCCTTGCTTTGTTTTGTGGTCGGAGGCGCCGCGTTGCCGACCATCGTCTGGCTGATCCAGGCCCTGCGTGCATCGGGCCTTATAGCACAGCAGCAGTGGCAATTGCAGTATTGGCAGAGCCAGCAGCAACAGAGCCCGGCTTACGGCTACGGCACGCCGCCTCCGCCTCCGGCACAGCCACCCCCGCCGCCTCCCGCAACGCCGCCGGGCTGACCGCAGCCACTCTCGAAGCTTGGGCCGCCATGCTTCAACATCTCCTCGACTCGGCCATCGAGCATCATCGCGCCGGTCGCCTGGCCGAGGCCGAAGCGATCTACCGGCAGATCCTCTCGGCGCAGCCGAATGACCCCAACGCCCTGCACCTGCTGGGCCTGGTTTCCCATCAAATTGGGCGCGGCGACCAGGCCGTGGACTTGATCCGCCGGGCGATCGCGGCCAATCCGGGTATCGCGGACATCCACGCGAATCTCGCCGTCGTGCTCAGCGAGCAGGGCCAGATCGATGAAGCCATCGACGCGTATCGAAGGGCCCTTGAATTGAACCCATCACCCGCCGGGCGGCACAGCAGCCTCGCCCGGCTTCTCCACCAGGTCGGCCGATTTGCCGAGGCGATCGCCGCGTTCCGCCAGGCGGCGGCGCTGCAACCTGACAGTGCCGAAGCCCCCTACAACCTGGCCAAGGCGCTGCACGAGAACGACGAGTTTGACGAGGCGATCGTCCTTTATCGCAAGGCGCTGGCGCTGCGGCCGGACTATGCCCAGGCGTTCAACAATCTGGGCAACGCACTGAAGGAAACCGGCCAGGTCACCGAGGCGATCGAGTGCTACCGGCGGGCCGTCGATCTCAAAGCCAGCCCGCGCGCCGCCAGCAATCTGCTCTATGCGCTTTACTTTCTTCCGGAGGACGATCCGACGCGAATCCGCCGGGAGCATGATGCCTGGGCCCAGACTCAAGCTCGACCCTCGCCGCGCACCGCCGACCCGGCGACCAGGGATCGCGACGCCGGCTCCTCCACCAGGATTCGCATCGGCTACGTCTCCCCCGACTTCCGGCGGCATGTCGTCGGCTTCAACATGCTGCCTCTCTTTCGCGAGCACGACCACGGCGGCTTTGAGATCTTCTGCTACTCCAACGTCCCGTCGCCGGATGAGCTGACTGATCGTTTTCGCTCCTACGCCGATCAGTGGCGCGACATCCAATCGCTCACCGACGATCAGGCGGCCGACGTGATCCGCGCCGATCGAATCGACATCCTTGTCGATCTGGCGCTGCACATGAGCGACAACCGGTTGCCGGTCTTCGCACGAAAACCCGCAGCGGTGCAGGCAACCTTTGCCGGCTATCCTGGAACCACAGGCCTCCGGACCGTCGACTACCGCCTCACTGACCCGTACCTTGATCCGCCGGGAAATCAGGACAACGATTTCGTCGAAACGCCGATTCGCCTCCCCGACAGCTTCTGGTGTTACGATCCGCCATCCCACGAGCCGCCGGTCAACGAGCTTCCGGCCGCGAGCAACGGGTTTATCACGCTCGGCTGCCTGAACAACTTTTCCAAAGTGAACGCGCTGATCCTCGAATTGTGGGCCCGCATCCTCGCAGCCGTGGACCGATCGCGGTTACTGATGCTCGCCCCGCCCGGCTCATCCCGCGACCGCGTGCGGCATCACCTGCTCGACCGCGGCATCGATCCCGCGCGGGTCGAATTCGTCTTCCGCCAGCCGCGGGAGCAATATTTGCGGACTTATCATCGCATCGACCTGGGATTGGACACGTTTCCGTATAACGGCCACACAACGACGATCGATTCCCTTTGGATGGGAGTGCCGGTCGTGAGCCTGGCCGGCAGCGGCGCCGTCTCCCGAGGCGGACTGAGCATCCTGTCGAATATCTGCCTGTCCGAACTTGCGGCGAGCAGCCCCGATGAATTCGTCCGAATCGCCGTCGCCCTGGCCGGCGAGCTTTCGCGGCTCGCTGAGCTCCGCCGCACCCTCCGCACCCGGCTTCTTTCCTTTCCCCTGACCAATGCGAAGCGATTTGCCCGAAACATCGAGGCCGCCTATCTCACGATGCTTTCCCAGCATGGCGCTGGCCGACAAGGCCGGTAAAATCGCTGAGGCTAACTCCACCGACAAATAAGGCTTCGAATGACGCACGGCTGGAACTGGTGGCTCAAGACGGACTCGGGCCTCCTGGCCCGAATCTGCATCGGCGTCTGCATCTTTGCGGCTTGGGCCGTCTCCGATCTTCTGCGCCGCGGCCGCGCCGCCACGAGATGGCGGGAATATTTGTTTCTTCTGGCCGCGGTCGCGGCCGGGTTGGCTTACGGTCTCTTCAACGATTGGATCGCCTCAGGCATTTCCTGGGAATTCTTTTATTACGGCAAAGGGCTGGAAAGCCAACTCGGCCCGCACGTGCCGCCGGACGCGGCGGCGTTGCGGTGGGAAGCAATCAAAATCGGTTTGAAGGCAACCTGGTCGGCGGGCCTGATCGTCGGCGTGGCTCTGTTGATTGCCAACAATCCGCGGCCGGGCCGGCCACAGTTATCCTACCGGCGATTGCTTCTGCATCTGCCTGTCATTGGAATCGCGGCAGTCATCGGCGCAGCCATTGGCGGTTTGGCCGGCAGTCGCGGATTTCTCACCTGGACCTCTTCTGACCTGCGCGACATGGCCCGCGAAGACCTGTTCCGCCCGGTGCGTTTCATGTGCGTCTACGGAATGAACGTGGGCGCTTATGCTGGCGGCTTGATTGCGACTTTCGTGGCCGTCGTGTCGATTGTGCGACTCAGAAGGCGACTGGCCGCACTCGTCACGTGACGCTGCACGGGCTTGCGCTTGGCGGTGCTGGTAAGGCTTGGCGCCGGGGACTGAGCAGCCGCGAAGACCGCCGCCGCGGCAGTGGTGCCCAGTGTCTTTCCGTAGTTCTGGGCCACGATTACCAGGTCCTGGAAGTTGGCCGTGCCGTCGCCGTTCACGTCGCCGCCGGCAAATGTCGCCGGCTGATCATAATGCTGAGCGAGCGCGGTCAGATAACTGAAATTGATCAGCACAGAGGAGATTTGCACGTCGCCAAATTGCGGACCGCTGGCGGTTTGCCCGGCGGCCACGTTCACGCTGCCGCCATAACCCAGCGGCGCTGTTTCCGCGTCGCCGGAAGGAACCACCTCTCGGACGATGTATGTTCCCGGTGCCAGCCCGACGAAAGTGTAATTGCCGTTGACGTCGGTGGTCGTGCTCGTCTCGCCTGAATCAAGCCTCCCATTGTTGTTGGCGTCGAGATAGACAGTGACTCCGGCCAGGCCGCCTTCACCGGATTCTGCAACCCCGTCGTGATTCAGGTCATTGAAGACGTTGCCGCTGATCGTTCCGCTCGGCGTCCCCAGGTCAATCCGGATGACTGTGGCCGGCTGCATCGGCATCGTCCCCGGCACGTTGATTTGCAGACCCTGCGAATTCGTCGCGAACGACAGCGCCTGGTTCCCCGACAGCATCGTCACGCCGGCCACCGACTGCGTCAGCGGCAGCGACAAAACCCCGTTGCTCGGCCAACTGTAAACGATCGCGTACAGCGAATTGCCCTTCTGCGTAAGCTGCCCCCACGACGGCTTGGCCAGCGTCGAAGGAACCGTGCCGTAGATCGCCTGACCGTTCACCGCCAGCCAGCTCCCCACCTGGTCCAGCACCTGCACCTCCGGCGCCGGGATCACACCAGCCCCCGTCGGTCCCACGTTCAGCAGGTAGTTGCCCCCGCCGCTCACCACCGTCGTCAGGTCCTGGAGGATCGTGGTCCAGCTCTTGAAGTCGGTGTCGGTGTCCTTGTAACCCCAGGTGTCGTTGATCGTCATCGCCGTTTCCCACAGCCGGCCCGCCGGCTCGTTGGTGGGGATCGTCTGCTCCGGCGTGTCGTAGTCGCCGTCGGTGACCAGACGCTTGCCGACCCGGTTGTTGATGATGATGGCCGGGTCCAGGTTCTGCACGTACTCCTGGAGTTCGCGACCCAGCTCGTCGGTCCACCAGGTCGGCCACTCCCCATCAAACCACAGCACGTCCGGGTGGTCGTTGGTGATCAATTCCTTGAGCTGGGTCTCCATGGTGACCATGTAGGTGTTGATGCCGGCCGCCGAGGCGTTGGGGTCAGCCCAGTTGAGGATCGAGTAGTAGGCCCCGAAGTGCAACCCCGCCGCGTGGGCCGCGGCTGACAGCTCGGCCACCGGGTCCTGACCCCACGGCGTGGCATCCACCACGTTGTAGGTGTTCACGCTGGTATCGAACATGCTGAACCCATCGTGGTGCTTGGTGGTCAGCACGATGTACTGCATCCCCGCGTCCTTGGCGATCTGCACCCACTGCTGGGCACTGAACTGGGTGGGGTCAAACTGGTTGGCCACCTGGGCGTACTGGGCCAGGGGAATGTTCAGGTCGTTCATGATCCACTCGCCGTAGCCCGTCGTGGTCTGGCCGTTCCAGTGCCCGGCCAGTTGGGAATACAGCCCCCAGTGGATGAACAGGCCGTACTTGGCATCCCGCCACCACTGCGTGCGCGGCGAGGTGTAAGGGTCGTCCTTGAGCTGCATCCAGTTGAAATTGGCCACACTCTGGCCGCTGGTGGAAGCCGAATCGACCACCAGGGCAATGACATGCCGGCCCGCGGAGATGTTGACGTTCGCGGCGGTGAGCGTCGTCCATTTTTGCCAGCCGCCCGTATTGCTGATTTTGATTTCACCAGTGGCGTCGACGCCATCGACGTTCAGATGGATCTCGCCGCCGCTGCCTCCGCTGGCCACACGCAGGTTGATCGAGTAGGTGGTCGCAAAGGCGACGTTGACCGTGTAGTTGAGCCACTCGCCCGGGGTCGTGGACCCAACGTAATATCCGCCGCCGCCGTCGAAGGCGGGTTCAATATCAAGTCCGTCCTGACGGTATTTTCCGCCGGTAGTCGGAGTGGGATTGTGAAACGAGACGCCTTCGCCCCCGGTGTCGTAGTTTTCGAACTCGATGGTGCCGGGAACGCCTTGCGGCGAGCCGTTAAATGGAAGCTG
>Ga0307476_10002673_pt1 | contig 10578 bp, 6 predicted proteins | sample atmos_gasesECM2C_2_FD_203314 | JGI IMG/M metagenome (GOLD analysis project Ga0307476, IMG submission 203314) | Hardwood forest soil microbial communities from Morgan-Monroe State Forest, Indiana, United States - atmos_gasesECM2C_05 | ecosystem: Environmental > Terrestrial > Soil > Temperate...
GTTTGACAATTGTGGTGTCGTGCATCTCAATCAATCCTGCACCCGCCATGGCTTGCAGCTTAGGCAGCAGCTCTTCAACCTTCTGCGCGGTATCGATGAACTCGATTTTGACAGGTAGATGGACCGCCAGGTCCACCAGTGAGGTGGTTTGCATCTGATGATCTGCGCCAAATCCAGCGATGCCGCGCGTCACGGTTGCGCCCGACACGCCGCGGAAGAAGAGAAAATCCAGGATGGCGGCATAGGCAGCGCTGCCATGGTATTTCTGATCCTCAGCCACATATATGCCTACTTTCTTACCGGGTCCGGCTGTGAGCACGTTGTCCTCCTGACATTAGAATCCTCTGTGACCCACCAAAGGTTTGGCAACCCGGTTCACTCTCGCTGTATGAGATAGAAGCTCCTATTGTCACGCGATTGCCCTCCCCGCTATTACGCCTCCCCATACGGCGACAAATCCCACGACCACGCTCAAGGCCACGTAGAGAAGCCCAAGTCCGATCTGGCCATCCTGCATCGCACGAAGCGTCTCAAACTCAAAGCTCGAGAAAGTCGTGTAACCTCCGATAAAGCCAATGGGAATCAGATATCGCCAGTTGGGACTCCACTGAGTTCTCACAGTCAGCACGGCAAAGACTAGGCCAATCAGAAACGAGCCCGTTATGTTAATCACGAACGTTCCATAGGGAAAACGAGTTCCCAATTTGCCTCCGATGTAACTGCCCAGCCAGAAGCGTACAACCGATCCCAGACCGCCTCCAACGCCAACCATCACGTATTTCAGCAAAGTCGTCCTATTCCTTTCTTTTCCGCAAGCCTTTACAACCGGTCGGAGAGCTTCAGAGGGCTGTTATCTTGCCACGAGCACGCTTTCTATGAATCCCAAGTCACCGCGAATCATGTCTTTGTCTTCTCCGAATCGCAGTTCATTCCAGTGACGTTCGACCTGAGGACGAAATCGTAATGTCTCCAGTCCGCACCATTGCAGCAAGATCACACGGCGTCTTCACGCTCCATCTCCATGGAAGATCAACTTATATATTCTGAGGATCGCATGCCGGTACCACGACTCCGCGACAAACAATCCGCTTGTCAGGAGTCATCAGCTGTTCCGGCTTAATCGATGGGACAGCGGTTGACGGTGAACTCCATCACCCTTGCACAACACCCTTAGTACAGCAAAAGACCAGTATCGAAGTCAAAGGGATTCGGCATCTGCCAGTGACCAAAATCCCAGCGCCAGCTTGCTTACCTAAGCAATTCGGGGAATTGATCGCCAAAATGCGACCATTCACTTGCGTTTTGATGGCAGTCAGCCCTTGGTCTGACCACCGCATCGATCTGTGATTGCTCACGCGGCTGGTTTGGTTCATCATGGGAACTCCGCACGGACTTAACCGTGAAAGTGAAGGTAAGATGGATAACGGTAGCCGCACAGGCTTTCGCGCGTCGATGGTGTGGGCGCTAAGTCTTGGCGTATGGACGCTGGTCGCGCTGGCATATACCGTCACCATTTATCAGTTATACCGCTCGACTGAAATGCCCATGAGCTTCGCGAGCGTTCTGGCTCTGCAGTGCAGCCAGGTTTTTGGCTACGCTCTGTTGACTCCCTTCGTTTTTGCGTTTGCAAATCGCCATTCCGTGCAGCGAACCAACTGGGCGAAGCGTTCGGTCTTGCTGTTGGCGGGCGGTGCAATATTTGTCATCGCCCACGTAGCTCTCAGGGGAATGACTCCCTATGCGTTCTGGGATCCTCGAGTCCGGCACTGGGTGTCTGCCATTTGGGACTCGAACGCTCATACCTTCCGAATTCAGTGGTCTATGTATAAATCGCTGTTCCTCGAAAATGTTGTCGATGACATTATTGCCACGTACCTGCCAATCGTCCTTATCGCGCACGCAGCTTCTTATTATCAGAAATTCCGCGAGCGGGAACTCCGAAGCTTACAATTGCAGGCGCAACTGGAGAAAGCGCGTCTTCAGACGTTGAAGAGTCAGCTGCAACCGCATTTTCTCTTTAACACGCTGAACTCGATTTCGGCGCTCATGCTAACCAACGTCGAAGCCGCGGATCGAATGATTACTCGTCTGGGCGATCTGCTGAGGCTAAGTTTAGAAACCGCGGACACTCAAATGACCACGCTGAGTCGCGAACTGGAATTCGTAAATTGCTACATCCGGATTGAGAAAGTGCGATTCGAAGAAAGGCTCAAGGTAAGTATCGAGGCCGACCCCGAAACTCTCGATGCCAGCATCCCGCACCTCTTATTACAACCGCTCGTCGACAATGCGATTAAACACGGAATTTCACGATTGGCCACCGGGGGCGAGATTCTTATCTCCTCCAGCAGGTGCAACGGAGATCTCCATCTCCAGGTGAGAGACAACGGGCCTGGGTTCCGCGGACCGGGCGATTCCCTATCGCGCGGAGTCGGACTTAGAATCACGCGAGAGCGGCTGGAAACTATCTACGGGCAAAATCAGAGTTTGCGATTGCTGACTCTACCAGGAGGCGGAATGGTCGCTCGGGTCAGTATTCCGTTGCGCATATCGCCACCAGACCTCTGTTCGGAAAATGTCAACTCGCCAAAAACAGAGGGAGAAACGTTTATCCCGGAACGCGAGCCGCGTCCGCGCTGGACACGCACTAACCGCGAGGAGCAAGTCTAAGCATCAGAAGTGAGATCAACTTTGCTCGACAATTGCTTGCAGCCCTGAGCGATACCCACGGCTGCATGATAGCTCTTTCCCGCTTTTCAGGACTACGACATACTCTCCGCTGTTCACCGGGATAAGTTCCTTGATCTTGCGGACATTTACGATCGTGGAACGGTGGATGCGCACAAACTGACCGGCGTTCAGGCGCTCGGAAATCGCGCCGATCGTCTCCCGCAAAATGTAGGATTCTTTTCCGACAATTAATCGCACATAGTTGGCCGCGGCTTCCACCCAATCAATACCGTCCAGGTCCAGGAATACGACTCGTCCATTGGCCTTAATTACCAGACGGTTGTCGCGCTCCAGGGTAGAAACCTTTGTCGGTTGCACATGAGCTAACAGATTCAGAATGCGCCGTGTCATCTCACGGTCGCGAGACTTGATCAATTCGGACCGCGCTCGTTTAACCGCATGGTGCAGCCGCTCCTGATCGAACGGTTTCAAAAGATAATCAAGTGCATACGCCTCAAACGCACGAATTGCGTACTGATCGTAAGCCGAAGTGAATATCACTGCCGGCATTTCTTCCTGAGTGATTTTGTTCAGCACTTCGAAGCCGTCCAGCGCAGGCATCTGGATGTCGAGCAATAGAAGGTCCGGCGCGAACTTGCGTATCGCATCCACGGTTTGCTCGCCGTCCTGGCACTCGGCGACCACTTGGACAGATGGTTCCGCTTTCAGCAGGATGAGCAGCTTCTCGCGTGCCAGCCGCTCGTCATCAGCAACCACGGTACGCATCACCGGCTGGGCTTGCGCTGGGAACGCAACAGAATCCGGGATCATGAGCAGCCTCACATGGTCTAACAGTCATAGACGTGACAGACCGAAAATGGTTACGGACGAACCAGATAGTGAGACGGGATTATGCCAAATGTTTCGGCACTGACAGGTGTGTATCGTCTTGTGCAGAGTGATCCTATCTCGTGAGAGGTTACACGCGCAGTTTGAATCCCAAATATATCTGTTGGGGCCGCCCTGAACGTTGCGGCTTAGGGCGCGAACTCTGAACGACGGCACAGCAACATGACTTCCGTAATTAGGGGTTAGCTATCTCATTGTGACACTCTTAAGTCAGATAGTCCTGTTTAGTAAGTTGACGTTTTCCATGTTCGTAGCTCCCTGCATGACTAAGCGAGTCACCCAGGCATTGAGATTCTGTTCATGCATTTGCGCCGCGCGATTATTCGTCACGTTCTGATTACTCTCGCGTTCGTAGTGTTGTACCTGCTCCTGAACCGGCCTGAAATCGTTTTCTTCTCTCGCATTGGATTCGTCGCCTGGTACCCAGCCATTGGCCTGGCCATGGCGCTCATGTTGGGTGTCAGTCCCTGGTATGCCATTCTGGTTTGCTTTTCCGTTGCCCTGGCTGGCAAGGTTATGTATCAGCAGCCAATCATTTCGTTTAGTGGTACGGTCGATGCGGCAGGAATTGCTGGCTGTTACGGTGCGGCTGCTTACGTTTTGCGGGGTCCATTGCAAATCGATCCTGGGCTACGCCGCCGCCGGGATGTGGTCCGCTATCTTTTTATTAGTGCCGTGGCGGCCGCCGGAGCTACAGTGGTTGGCGTCGCATGCTTAATTGCCGACCACAGCATTACCTGGGCTGACTACAACGCCGCCGTTGTAGTGTGGTTTTTGGGGGATGCGATTGGGCTGGTGGGTATCGCACCGTTTCTTCTCGTTCATGTATTGCCGCGTATTCGTAAGTGGCTTTCGCCACCATCCCAACTCCAGCCGATTAAACCGCAGTCCAAACGAACGGTTACTTTTGGTGCGCTGGTGGAAAACTGTGGCCAAGCTCTGATGATACCGGCTGTCTGCTGGGCAATATTCGGAGCCAAGGACGAGCGCTTCGGCCACTTTTATATCTGTTTCATTCCCATAATCTGGATTGCCATGCGCCATGGAGTGCAGCGAGTTGTTACCGGTTTGCTGGCGATAAACTTTGGGATTGTCGTTGCGCTACATGTGTTTCCCCCCACCGAGGCGGTGTTCACAAAAATTGGTTTGTTCATGCTGGTGCTGTCCGCGGTCGGACTGATCGTCGGATCTGAGGTCAGTGAGCGGCACCGCCTCGCCACGGCGATGAAAGAGCAGACTACTTATTTAGACTCCCTCATACAAAATAATCCTCTGGGAATCGTTGTTCTAGACCGTCAGGGACGGGTGGAGCTCGCGAATGCCGCCTTCGAAAAAATGTTCCTTTACCAGCGGGACGAAATCAACTCCATTGATATGGAAAGTATGCGGACCACCGATGATGGCGCCACAGGCTCCGCACAACTCATTCCGCAAATATTCGCCGGGAATGCATTGCATAAGACGGTGCAACAACAGCGCAAGGACGGAAAGCTCCTCGATCTGGCGCTGCATGGCGTCCCGCTGCTTTTGAACGGCGAAGTGCGAGGCGCATACCTGATCTATGAGGACATTTCTGAGCAGACCAGGGCGCTCGAAGCGCAGCGGCGACATGCACAGTCGTCGGACTTGCTGGTGAAGGAGTTAGAGCTCCGCACAAAGCAGATGAGCGCGATGAATGAAATGGGGGATCTGCTGCAGTGCAGTGGGACGGTTCAGGAAGCCTGCGAGGTGGTATCCCATTTCGTACAGAAGCTTTTTCCTGAAGCTCCTTCTGGAGCCCTGTATTTATTCAGGTCATCGCGAGACCTCATTGAAGCAGCGGTTCGCTGGGGCAAGAAGGACGTATTAGCGCCGACATTTCCTCCCGAGGCATGCTGGTCTTTGCGTCGTGGCCAGCCTCACTGGAGTGAATCTCCGGGTGGCGGCATGGCCTGCCAACATTTGACCAGGAGTTCAAGCCTCGAGTCCCTTTGCGTAGCGATGGTCGCTCAGGGAAACACGATTGGTGTGTTGCACCTCGAATTCGAGGATGCAACGCGGCCCCGAAACGGTTCTGGGACTATTCGGGAATCTCACCAGCAGCTCGCCGTCAGCGTGGCTTCGCAGATTGCCCTCTCGCTGGCCAGTCTTCAACTGCGCGAAACTCTTCGTGAACAATCGATTCGCGATCCGCTCACTCGCCTGTTCAACCGGAGATTTCTCGAGGAATCCCTGGAAAGAGAATTGCAACTGGCCAGCCGCAAAAAACAGGCTACTTCTGTTCTTTTCCTTGACCTCGACCATTTCAAACGGTTTAACGATACTTTCGGCCATGATGCAGGAGACATGGTGCTTCAATCCCTTGCCGACCTGTTTCGCAGTTTCTTTCGCGCCACCGACATTTGCTGTCGCTATGGCGGCGAGGAGTTCGCCATTATCCTGCCGGAGTCATCTGCGCAGGACGCGGCGATCCGCGCGGACGCATTGCGTTCGGAAGTAAAGAGCCTGCGCTTGCAATACAAGAAGCAGAGTGTTGGAACGCTTTCGATTTCAGCGGGCGTAGCAGCATTTCCGGAACATGGATCAACGTCGGGTGAATTGCTGGAGATCGCGGATCATTGCCTCTATGAGTCCAAAGCTCGTGGCCGGGATGTTGTGACTGTGCCTTCGCCACAAAACGTCTGACTGCATGTTCGACTCTCACGTGTCGAGTACTCTCTGCTGCGCCTGTACCGGATGTGACGCCGCTGACCTTGCAGGTGCCGGCATGAACCGGACTTCAAATTCGAAACGAAAGAGCTTCTCGCGGAAGTGTGGTGGAATTTCTTGTTAACTGCTCTTTTAGAAGCAGCTCAGTTGCCTCGGCCGGAACGGGCTTGGAGTAAAGGTATCCTTGAGCCAGCTCGCATCCCATACTTTTGAGGAGGTCCACTTGCGCTTGTGTTTCCACACCTTCCGCAACCACCTTCAGGCGAAGACCGTGGGCAAGCATGACGATGACGCGAACGATTTCGTGAGTCGCGGGATCGGTATCGATGCGCGAGATGAAAGAACGATCGATCTTCAAGGTGTCCACGGGAAAGCGTTGTAAGCGGCTAAGCGAAGAATAACCTGTCCCAAAATCATCAATGTCCAGGCGAACGCCAAGCGCTTTCAACTCGGCGAGCACGATTGCAGATCTCTCCGCATCGCCCATCGCGATCGTTTCCGTGATTTCCAGGTTGACACAACCGGGGTCGAATCCTGTCTCGCGCAAAGTGCCGCCAATCTGGTCAGCCAGTTCAGGTTGCGCGAATTGCTTCGGTGTGACGTTCAGATTGATGGTGAGTGGCGGATCAGACGGGAAAATCGCCTGCCATAAACGAACTTGCCGGCAAGCGTCATAAAGCAACTGACGATTGATGGGCAGGATAATGCCGGTCTCATCCGCGACGGCGATGAAATCCCCCGGCATGACCAAACCTTCGGGACGCTGCCAGCGGCTCAGCGCCTCGAATCCCACGATCTGGCCATTGTCCAACGAGACGATTGGCTGGTAGTAAACGCGGAACTGATTCAACTCCAGCGCTTTGCGCAAGTCGGTTTCGAGTTGCAGACGTTTGATGGCGCCGGCATGCATCGCGTGGTCGAATACCTCACAGCTGCCTTTACCGGTGCTCTTGGCGCGATACATGGCAATCTCGGCTTCGCCGAGAATATCCTGCGCTTCGGCTCCGGGATTGCCGCTGAAAGCAATACCAACGCTTGCCGTCAACACGATCTCTTGGCCATTCAGATCGAACGGAATGGCGAGTCTCTGCTGGATGCGCTCGGCCACGCGAATCGTATCGCTGGGGTTTTGAAGTTCCTCGATGAGTAGGGTGAACTCGTCGCCGCCGGGCCGGGCTAGGGTACTCTCGCCCCCGACAGGCTCTGCCGTGTCACCGATGCGAGGACGTGAAATAGTGTCCGTGCCGCGGAGGCTAGCGCTCAGGCGTTGAGCGACTTGAATAAGCAGCGCATCTCCGGCGGCGTGCCCAAGGCTGTCGTTAAAGACTTTGAACTCGTCGATATCGATGAACAGCACGGCGAATCTGAAATCTGTGTGCCGCCGGGAAAGAGTGATCGCACGTTGCAACCGGTCGAGAAAAAGAGCTCGGTTGGGAAGGTTGGTCAAGCCATCGTGGAAAGAAAGGTGGTCCAGTTTTTCTTCGGCCCGCTTCCTCTGGGTAATGTCACGGTTCACGATGACCAACCCCTCACTCTCGCCCTCCGGGCCCCGAATAACGCTCGCAGTGGATTCAAGAAAGCGCCAGGAACCGTCCTTGTGCCGGATGCGATATTCGAGCCGTTCTCCGCGGCCGGTGTTGCGCGCTTTCTCGGCGGCCTCGAGCACGCGTGCACAATCGTCAGGATGAATCTGATCCGGCGACGAAGTCGCCTCTAGTTCTTCAGGGTCATATCCCAGAATCTTCTGATAGGCAGGACTGTTATAGATGCGCTTCCCGTTACGGTCAGTGACCGCAATCATGTCCGCGGCATTTTCTGTAATCAATTCAAAAAGGTGCTCGCGCTCTGCCAGTCTCCGGCGCATTCTCTGCAACTCCCGCTGCTGGTAGACAGTGTAGAGATCGAATAGCAGCACGAGAGCGGCCAATCCGCGAACCCACTCTTTGAGATTGAGCGAATAGGTGCTATTGGCAGAGAAATGAAAACCTGGAAAAGTTAGAGAAAGGATACCGAATGTAAGGGCCAGAGTAACGACGACGGCGCAGCCCCAAAGCCACCACTCCCGGCCCTCGACTTGGCGCATGCGGAGAGAACGCGGTTTGCTGCCCTCGTGTAGAGATTGTTTACCCAAAGCTTCGGTCACCTATTTGATTTTTGGATGATTTAACATTCGAGGGATAATCAAATTCTAGTCGAGTAAACATGGGGAGAAAGTTACCAAAGTCTGGAATCCTGATTTACTCGAAATCGGAGATCATAAGATCCGCCGACTTAAGTGATCGACCGTCAGCTATAGCCACTCGATGAGCTTTGAGGTAGCGTTACTCCAGAGTTTAGTTTTCTTTAATAGTCACGTCCTGTTATGAGGCTGCTCGCGCGTGTTCGTCTTTCGTAACAAGAGCCACCATGTAATAGTTTCTCCGCAGCATCCAATTACAATGAGTATGTTGGCGACTTACATTCGCACTTAAGTTGAGGGATGCGACCTATGACGTCGATGATTCGTGTACCTGCGACAGGAGTTTTTTATGCTCACAATCGATGGTAGGCTGAGCAAGATCTGAAGACCGGGCGGAACGGCGGAAAGGACATTTGAGTTGAAAGGCCAAGAGACGACCCCAAGAACTGAAAACCGGCGTCATCCCAGAGCCACTCTGGAGGTTGACATCGTCGTGCGTTCCAAGATGGCCGGCCCAGTGCCTGGCCGTACGCTCGAAATTAGCGAATCTGGAATCTCTGCAATCCTCGCCGTTGAGCTATCCATCGGCGAAACGGTCGAATTGGCAGTCAGCCTGCCGCTCGAGCGCATGAATGTCAAAGCTGTCGTCAGAAACAAAAATATCTTTCGCCATGGCTTCGAATTTGCGCGGCCACTCTCTGTACTCAGGATGAATCGTGCTCTTAGAATCTTGCAGACAAACGATGAAGAAGCCTCAACCAACCTTGGAGCTTAAATTGTATTTGATGATGAAGGTTAGCGCGCATCGCCCGCGTTTGTTGGACCATTACTCCACACTCTGCACCTTCGACACCGTACGCCGCGGACTAAGTCACTGCTGCATCGGTCTTCTTTAATCAATGGTTAGTCTCATCAGTCAAGTGGAATGGAACTCTGAATGCTAGACGAACTAAGACGCATTACGAACGCTTTGAGCACCACGACCTTGGTGACTTGAGGCATTCGTAATCGGAAAGTAAGCTGCAGTTAGAGCCAAGGAGCCCCACCTGGATACCCCAGCTAAGATTTCCGTTCCGAACACCGCGGTCCCAAAGCCAGCGATTCCGGCCGCAGCCTTACTCTCGGCTATGCTGCGCGCCTCAACTCGCGTGAGCGACCTGATCTTCTCACCCGGCAGCCTGCCGCATATCGAAGTGAGCGGGCAGTTGGTACCGGTCAAGATCACCGGATTACCGTTGCTTGGGGCCGAAGATACCCGCCGTATCGCCGAAGAGCTGATCGGCGGCAACCAACAGGCACTTACAGCGCTGCGAGAGCAGGGCTCGTGCGACATTTCCTACAGTCTGCCTGGCGAATGCAGATTTCGTGTCAACATATTCGTGCAGCGCGGAAGCCACGCCATCGTGATGCGGGTCATTCCCAAGAGCATTCCCACTTTCGCCGAACTGAAGCTGCCTGAACAACTGGCCGACATCGCCAACCTGAAGAACGGCATTGTGCTGATTACCGGTCCGACCGGCTCGGGGAAATCTTCCACCATGGCCGCCGTCCTCGACAGAATCAACGAAACCAAGGCGTATCACATTATTACCATCGAAGACCCCGTGGAATTCATGCATCGGCACAAGCGATCGATCATTCACCAGCGGGAACTGCACAGTGACACGCCGAGCTTCGCACTTGCCCTTAGGGCCGCTCTGCGCCAGGCGCCGAAGGTAATTTTAGTGGGCGAAATGCGCGATAAAGAGACTATTGAGATCGCTCTCGAAGCTGCGGAAACTGGACATTTGGTTCTCTCTACGCTGCACACCATCGACGCCTCGAAGACAGTTGAGCGCGTTGTGGGAGTGTTCCCAATGGCAGAGCAACACGTCATTCGCAACCGCCTGGCGAAAAGTTTCCGCTACATTATTTCGCAGCGCCTGCTGCCGGCAAAAGACGGCAAGAGCCGCGTGGTGGTATTAGAAATCCTGAAGGCAACGATGCGCACTCGGGAATACCTGGAAAAAGGAGAGCAGGAGGGCAAGACATTGCTGGACGCAATGCGGGACGGCGACACTGAGGGTATGCAGCACTTCGATGGCAGCATCGAGCAGCTAATCCGCGCCGGGACCATTGAACTGGATACCGGC
>Ga0307476_10002674_pt1 | contig 10577 bp, 8 predicted proteins | sample atmos_gasesECM2C_2_FD_203314 | JGI IMG/M metagenome (GOLD analysis project Ga0307476, IMG submission 203314) | Hardwood forest soil microbial communities from Morgan-Monroe State Forest, Indiana, United States - atmos_gasesECM2C_05 | ecosystem: Environmental > Terrestrial > Soil > Temperate...
CTGGCCCTGAACCTACTGGCACCCGTCCGCATCGACCGCGCCCTGATTCCCGGCCTCATCCAGCAAGGGGCGGGAAATATCGTGCACATCACCTCGATCGCCGGCGTCATGCCAACCACCGGGCCGTTGCCCTACGCCGCGGCCAAAAGCGCGCTCCGCACCTATAGCAAAGGCCTATCGGCCGAACTAGGCCCCGCTGGAATCCGAGTCAATTCGGTGTTGCCTGGCTTCATCCACACCGAAGGCGCGCAACGGGTGCTCGACGCCATAGCCGCGACGACCGGCGGCGACGACGAGTCCGCCAGTACGGAATTGATACGCCAGCTCGGCGGCATCGCCCTCAACCGCGCCGGCCGCCCTGACGAGGTCGCCGACCTCGTGGCCTTCCTCGTCTCCGATCGCGCGAGCTACACCACCGGAGTCGATTTCCATGTCGACGGCGGCACGATACCCACGGTCTGACCCATGATAAATCCTGCGCGCCAAACAGACCCCTGCGACGCGGACAAGAAGCTCGAACCACGAACGCGACACCTCCGCCCATGACCGGACTCGCGCTTGGCCGTGCGGGCGATCCCGTCGCGTCGGCCATCATCCGAAACACGTTATAAGACAATTATTGTCGGCATGACGCCCAAAGGTCGAGGCCCCACAACAACACACCGCGCACGACAACCAACGAGGAAAGGATAGGCGTTCATGACGTCACGAGACATGTCGAAGTACGCCGCGATGCGGCCCTACTTCGAGGTCGTCGCCGAGGGCTTGAAGGGCTTGGTCGACGGCAGCGACTTCTTCGATATGCACGCCGAGGATGTGGTCGTCGAATACATCATCACCGTCCCTGACTACCCGCGCAAAGTCGTTGGGCGCGAGGCGCTTGCCGAGCTGTACTCCGATTACGGGGATTCCATCGTGCAGTCCGGCAGCAGCGACGTGCACCGCTACTACGACGCCGCCAAGTCCGTAGTGGTTCTGGAATACACCATGCACGGGACAGTGGTGCACACCGGAGCGTCCTACACCAACCGATTCATCTCGGTAATCACAGTCAAGGACCGCAAGATCGTGCACTGGCGCGATTACCTGGACCCGTTGGCCGTGTTCGCTGCATTCGGCACAACGCCGGCACCCGGCACACACGAGTCCTAACATCAGCTTCCCAAGCTGAATACGCGGGTTCGATTCCCGTCACCGGCTCCTACTGCGATCAGTGCGAATAACGTTCGAACATCGGTTGGTTCGCGGATGCCTCAGCGCTGGTCGTCGCGCGGGCGGTAGCGGCCATCCTCGGTGACGACGGCGGTGATCAGCTCGAATGGGGTCACGTCGAAGGCCGGGTTGAAGACGTCCGCGTCCGGCGGGGTGATCGTGGTGCCGGTGAACGTCCTGAGTTCGTCGGGCGCGCGCTCCTCGATTGCAATCTCGGCGCCGGTGGCGAGCGAGCTGTCGATCGTCGACGACGGCGCGACCACTACCAGAGGCACGTTGTGATGATGCGCCGCGATGGCCAAACCGTAGGTGCCGATCTTGTTGGCCACGTCGCCGTTGGCCGCGATCCGATCGGCGCCGACGAGCACGCAGTCGACGAGGCCGCGTGCCATCGCCGCCGCGGCGGCGCCGTCTGGCTGCACCCGGTAAGGCACACCCGCCTGCGCCAACTCCCACGCCGTGAGCCGGGCACCCTGCAGCAGTGGACGTGTCTCGTCGACCAGCACCGACTCGACCAGTCCGCGCTCGTGAAGGTGCCAGACGACGCCGAGCGCGCTGCCCCAGGCCACGGTGGCGAGATGGCCGGCGTTGCAGTGGCTGAGCAGCCGCAGCGGGCGACGATCGCATAGTGCGAGGACGATCTCGGCGGCGTGCGCGGATGCGGCGCGGTTAAACCGTTCGTCCTCGTCGAGGATTTTCAGCGCTTCGGCGAGCACGGCTTCGGCGCCCTCGTCGAGTTTCTCGAGCGCGCGCGCGACTCCCCAGCTGAGGTTGACGGCGGTCGGTCGCGCCTTCGCGACTCGTTCGGCCGAGGCCCGGAGATCGCCTCCTTCGCGGGCCGCGAGCACAACGCCAAGTGCGCCCGCCGCACCCAGCGCCGGGGCGCCGCGTACGGCAAGGCGGCGGATCGCGTCGATCAGCTCGTCGACGGTGCGCAGACTGAGAACGCGGTACTCGGCCGGCAGCGCGGTCTGGTCAATGATCGTGACCGCGTCGCCGTCCCAGTCGATGGTCCTGCGCACGAGCTGACCCTAGCTCTGGTGGTGCACCTGCTGTAAGCCGTAAACGGGCGTGGGGATTCCTTCACAGCGGGCCTTGAGCTGCAGGGCAAGGAAAAGCGAGTAATGCCGTGATTGGTGCAGGTTGCCGCCGTGGAACCACAGATTCTTCTGCTGGGTCGGCTTCCACATGTTGCGCAGCTCGCCTTCCCACGGCCCCGGGTCTTGCGTGGTGCCCGAGCCGAGGCCCCACACCTTGCCGACTTTGTCGGCGACGTCTTGGCCGATGAGGTCCGCCACAAAGCTGTTCATCGACCTGAAGCCCGTGGCGTACACAACCAGATCGGCGGGCAGTTCCGTGCCGTCGTCCAGAATCACCGACTCCTCGGTCAGCCGCTCGACCCCGCCGTGGCATAGCTTGATGCGGCCGTCGCAGATCAGGTCGGAGGCGCCAACATCGATGTAGAAGCCGCCACCGCGTCGCAGGTACTTCATGAACTGGCCGGAGTCGTCGTCGCCGAAGTCCAGCCTGAAGCCGGCCCCTTCCAAGCGGTCGTATAAGTCCTTGTCCCGCAACCGCATTGCGTCCGAGATCGGCTTCTGGAAGTCCGCGATGATTCGGTACGGCAGCGATGCGACCGTCAGGTCAGCCTTCTCGGTGGCGATACCGGCGGCCGCCGCCTGCTCGGAGTACAGGCCGCCGAGCGCGATTTCCAGCACCGCCTCCGACGTGACGACGAGGGTGGACGCGCGCTGCACCATCGTAACGTCAACCCCGTTCTCGTACAGGGCCTTACAGATGTCGTGCGCGGAAGTGCCGGAGCCGATCACGACGGCCCGTTTACCCGCGTAGCCGTCCGGGCCCGGGTGCTGGCTCGAATGATGCTGGTCTCCGTGAAAAACGTTCTGGCCGGGCAACTCCGGCACGTTGGGCTTGCCCGCCATTCCCGTCGCGAGCACCAGGTGGGTAGGCCGCAGTGTGAGCCGCGCACCGTCGCGGTCGACGTCGACCGTCCACTGCTCTGCTTGGGCATCGAACGACGCCGACAGGCATGTTGTCGAGGTCCAGTACGGGATCTCCATGACCCGGGTGTAGAACTCCAGCCAGTCGGCGATTTTGTCCTTCGGCGAAAACACCGGCCAGTTCGCCGGGAACGGCAAATATGGAAAATGGTCATACCAGACCGGATCATGAAGGCACAGCGTCTTATACCGCTTGCGCCAGTGGTCGCCGGGGCGGGCGTGCTTGTCGATCACGACGGCCAGAACCCCAAGCTGGCGCAGCCGGGCACCCAACGCGATTCCGCCTTGGCCGCCGCCGACGACCAGAACGTAGGGCTGCTGCGAATAGCCCAGCGACGCTTCCTGTTCCGCACGCTTTTCCGCCCACGACCGGCCGTCCGGATCGGGGCCGTGCACGGCGCCAAATACGCGGCGAGCACCCCTCGGCTCCTCGTGACCCTTCAGCTCATCCAGCGCCGTCAGCAGCGTCCAACATTGATCGCCCTTGAGCCGCAGATGACCGACGCCTCGGCCGACCGCCGTTTCAAATTCGATAAACGCCGATGCCACACCACCTCCATCGTCGCTGGCTGGTTCCCGGGTGCGGAATCCGGACGGGTCGGTGTCGGCGAGTCGTGCGCGCAACATGCCGGCAATGCCGTCGCGGCCCTCGACCGTCTTGATATTCCAGGTGAACGCCACCAGATCGCGCCAGATGCTGTCCAGGGCGAACTTAGCTACCGCGCGGTCGATCTCACGCGCCGCCAGGGCAGACTCGAAGTCGGCCAGCCACGACTGAACGCGGGCCTCGGGTGATTGCGTGATGGCTGCATCCAACCGTTGAGTCATGTGGGGCACGCTACACGCCGGGCGTCTACCAGGCGTTTTCGCGCAACCGCTCGGGCAAGGAAAATCGATTCCCATTATCGGCTCCACGCGCCGCAGGTGTTAGATCTCAGCCATGGGCGAACGTGTCACCTTCGCAAGCTCCACGGGCCCGAACCTCGCAGGGATCATCGAGGTGCCGGAAAGAGCGGTGCGCGGCTGGGGCGTGTTCGCGCACGGCTTCACGCTCGGTAAGGATTGCCCGGCCGCGGCCCGGATCTGCAAGCAGCTGGCCACCGACGGTATCGGCATGCTGCGCTTCGACGCGCTGGGTCTCGGTGGATCCGAAGGAGGCTGGGGCGACGGGTCGTTCACCGTCAAGGTCGACCACATCGTCAAGGCGTGCGAGTTCATGGCCGAACGCGCGACGCCGGCCGACATCCTGGTCGGGCATTCGTGGGGCGGCGCAGCCGTGCTCGCCGCGGCGCGGCAGTCGCCCGGCGTGCGGTCGGTTGTCACGGTGGCCGCGCCGGTTGACCCCAGCCATGTCGAGAAGCATTACGACGCGGTGGTCGAGCGCTGTTTGTCAGAGGGCAGTGCCGAGTGGATGGTCGGCGGGCGCAAGCTGACCCTGAAGCGGGCATTCGTCCAGGATGTCCGCGCGGCTCACCTGCACGACAAGATCAAGGGCTTACGTCTGCCGCTGTTGATCCTGCACTCGCCCACCGACAATACCGTCGGCATCGAGAACGCGAGCGAGATCTTCCGCCTGGCCCGCCACCCGCGCAGCTTCGTCTCACTCGAGGGCTCCGATCACCTGCTGACCGCCCGCGGCCAAGCCCATCGGGCTGGCCGAATCATCGGGGCCTGGGCCGACGCATACCTCGGCGATACGTAGGTTCGACGAGTGACTGTTCTTGTCGCCGGCATCGATTCGTCCACACAAGCGTGCAAGGTCGTGGTGTGTGATGCAGACACGGGCGCGGTGATCCGCGAGGGCCGCGCCGGCCACCCGGACGGCACCGAAATCGCCCCGGCAGCATGGGAATCCGCCGCGATGGACGCGATCGCATCCGCGGGTGGATTGGATGACGTCGACGCGATTGCGGTCGGAGCCCAGCAACACGGCATGGTATGCCTCGACGCGACCGGCCAGGTGGTGCGGCCCGCGCTGCTGTGGAACGACGTGCGTTCGGCCGATGCCGCGCTCGCGCTCGTCGACGAACTTGGCGGAACGCACGCGTGGGCCCAGGCCGTCGGTGTCGTGCCGCTGGCCGCGATCACCGTGTCAAAGCTGCGCTGGCTTGCCGATAACGAGCCGCATCTTGCCGATCGCACGGCGGCCGTCTGTCTGCCGCACGACTGGCTGACGTGGCGCTTACGCGGCGGTACCGAGATAGCGACGCTTACCACCGATCGCAGCGACGCCAGTGGCACGGGCTACTACGACGCCGCGAGCGACCGCTACCGTTCCGACCTTCTCGAGTTGGCCATGCGTGGTCGTCGGCCTAATTTGCCAACCGTGCTCGGCCCGTCGGACCAAAACATCAGCGGTGAAGCAATATTCGGAGCCGGCCTCGGCGACAACGCGGCCGCGGCGCTCGGCCTCGGCACCGAAGAGGGAGACGTGATCGTCTCGGTCGGGACGTCCGGCGTCGTGGCCGCGGTCACCGCCAACCCGGTCCGCGACGACAGCGGTTTCGTCGCCGGATTTGCCGATGGCACCGGGCGCTACCTGCCGCTGGTGTGCACACTCAACGGCGCGCGAGTAATCGAGGCGGCCGCCGCGATGCTGCGGGTCGATCACGACGAGCTGTCCCGACTTGCGTTGTCGGCGCCGCCGGGCAGCGAAGGCCTGGTGCTGGTGCCGTATTTGGAGGGTGAACGAACTCCCAACCGCCCCAACGCGACTGGCGCGTTGCACGGCCTGAGGGTATCAAATGCGACGTCGGCCAACCTGGCCCGCGCCGCGGTGGAAGGGCTGCTGTGCTCACTAGCCGATGGCCTTGGGCAACTCACCGGGCATGGAATTGTCGCGCGTCGCATTGTGCTGGTCGGGGGCGCCGCCCAATCGCGGGCACTTCGCGAGATAGCGCCCGCGGTATTCGGCATGCCGGTGCTGGCGCCCAACCCCGCCGAGTACGTCGCGCTGGGCGCGGCACGGCAGGCAGCCTGGGCGTTGCGCGGAGCGCCCCGACCACCCGCCTGGAAGCCCACGCCGGCCCACGAGTACACCGCCGACCCGGCGCCGGCCGCGCTGGAACGTTACGCACAAGTGCGCGACCTCACCGAAGGTGCGCGGCACTAGCCGCCAACCAGCTCCGCCGCCCTCTCGGCGGTGGCATAAACCGTCGCAGCCGTGTTGGCCGACGGGATCGACGGCATGACTGAGGCGTCGGCGATCCGAAGACCGCTGAGGCCATGCACTCGCAACTCGCTGTCGACCACGGACATGTCCGTGTCGCCCATCGCGCAGGTTCCCACGGGATGGAAGTAAGACTGTGGCCACTGTCTAAACCGCAACGACAGCTAGTGACGAGGGTGTCGGGCTGGACTTGCGTCGTACTTTGTTTACCTCCGCCTGTTGCTATTGGGCTGCAGCGCCGTCGATGGTCGCCGGTCTGTGCATGGAAAGGGTCGTCATGAATGATGCCGCTTCGTCTGAGGTCGCCGCGTCAACGTCGCCGCCCGTAATCCACTTGTCCGAACTGCTGGGTCAGCCCGTCATCGCCAGGTCCGATGACACCGTCGGCAGGGTCGAGGACGTGGTGGTGCGTTTAGGGGGAGCCGACGTCTACCCACCGGTGACGGGGCTGGTAGCAGGGATCGGCGGCAACCGCGTGTATGTGTCGCGGGAACAGATCGCGGAGTGGGCGCACGGCCAGGTTCTGTTGGCGCAGAACAACGTTGACCTGAGTGCGTTTGAACGCCGGCCCGACGAGGTGCTGCTGCGCGCCGACTTGCTCGATCACCGACTGATCGATGTGCCGGCGGCGGAGTTGGTGCGTGCGTACGACGTCGAGTTGGAAGACAACGGGACGAACTGGGTGCTGGCGCGCCTCGATGCTCGCGGTCCGACGCGGCTGTTCGGGCTGATCAAGATCGGTGGCGGCCACGCCAGCCGGGACTGGAAATCATTCGAACCGCTGATCGGACACCAGCAGAGCAGTCTCGAGCGCCGCGCCAGGTGGCGTTTTGGCAAGCTCAAACCGGCACAGATCGCTGACATTCTCGAAGAGGCCGACAAGCGCGAGGGCGGCGAGATTCTCGACCGCATTCATAGTGACCCCGAGTTGGAAGCCGACGTCTTCGAAGAACTCGACCCTGACAAGGCCAACGAGCTCCTCGACGATATGACTGACGACGATGCCGCGCGGGTGTTGGCCAGAATGCGCGCTGACGACGCCGCCGATGCCATCTTGGGGCTGCGTCAATCTCGTCATCGCCGCGTGCTTGATCTGCTGCCTGCGGGTCAGCGCACCAAGGTAATCACCCTGATGGGTTTCAACCCCGCTACCGCCGGTGGGTTGATGAGCGTTGATGTGGCTTCGTGCTCCGCGAATGCTACCGTCGCGCAGGCGATTTCGACCCTGGCCGAAGCCCGTACATTGCAGCCCGAGGCGCTGCTGAACATCCACGTTCTCAATGAGGCCGACGAGCTGGTTGGTGTGGTCTCGGCGATCGGGCTACTGCAGTCGGCCCCTGATACGCCCGTACTGGAAGTGGCAGACTTGGACCCGGTCTGGGTTACCCCGGCAGTTGACGTGACCGATATTTCCTTGCTGATGGCCGATTACAACCTCGTCAGTATCCCTGTTGTCGACGCACACAACCACGTCCTGGGTGTGGTGACCTTTGACGACATCTTGGAGGCCACCGTGCCGAAAGATTGGCGGCGACGCGAACGCCCACCGCACCCAATCGGCGAAACCTCCCCGGGGAACCGCAGTGGGTTAGTTTGAACCAATCGCTTTCGTTGGGCCGCCTGAGGCCTTCAGCCGTCAAGCTGGCGTCCTTGTCCCGATCAGTGAGTTGAGCCGTTAAAGACCGGGCCTGGGTGGGGCGGGTGTTCCAGGATCGCTAGCCACGAGGGGCGATCGACTCGATGCAGCGACGCGCACGGCCAGCGATGGCTCCTTTGTGAACCACAACGACGCCTAACGATGAGAGTGTCGGGCTGGACTGGTTTTGTGCATTGTTTACCTCCGGCTGTTGCTATAGGACTGCAGTGACCGTCGACGGTCGCCGGTCTGTTCGTGGAAGGGGTCGCCATGAGTGATGCCGCCTCGTCCGAGGCCGCCGCGTCGATGTCGCCGCCCGTGATCCATCTGTCCGACCTGCTGGGTCAGCCGGTCATCGCGAGGTCCGGTGACACGGTCGGCGAGGTCGAGGACGTGGTGGTGCGTCTGGGCGGAGCCGATGTCTACCCACCGGTGACGGGGCTGGTGGCAGGAATCGGCGGCAACCGCGTGTATGTGTCGCGGGAACAGATCGCGGAGTGGGCGCACGGCCAGGTTCAGCTGTCCCGAAACAAGGTGGACCTGCGCGCCTTTGAGCGCCGGCCCGACGAGGTGCTGCTGCGCGCCGACTTGCTCGATCACCGACTGATCGATGTGCCGGCCGTGGAGTTGGTGCACGCGTACGACGTCGAGTTGGAAGACAACGGGACGAACTGGGTCCTGGCGCGCCTCGATACTCGCCGTCCGGCGCGGCTGTTCGGGCTGATCAAGCCCGGTGGCGGCCACGCCAGCCGGGACTGGAAATCATTCGAACCGCTGATCGGACACCAGCAGAGCAGTCTCGAGCGCCGCGCCAAGGGGCGTTTTGGCAAGCTCAAACCCGCCGAGATCGCCGACTTACTCGAAGACGCGGATAAGCGTGAGGGCGGCGAGATTCTCGACCGCATTCATAGTGACCCCGAGTTGGAAGCCGACGTCTTCGAAGAACTCGACCCTGACAAGGCCAACAAGCTGCTCGACAATATGACTGACGACGATGTCGCCGGGGTGTTGGCCAGAATGCGCGCTGACGACGCCGCCGATGCCATCTTCGAGCTGCGTCAATCTCGTCGCCGCCGCGTGCTCGATCTGCTGCCTGCGGGTCAGCGCACCAAGGTAATCACCCTGATGGGTTTCAACCCCGCTACCGCCGGTGGGTTGATGAGCGTTGATGTGGCTTCGTGCTCCGCGAATGCTACCGTCGCGCAGGCGATTTCGACCCTGGCCGAAGCCCGTACATTGCAGCCCGAGGCGCTGCTGAACATCCACGTTCTCAATGAGGCCGATGAGCTGGTTGGTGTGGTCTCGGTGATCGGGCTGCTGCAGTCGGCCTCTGATACGCCCGTACTGGAAGTGGCCGACTTGGAGCCGGTCCGAGTTACCCCGGCAGCTGACGTGACCGATATCGCGCTGCTAATGGCCGATTACAACCTTGTCAGTATCCCTGTTGTCGACGCACACGACCACGTCCTGGGTGTGGTGACCTTTGACGATCTCTTAGAGGCCACCGTGCCCGAAGATTGGCGACGACGCGAACCTGCACCGCACCCGATCCGCGAAACCTCCGCGGATAGCATGGATTTGGACAGCCAAGGTGGACCGCACCGTGGCTGAGCCCAATATCCAACGAGAGGTCGGCACGGCACCAGCCGCTCCGGTCAATCCGAGCTCTCTGTCCGCCACTACTGGTGCGGTTCCGCGTTCTTCTGCGGTGCTGGACAGTGCCCACGTCGGCGATATTGAGGGCGCTTTCGGCCGGATCCGAATGGACGAGACCGACCACGGACGCACACTCAAGACGCGATTAGTGACGTTGCTGGCGATCGTTGGTCCGGGCTTGATCGTGATGGTCGGCGACAACGACGCCGGGGGCGTGGCGACCTACAGTCAAGCGGGACAGAACTACGGCTATAGCCTTTTGTGGGTGCTGTTGCTACTTATTCCGGTCCTGATTGTCAACCAGGAGATGGTGGTTCGGCTCGGAGCGGTCACCGGAGTGGGGCATGCGCGGTTGATCAACGAACGTTTTGGCCGCGGCTGGGGCTGGTTTTCGGTCGGCGACCTGTTCTTGCTGAACTTCTTGACGATCGTGACGGAGTTTATCGGGATATCCTTGGCTGCAAGCTATTTCGGTATCTCGAGGTACATTGTCGTTCCCGCCTCGGCCTTCGCGCTGGTGGCGATCATGGCCTCGGGAAGTTTCCGTCGTTGGGAACGGGCCATGTTCGCGTTCATCGCGGTCACGTTGATACAGATTCCAATGCTTTTGTTGTCCCACCCGCAATGGGGCTCTGCTGCCCATTATTTCGTGGTGCCCGGCATCAAAGGCGGCCTCAGTTCGGACGCGGTGCTGCTGATAATCGCAATCGTTGGAACCACGGTCGCACCCTGGCAGCTTTTCTTCCAACAGTCCAACATCGTCGACAAACGCATCACACCGCGTTTCATCGGCTACGAACGCGCGGACACCACCATCGGCGCGTTTGTCGTCGTCATCGGCGCAGCAGCACTGGTGATGACCGCGGACTGGGCGGCACGCTCC
>Ga0307476_10002675_pt1 | contig 10575 bp, 7 predicted proteins | sample atmos_gasesECM2C_2_FD_203314 | JGI IMG/M metagenome (GOLD analysis project Ga0307476, IMG submission 203314) | Hardwood forest soil microbial communities from Morgan-Monroe State Forest, Indiana, United States - atmos_gasesECM2C_05 | ecosystem: Environmental > Terrestrial > Soil > Temperate...
CACGGCTTGTTCCTCCGTCGCCGCCTGGATTTCGCAGCCCGGCAGCTTCGGCACATAGCCCCGGAAGCCGCCTTCCGTGCGTAGCACGACCGCCAACATCTTTTTCATGGTTCACCCTCCCTCACACCGTCGCCGTCGCCTCGACCTTCTCGTTTGGGTCGCGCGGCACCACGTCGATCAGCTTGCGCACGATGTCGTCCGGCTTGATTCCCTCCGCCTCGGCGTTGAAATTCGTGATGATGCGGTGGCGCAGCACCGCCGGCGCCACGGAGCGCACGTCTTCGCAGGAGACGTAGTAGCGCCCATGCAGCACGGCCCGCGCCTTGGCCGCCAGGATCAAGTACTGCGACGCCCGCGGCCCGGCGCCCCAGGTGACGTAGTCGCGCACGAAGTCCGGCACGTCGTCGGCCTTGGCCGGCTTGCCGACCGTTGCGGGCACGGCGCCGCGAGCCGGACTTTTCACCCGCGATCCCTTCCGCGTCAGTCGTGAGAACTTCATGGCATAGCGGATCACATACGGCGCCACCGGGACCTTCCGAACGATATCCTGCATCTCCAGAATGTCCGTCGCCGAGATCATGCGGTCGATCTTCGGCACGTGCATCGACGTCGTCATCTCGACGATCTTGAATTCCTCCTCCTCGTCGGGGTAATCGACGTAGATGTTGAACATGAAGCGGTCCTGCTGCGCTTCGGGCAGCGGGTAGGTGCCTTCCTGTTCAATGGGATTTTGCGTCGCCAGGACGAAAAAGGGATCGGGCAGCTTGTGCTTGGCGCCGCCGACCGTGACCTGGCGTTCCTGCATGGCTTCGAGCAGGGCGGCCTGGGTCTTGGGCGGAGTCCGGTTGATTTCGTCAGCCAGCACCACGTTGGCGAACAGCGGGCCGTGCAGGAACTTGAACATGCGCTGGCCGGTGGTCTTGTCTTCCTGCAAAACCTCGGTCCCTGTGATGTCCGACGGCATCAGATCGGGCGTGAACTGGACTCGGCTGAAGCTGAGGCTGAGCGAGTCGGCCAGGGTGCGGATGATGAGCGTTTTGGCCAGACCGGGGACGCCGACCAGCAGGCAGTGGCCGCGAGCGAAGATGGCGATGAGCAGCTCTTCGAGGACGCGCTCCTGGCCGACGATGGCCTTGGCCAGCTCCTTGCGGATGCGGCGGTAGCCGTCGTTGAGCCGTTCGATGGCGGACAGGTCGCCGTCGATGCGCGGCCAGGGTTGGCCGGCGGTCGGTTCGACGGTCGCCTCGACGGCGGGGCTGTCGTCGTCGCCGGACAGCCACGTGCCGCAGCCGCACATGCGCCGGCCGCCGGCAGGGACCTGCATGGATAGACCACACGTTTTGCAGCGGATGTTTGGCATGGGAATAGACGTATTACCGGGTGTTCGTGGGAAGATGTTTACGCGGTCGGCTGGCCTTGGTCGATTGGCGCAACGCTCGTGACGGCGGCGAAGTTGCTGAAGAACACCAGCCCATTTGAGATCGCGCAGAATTGACCCCACCACTTCGACCCCTCCTTGGCGACGGGATCGAAGGCAATATTCTCTGGGTGGGCGGCCACAACGCGATCCCCATTCTCCAGGTTCATTGCGAAGGGATGGAAGGGCGCAGCCCGGAGCAGGCGCTGGACCTCGGCCCGGGTTGATTCAACGCGAGTCATGTTTCCTCCAACGGCTCAGGGCGCGTCGCCCTGACCAAACGCCTGACGGTCCTCGCAGAAATCCTTCAGCGCCCGATCCACTAGGCGGCGGATCTGCTGCTCCATCTCCTCCGCGGTTCGCCGCTCCTTGGGCAGACTCATCCAACAGAAGTGGATTGCCTGACGAATCATATGATCGATTTGCGCCGGGCCAAAAACGTCTGCGATGCGCTCGGCCGCATCGCCGCCCTCAGTCCGCTCAACGTACATTGCCATGGTGTTTTCCCGTCGTTCCTATTTGGCCGCCAGTCCCCAAGCCTTGCCCGCCAGCGCTACGACGAGCCTACCCGAAGCCAGGCGCACCAGTGGACGCCCGTCCACTGACTCCATCGCGCAGGCAGGCCACAGGCAACCGTCGTCAGCACCCCAACGCGCCAATGACTCCGCGGCGATCGGGAAATTCAGTCGTTGCACGAGCCGGCCCGTCCGGGCGTCGTAACATGCGACCGGGAAACCGCGACCGGACTCCGCCTCCAGAGGAAGCCGACCTTCCCATTGTAACCGACGCCACAGCCAGCGGCATTGAAATTGTGCGCCGCGGATTTGGTCGGGATAGGCGACCAGACTGCCGCCGACCCGCTGCGTCCGCCAACGGCCGCGCGGCCCGTCCGCCGACCGTTCCCACAATACGGCGCCATCCATCAGCGACCGGGCGAACAGCACGCCGTCCCGTACCCCGTAAAAGGCGCCCCCGTCCTGCGACCACCCGGCAACATCCAAATCATCGATGTTGAGCAACGGCGGATCGGGCCAGACCGGTTGCCCCGTGGCTCGGTCCAGGCGCTGCACGCGCCAGCCGACATTCGTGGGCCATGCCAGCAGTAGAGCGGCCGGCCCTGCCGACAGCCGCGGCGCCTCGCCGGTGCGCGTGGTGATTCCCGGCAGCGTGTGCGTCCAGACGATGCGATCTGCTGCCGGATCCAGCAAGGCGACAGTGCGGGCGTCCGGCGTGAGCAGCATTCGGCCGTCGGCCAGCAGGATGGGGGTGCGCGGCCACGGTTCGCGCGCCGCCGGATCGTCGTGCAGCAGCCGGCCCGTGGCGGCGTCCATCAGCCAGCGGCGACCGCCGGAGGTCTGCACGAGCAAGAGGGCGTCGCCTACAGGGACGACGTGGAGAAAACGGCCGTCGGGATAGGGCAGCCGCAGCCCCGCACCGACCGCTCGCCGCGCCCACAGCACATGACCGCTTGCCGCGTCCAGCGTGATGATTCGGCGTTCGCCCTGCACCAAGCAGAAACAGCCTCCGATTAGAAGAAAATTGCCGAGCGGATCGGCTCGGCCGGCGTCCGGCGTCAAAACCAGTCCTGCTTCATCCGCAAACGTCCGCGACGGCGGCGGAGCCGTGAATTGCCAGGCAACCTGTCCATCTGCGGCGTACAGACCGGCCGCGCCTTGCGCGCCGGCCGTGACGATCACGTCGCCGAGTCGGTCGGCCCACGTCGGTGCGAAGGGCAGCGCGGTCTGCCAGCGGAGCTTGCCGCTATCCGCCGACCGCGCGGTCAATCGGCCCGTCGGCAGACCGCGGCCGCACAGCAGCAGGTCGCCAGCGACAGCCAAGCCGTTCTCGCCGGGGTCGAGCGTCGCCTCCCATGTCCGAAAAAACGGCGGTTCGGCGCCAGACGAGCGGCCGGCGTCCGCCGGCTGATTCCGATCATCGACCGGCTTGGCTGCTTGTCCGAGTCGCACCGCGGCGAAGTCAGCGGCGCTTTGCGGGACGCCCCATGCATCCTCCACCATCAGACCCCGGTAGGCCTCGCCGGTGCGGACCGTCTGCCAGGCGGCGACGGCGCGCGAATCTTGCCCCGCTTTTTTCCACAGCGCCGCCGCGTCCAGCAAGGTTTGCAGACGCACCGGAGCGCTGAAGTCGGCCGAAGACGCCGCCGTGAAATCGTCGGCCGCTTCCTGCCAATGGCGAGCCGTGACCGCCCGCCGCGCTGCTTCCATCAGCGCCGCATGTTTTTCGCGTCGCCGTTCCTCCTCCTGGCGCTTTCGCTTTGCCGGCGAAACAGGCTCGGCTGGCGCGGCCTGGTCCCTCTCCGCGGCGCGCACGGCCGGCGGCGTAAAGAGTGTCAGCGTCTGCCGGTCCGCGCTGAGGAGGCAGCCGTCGGTGTACACCAGATTGCCGGCCGGGATGTGCCGAAGCAGCGACGGATCGTCGGGTTGCTGGCCGTCGCGCTGGCGCACCGCATACACCTCGCAGGAACCCGGCCCCTTGCTCGCCGTCGGCCACAGCACCACATCGCCGATCAGCAAGCCGCGGCCCGCCGGCGGCAGACCGCCGCCGCCGTCCGGCAACGCCCACGCATCAACGCCATCGTCGGCGCCGACCGCCCGCAGCCCCGTCGGCGTCGTGAAGATCAGCCGGCCCTGACCGACGCCGAGCAAATGCACCGCCTCCAGCGGTCCTCGATCCCAGAGCTTTTCGCCCGTGGCTGGATCGAGACAAAGGAGCCGGTCGTAATCCGCGGGAGCGATGTACAGCCGACCGTCCGCGAACAGGCACGGCGCCAGGTCGCGCGGCGACGGCTCGCCGTCGGCCGTCTTGTCGCCGCGGCTGGGATAGCGCACCGACCAGACCGGCTTGCCGGAGACGGCGTCGAGGGCCGCGATCGCGCCGGAATGAGAGCAGTAGACGACGTTCGGCCCGGCCAGCGTCAGCAGATGCTGCCGAAACCGGCGGTCCTTCTCGGCGAATTCGCGGGTCTCACAAATATCTTGATGCCAAAGCTCCTCCGGCGCCTGCGCGGCGTCGGCCGGGAAGCATTGGATGCGCGTGACCGGCCGGCCGTTCATGAAGCGCGTTGAGGCGATGTAAAGCAGCCCGTCGTGGACCAGCGGCGCGCCCTCAAAAATCGGCGGCGCCTTGTCGGCGTCTGCATTCGCCAGGGAGCTGGCAAGCAGGGTCCACAATTTATGCGTGCCGTCGGCCTGCGGCTTGAGGCAAAGGCAAACCAGCAGACTTTCGCGGTCTTTCGCATCCTTGTCCACGGAAGCCGCGTCGCGCACCGACTGCGTGCCCAGGCGGGCAAAGATGCGATCGCCGGCCGCGGTCAAGGAATAGCGCAGATCGGGCGGCGCCGGCAGATTGCGGTTCGGCGCGAGGCCGGTGTTGAGCTGAGCCGCGTCGTACCAGTGCTCGACGGCGCCGGTGCGCAGATCGACGGCCGTGACGTATTGTGCGTCGGCGACGATCGCCTTGCCGTCGGCGATCACCGGCTCGAACGCCATCGAACGGTTCGCCAGGGTGGCGCCGACGCCGCGATCGTAGACCGGGTCCATGTCCTGTGGCTCGCGGTCCTTCAGGCTGTAGCGGCGCTCGTTGGCCGGTCGGCACAGCGCTCCGAGCTGTTCCAGCAGCCGCGGCGGAGCGGCGGCGATCCGGCCGCGCGACGCGTCGCCGCCGAAGGTCGGCCATGTGGAAAACGGCGCCGGCGGATCGGCGTCGCGCTCCTCCGCGACTTGCCGCAGAATGTCGGCATAGCGCCCCTGCTTGCCGGCAAGAGCGCCCTCGGCCGTCCCAAATTCCTTGCGGTACGTTTCCACATCGTCGGCGACGCCATACGCTCCGCGGAACAACCGTGCCGCCAGCAGCTTGGCTCGCGTGCGCGCCGGGTCGATCTGCGGATCGGGATAATAGAGGAGAAAGGCGGTCGGCGATGCCTTTTTCGCGGCGGGCGGCGGCGACAGCAGGTTCCACCACTGCTCCGCCTCGGCGAAGTCGCCGCGCTCGAAGGCGAGGTCGCCGAGCAGGTCGATCGCCTTTTCCGACGGCCGACTGCAAAGCGCCTCGTCCACGACCTTGCGCAGCAGCCGCACGTCACGCCGGCCGGCGGCCTGGTCCAGCATCTTCTTGGCTTGCGGGTCGGCCCCGTCTCGGTAAGAGCGCAGCGCGTCCGCCGGCAGCGACGCCAGCAGCGCCTGGCACAGCCGCCGGCAACCGACGCTGCGATCCGGCCCGATCGGCACGAGATCGTCGCCGGACGCGGTCATGACGGCCTGGATCGCCTCGACGGCCGCCGCCCATTGCTTGTCGGCGATGCGTTTGCGAACGTCCTCGACGCCCGCGGCGGCGCCTTTCGATTCGGCGGGGAACACAGCGGGAGGCGGCGTCTCATCGCCGCGCGCCGGCCCCCCTGCCGCCAGCGCCAGCAACGCGACCAGCCAAACGCATCGCTTCCGCACGCCGGTCATGCCGTCTCCCAACCAGGAGGATTGCGCACCAATGGCCCCATTATAACGGCCAGGCCGCGTCAGCGGCGCCCGCCGGTCTGCATCATCCGGCCGAGAAAGAAGATCGCGATTCCGATCGCCGAAAACGTCAGCGACGTGCCGAGACTGATTTGATTGACGGGGGAGATTTGGGCGACCACGGCCAGCGGCACCATGAAGAAGCCGATCACCTGAAGCGCCATGCCCAGTCGCCGCACCATGGTCCTCCTTCCGCCGAAACGCCGTCCCGATTTCGGGAACGCCCGGCGGCCTCCGTTCTCAGATTTGCGACAAGTCGGCCAGCGCCGCCGCCGGCCGTCTGCTTCATTGTAAGGGGTCGGCGCCCCCTTCGGCCGCCGTCCGCACGGCACATGACTTGCTCTTCGCGGCCCCAACCTGGGGCCGGTCCGCGGCCGCTGCTGAATCTGCTTGACTTCGCGCCGCAGCCAACTACAAAACACGCTGCTTACCCCCGAAGCACGAGGGCGCCGTGATGCCGACCGCGATTCCCGGTCCGTTGAGTTTGGCCGCGTTGGAGCGCCTCTTCTCGTGCCATGTCCGGTGGGTCCTCGCTGTCGCGGTTCCCCTCTTCGGCGTCTTGTGGATGTCTGGCTGCTCCAACACGATCGAGTACGCGCGCTATCCCGAGGGCCTCGTCTACCCAGTCCGCACCGACCCCATTGTGCCGACGGACGCTCCGCCGCTGCCTGCCGAATCCTTTTACCCGCCGGGACCGGGCCGTCTCGACGAGGAAATTGCTCAATTCGCCAAGGCGGGCGGAGTCACGCTGGACCCGGGCAAGATCTCTGCGGAGGACAGGAAGGAGCTGCAGAAAGCCCTCGACGCCCTATTCGGTTCGCCGCGCGTGCCGCAGGTCGGCGCCCTAGCGGAGAGCGACGAACTGGTCACGCAGCTTACCGCCCTGAAGATTCGCGATGAAGGCGACGCCCCGTTCAAGACGCTGGCGCAGGGCAGCAAGGTCTACCGCTATCACTGCGTGCACTGCCACGGCCTCACCGGCGACGGCCGCGGACCGACTGGCCCCTGGGTCGTGCCGCACCCACGCGATTACCGTTCCGGCCTTTTCAAGTTCATTTCGACCAAATATGAAGGTGCTCCGAAGCCCCGACGCGACGACCTGCTGCGCGTCCTCCGCAACGGCATCGAAAACACTTCCATGCCTTCGTTCGCTTTGCTGGACGTTCCCGACCCTGAAAACAAGGACTCGAACAGGCCGACGGACCTGGAAGCCGTGGTCAGCTACGTCATGCACCTAAGCATTCGAGGCACGGTGGAGATCCGCATCCTCCAAGCGCTGGACAGCGGCACGAGCCTCAAGGACGTAAACGTTCATGACATAATGACGCAGGTGGTCGGCGAGTGGGCGAACTCCAGCTTCGTTATTCAGAGCGCGGGAGGCAAAACGACGGTCGCGGACAATGTGCTGGCCCCGGCCGAAGGCTCGTACTTCGACTTCAAGGTCAGCGATTACAAGAACGCCAAGGCGCGCGACGCGGCGCGCGAGCAATCCATTCGCCACGGCTTCGAGCTTTTCTCCGACCCGAGCGGCGCCGCGAGCTGCATCAGCTGCCACAAGGATTACGGCCGGCAGGTGAACTTCCGCTACGACAAGTGGGGCACGATGGTGCGGCCGATGAACCTCACCACCGGCGTCTACCGGGGCGGCCGCCGGCCGATCGACCTGTTCTGGCGCATTAAGGAAGGCATCGCACCTTCCGGTATGGCGGCCGCCAGCACCTTGACCAACGAAAAGGATGTGTGGGACGTGGTGAATTTCGTCCACTGCCTGCCGTACCCGGCCATGCTGCCGGATGACGTGCGGAACAAGGTCTACTTGCCGCCCGACGAGGCGGGCAAGGCGGAGACGGCCGAGAAATAATTGGGGATGCCTTTGCTTGCGCTGCGGGCTGCTTCATGAGCCCGCAGCGCAAGCAAAGGATGAGCAGGAGCGTTGTCGTGCAGAAGCTGTGGGCCGCATTTTTCGGCGTGGTGCTGGGGGCGATCTTCCTCCTGTGCGTCGTTTCGCCGTTCGTCGGCTGGTGGATGCCGCAGAACGTCTCCAGCTTCGGCGGCGACGTGGACAACCTCTTCTACATCATTCTCTACATCACCGGCGGCGCCTTCGTCCTGACTGAAGTGCTGCTCGTCTGGTTCATGTGGCGCTACGCCCGCAAGGAAGGACGCAAGGCGGTGTTCGTCCACGGCAACCACCGGCTGGAGCTGTTTTGGACCATCGCCACGGGGGCCATCCTGATCTACATCGCTTTCGCCCAGGTCAACGTGTGGGAGCGGATCAAGTATCAGGGCCTGATGCCGCAGCCCGACCAGATCGTGACGGTGACGGCCCGTCAGTGGGAATGGCGGCTGCGTTACCCCGCCGACGTCACCAAGACCGACGCCGAGGGCCGGGCCTGGGCGGAAGCGCCCGAAGTGGACGACGTCCGCATTCAGAATGAACTGCACACCTGGAAGGGCGCCAAAGTCCGCATTTACCTCAAGACGCAGGACGTGATTCACAGCTTCGGTCTGCCGAACCTGCGGCTGATGCAAGACGCCCTGCCCGGCAAGACGATTCCCATGTGGTTCTCGGCTACTGAGGCCAACACGGAGTGGGACGCGATCAATTTCCGCTGCACGGAGCCGGACGACCCGGCCCAGCGGTGGGAGATCGCCTGCAAGGAGCTGTGCGGCGGCGGCCATTATCGCATGCGCGGCCGGCTGTACGTCCACGCCGACCAGGCCGATTTTGAACATTGGCTGCACGACCACGGCAAAGCCCAGGACAGCCATGAGCCGGAGAAGATCCCGAGTGCGGGCGGAACGCCGGTCGCATCCGCGGGATCATAAGGCGAGCCGGGGGCGTCAGCCCCGGTTTCTCGGTCCCTGGCTCTGCCTGGGACCGAACCGCCTGCGAGGCTCCGCCTCGCGTCTGAACCCCACGGCAGGCAGAGCGTGCCGGGCAGTGCGTTCCCAGGCAGAGCCGGGGAACGAGAACTCTCCCACCCAGTGACGGGTGCGTCATACGAGGATCGGGCATGAGCATCGCGCATCCCCCCCACGCCGCCGGCGAGCACGGCCATGAGCTGAGCTTTCTGCGCAAATACATCTTTTCCGAAGATCACAAGATCATCGGCATTCAGTTCCTCTTCTCCGGCATAATCTTCCTGTTCATCGGCGGCGGCCTGGCGCTGCTCGTCCGTCTTCAGGTCGGCTATCCCAACGGCGTGCCCATCCTCAGCCAGTTCTTCCCCAAGGAATGGGCCAGGAAGATGTCGCCCGAGTTCTACACGATGCTCTTCAGCATGCACGCTTCGGTGATGATCTTTTTCGTCATCATCCCGCTGCTGACGGGGGCCTTCGGCAACTTCCTGATCCCGCTCATGATCGGGGCCAAGGATATGGCCTTCCCGAAGCTCAATATGTGTTCCTACTGGTTCATGTGGCCCGGCTTCATCGTCATCGTCGCCAGCTTCTTCGTGGACGGCGGCGGCGCCGGCTCCGGTTGGACCTCCTACCCAACATTGGCCAGCACCATGCTCGGCCCCGGCCAGGGATGGAACTCGCCCGCCTCGCCACACTCCGGCCTGGGACAGGTTCTCTGGCTCGTCGCGCTGCTCTTCGTCGGCATCTCCTCGATGATGGGGTCGATCAACTACGTCACCACCATCATCAATCTGCGGGCGCCCGGCATGACCCTGTTCCGGATGCCGCTGAGCATCTGGTCGCTGTTCATCACAGCCATCCTGCAGGCGATGGCCCTGCCCGTGCTGACCGTGGCCCTGATCCTGCAACTGCTCGACAAGACCATCAACACGACCTTCTTCTTGCCGCCGGGCGGCCTCGACTTTGGCAACCTGCACACCGCGGCCGGCGGCGGGCAGCCGCTTTTATGGCAGCACGTGTTCTGGTTCTATTCCCACCCGGCCGTGTACATCATGATCCTGCCGGCGATGGGCATGGTGTCCGACATCATCGCGACCTTCTCGCGCAAGCCCGTGTTCGGCTATCGGCCGATGGTCTACGCCCTCGCCGGCATCGCCGGGCTGGGCTTCATCGTCTGGGGCCATCACATGTTCCAGAGCGGCATGGACCCGCGGCTGGGCACCGGGTTCATGCTGGCCACGATCATGATCGCCCTGCCGTCGGCCGTCAAAGTCTTCAACTGGCTGGGCACCGCCTGGGGCGGCAACATCCGTTACACCACGCCGATGCTCAACGCCCTGGCGTTCGTGGCCATGTTCGTCATCGGCGGCCTCAGCGGCATCTTCATGGCGGCGACGCCGGTGGACGTCTATTTCCACGACACCTACTTCATCGTGGCCCACCTGCATTACGTGCTGTTCATGAGCAGCATTTTCGGCATCTTCGCGGGCATTTACTTCTGGTTCCCGAAGATGTTCGGCCGGATGATGAACGAGACCCTGGGCAAGGTGCATTTCGCGCTGACCTTCATCTTCGCCAACTGCACCTTCTTCCCGATGCACATCATCGGCATCGGCGGCCATCCGCGGCGCTATTTCGACTCCACGATGTACAGCACCTGGGAGCATTTCCGCGTACTGAACCAGTTTATGACGATCAGCGCCATCATCCTGGGCTTCTCGCAGCTGATTTTCGTGTTCAACTTCGGTTGGAGCCTGTTCCGCG
>Ga0307476_10002676_pt1 | contig 10573 bp, 8 predicted proteins | sample atmos_gasesECM2C_2_FD_203314 | JGI IMG/M metagenome (GOLD analysis project Ga0307476, IMG submission 203314) | Hardwood forest soil microbial communities from Morgan-Monroe State Forest, Indiana, United States - atmos_gasesECM2C_05 | ecosystem: Environmental > Terrestrial > Soil > Temperate...
ACCTCATGCACTCGTACGCCGGTCATCACCATTAGGGAGACGGCGAGCAAAGTGGTCGATTGATGGGGCCGGCTGAGGATTCCTCGGCTCGGCGCGCCCTGTCCAACGCCTGCCGCTCGCCGAAGATGGTCGAGAAGGCATATGAGCTCATGCGCCGAAAGGACCCGAGGCAGCTTGCGGTTGCGACCGACAGCAATCTCGACCCCAGCCCACGGATCAGACGCCATCAGGTCTTCCGAGATGAGCCAGCGGAATAGCCCGCGCAGGCCAGAGGCCCGTCGCTTGATGGATACCGCCGAAAGGCCGTCGCTCCGTTGCTGTCCGACGAAGGCCAGGATCAGATCGTGATCGATGCTCTCGACCGACGTGGTGCCGCCGAAGTGGCGTTCGAGGGCGGTGATGTCGTGTTCGTAGGCGCGAAGCGTGTGGGGAGAAAGGTTCTTTGTCGCGCGTAGCCAGTGGATGTATTCGGTGCGAGCCTGCCGCAGCAACATGGCGCTGTCGGGATCGACATTGCGTCCCCGACGCTTTAGGAACGCACGGTGTCGCTAGCGGAAGTCAGCCAGCGGATCGCAACCGCATCGAAGAGCCTGTTGGCGCGAACCGAGGCACCACCCACAGCGCTGCTCGTTTCGGCAATGAGCTGCGGCTCCTCCACCGGAAGCCCGACCCCGCAGCGGCGCGCTGACGTGATCCATTTCCCAACCAGGTCTGCGTCGACCTCTGGATGGAACTGCAGGGCGATAGTGCGGCCGACCTCGAAGGCCAATGGATCCCCCTCGATTCGCGCCAGTTCGCTAGCGCCGGGAGGGACCGTGACGACGTCTTCGTGCCAGCGAAACCAGGGCCCCGGCGGAATCAGTGAGTCATCGTCGATCTCGGGAGACATCCACCCCAGGCGAGTTGGGTCCACCCGCGTCACCTGTCCACCAAGCGCCACCGCCATTGCCTGGCATCCGAAGCAGATGGCAAGGACCGGAACGTCGGATTCGTGTGCTTCGCGCAGGAAGCGGACCTCCCCAGCCATCCACGGCTCCTCCTCCAGCAGGGACGAGTTTGCGCCGAAGCAGGCGATCGCATCGTGCTCCAATAGATCGGGCCAATCGTCAGTCTGGTGCGCTTTGAGTACCTCGATCTCGTGACCGCGCGATGCGGCCCACTCCCCGAACAGCCCAAGCTGCGATTCCCGACCATGCTCAAGCGCCAATATGTTCATCGGCGATCCCCCACGCAGATGTCAGGGTACCTGTAGCAGCAAGATCTCGTGCCCTGAGCACAGAGTTGAAGTGAGGCCCCGGCCTTTCGTGGCGGCAGGCCGTCTAAACCTCGCCAAGATATGAGTGGGGGGCGCGGCACTGGCCGAGCATCGCGTGCTTGTCGCCCCTCGTTTACGGGTGGTTCGTATTGCGGGCGACCTGCGCGAAGCGGACGCTATAGGCGCAGCGAATGCGCCCATGGGACCTGATGCCGCATCGGAAAAAGTGCCGGCTGACGCCCGCGGACCAAGAAGGACCTTCACGGCGATCTGACCGAGGAGGGGGGACCCAACCATGGTGGAGCGGGTCTACGTAACGGCTCTTATCGGGCGCGGTGGAATGAAGCTCCCTTAGGGGAAAGCCAGGCACGCACATTTCCGGGCAGGCCAGAGTTAGCCGGTTTCTTCCGGGCTGATCCGGGTCCAACGCTCCAGGCGAAGGCGAACTACCTCGGGACACCACCAGTTCCAGCGACCTAGGAGTGCCATCAGGGAGGGCACCAGAAGGACCCGGACTATCGTGGCATCGATGATCACGGCAATTGCCGCGCCGATTCCCAACTCCTTGACGTAGATGTTGTGAGAGATCGCGATGGCGCCGATCGCGAGCGCGAAGAGCAGCGCTGCGGCGGTGACTATACGCCCAGTGCGCTCGAGGCCGACGGCGACAGCCTGCCTGTCGGGTGCTCCGCGGTCGTGCTCTTCCTTGATCCGAGAGAGGAGGAAGATCGCGTAGTCGGTGGAGAGGGCAAAGGTGAGAACGATTAGGACCACGGGTTCGGTGGTGCCGATCGCGCCTTCGCCGTGGAAGCCGAGGATGCGTTCAAAGCGACCGTCCTGGAAGATCAGAACCAGGGCGCCGAGGGTGGAGATCACGGTCAGGGCGTTCATCAAAAGGGTCTTCAGCGGCAGCAGCACGGACCGCGTCATCACGAACATGAGGAGGAAGGTGGAGAGCGCGATCCAGCAGAGCGCGAGCGGCAGGTATCTGACGATGCTGTCCTTGAGGTCGATGAACTGGGCGGTGTAGCCGCCCACGACCGGTTCCAGCGGCGACCGGATCTGGCGCGCTTCGCGAACGAGCCGCTGACTGGCCTCCGAAACCGGGTCGCCGCGGGAGGAGATCGTCCCGACCAGCACGTTCGGATCCCCGGTGGGGCGGACCGGGGTCACGTTCACCGCTCCGGGGAGTTCTCGCATCCGACTGGTCAGGCGGGCGGCGGCGACTCGCGACCCGTGCACCCTTTCGGCCTCGCCGATGACGGTGATCGGGGCGGTCGGGTTGGCAGCGAAGTCGCGCTTCAGCCTGGTGTCTGCTTCACGCGCCGAGGTGTGGTCGGGCAGGACCCGCGCGCCGCCCCAGGTGAACTGGATGCGCGGAAAGGCGAGGCCGACGGCCAGCAGTGCGGCCGTCGAGAGGGCAGCGATTAGCGCCGGTCTGCGCATCACCCCCCTGGCGATCCGGCTCCAAGCGGGCGATGGCGCCGACTCGGGCGCCGACTCGGAGACCCGCCATCGTTTCGGGCTGAGCGCGTTGACCCTTGGACCGAGGACGACGAGGATCGCTGGCAGCAGGACCAGTGCCGTGGCGCCGGCAATCAGCGCGACCAGGATGCCCGCCAGCCCCATCGAGAAGAGGAACGGCTCGGGGAAGATCAGCAACGACGCCAGGGCCAGGCCGACGGTCAGCGAGCTGAACATCACCGTGCGACCGGCGGTGGTGAGGGTGCCCTTGATCGCCGCTGGGCCGGGCCCGTGCCGCTCCAGCTGTTCGCGGTAGCGCGAGACCATCAGCAGGCTGTAATCGATCGCCAGACCCAACCCGAGGCCGGTGGTCACGTTGAGCGCGTAGACAGAGATCTCGGTCGTGCCGCTGGCGATCCGCAGCCCCGCCGCCGCGCAGAGGATCGTCACCAGGCCGATGACGAGGGGCAGGAGGGCGGCTACAGCACCGCGGAACACGCGCAGAAGGAGGAGGAAGAGGAGGGGGAAGACGATCATCTCCGCTCGTTTCAGGTCTTCGGTCACCGTTTCGGTGATTTCCACGTCGGCCACCGCGTTGCCCCCAAGCGTCACCGCGGGGTCTGACTCGAATTCGCTCTGCAGGCGTTCGACGGTTTCCCGATTGGCCGACTCCGATCTGCTCGCCAGACCGGCGACCAGGTAGGTCGAGCGGAGGTCCCTGGAAAGAAGAGCTGGATCGTGCGAGGACGCAAACGACTGGACGGTCGCGATCCCCGGGTCGGCGGCAAGGCGGGAGGCGACGGCGCGGACCTCGGCCCTGCCGGCGGGGTTGTTCACCTTCGTCCGCGGCTGGACAATCGCGACAACCGATGCGTCGGGGTTCACCCCGAGACCGGCGAAGAACGCGTTGCCGGCCTTGGCGCTCTGCGAGGAGGGATCCTCGAAAGTGCTGAGCCCTGCCTTCAGGCTCTTCGCCGCAGAGCCGGCCAGCCCAGCCGCGATCACCGCCACGAGTAGACCGAGGATTAGGATACGCCGGGGCACGCTCGCGGAGACTGAGGCAAGCTTACTCAGCATACTTCTGAGTTATACAGACAGACACATCGGTTTGTAGTAACTCTTCTAAAGAGGGATCCCCTGAGTAGGCAGTAGGGACCCCGGAAGGAAGGCAGTGGACGGAGCAGGGCCGTCTGTCGCAGTCGATGTCTTGGACCTGTCGGGCATCTGAATCTTCCTGTTGGCCGAAGAACTCTTAGACCCCGGACTCCGTCAAATCGGAGAGGTAGATCAAGGTCTCCGTCAAACACGGCCTGGCTCAGACATCCGACGTGGTGTCGTCCAGAACCGCGATCGCGGTGATCAGGATCTCGTCAAAGGCGAGCCAGCGACCGGCGAAGCCACGTAGCTCGTGTCCCGACAGTGTCGGTCCCGGAACGAGTAGACGGCTCTTGAAGGTGCCGGCGGTGGCGTCGATGGTCACTTCCGCGTGCTTGAATCCAAGCCACGCGCCGGTCAGAGGGAACCATGCCTTGTAGATCGACTCCTTAGCACTGAACAGCAGCCGATCCCAGCTCACCGCCGAGCTGGCCTCGGCGAGAGAGGCCAGCTCGGCCTCCTCGGTCGCAGACGCGACTCGCCGCAACACCCTTGGGGGTAGCGGACCGTTCGGCTCCGCGTCGATCCCTACCGTCGCGACCTCGCGCGCCCAGGCAACAGCAGCGCCGCGATAGCCGTCGCAGTGAGTGATGCTCCCTACAACGCCGCACGGCCAGCGTGGAGCTCGCTTGGCTAGTCGCGGAATACCGACTGGCGCCATCCCGAGCTCCGCCAGGGCGCGCCTGGCACAGGCTCGTCCCGTTGCAAACTCCCGCCGGCGGGAGGGCCCCGCCCGGTCGACGGTTGCCTCCTCGTCAGGGAACAACACAACGTCATCGAAGTCGTCGAAAGCCTCAGCCGAGGCGACCTCAATCGGAAGGATTCGCTCGATCACAACGCACGCGAAGTATGCCAGCGTACCGATTTGATAAACCCGTTATATTTAAAATGGGAGGAACGAACGGTGAAGTTCAATTGGTAGAGGGATTGGTCTCTGGCCCGGCTTCTAATGACGGGCGCCTAGAGCGGCTTCGCTCGACGATCGAGTGGGCCCGGACGCATAGCCGCTTCTACGGCGAAAGGCTCGCCGCGGTTGACTCCAGCGTTCCTACCGAGGCTGCTCTCCTGGAGCAGATACCAATCCTTGAGCGGCCCGAGGTTCAGACGCTCCCGAAGTGGCCGCGGAGCCCATTAGCATGCACCTCCGCCGAGAGCTTCGTCCGCTTCCATCACACGTCCGGGTCTTCGGGACAGGGATCATTGTGGGTCGCCGACACTGCTGAGGACTGGCGGGCGATCACTGACGCATGGTCCGTCGCGCTTCGTCTATGGGGTGTCACCTCCGCCGACAGAGCATTGGTCTGTGCGGCGTATGGGCGCTTCATAGGCTTCTGGGGGCTGCACGACGCTCTCGTCGACGCCGAGGTCCTGACCGTTTCCGCGGCGGATTTGGACACCGTTGGGCGGGCGGACCTGATCGAGCGACTCGGCATCACGGTCGTCGCGGCGACTCCTACGTATGCGCTGCTTCTCGCCAAGCAGCTCAGTTCCCTCGAGCACAACGTGCGGCTCGTCATCACCTCGGGTGAGCCGAGACCGGACGCCACTCGGCGCAGGCTTGCGCAGGCATGGTCGTGCGAGACTTTCGACACCGCGGGCATGACGGAGGTCGGCACTATCTCGATGGTTGAGTGCCGCAGCAATCGCGGCGATCTTCACGTGATCGAGACCGGTGTGATCGAGGAGGTTCTCGACTCGGTGACGCGTAAACCGGTCGACGACGGTCAACGTGGTGTTCGTGTCGTAACCACTCTGGCACGCAGGGGCATGCCATTTATCCGCTACTGGACCAGCGACCTTGTTACTCGTGAGCTCGCCACGTGCGATTGCGGGGTAGCGCGCTTCGTGTATGCAGGGGGGATCCAGGGACGCACGGACGACATGGTGAAGATCCGCGGCGTGTGGTTTCTGCCCAGCTTCCTTGAGGACATCGTGCGGGGGTTCCACCAGGTGCAGGAGTTCCGCTCGACGGTCCAGTCCGATGCGCGCGGTCTACCGAGCCTGAAGGTGGAGCTCGAGCTCGACGACTCCTGCGACGCTACGGAAAGCCGAGACTTCATGCTCATGTTCGAGACGGAGTGCAAGCGTCGATTGGGCTTTCATCCGTCGGTGACCATTTGCGCTCCGAACACGCTGCCGCGTTTCGAGATGAAGGCTCGCCGCTTCCGCGACCTGCGTAACGAGTCTGGTGCGAACGGTGATATGGGCACTCCGGCTACGCAACGCTCTTCATGACCAGGCTCAGGAAAGGGACGGCGGATGCCGCGGTTGGGCGACAGTGCTGACTCACTGAGCTACGAGAGCATTCAGTACGAGGTTGAGGGCTGGGTCGCGACCATAGCCATCGATCGGCCGAGTGCGCTGAACAGCCTGAACCTGCGTGCATTTCAGGAGATTGCGGACGCATTGCGTGCAGCCGCCTGGGATGACAGCGTTGCGGTCGTGGTCCTGACTGGCACGGGCGATCGGGCATTCTGCGCCGGCGCGGATCTGAAGGAGCACAGGGAGCTTTGCAAGCGACCACGTGACTACCACAAGTGGATCAGCGAGTTCATAGCCATGCAGACGCGATTGGTTCGCCTCGGGAAGCCGACGGTGGCGCGCCTCAACGGCCTCGTTCTCGGTGCGGGCACCGAGCTGAGTCTCGCGTGTGACCTTGCGGTCGCCGCCGACGACGTCGTGATCAAGCAGGTTGGCCCCGAGCGGGGCAGCGTCTCGGCGATCGGCGTCACCCAGTGGCTCCCACTCGTGGTCGGCGACAGGCGTGCGCGCGAGATCCTGCTGCTCGCGGAGGACATCCCCGCGGCCAAGGCCGTTGACTGGGGGCTCGTCAACCAGGTCGTGCCGCGAGCCGAGTTGGACGACGCGGTTCGCTCACTTGCCGAGCGGCTCGTCTCTCAGTTTGGCGAGTCGACCCGTCAGACTCTGACCCAGACGGGGTTCTGGAAGGAGCTCGTATGGGGGGTGACCGCCAGTCACGCGGCCGACTGGCTCGCTATCCACAGCGGCTCGCCGGAGACCCTCGAGGGGATGGAGGCCTTCCTCGAGAAGCGCGAGCCGCGCCACTCCGACTTTCGTATTGCCGCTCGCGACGACCGCTGGCCAGAGTTCCACGGTGGGGCCCCGATTCTTCAGTGTCAATGCTGCGGCGCTAAGCATCTTCCCGCAGAGCACCTGTTCTGCGGGATCTGCGGGACGAAGCTCGACGCTGACGCCTCAGCCATACACGGCGCGCGCGCGGCGGTCGCCGACGCGGTGGGAGAAGGCAGCTGAGCGTGGATATCACCGAGATCGAAAGCTGGGACGTCCGCTACGCCAACGAGCAGCTGCGCCGCCTCCCCAACGGGGCCGAACTCTACGTCGAGACGTATGGCAGCGGAGATGTGCCGATCACGATCGTCACCAACTTCTTCGTGGCAGGCGTCGCGTGGCGGAACTTCACGACCACGCTTGCGAAGGAGCACACCATTGTCACGTACGACCTCCGCAACCAGGGCGCCTCGTCGCGCGGCGACGGAGCGACGGACGAGCACGCCAAGGACCTCGGGTTCCTCCTCGATGACCTGGGCCTGGAGAGCACCTACATCCTGGCCAGCTCCATGTCGACGGGAATCTGCCGGGACTTCGCCGTCGAGAACCCCGATCGGGTGCGCGGCCTGCTGCTCTGCGGGCCTACCGTGAACCCCACCGGCAACCTCCGGCGGAAGTATCTCATCAGGAGTTGGATGAAGATCCTGGACGAGCTCGGCCTCGCCGCGCTCTTCGACATGTTCTATCCGCTCGTATTCTCCGACGGCGCGATCGAGCAAGGGTCGACCGCGGCCTACCTCGCATTGCGCGAGCGGTTCCTCGTCGCCAACTCAGTGAGCGATCTCGGTGAGAACATGGCGGGGGTCCGCGACGCGAAGGACCAGGCCGAGAAGCTGCGCGCACTGAGCTGTCCCGTGCTCCTCTTCACTGGCGACAGCGACTACATCACCACGACGAATGCTCTCGCCGAGGCCGCTGCCCTCATCCGCGATGCTGCCGTGGAGATTGTCCCCAACTGCGGTCACAACCCATATGTAGAGGCACCCGATCGATTCGAGGAGCTGATCGAGCAATACATCAATGGATGGGAGGCCACATGAGTCCCGACTTTGCTCCGGCGAGGTCCCAGATCGTCGAGCGCCTCGTCGAGTTGCTCGAACGCGAGACGGGCGATGACATCGCGGCGCGTGACGACCTGCATAACCGACCGATCGCCGAGCTCTCGGTGAACTCGCTCGCGATGATCTCCTTTCTCGACGCGGTTGGCGACGAGTTCGATATCGAATGGGACGATGACGTCGACCCCAATGCCTTCTCCTCGCTGCCGGCGCTCGGCGACTACCTGCTCGCGCAGCGGCCCGAGATAGCGAACGACTTCGCCCAGGACTGAGCACGCGATGGGGGCGCATCTCATCACTGGCGCGACCGGCTTCGTTGGCGGGGCGCTCGCGCTTGAGCTGGTCGACCGCGGCGTCGATCGCCTGTTCTGCCTCGTGCGAGCGCAGACTGAGGACGAGGCCGAAGCACGCCTGTCGGCATCGCTTGAGCGAGCGGCAGCGATGTACGGAACGGAGGTCGGGGCGACGCGTGAGCGCTGCGTTGCTCTTGTCGGAGACCTCGTGCGGCCGCGGTGCGGGTTGCCGGCCCTGCCTGAGTCCGTCGACCAAATCTGGCACTGCGCCGCGAGCCTTGATTACAGGGAGGACAAGCGGCAGGAAATTCGCGAGACGAACGAGCGGGGGACCCAGCACGTGCTTGACCTGGCGGGGAGCGTTCCCGACGTGACCGTCAACTACGTGAGCACGGCGTACGTAGCCGGCACCGCATCGGGCCAAATCGCGGAGACCGTCGGCCGCGACGAGACCGTTGCCAACAACGCCTATGAGCGCACCAAGATCGCCGCCGAGGTGCTCGTCGCCGACTCCGGGCTGTCTTTTCGGATCCTGCGCCCAAGCATCGTCATCGGCCACAGTCGTACGTTCGGCGCGACCGGGTTCACCGGGGTGTACGCGCTGATTCGCGATATTAGGCAGCTGCGGCTGGAGGTGGAGCGGAGGCTCGGCAACTTCCTGAGCCTCCGAGCAATTCGGGCGAAGGCGAACCCCGAGGTCGAGTTAAACCTGATCCCGGTCGACGCCGTGGCGCGCAACATGGCGGCGCTCGGATTCGACGGGCCGACCGATGCGGTTTACCACGTCACCAACAACAGCGCCCCGCCCGTCGACCTGGTCACGCGTGTCATCTGCGAGGAGCTGGGCATCAGACCACCTGAATTCGTCCAGTCAGATGAGGACCTCAGCGCGCTGGACAAGCGCATCAACGACGATCCGCGAATGGAGTTTCTACGTACCTACACGGGCGCGACTAAGGAATTCGACCAGACGAAGACTGAAGCGGTCCTCGGTCGGTCGGCGTCGGCCTTGCCGCTCGACGAGTCCACGTGGAGGAGCTACGTGCGCTGGTATCTCTCGTTCCTCGAGGGCAAGGAGTCAAGCGGTACAGAGAAGTACGGCCTGTGGCAGGTGAGCTCCTGACGATGGGAGGCCGTTCGTCCGCTACGACGCCTCCTCGAGGTGGCGACGCGGCGGGCGAGCACGCTCTGCGTGAGCGTGTGCGGGCCTGGCTCGGCCAGCACGCGCGGGGTGAGCGACCGGAGCCGGCGACGCTGGCGGAGCGCTTCGCGACGCGTCATCGCTGGCATCGGCGCCTCTACGAAGCGGGCTGGATCGGACTTTCGCTGCCCTCCGAGTACGGCGGTGCTGGCCTTGCGATCGACGCGGAGCTCATCTTCCAGGAGGAGCTCGCACGCGCCTGTGCGCCGCCGATCGCGAATTGGGTGGGTGTCTATCTGGTGGCCCCGACGCTGATCGAGTGGGGCACCAAATCGCAGAAGCAGACCTACGTGGAGCCGATCCTGCGTGGTGACGCGATCTGGTGTCAGGCCTTCTCCGAGCCCGAAGCCGGCTCCGATCTCGGCGCGGTCCGCACGGTCGCGCGCCGCGATGGAGACGGCTTCCGCCTCTCGGGTGCGAAGCGCTGGGTCAGTTGGGCGAGCTTCGCTGATCACGCCCTCGTGCTGGCGAGGACTGGGCCGGAGGAAGCCCGTCACAGGGCGCTCAGCACGTTGATCGTGGACCTTCGCCGCCCGGGAATCGAGATCCGGCCGATGCGCATGATCGACGGCGAGGCGGAGGAGGCCGAAGTCTTCTTCGATGACGTGGAGGTCCCGGCCGATGATTTGGTCGGCCAGTTGGATAGTGGCTGGCCGGTGCTGATGACCAATTTGAACCTCGCGCGAGGACGCGCGACGATTCCGCGGATCTTGCTCGCCGAGCAGATGCTCACGCGGTTGCTCGGCGACGTTGAGGAGCTGAAGCGGGCAGGACGGGGGACGCTCGACGAACGTGTCTTCAGGGTCGAGGCGGCTGAGCTCGCGGCCAAGCTGACCGCCCTCCGTCATCTTGCCTATCGCGCCGTCCTGGAAGACGTCGACGAGCGCGAGCGGGAGGCCCTTGGCTCCGCGGAGAAGCTGTGCTGGTCTGAGATATCCCAGCAGGTCACGTCCTTGGCGCTCGAGGCGCTGGGACCCGCCGCGCTTGTTCGATCGACGGCCTCGCCGTCGTCCTGGCCCGGTGAATGGCACAAGGAGTTCTTCCGCTCGAAGGCAAA
>Ga0307476_10002678_pt1 | contig 10572 bp, 6 predicted proteins | sample atmos_gasesECM2C_2_FD_203314 | JGI IMG/M metagenome (GOLD analysis project Ga0307476, IMG submission 203314) | Hardwood forest soil microbial communities from Morgan-Monroe State Forest, Indiana, United States - atmos_gasesECM2C_05 | ecosystem: Environmental > Terrestrial > Soil > Temperate...
ACTGTCCTTTCAGCAATTCTGCGGTCGCACCTCCCTGCGTGCTGCATGTCTCGGGGTGCGACCGCTACTGACTTCAAAACCCGCCAGGCATCGGCTACCGGGGTTCAAGCATGCCCTTTGCGCAATCGATTGAGCAAGACATTACCATTCGCAAACATCACAGTCAAGGCAGTCCCCGCTGCACCGCTGCACTGCTGCACCGCTGCGCCGGTCCGGGCTATTCTTCGGGCTTTTCAATGTGCGGCTATCTCGCGCCGTCGGTGCACGCAGAGTGGCAGATGGAATGGGCAACGTAACCGGCGGCGGTAGCGAAGGCACGGCCCTGCATGTCCATGCGGCCGGTGTGAGCGTCAACGCCCTCGGTGATGATGCCGGCGTCCCAGTTGCTTGCCAGCAGGATCTTGAGTGCCTGGCCGTGACCTGCTTTGAGAGAGAGATGGTCGGCCACCGACCACGAGGTCGTGAAGGGCAGGCGATAGCTGCCGGGGAGGCCGTAAGGCTCTTCAGCGTACGAGTACCTGTAGTTCTTGGAGTGCAGCCACTGATACGTGCGGATGAAATTGGGGTCGTCCTCGGAGACCAGGCCGAGCGTAGCGAGCTTCATCAACGAGCCCGGGGGAATCTCGGTGAAGACAAAATGCGTGCCGGCGTCGGTGGCCGAGGCAAAGATCGGTCCGTCGGCTCCGGGAGCTTGGGCCGACACACAGTGGGCAAGGATCGCGGCTCGAAGCTGGTCGGCGCGGTCTTTCGCCTGTCGCGCGCCGGCCGAATCGTGCAGGCGGGCGAGCAGGTCCGAGAGGCCTACGAGAGCCTGCCAGGTGAGTGCGTTGTCTGCAGTGATGAAGGGGAGAGGCTGGAACTCGTCCTGGGGATCTTGAAGTGATGAGTAGAGGCCCGTCTGGGTATCGTAGCGGGAGTTGAGGCGGTCACGCAGGAAAGCGACGGCCTCCCGATGCTCCTCGAGGAAAGCGGCGTTGCCGGTTTTTTGGATGTAACTGGAGAGAGCCACGAGTGGCGCGGCAGCTTCGTCGAGTTGAAAGCCGTCTTCAAGCACAACACCATCGATGAAGCGGCTGTGGGTGCCGGCGTTACGGAGCTGCGTGGTGAGAGCGTACCTGAGCGCATCGGCCGCTGCCGCGGGGTCGATGTCGAGCAAGGCGGGGAAGCTCCAGAGCATCGCGTCACGGTCCCAATAAGCCGCGGAGACGTAGTACCGCGGGCTGCGAGAGGTAACGCCGATCAGCTGCTCGGTATCAATGGTTCGGCCCCAGGCGTAGAACTCGGTAAAGAGGAAGTTGCGGTTCATGAGCGTATCGAGGTCGGGCCGGCCTGTGGTGCGGGTGCGCGCGTGGCACCATTCGGCCGTCTGTTCGAGGACCGCTTCGGAACCGTGCCGCTCAAGCAGTTCGCGCAGTGCGCGGGCGTTGTGGGCGGCGCTGAACTCCTCAATGCCGACGCCGAGGACGAATAGCGACTCGCCGGAGGCGCCGGGAGCGAGACTCACCTCCCGGCTGGCGTCTGCCGCTGGGACGCCGGAGACAGGCGGGGCGGTGATGTTGGCCGCGGAGTCCGGGTGGATGAGCGCCCAGGCGAAGTGCGTATCGTTGGTGATATAGCTGAAGGCTTCGCCAGGCGACACCCAGGGCGCCTGCCCGACCGTACGCTCGCCGCGCAGAGTAACGGGGACGTAGGTGACGCGGCTGATGCGGCCGAAGGTGGCGCGGAGCCCGAGCGTCACCGCCGCCGGTAGGGTTCGATGATTGGTTGCAGTGAGGCGCACGAAGGCGGCCCGGGAGCCGGACGGCGCGCAATAGGTGATGGTCAGATCGAGTCCGTCAACTGTGAGGCGCGCGATGGGAATCCAGTACTCGATGAGCTCCCAGGTGGGATTGTGGAACGCAACCGGCTTGTGGTCGAGCTCGAAGTAAGGGGTGAGGACAGGTCCGCCTTGCTCCCCATTCACCTGAAGGAGGCCGCGGTCCCTCATGGAAAGAACATTGAAGCTGGTGAGTGCGCCGTCGGAGGCGCGAATGTCGGGCAGAGATATCCACTCGTTGCCGGTGGGGACGACGTCATCGGGCTGAAGCGCAAGCGTCGTATGCTGGACCGCGCCGGTGGCGAGCGAGCTGGCCGCCAGAACGACCACAAGGGCAAGAACACGGGAGAGGCGAGCAGCAACCGAACGGGCCATGAACCTCACCAGACAATCCGCGCGGCCGAGAGACTATCCGCGACCGGCACCAGCATACACGCAGCCGAAGACGGTGCTCCGTTCTGCCGCCGGGCAAATAACACATTGCTTGAAAGTCGTCCGATCGATGTGTTACCCCAAGGCATGCGAGCAAGGCCGAGCGTCACCGTGGCACTGTTGATCGAAGCGGTCGCCGGAGTTGCGGCCTTCGCCGAGTCTCCGGACACCTCGTATCATCGCCCGGTGGCGGTCGAGCTTCTCTCCTATGTCGACGTCCAGTACTATCATCCGGGCTCAGCGATCTATGTGAAGCTCAAGACAGCCTGGGTGGGGCTGGGCTGCTACCTGTTTAACGGCCAGGTACTTCAAGGGAGGGTCGAACTGGCCACCCCGCGCGGCAAAGGCCAAAAGGAATCCCAGCTGGCCATCTCTTTTCCCAATGTGCCCTGCTCCGCAAGCAAGTCCACGATCAATCTGGTGTTGGCCGCCGTCGAATGGGACGCTGGCGTTTCGCACGCAGCCTATCCCGTGGTGAATTCCAGCGTGGCGCAAACCGGGAGCGTTTCAACCATCCAGCGCGGTTTCAATATGGGCGGGCTTGAGTTGATGGCCCTTGGCCAGCAGACGAAGAACCAGATTCCGCTCAAGCCCGGTGACGTGCTGGGCATCGATGACGTTACCCTGGAGATCGGCGAGGGGCCGGAGCGGAGTTCGCTCTTCAAGTCGAAGACACGAAATGTGCACCTGGAAAAGGAATCTCTCCTGCTGCTGGTACCAGACAGCATCGCGTTCCCGAAAGGGCAAGAGGCCAACCCGGCGCCGTTGCTGGAAAGACCGTCAGTCGCGGATACGACGGAGCCGGGCCCTTCTGCGGAGGGCAACGTACCGCCGCCAGCCCTGTCCCTGCCGCCGCCCTCAGAGTTTCAGCCGTGCGAGCCGCCGGCCTGCGCCATGGATCTGCCATCGAGCGACCACGAGACGCTGCACTTGCCGTCGAAATCCATCGGAATCCGTGAATTGGGCTACGCTCCGCGCCTGCAGCGGGAGTTGGAAGAACTGAATAACGATGTGGAGCTGGCTTGGCTGGGCCCCGAGCAGCTTCTCATCGCCTTCAACCCGCACACGCTGGTGGAGCGCGACGCGCAGCTGTCCACTGGCGCGCCGGTGCGAAGGATGCATGCAGCAGTGCTCGAGGTGGCGTCAGGCAAGGTGCTGGGTACAGCCGACTGGTTCCTTCCCGATGCGGGCGAATTTCTCTGGCAGCTTTCGGGCGGGCGCGCGCTGGTCCACGTGGGCAACGAGCTACGAATCTACCGGGAAGGAATGCAGATCGAGCGGCAGATTCCGCTCGATGGACCCCTAGCGTTCGTGCGGCTTTCACCCAACGGAGAACTGATGGCGATTGCCATTCAGCGGGAGACGCACACGCCGCAGCAGCATGCCAGCCTGCGCGAAAGCCTGGGCATGGAGCCGCCGGAGAACGTGGAGATTCGCGTGCTCGACAAGAATCTCAAGGTGGTTGAGCAGGCCACCACGTCATCGCGGATAATGCCGCCGACGCTTCTGAACGAAGGGCAGGTGCAACTGCTGGCCAAGCCAAACAAGCGGTACCGGCTGGCGATGGCGGCGTGGAGCGGCGAAACGACAACGGTGGCAAGGTTCGCATCGGCCTGCATCCCTGAAATCTCGAGCTTTGCGCCCGACTTGCTCCTGGTTGACACGTGCGGGTTGAACACAGGAACGCACGAGTATCGCGTGCTGCAACCGAACGGCAAATTAGTCCTGCGGGGACGGAGAGACCCGCAGGCCTTGGGCCAGTCGGCGCAGGGCAACGGACACGTCTTTGCTGTGAGGAGTCTGCACGCCACGCAGACAATGGTGCAGGGATCGGTCTTTCACGGAACGGACCTCGATTACGAGGAGGTGCGAGTCTTTCAGTCGGGCGATGGGCGGCGGTTGACCTCTGTGCGGATGCAGGCCCCTCCGCCCAGCCATGGAGGGTATGCGCTGTCGCCCGATGGGACGCAGCTCGCTGTCATCGCCGACGCCAGAGTGAACCTGTTCGCTGTGCCGCCGTACTAGCGCTTCAATCGCCCTCGGATTCGGCAGCAATTTGCGGAACATCGTAGAGTCCTTCAGAGGCTGCGTCCTCCTGAAAACGATCGACCACCTGCGCAATGGTGCGCATGAGCCGTGCCAGTGCGCGCTCGCGGTCCGAAAACTCATCCCCACCAGTTGGCAAAGCTTCGAGACGTCGGACGAGGCTCGCCACCGTACCAGGATCGTGCCTCCGCGTCGCAAGCTGGCCCTCAAGACTCTCCGCGATCTCGCGGAAGATGCGGGAGCACTCGAAGCGGAAGTCATCCTCGAACTGGGTAAACGCGCCCGACTTCGTGTCGCCCTCGCCAAAGATCCGGAACTGCAGGAGTGGAGCCTCAAGAAGGTAGAAGCTGCGCAGTGAAGCCTGCCAGCGCCTTATTCGGTCACGCGCAGCCATGTCTCCTGAACGGAGCGGCCCCGTTTCGAAGGGAACAGCATCGGACTGCGCAGTGACGTCGCCAAAGTGCCGATAGATCTCCTCTCGCTGGCGTCGAACCCTGAGTACGGCCGCACGATCATTCCGCCGCGGTGTGAGCGAGGCAAGATCGGCCAGCAACCGCAGATTCACAACAAAGATCCGCACCATTTCGTCCGCGGCGGAGCGGGGAAACAGTCTCTCAAAAACCAGCCACATCATGCTGATTCCGAGCAGCACGCCGAGCGCGCGATCGCGCGCCACCGTTAGGTTGGTTTGGATGGAGAAATCGCTCAGGTGAATCAGGTAGAACGCGAAGGCGAATTGCACGCCCGCGTATGACAGCCGCGAACTTGATGTTCCAATCCACGCGGCGACCGCCGTCATGGTTGCGAACAGCACCGTGAACCCGCCGATGGAATCGATGAGCGGAAGAACAAAAATCTGGGCCCCGAGGCCGGCAATCACCCCGCCAAGAACAAAACCAGCAACACGCAGGATCTGTTTCTGACGGGAGGAGCCGATCGTGGTGAGCGCCGTCAGCACGCACGTGGTAACAGATGTCGATAGACCTGGCCAGGCCAGAGCGACATAAAACACGTAGCAGAACATGGCTGCCAGCGTGCCGCCAAGAACGTAGCGCAGATGCTCCGGATTCGAGAAAGCGTCGGCAATGAAGATGCGGTTGGCGCCGGGTATGTCCTCGATTGGTTCCAGGGTTGGATCGGGGGCGTTCTCGTCGCTGAAGATGGAGGGCATCAGCGAGACCATCGATTCGATCTCCGATAACAGCGGCGTGCCGGGACTGGGCGCTGGCTCCAGAGCCGCTTCGCAGGGCCGGCCGCGAGTGCTAAGACAAACACGAATATCGGCAATGCTGCGATTGACGCGCGCCGCACGTTGCTCGAGCTCAGCCGGCAGGGAAGGATACGCATCGGCCAGCGCGGCCGCGAAGTCAATGGAGCGTGCCACGAGCGACACCAGGGTGGTCATACGCGCACGATAGAGCTGCGTGTAGCTGGCGCGCGCCGCATGACGGCGAAGTGCGCCTGCGCCGACAATTGCGAACTGCGCAAGACTGGCTTGCGTGGCGTGCTCCACCGGTCGCCGATCGGCGTAGCGGGCCATCAGGTCTTCAATCAGTGCAAGCCGCGTATCAAGCCCCCCGAGCAGGTCATCGCGGCCGTACATCGCGTGGAACACAACCTCAACGCCCAACGTTACCAGCGCTCCTATTAAGGTTGCTGCGATAAGCCAAAGCGTAAGTTCCACGTTTGTTCCCGCCGGTCCAGGCAGGTACCAAATGCCCACAACATTGCTCACCACCAGCGCAAGGCCCGTCGCCACGCCGTAGTTGGCAAGACAGCGCAGCAGAAAAAATACAAGAAAGAGACTGCCCCCGACCCACAGGAAATGGGTCTCAGGAGTGGAAGCGAGCAATCGCGCTCCAACAGGGATGAACAGTGCTCCAATCGCGAACGCGCTGATCAGGAAGATCGCGGAGCGGGCAGTCGACACGAGATTCTCGCGCGAGAACAGGAACGCTGATAATGCTCCCACTACGCCGCCCGGAATGCGGAAGGTGACGATCAGGATCATGGTCAGTGTGGCGGAGATGACCATGCGCGCCACGAGCGCGCCGCGCCCTGGATAGGGCGCCAGTTCCTTCTTCAGGAAATCGGGAAACCACTCGCCGAAGCGTTCCTCGTGCGGCAGATGAATTGGCTCAGAGGCCATCTCTATCTCCCCGATTCATGAGCCGCAGTGCCGCGGAGGATGACCACGGCGGATTCGCCGAGACGGAATACGTCCGAAGCATTGTCCTCAATGCGGACCCGCACGGGAAACCGCGAAGCCAGATGCACCCAGTTCAAGGTGCGCTGCACATCCGGAAGGCCGGGCGAAGCGATGCGGCCCACGACATCGGAGTCGGGCGTGACGCCAAATCCTACGCTTTCCACCACGCCCTTATAGCGAACCGTGGGGCGGGACATAACATAGACATCGGCGACCATTCCCGGTTGGATGTGGTGCAACTGCGTCTCGCGAAAGTTGGCGACGACCCACCACGTCCGCGTGTCGATGAGTGTGAAGAGGTGTTGACCCGCGGTCGCGTAGGCTCCCTGAGAGATCGTCAGATTCGTGACGCGCGCATCGAAAGGCGCGATGACACGGCAGTTGTCGAGGTCGTATTTTGCCGTATCGATCGCGGCTTGCTTGCCCGGCAACTGTCCCTCGAGCGGCTGGAGCGTAGTAACGCTGTGTGTCGCCTGCTGTACCTGTTGCCGGCTCTCTTCCACCACCGCCAAAGCCTGCTTGTATTGCGCTTCAGCCGCCAGCAGGCCGGCCTGGGCCAGATCTAGTTGCGACTTGGCCTGGTTGGCTGCCTGCGAGCGCGAGACCTGCAGCGTGCGCGCCTGGTCCACTTGATCGACCGTGACGAATTGCCGCGTCAGCAACGGTTCAATCCGGTGTAAGTTGTTCGAGGCGTATTCAAGTTCTGCGTTCGAGCGTTCGATGGCCGCCCTGGCGTTAGTGACGTCTGCCTTAGCCTGCTCAACCGCCGCGCCGGCATGGGCTAGACTGGCCTCCGCGCTCAGCACGCTGGCCTTGGCGACATCGACGCCGCTCGCTTTGGAAGCGATGATTCTCCGCTCGTCGCCGATCTGACCTTCCAACGCATGTTGGTCCGAGCGGGTTCGTGCCAGCGCGTATGCATAAGGCCTCTCGTCGATATCGAAGAGCGGATCGCCCGCCTTCACCTGCTGATTGTCTGAAACGTAGAGATGCATGACGGGCCCGTTCACCAGCGGCGCCATGCCGATGAAGTTTGCAAACACCTCGGCATCGTCGGTGCGTGGGTTGGCGTTCACCTGGTGTACCACCAGCAGAGTGAGAACAACAGTGCAGGCCATGATCCCGATGCTGATGAGACGGCCCAGGAAATGACGGCTGGCGTGGTGTGATTCGTCGGGCACGATTCCTCCAATCAGCTAAACAGCACGAGCCATAGCGCGCAGGCAAACAAGAGCGCAAGACAGGGATACACAACCACCGGCCAGAGAATCTCCTTGTCGAGAGCGACACGGACAAAGATGCGATTCACAACGGCGGCGAGAATGATCCCGGCAAACAGGCAGATAAGCCACGAAGGGAAGAATGAGCCCAGTATGTTGAACGTAGGAGCGCGCCTGCAGCCGGCTATTCCGCTCGCAAGCAACACACTCGGTGCAGTTAGAAGTCGCTGAACACGCTTCACACTTCCGCCTTTCTCCCCTCGCAGCCTTGCAGTCATGGCCCTGGGCTCCAATGTTGCACTTGGATCAGGTCGCCCGTCTGAAAGGCCAGGTTCGTGGCCTCTAGCAGCAATTGTGTCCGGGCCGAAACGTCCTCAGATCGAGCCTGCGCCAGCACCTTCTGGGCGGAAACGACATCTAGCAGGTTGCGGACTCCATATCCGTAAGCCTCGTGGGCCGATTCGTACGACTCCTGCGAAGCTGCCAGCAAGGCTGCCGCAGCCTCTTGTTGCCGGAGAGCCGTCTGCATGTTTGCGTACGCAGCCCACACCTGGTTTGCGATCTGATCGCGCAGAGCATCAATCTCGGCCTGCGCGGCCTTCTTGTCAGCCCTGGCCTGCGCAATGCGGTATTCGCGCCGCGCCCCATCGAAGAGAGTCCAGCGAAGATCCAGTTCCGCGGTCCAGACCTCTCCTTCCGCGTAGTGCCCGGGAAGTAGGTCCTGCTGCCCATACGCGCGCGCCTCACCGCCATTGCCTTTGAAGATGAGAGCAGGAAAGTAGGTCGATCTTGCCTGCTTCATGGAAGCGTCGGCGGCGCGTAGGCGTGTCAGTTGCAGCAGCAGGTCGGGGCGCTGGCTGAAGGCGCGATCGATCTCCTGGTCCACCGAGTTGGCGATCGTTGACGGTAGCTTCAGCGTATCGATGCCTTCGACCTTGAATTCGGTTCCCGGTGCGACTCCGATCACCGTCGCCAGATCGCCGCGAGCGATATCAACCGCGCCAATCCTGGCCTGAAGATCGAATTCCGCCTGGGCGCGGGCAGCCGTGGCTTCCAGTTGATCGGGCTTGGTTGCAAGCCCATTTGCAAGCCGCGCCTTTGCATCCTCCTCCACCGTCTTTGCATTCTCGAGGCTCACTTCGGCGGCCTGGCGCTGGCCCTCCGCATTCAGGAGCCGGTAGTACGCAGACGAAACCTGGTAAATGATGCGGCGATGCGTGTCGTTGAATGCGAGATTCGATGCCAGCAGCTCTGCCTTGGCTGCGTCGATCTGTCCGCTCCGCCCCCCGGCATCGAACACCAGATACTCAACTTCCAGAACGGGCTCGAAGACTCCCTCTGTCTGCCGATGGAAAAACTCACCGACGAGGGCCGCCTGTCGAAGGGAAACGGCAATGGCAACGGCCGAGATGGTCGGATAGAGAGAACTCCGCGCGATCCCCAGCGCCGCCGCTCTTGACTTGGCCTCCTCCCACGCAACGCGCGTCTCCGGATTGTGCATCTCGGCCACATCGATGAGTTCGGCAAGCGTGTAGGTCTTGTTCGAGTCAAGTTTTGCTGATTCGTCCGGCAAGGCGCCGAGTTCCTGCTTGAGGCTCTGCGCGTCCCTCGTCTGCCAGACTGCGCCAGGCGCCGGCGGAGCACTTTGCGCCATAACCGAGGCTGGCTGCGCCGCAACCACAAAGGATGCAATTATCACAAACCAACGGGTCGTATTCATGTGCGCGACGAAAGGGTGTCCCACCGAAACGGTTCTGGACCGGGGTTGGTCACAGCGGCTCGGGTTCACGCGTCCACTCCCGATGGGAGACGTTCGCGCCCCTGATGGTTAGAGTTGGGAAAGAGCGACCTGCGCGAGAAGCTGCCGATCTACAGTCCCGGCTATGGCTCGCAGGGGGAGATTACAAGGGGAACTGCTGAGCCCGCCGGAGATTTGAGGGTAGCACGCAGGTCTCCGTCGGCGAAGTCCCAAGTGAACGTCGCAAACCGTCCTTGAAGCAAGAGGCCGACTCTGTCCGTAAATTGCTGATTTTATGGAGCGGGAGACCGGGATCCGAACCGGCGACATTCGGCTTGGGAAAACCGGCTGTAAATTAAAAACAAAGAACATAGTGAATTCCGGCATCTCTTTCCGGCGATTGAGTTTACGGCAATTTCGCTTTTGGCATTCCCGTGTCTCTTAATCTTAATGGAGTTCAAACGGAGTTCATGGCAAAGCGCGATTCCAGACGGCTTCGCCGAAGACTCGCAGGAGATTCCCGCCGCCGATACTTCCGATCTCATCCGCTGTGAAGCCAGTTTTTAACATCGCTTCCACTACGACGTAGTAGAACCCCGCCGTTTGATCCTGCCATGCCTGGTTGGTACGTTCCCCAGCGCGTGTATTTTGTTGACTGGGGCGGAGACCGCCAGGGGGAGGTCCGCCGGGACGGGGGCTGGGTTGGGTGAGCTTCGTGTCCGTACCGATGCATACATGATCGACACCGATCACATCGACCAGCGCGCGGACATTGCGCGCGTAGTCCGACGGCGAATCGGCCAGATGCGTCCAGACACCGACCAGACCTCCGGCATTAGCGATCACTTTGGCCTGCTCTTTGCCGATGAGTCTTGGCCGCATCATCTCTGCCATGCGCGGATTGGCGCCCAACTGCGTATCAAGACCGGTATGAGACACGATGACCGGCCGGGTGGTGACCTTGAGCGCGGCTTCAGTAGTCTGCATATTGGCGTGGGCTAGATCAATGAGGATGCCCAGTCGATTGCATTCCTTGATGACGGCGGTCCCAAACGGGGTCAATCCCCCGAAGCGAGGCGGGTTGGTGTAAACGTCGCCGAGCGGCACGGAA
>Ga0307476_10002679_pt1 | contig 10569 bp, 12 predicted proteins | sample atmos_gasesECM2C_2_FD_203314 | JGI IMG/M metagenome (GOLD analysis project Ga0307476, IMG submission 203314) | Hardwood forest soil microbial communities from Morgan-Monroe State Forest, Indiana, United States - atmos_gasesECM2C_05 | ecosystem: Environmental > Terrestrial > Soil > Temperate...
GCCTCGAAGGGGAAGGTTGCGCGCGAAGGTTCCCGGAGTATCGCGAAACTTCGAAGTAGCGTTCGCGCGAAAGGCTCGGAAAGAAAAATGTGTGGTACAAACGCACCTGGGACGCACCGGACCTAGGCGGTCTGATTCCCGTGCTCGATTTACTACTGGCCACGGATTAGGGCTGACTTTTCACTCTGGCGGCCTCGAACTCATCGCCCTTTTGCCAACCAATCAGTTTCGGCAAGCTGGCGGCTTCCCACCCAAGCGCAAATCCAAATCGCGCCATTGCCGAGTCCCCTACGAAATCCATTTCCGGATGGTACTCATCACTGGGCTGGTGATAATGCTTCTCGACGTATTCGTGCGCTCGCTCGAGCCCCCAGGCTTCGCTGTGCCCCTTGTACTTCATCCCTTCATTGATTGAAAACGCAGGAATGCCGACCCGCGCCAGGCTGAAGTGGTCGGAGCGATAGAAGTGTCCTGCCTCCGGCAGCGCATCCGGCCGAATCGCCAGCCGGAACTCTTTTGCGGTCGCTTCCACCGCCGGATAAAATGTCGTCCGCTCCGCGCCGGAAACCTCTACTTCCTCTGGTGCTCCGAGCGGCTTCACATCATCATAATTCAAATCGAGAGCAATTTTGGCCGCCGCGATCGGTGGGTGCTTTCCCAGATATTCTGAGCCCAGAAGTCCCTGCTCCTCGGCCGTAACCGCGGCAAACAAAATCGAACGCCGCGGCTTCAAAGCAGCCGTCCCGAAGGCGCGAGCCAGTTCCAGCAAGATGCCGCATCCCGTGGCATTATCGTTGGCGCCATTGAAAATGTTGTCCCCTGGCATATCCGGACGAATGCCGAAATGATCGTAGTGCGCCGTATACATGACCGCTTCATCCGCCGTCTTGCGATCTCCACCCGGCAGGATCGCGACCACGTTATTCGATTCGAAATTCCGAATCTTGCTCACCATATGAGCTCGCAGCTTCGCGCCTAGATTCACCGGATGGAAGTCCCGGCTCTGAGCATCGTGCATCATCTTTTCCAGATCCATACCCGATGCCGACGCCAGCCGCTGTGCTACATCCAACTGCACCCACGACGCGACCTTCAACGCTGGCCCTTCCAACTTCAGATAAGATTTTTCCCCGGAATTCGAATTCCTCACCACTTCCCACGGATAACTTGCCATCTGGGCCTGGTGGACCAGAATCACTCCCACCGCGCCTTTGCGCGCCGCCACTTCGTACTTGTAAGTCCAGCGACCGTAGTAGGTGAGTGCCTTGCCCTTGAAAAACTTAGGATCGTCCGAAGGCGGCTCGTTTACCAGCATCATCAGAACTTTGCCGCGCACCTCGACCCCTTTATAGTCATCCCAGTTGTACTCGGGCGCCTCAATTCCGTACCCCACGAAAACGATGTCCGCATCCACGTCCGACTGCGCCTGCTGCGTCTGGTCGTACGCGACATATTCGTCGAGCGGTTTCAGAGTCATCGTCTCGCCCTGCTTTGGAACGAGAGAAAACTGAGTGTCCCCAAGCGTAGTGATTCCTACCAGGGGTACTTTCTGCATGTATGTCCCGTGGTCGCCTGACGGCTTCAGGCCGTATTCGGCAAACTGTGTCGCGATGTATTCGGCCGCGATGTCGCCGCCGCGTTGGCCGGTCCCGCGGCCTTCCAGCAGATCGTGCGACAAGTACCGCACATGCCAGCGAATGTGTTCGGGCGTGATTGTTTCCAGAGCCACAAAGGCGGGGCCCGGCAGCCTTACTGAGGGCGCTTTCGCACCCTTCGCTCCGCCCGCACCGGCTCCACTTTCAGCCCACAACAGCAGGCTCGCAAACGCCAACACATAGGCCGAAATTGCTCTCAGCATTCCTCGCATAAACAGGTCTCTCCCCCAACGAAGCGGCGCGCTTGCTGGAAGATTTCTTCGTATCCGGTCTAATCAAATTGTAAAGGACGCCTCAGTTGAGGCGGCACGAGAAGCTGCGGAGAGCGCTGCACGAGTGGGCACCGACCTTTGGACCCGGCACACGCCGGGCCTTGTCCTGCTGCCCTGACCGCGTGCTCCTACTTGCCTTGTATCGGTGAGCTGTTGCGTCTTAGTCAGCTCTGGTTTGGTAAGCGCCGGCCCGGCGCCTAGTTCTTCGATCCTCAACCAGCTCGGAAGTCCCGCACATCCTCGCCCGGCTTAAATATCGCTGCCGGCGCAATCTTCCCGGCCTCCGCCATCTTGCGGCTGATCTCTTCAAAATCCGCCTTCACCCACCCCACGCTCGAAACCTCAATTTCCCCATCCTGCGCGATCCAGAAGATCGTGGGCACGTTGGTCAGACCGTAAGCATTCGACACCGGATAAGAGTGCGTATCATCGAGCAGAACCGGAAACGTTACCCCAAACTCCTTGATAAACGCCGCCGTGTCCTTGGCATCATTCTGCGAAACCCCAACCAACTTGACTCCCTTTTGGCCGTACGCCTTATACTGCCGCTCGAAAAACGGGAGCGCGTACTGGCATGTGGGACACGACACCTTGAAAAAGGCCAGCACAACCGGTCCGCGGGTCAGTTCGTCGGCAAACGAAAACCGCTTTCCGTCCAATGTCTTCAAATCAAACTCGGGAGCCTTCGTCCCGGTAGCTAGTGCTGCCATCGCTCTTCCTCCGTGCCCTCGAAAAATGCCTCGTAGCCAGCGCATTTCGTCTCGCCGCCTGACTCTCTCCTGACTTAGATGACGCAACCCGAATGAAAGATGGAGAGCCAGCGGAAGCGACTCAAATTATGGGCTGTGAGCAGTGTGAGAAAGCCCGCTCCCGAATCGCTCTCACCGTCAATAAGAAGAGAAGATTTCCACACACGCCGTAGACGCAAGAATCGTCACATGATTCTGAGAGCGAGTCACTTCGGGAGCCATATTGGTCGGTTGCGGCCAAGTGGAGGTCAGCAGCACACCGCACCTGCATAAATATAGGCATTTGAGCGAGCGCACACGCCCCTTATCAACCACGGGCCTACAGGCATTGTCGGCGCGGAGTCCGAACCTATAGTTCAGCGGGTTCAGCGAGTATGAGTTAACTTCGTCGCTACAACCTCTGCACTCGAACCCCGACTGCTGGGCGCTCTCCAGTGCCGCGTGCTTCAACAGAGGATGACCACTCACAACCTCCGAGGATTCGATACTTCCGTCCCGCCGAATTGCGAGTTGAATTCTCACATCGCCCATGATCCGCGCCTGCCGTGCCAACCTCGGATAGACCGGCGGCGAAACCTTGACCAACAAGACACCAGCCGCTGCCGCCGGGACAGGCGCATCGGTTTGAGCGAACCCGGTGTAAGAAGCGAAGAACAAAATCGCAAGCCTTGTCGCAAAGGGCAACACGGATTTCGACGATCGCCCCCTCAAACCAGACGCACTAGCCTTCACTCCCCGTGACCAATGAATCTTTTCATAGCCCTTGTTGAGTGCTTCCCGGATTTCCCGCAAGAACCCCCCGGTCAACATCTCCGACGCGATGGCGCGCTTCCCGTCTTCGAACTCTGCTGCTGACGGCTTGTAGGGCAGATCCATTCGCGTGAGAAATGCGTACATGGCGCCGCGACTCCAAGTAATGGTCCATGCTGCCATTGAACATCTGCCGCAACGCGTAAATCTGAGAGTATCGCCGTACCTTGTCGCACTCCATGTGCGCGACGGCGCCCGCCTTTTCTTCTGCGCTAATCACTTTCAGGAGCTTTTCGAGTTGGTCCTCCTCTCGAGGCAGCGAACTCATCGCTTTTGCCAGATTTTGCTGGTTGTCGCGAATCTCCTGCGCAATATTCTGGCGCGCCTCGTGCACCAGGCGGAGGTGATGCATCCAGTCCACGGATGCCTCAAGCCGCAGAGCGATCCGCAGACCAATCGTGGATCGCGAGCAGGTGCACCATGAAGTCTTTGATCGAACGGCCTGCTCTATGAGGAGGGTGAACTTCCACGCCAGGTTCCTTATGACGAGACTTGTAACCCCGGCATTCTAACCGAGAATCGCCGAGGCGCTGGCGGCGAGTTCTCGCGGCAAACCTTCACCCAAGCAATGCAGCCTCACGGAGAATCTTGCGCGCAAGCCCAGTCATAGCGAGCCTTCCGAGTCGTCGGCAAGCGATCCGCTTTCCCGCATCTTCAGCGGGCGCAGGCCTGCGCCAAACGCGCACGGTGTAATCCGTTACCGTGATGGAGTGCTTTAGCGTGAACAAAAGAGCTGCGCTAGTCCGGTCAGTCCTACCGTTAGTCTCGTAAGGAGTCTTGTCATTCCGAGGAGAACGAGGAACCTGCTTTGCTTCCGCAACCGTCAAGTCCGCGCCCACTTCTGGCAACTCCCACATTCCCGCCATCAACCGCGCGTCTGGCGCCCGCTGCACCAAAAAGACACTGCCGTTTCGGCAGTCTAAAGCGTAGTGAATTTCCCGCTTCTTCTGCCGCGGAGGCTTCGTCGAGCCCGCCAGTTCTCCGCGGGTCGCGCACAACTCCAGCACCGGACAGCTCAGACACGCGGGCGCCCGCGGTGTGCACACCGTTGCTCCCAGTTCCATCATCGCCTGGTTGAAATCGCCCGGACGCTCGCGATCGAGCAGCCTTTCCGCCTGCAGCCAAAAATCCTCGCCCTTCAGCCGCCTTCCCGAAACTCGCTGCAGCACGCGCTCCACATTCCCATCCACGACAGCCGCCGGCTCGCCGAATGCAATGCTGGCAATGGCCGCGGCTGTATACCGGCCCACACCTGGCAACGCCCGCAAATCCTTGGCGGTCGCCGGAAACTTCCCACCCTTTTCTCTGACCACGACCTTCGCTGCGGCATGCAGCATGCGTGCCCGCCGGTAATATCCCAGCCCACTCCAGGCCGCCAGCACCGAAGCTTCACGGGCTGCGGCAAGTCTCTCCACCGTGGGAAAGCGCCGTAGAAATTCGTGATAATGCGCAATCACCGCCGCTACCCGCGTCTGCTGCAGCATGATCTCCGACAGCCAAACCCGGTACGGATCGCGGCTCTCGCGCCATGGGAGATCGCGCGCCTGCGCGCGATACCACTGGAGCAGTCGCTGGCGCAGCACCTGCTCGCGCCCTTCGGCGGACAATTTCGTTCCACTGGAATTCATGGTTGAAAGCGCATTTTACAGCAGGAAAGAACTCGGTCTGCGCCTCAGATCCCGTCCAAGCGAGATATAGAAATCGTTTCCCGCCATTGACCCAGGCTCACAGGCACGCAATAATAGCGGAACCTGGCATCCGCAACCCGCGTGGAAACATTCACGCCGAGTCATCGCGAGGAGCACTATGAAGGACTTCAACCGCAAGGTCGAAGACGCTTCCGCACGTGTAGGCCAAACCATTGGCGACGCCGCCGAACGTCTCGAGAAAGAGATCCCCGAATTCATCAAATATCTCAACGACGAGGTTGTGCCGGCAGTTCGCACCCACTCGACCAAAGCCTTGCGTGTGGCCTCAAGGAAGCTTACGGAATTCGCCGACTACATGGAGCAGCAGCGCCAGCACCCGCCCAAGTAGCGCCTTCGGCAGGTCGAGTCGCTGCCACATCGCATCGCAGCCACTTCGTCAGCGCAATCATGCTTCTGTTTGTTCTCATCGCGATCCTGTTTTTGAGCGCCTGCGGCCGCCCCAAACAGACGCATGTCAACGTTCCACCGCCGCCGCCCCCTGCGTCAACGACCGAGTCGACGAGTTCGCAGCCGACCAAGGACATCCCAGAGAGGAAAGAAAGCTCACTTCCGAAGCCCACGGAAGAAGCGGATCTCGCCGAGCCCACCCTTCCTGCCGGCACCAAGCCTCTCGCCACCGAAACTGGTCTCGCCAGCTGGTACGGTCCTCCCTACCACAACCGCCGCGGATCGAACGGCGAACTCTACAACATGCACGCCATGACCGCCGCGCACCGCACCTATCCGCTGGGATCGATCGTGCGCGTCACCAACGTGAAGACCGGCTCGCACGCGCTCGTCCGCATCACCGACCGCGGCCCATTTATTCCGGGACGGGTTGTCGATCTCTCCCTGGCGGCTGCCCAGAAGCTTGATGTTTGGAAGCCCGGCGTCGCCGAAGTGAAAGTGGAATTGATGCAATCGGCCGCCTCTGCCCAGTTGATGGGGAAATGGGCCGTCCAGATTGGCGGGTTTCCTCATGAACCCGTCGCCACCAAACTCGCCGACCGCCTGAAGCGCCGCTACCACACTGCCAATGTTCTATGCTTTGCGAGTCCGGCCGGAGACTGGTGGATCCGTGTCCGCGTGCTCGACGACAATCACGAGCGCGCCCAAAAACTCGCCGCCGAAACCCAAACCCCTGAAGGCGCAGTCTTCCTCGTGCGATTAGACTGATAGGCCAAGGAGCGCCATCAACGTCATACCATCAAGCACCCGCTTACGTGGAGCGGCGGAATGATGGCTGTCGCAGCTGGCGTCTATTTGGTGCTGCGCCTTGCCGGCTTCCACCAACTCTTCGTCAACGACGCCGAAGGCAGGGGCGCGTTGCTCGAGATCATCGGCACTCTCTAGAGCGTCGTATACGCCTTTGCCACTTATGTCATCTGGGGACAGTTGGCTGCGGTCGAAAACGAAATACTCAAAGACTCCGGCGCCCTGCAGGACCTCGTCCTTTTCAGCAAGGGGCTCACAGAGACACACGTGATCCCACCGTCCGCTCCGTACGCGCCTACGCCCGCGCAGTCACGGAGTCGGAATGGGGAATGCTCTCCAGAGGCGAGGACAGCGGGCGGACCGAAAAGCTACTCTCCGGAATCGTCTCCAGCGTTACCGAGGCGACTGCCAGAGATGAATCCGAGCGCAGGGCGCACGACCGCCTGCTGGAAATTGCCAACCGGGCCAACGGGCACCGCGACGAAAGACTCGCACTCAGCGTGAAGCGCATCCGGCGCACCCTTCTTCTGTTCGTGACCTTGACCGCAGGCCCGATTCTGTTTCTGCTCTTTTCTATCCCTTTCACAACCTGGCGCTGCTCTGCTTTGCGCATTTTGTGCTCACGGACCCGGATCATCCTTTTTGATGGCACCGGGAACGTCGACGCCAAGCCCTTTGATGATCTGGCCACAAAGTATCGATAGCTCGATGAGTAGCTTTCGAAGCCAACTGAGTGCCAACTGAGCTGACAGGTTTGCGCCCGGGATGCTATCGTTCCGCCAGGTGAGTCGTGATGACCGATCCCCATTGCCTTTTCTGCCGCATCCTGCGCGGCGAGATTCCCGCGAAGAAAGTTCACGAGGACGAACACGTGTTTGCCTTTGAAGACATCGATCCCAAAGCGCCGACGCACGTGTTAATTATTCCGAAGAAACATTTCGCTGGATTGAAAGAAGCGGAAGCGGGCGACGCGGAGCTCATCGGCCGTTGCCATCTCGCAGCTGCCCAGATCGCCCGCCAACGCAAGATCGAGAATGGATACCGCACCGTGCTCAACGTGGGCCCCGGCGCGGGACAATCCGTGTTCCACCTGCACGTTCACTTGCTCGGCGGACGCAACCTGGCTTGGCCTCCGGGATAGTTTCAACGATTCATTACGGCAAGGAACTTCGGCCGGTCACCGTCCTGGGTCGAACTCCTTCTGATACTGTTCCCAGCGCTGGCGAACGCCGGCCATGATCTGCCGGTACTCGGCGTCGGAGCGCAGGCTATCGTAGTTCTTGTCTCGTTCGAACCACGGATAGTTCGTATTTCCGAGCACAATGGTTCGCTTGAGCCAGATAAGCGAGCGCTGCCGGTCTCCAAGGAGAGCATAGATTCCTCCCAGCCAGTATGCCGCGTCCCCATCCGCGATCTGCTCGGGGTGGTATTGAAAGATCCTGGGATCGATCTTTTCCCGCTGGCCTCGCGATGCGTAGAAGAATGCCGACATCATCAGAGGCGAGTTGTCGCTGGAGTCACCGGCGAGTTGGACCGCTCGATTCAGATTCGCTTGTGCTTCGTCGAGTTTGCCTTGGTAGTAAAGCACTCCGCCAAAATAGGCCAAGGCCTTGAATTGGTCGGGATTTTTCGCGACCAGCTGCCGCATTTCCTGTTCCGCTTCAGGCGCTCTTCCGCTGTAGAGGAGCATGCGCGCATGCATCCAGTGTGGCTGCGGCAGCGTGGGATTCAATTCCGTGAGCCGGCGGTACGCTTGTTCGGCGAGCTCATTGAAGCCCGCGTAGTAGTAGGAATACCCCAGCATTTGCCAGGCAGTTTCGTTGTTCGGGGCGAGGGCCACCGCGCGTCTCGCAGTGCGGATCGCCTCTTGTTCCCGCCCTGCCTCGCCGTACGCGCCTCCCAGCGCGATCAATCCCTCCAATGACTGCGGGTTGATCTTCAGGGCGTTCTGTGCCGCGATCACGCTGCGCTTCACGTTGGCCTCGGCATCGTCAACAAAGTTTGCCCCTTGCAGCGAATAAAACTGCGCGAGGAGTGCGTAGGCGTCGACAAAGTTCTTGTCCAACGAAATCGCATGCAAAAGCAGACGCTCGCCGTCCGCGATACTCTGTAGCCGCGAATGCACGAAATACTCATTGAGATAGTAACGGGCCTGCAGGTAATCGTTATAGGCATCCACGCTCGTCGTCGTCGGCTGTTGGATGGACTTCTGTTCCGTGGGAGAGATTTCGATCTGCAGTCCTTCCACGACTTTGGCCGCAACCTGATCTTCAAACGTCAATATGTCGGTGCTGCGCAGATCGTAGCGCTCGGACCACCGGGTAGTGCCCGTGCGGCCGTCGATCAGTTGAACCGTCACTCGAATCACGCCCGCGGAGCGCTGGTAGGTTCCTTCCAGCACGCTCTCGACGCCGAGAGCCTTGGCCACTTCCGCTGGCTCCGGCGCTTCCTTCGCATACTTCAAAACGGATGTTGTCGGCCGCACTGCGAGGTTCTGCAACGAGGTTAAGCGGCTGATGATTGCGTCCGTGATCCCAATGCCCCAGCTGTCTGTTGTCGCGGCAGAAATGTCATGAAAGGGAAGCACGGCAATGGTTTCCAGGGAAATGGTTTCCAGAGATGACTTGGAAACAATGCTGCTCGCTTGCGAGGAGTGGGCGAATGACTGGTAAGTGCGGACAGCAACTGCGACTAACACTCCGACCAGCAAAACCCCTGCCACCAAAATCCCTTCTTTGCGATATCTGCCTGCTTGCGGCTTTGCGGTTGGCTCCGCAGCCGGGCTCGGAAGTCTTCCCGACTCGCTGTCGCGCCTGGCTCGCTTCAGATCGGCTTTCAACTCCTTCGCGGACTGATAGCGAACCTCGCGATCTTTCTCCAGAGACTTGCAGATGACGTCTTCGACCTTCTTGGGGAGATCGGGATTCAGCCGCACAGGAACTACAGGGATTTTGTGAAGGATGCTGTCGAAAATTGCTCCTGAGCTTTCGCCGCGAAACGGAAGCGCGCCGGTTGCCATTTCGTACAGCACGACACCGAATGAAAACAGGTCGGTGCGGTTGTCGAGTTCCTTCGCCAAAACCTGCTCCGGGGACATATAGGCGACCGTTCCCAGCGTGCTGCCTGGACTGGTCAAGTGCTCGTCGCCAATCACGGTCGCGGTGGCCTCGATCCCCACGGGCTCGGTTTCTCGCGCGCTCACCTTGGCCAGGCCGAAGTCGAGAACCTTGGCGTGTCCGCGTTTCGTGACGAAGATGTTGGCGGGTTTGATATCGCGATGAATGATGCCTTGCGCATGAGCGGCGTCGAGCGCGTCCGCAATCTCGATACCGATACTCAGCACCTGCTCCAGTTCCATGGCGCGACTGCCAATCAGGTGCTTCAGGGTCGAGCCGTCAAGAAACTCCATGGCGATGAATGCCTGGCCATTCTGATCGCCGATGTCGTAGATCGTGCAAATGTTGGGATGATTCAGAGCGGAGGCGGCCTGCGCCTCGCGTTGAAAACGCGCCAGGGCCTGCGGATCGCGGGCAACCTCTTCGGGTAGAAATTTGAGAGCTACGAAACGGTGCAGGCGAGCGTCCTCAGCCTTATAAACGACGCCCATCCCGCCACCGCCGAGCCTCTCGACAATTTGGTAGTGCGAAATCGTCTGGCCGATCACAGGTCCAAGTTTACTTCACGGAGGCGTTACCGAGTCCTTTGGTCGCTTCGGTGCCAGGTTGCAGACGAGTTTCATCGCGGGCGACTTCGCTTCCTGCTACCGAGCCCGTCCCGGCTGGTCTAATGGCGCGACCTAGTTCACGTCGCCGAGGGAGCAGGAACCTGGACCGCGAGGATCGCCGCACGATCCGCAGGCACCGGCCGGTGACGACGACGACGAAGGTGACGAGCCCTTCGCGGATACCGCGAACACCGAGAGCTGAGGGTCCAGCCTGGTGGCGTGGCACTTGGGACACTCCGCTTTTTCCTTGCCGTAAAGCAGGGTCTCGAACTGGTGGTGGCATTCCTTGCAGATGTACTCAAAAATGGGCATGGGGTCACTCCGACTCCTCTCCATTAGAATCAATTTGTGAAGAGTTCGCAAATTCCTGATTCCCAGGCACCTGCCTCGGAAGATACTGGTTCTCGAGATACTGGCTCTCGGATCCCACCTTCTGCCGGGCAATGGTCCTCCCGT
>Ga0307476_10002680_pt1 | contig 10567 bp, 9 predicted proteins | sample atmos_gasesECM2C_2_FD_203314 | JGI IMG/M metagenome (GOLD analysis project Ga0307476, IMG submission 203314) | Hardwood forest soil microbial communities from Morgan-Monroe State Forest, Indiana, United States - atmos_gasesECM2C_05 | ecosystem: Environmental > Terrestrial > Soil > Temperate...
CTCCGGTGGCCGCGCTGGCCGGGCGTGTACGATACACCCGCGTTGGGCTTACCATCGTATCGTTGCGGCAAAGCGGGGATGACATCATGAGTCCGGAACTCGGCAAGAGCGAAACCACCCGCGTCATCGATATTCTCAAGCACATTCTCGAGCTCGAGCTCGCCGGGCTGGTGCGCTATCTGCATTACAGCTTCATGATCTTCGGCCACAACCGCATTCCGATCGTTGCCTGGCTGCGCAGCCAGGCGCAGGAAGCACAAGCGCATGCGGTTCAGGCAGGCGAGCACATCACCAGTTTGGGTGGCCACCCCTCGCTCAAGATCGGCTCGCTGCTCGAGACGCACAAGCATAACGTCGACGAGATTCTGCGCGAGGCGCTCGCTCACGAGGAGGAGGGACTCGCCGAGTATCGCAAGCTTCTCGAGCTGGTGGCGGGCCGCAACATCATGCTCGAGGAATACGCGCGGGCGCAGATTGCCACCGAGGAGGCGCACGCGGCCGACATCGGCAAGATGCTGCGCAAGCCGGGCTCCATTACCTGACAACCAGCAAGGCCTGATAACCGGAAAGGCCGTAGGGCCGCCGACCCGGAAAGCGTGACTGCCATCTCAGTCACCACGGGTCTCTCCCCCGGAGGGGTGAGATCGGCGTGCCCTTAAAGAGCAGCCACAGCTTGAGTTTGTCCTTCGCGGCCCCATTACGTGCGTTGAGTCAACGACCGTTCATGATGCGTGCGTACACTGCGCGCGCGACATAACTTCAGGAGTCAACGTCATGGAGCTGATCATCAGTTCTCTCATCGCCAGCGGGCTGCTGCTCGTCGGGCATCTTGGTGTGCTGGTGCGAAACCGGCTGCTGCCGCACGAACCGCGTCACGATCATCACGGCTGAGGCGCAAGCCGTAAGCCTTCTCTTCTCTCTTTTTTCGTGAGTGGCAGCCGCCCCTTTCGGGGCGGTTTTCGTTTTGTACCCCCTGCGGCGTATGCTCTTCCCGTGAGGATCGGGCATTCGCTCTGGCCGTGAAGATCGTCGCGGTCACCAACATCAAAGGCGGCGTCGGCAAGACCACTACGGCGGTCAATCTTGCCTACCTGTGCGCCGCCGAGGGCCGCCCGACACTCCTGTGGGACCTCGATGCGCAGGGTGGGGCGAGCTATATACTCGGCGGCGAGCCTCAGGCCGAGGCGTCCGCAAAGAAGCTGCTTTCAGGCAAGCGCGAGCCGCTCGAGCTGGTCCTCGCGACCGGGTATCCGCGGCTCGACCTGCTGCCGGCGGACTTCTCCTACCGCAACTTCCCCGTGCACCTCGCGACACATCGCGAGCCGACGGAACGGCTGCTGCGCATGAGCCGCACGCTGCGCGAAGTCTACGAAGTGCTGTTTCTCGACTGCCCGGCAGGCATCTCGCTGCTGTCCGAGAACGTACTGCGTGCCGCGGACGTGGCGATCGTGCCGCTCGTGCCAGCGCCGCTTGCGCTGCGCATGCTGGCGCAACTCACCGAGTTCGTCGTTCGCGAGGGCTGGAGCGACCTGGTGCTGTTGCCGTTCTTCTCGATGGTCGACCGCCGGCGCGCACTGCACCGCGAGCTGATTGCGGCAGCTCGTGCACAGTTCGGCACGATGCTCGCGACGGAGGTGCCGTATTGGAGCGAGATCGAGCGGATGAGCGTGCAGCGTGCGCCGCTGCCGGCCTGCGCACCGACGAGCGACGCAGCGCTCATCTACCGCGGTTTGTGGAGTGAGATCCGCGGCCGCATCAGCTCGGGCGCCCAAGCGACCGGCTCACACCAACTCGCCGCAGCGCCCGGGTAGGCGCTGCCGCGGTAACAGTTGCGGCGAGCTCGACGTGTATGGGCTCAAGCCGAACTGACAGGTGGATTCGCGGCACCGCTCGCGGCTTGCCTCGCGACAGCGTTGGCCCCCTCTGAAGCCGGTGTCGACTCGACAACTACCGCGGCTACCACCGCGCCCCGATCGGTGCCGGCAACGCCGGACGGCAGGATCTCCTCCAGGGAGAAACCGGCTGCCACCCACGCGTCCAGGCCACCGCCCAATGGACGCACGCGGTGGAAGCCGTGATTCAGCAGCACGCGGGCTGCCTGCGCTGCGGATGCCTCGTTGGGGCAATTGCAGTAGAGGACGATCTCGCTGTCGCGGGGCAGCTCACCCATGTGCCGCTCAACCTCCTGCAGCGGCACGTGCAGTGCCCCGGGGATCCGCCGCAGGTCGATGCCCTGAGCGGTGGGGGAGCGCACATCGACGATTACCGGCGACTGGCCGCCGCTCATCTGCGCATGAAGATCGGCAACGCTGATACGCGCCATCTCGAGCGCCGCGTAGAACCGGCGTCGTTCCCACCACTTGAACGCAAGGTAGACGATCAGCAGCAGCGCCCCCAGCCCCAGTGCCGTACCGCCGACACTGGAGAGCCACGGCAGGAGATGCAGGATCTGCGGCCGCAACACGGTCCCTGCGAGTAGCGCGGCTCCCACCCAGAGGGCGGAGCCGAGCGCATCGTTGCCTGCAAAACGCAGGTACCTCATGCGAGTGGCGCCGGCGAGCGGGGGTGCAATCAGCCCGAGGCCCGGTACGAACTTCGCGACGACCAGCGCGTTCGCGCCCCAACGCTCGAAGCTGCTTTGCGTCTGGCTGACGCAGATGTCGGGTGTGAGCGAGATGCGGCACAGCAGGCGCATGACTCGCCCGCCATAGATTCGTCCGGCGACGTACCAGACGCTGTCGCCGATCACGCACGCGCCGATCGCGAGTGCACAGACTCCGACGGCGGAGAGCCGTCCGTCCGCCGCGAGTGCGCCGGCGACGATGAGTGTCGGCAGCGCGGGCACGGGCAAGCCGAGCTGCTCCAGGAGCACGTTGAAGAACACCAGGCTGAGCCCGAAAGGCGCCACCGAGGCATCTTGCCGTGCAGCGGTCCGGGTCACAAGGAAACGCGCGGCCTCGGGCAGGCCGCTGCCGGGCGCAGCCCTCAGGCGGGCTCCAGGCGGGCTCGAGCCCGGCTATACCGGGCTCATGAGCTCAAACGGGCCTCGGGTTCGGATCGGGGTCGTATCAACCGGGGTACTTGGTAAAGATCGCGGCCACGGCGTTATCGATGCGCTTTTCCGCTTCGGGACCACTCACGCCATAAAGACTCTGGTCGACAGAGGCGTGCCAGATTGGCTGACGGCTGCGCGCGTCGTAAAGATCCACGGCGATGATCCCTTCACGGTACATGTAGGGCTCGGGCCATCCCCAACCCCAGCCGTATGGATATCCCCAGCCCCAACCGTAATACGGCCCGTCATTCCACACGACATTGGTGCTGCCGATGCCGTAACCGACGAGGCAGTCCGCGTTCCCGCCGGCGGGCTGCAGCTCACCCTTGAGGTGTGAAGCAATGGCTGCGCGTAGACGCGACTCGTTCACTGGGTTTGCGATCGTGTTGCGCAAGGGGCTGTTACCGCGGAACGAGCCGGCCCACGCGAAACTGGCGCAGTGAACGGTGCTGACGAGGGCCCGGTTTACGTCCGATTTCACATACAACGTCGTACAGGAGCTCACCGCGCAGGCGATGGCCGGAACGACGCAAGCGGCACGAAGCAACGACTTGATCATACGTCTCACCTCCGGCGTCGGCGCACGCGGGCCTCCGCCGCGGTAATCGTAACGCACCGACCGGCGCGACGTTGACGCAGGCTGCCATCGGGGCCGGTGCCCGCCAGCTGGTAAACTCGCCGACTGGTGGTCAGGCAGGGAGTCGCACCATGAGCGCCAAAGGGAAGTCCGCAACGTTCCTCGGTCCGCACACCGAGAGCACGCCGTTCGATATCACCGTGGTCCTGCGTCGTCGCGGGGGGCCAGGGTCCAAGCCCGGGTTAAACGTCGCCTCCTGGCCGCAGCGCCCGCGCTGTCGCCGCGCCGATTTCGGCCAGCATTGGGGCGCGGATCCGGCCGATCTCGCGAGCCTGCGCGAGTTTGCGCGCCGACACGGACTGCGCGAGAGCGGCGCAGACATCGGACGGCGCGTCCTGCACCTGTCGGGTGCGCCGCACTCACTCGAGCAGGCTTTTGGCGTCAAGCTCGGTCGCTATCGCCCGAGTGACGGCAGCAAGCCATATGTTGGTTGGGACCACGAGCCGACGCTACCGCCCGGTGCGATCGCGGTGCTCGGTCTCGATCGCCGGCCGGTTGCGCGATCGCACTCGCTCCGGCCCCGCGCGACACCGGCTGTAACGTACCCGCCGATCGAGCTCGGCACGCTTTACGATTTCCCCGCGGGCACCAATGGAAGCGGCGAGGCGATCGCGCTCATCGAGCTGGGTGGAGGATACACCGAGAGCGATCTCGCGCAGTTTTTCAACGGGCTCGGCGTCTCCCCGGCTCCGACCGTGAGCGCAGTCGGTGTCGCCGGTGGCTCGAATCAACCCGGTGGTGACGCCGACGACGAGGTAACGCTCGACATCGAAGTGGCCGGCGCCCTCGCCCCGGGGGCGAGTCTCGTCGTGTACTTCGCGCCCAACACCGACCAGGGCTTCTACGAGGCAATCTCGCAGGCAGCCCACGATTCCGCCCACAAGATCAGCGTCATGTCGATCAGTTGGGGAGGCCCGGAAGACGGCTGGACTACGGCCTCCCGTGATGCGATGCAGACCGCGCTCGAGGATGCCGTGGCGCTTGGCGTCACCGTTACGGTGGCTGCCGGCGACAGCGGGTCGAGCGACGGAGAGAGCGACGGCCAGCCGCACGTGGATTTTCCTGCCTCGAGTCCCTACGCGCTCGGCTGTGGCGGCACCAAGCTCGTGAGCAGCGGCGGTGCGATCGCGAGCGAGGTGGTCTGGAACGAGACGAGCGCGGGTGAGGGTGCAACCGGCGGCGGCGTGAGCGAGACGTTCGCCTTGCCACAGTGGCAAGCGGGGAGCGCCGTCCCGAAGGCGCCGAACGGCACCGCCGGCCGCGGCGTGCCCGATGTCGCCGGTAACGCCGATCCGCTCACCGGCTACCAGGTGGTGGTACACGGCGAGGCTGCGGTGATCGGCGGTACGAGTGCAGTCGCACCGCTCTGGGCAGCGTTGATCGCGCGATGTAACCAGCAGCTTGCGGCGCCGCTCGGCGATGTGCATGCCGCGCTCTACCAGATCGGCGAATCGGCATTCCGCGACATCACGCAGGGGAACAACGGCGCCTGGACGGCGGCCGCGGGCTGGGATCCGTGTACCGGGCTCGGCTCGCCGCGCGGCACGACGCTGCTCAGCGCACTCGCGTCGCTCCGTAGCTGAGATCGCGGGCGCGAACGGCCCGCTCGGGACCGCAGGCGAGGGCACGCGCGGCCAGTGCTGCCAGCAGGAGAAGCACGAGCGCATCGAGGCCACCGCCGCCCCCGCCGCCGCCCGCTGCCACTGTGAGTGTTGCGGAGTGCTGAGCTGACCCGTGCGCATTGCTGCAGCTCAGCGTGTAGGTGTCGGTTCCGGCAGTTGTCGGCGTGAGCGTCAGCATGCCGCTCGAGGCTTTGGCGCCGCTCCAGTTTCCCGAGGCGGTGCAGGCGGTGACGTTGGCCGCGGACCAGGTGAGTGTCGCCGAGCTACCGATCGCAACGACCGTGGGTGAGACGGTGATCGTCGGCGCGCCCGGGGGAAGTGAGGCCAAGGCGGCCTGCGCCTCTACGAAGCCGTAGCCGGATTCGTCGTTCGGTGTGCTGCCGCCCATCGGCGCGGCAGTCGCCTGCAGAGCGTGATAGATCTGTGTCGGCGTGAGCGCCGAGTTGGCCTGAAGCAGCAGCGCCGCGACCGCTGCGGCGTGCGGCGTGGCCGCCGAGGTGCCGAAGAAGTTGAGGTAAGTCGCATCGTTCAGGCACGCTGTAACCGTGGAGGTATCCGCGAACGTGCTGCCGGCCAGCGGGAATCCGAAGAAGGACGTGTTGATGCCGTCGGGGCCGGTGACGTTCGGCTTCTGCCGGTAGACGGGTGTCGCCAGGCGCTGACCCGTAGTACTGAAGAGAATCGGATCGCCGCCTTTGCCGGAGAAGATTTCGAGAACGGCGGGCGAGGTGCCGCAGAGCGGTGTGTCGGGAAAAAACGCTGCCGCGACGGCAGCGGCGCCCGCGGCACCCGGATGGCCCTGCAGGGTTGGGCTGTGTGTCGCGAAGGCAGGATCGATGATGCTGCCCGCACCATCGTCGGCGACGACCAGCTTGATGAGGCCGGGCCCAGGCGTGCCGTTGGCTAGCCCGATCATGACATTCATCGTGGTCTGCGGCGTGGTGCTGTTCGCACTCGCCGGATTGCCGAGGATCAGTATCTGTTCCGCGTCGCCGCCGTTCACCTGGTTGCTGGCGTCGGGCCCGGTGGCGTTCGGACCGGTGCAGCTAACCGCCGAGCCGTCCAGGTTGACCACGGTGTAGCCGGAAGCACCCGTCACGCACAGGTCGATGCTGCTGGTCGTGCCGGGGCTACCCGGCGCACCGGTGAGGTAGGGCTGGTCCCACTCGACGATGAGAGCGATGAACTCTCCGGGGGACAGCGCCGGGACTTTGACCGTCAGCGACGTGGTGTTGCTCGCGCCGCTGGTATCGAAGTTGAGCAGGTACTCGCCGGCATTCGGAGCGCTGCTCGAAAGAGTGTCGAAGCTCGGTGCGGCGTTCTCGTAAGAGAGATTGCTGTTGTTTCCGGCCGCGGAGAAATAAGCCACACCCTTCGCCTCGACCGCATCGATCGCCTGGGCGAGCATGCCGTCCTGAAAGAATGGCTCATCGAAATAGCCGGTGTCGTCGGCGATGACCGTGGCACCATTCGATGCAAGCGTGGTGATGCCGTTGGCAAAACCGGCTTCGCTGTCGATGGCCGTATAGAAGGCGAGGGCGGCGCCGGGCGCGACAGCGTGCACGACCTGAAGCATCGCGCGCCCTTCATCCGCGAACGGCAACTGCAGCGGCTGCCCGTACTCGAGGCAGGGGGCTTCCTCGAGCACCTTGACACTCGAGGGCAGGTAGCCTTCGCTCTCGTCGAAGGCCGCATCGTCGCTGGCGAACCCGTACGGCGCGTACCCGCGCACGCCGCTGGCCGGGACGCCGTTGCCGGGCTGAGCGTAGAGGCTGTAGCAATCGAAGCTGTCCGACAGCACGCCGACCGTGACGCCGGTTCCGGTCAGAGACGGCCACGCGGTTCGCAAGGCAGCGCTCCCCTGCGCGAAGTCTCCCTGGGTTGCAATCGGCGCGGAGTGGCTGCGCGGCATCGCCGCGCGGATCGAAGCGACCTCGGCACGCGCTGCGGCAGCCTCGATCACAGCGACCGGCAGCCAGCCGCCGACGTCATTGGAGTAAACCGCCGGATGCTCGAGGCCGAGGCTCACCAACGCGGCTTTCAACCGCGCGGGGTCACCGCGCGTTACGGCATCAACGGAGACCAGTGGCGCGCCGGTGCGCGCGCTTTGAACGAAGCGCGCCGCCGGGCTGAGTGAGTGCAGATCCTCGAGCGCGCGGCCGCCGCGCACGCGAGAGAGATGGCGCGCGAGATCGGCCAGTGCCGCATCGAGCTTCCCGCCGCCCGCGCTGTGCTGCTGCGCGAGGCTGCGACCCCCGAAGGCCATCAGCGGGCTCGTGGCCCCTGCGCTCGTGAGGTTGCGGTGGGAAACTTCTGCAGTGCGTCCGGACGGGGCCGCCGTTGCCGTCACGGCGAGCAGCATCGTCGCCGCGGCACGAGTCCATGCGTGCGTTACCACGGCGCTACTTTACTGGGATTCGTCGTTGATGGGCGGGATGCGTAAGCGCACGCGCAATTTGCAACAAAGGCGTGGCCGCGCCGCCGCAGGCTTTGCGGATCTATGGACCGATGCCGCGCTTCGCCGCTTCCTCAGCGATCCGCGGCTGCAGCGCGGTGGCTGTCGAGATGTCAGCTTGTCCATCGGCCCTGAGGCCCTTGCGCAGTCTCGCGACACCCCGGCCGTACCAGGACCAGGGATCCTTAGAATGCAGATCGATTGCGCGATCGTAGTCGGCGATCGCCCGGTCATAATCCCTGCGGCGCAGGTATACGAGTCCGCGGCTGTCGAAGAACGCGGCCATGTCGGGCTCGAGCCGGAGAGCCGTATTGCAGTCGGCGAGCGCCTCGTCGAGTTGCTTTCCCGACAGGGCCCGCGCATAGCAACGCAGATTACGCGCCCGCGGCATCTGCGCGTCTTCGCGCGGGTGTGTATCGATCCACAGCGTCGCCTGGCTCACCGCGGCGGGAAGCTGTCCGGCGAAGAGATATTGATCGGCGAGATGCAGGCGTACGTCCGCTTGCCGGGGGGCCGCATGATCGGCGGCATCGAGGTCGGCGATCGCCGCCGCAAGCTCGTCGTGGCGCAGGTGCAGGTCGGCGCGCGCGACAAGCGCCGGCAGTGCGCGGGGCTCGAGGGTGAGGGCATGGTCGAGATCGGCCATCGCAAGGTCGGGCTGTTGGTTGCCCCAGTACGCCATGGCGCGCTCGTAGAAGTAATCGGCCTGGTGCGGCGCGAGCTCGCAGGCGCGCGTCAGGTCGGCGACGGCGTGCTCGAAGTCATGCCGCGCGGCAGAGGCCGCAGCGCGCCGCGCAAAACCCGCCGCATCGGTGGGCTGTGGCGTGGCTTGATCGGCCTGCAGCCCGCAGGTCGCAGCGCAGATCGGCATCACCAGCAGCAGCGCCGGAATCAATGCGGGCAGCAGCGTGCCCACTCGCCGATGTCGTCGCCGGCTCAACTCGCGCAGCCGGCGCCCGCCTTGATCTGCAGGCGCCGTCGCTGGTACAGGGCGTAGACCGCGATGCCCGCCCAGATCAGATTCAGTGCGGCCGAGGGCATGGCGCCGTTCCAGGCACTGTTGAGGAGCAGAGCCGCACCACCGAGCAGATTCATCAGGTGGTAGGTGAGCGATTCACCCTTGACCCTGCCAGTCGATAGCAATGCATAGGCGCCGAGGATCAAGGCCGCGCCGCACCAGCCGAGAACTTCGATCGCGATCTTCATGGCCTGGATGGGTTCAGGTTGCGCTGCCGACGACCGCAGGCCGGGCGTGCAGCGCCATGAGGATGAGGGCCCAGCCACCGAACAGCATGTTGATGCCGACCAGCAGTCCGAGCGCCCACAGAGCGGTGCCCGGCAGCCCGATGAGCAGCAACAGGCCGAGAAAGACATCGAGGATGCCGCTGGCGAGCATCCAGCCCCAGCGCCCCGACGGCGCGTTGCGGTGCTCGAGCGCGTACATGATGGATACGCCGCCTTCCACCAGCAGGAAGGCGATCAGCACTGCGGTCAGCGACAGTGCTCCTGGCAGAGGCCAGCCGAGCAGCAGCACGCCAGCGACGACGCCGACGAGGGCCGAGAGCAGCGACCAGCCGAAGCCAGGAGCCGCGCGTGCGCGCAGCGTCGCGATCAGCCCGATCACACCGCTCAACAGCAGTATCCAGCCGAAGAACACCGTGGCCGCGACCGAGGCGATCGTCGGCGCCGTGATCGCCAGTATGCCGAGAATCACCAGCGCGATTCCCTCCGAGAGAAACAGTATCCAGTGGCGGCGAAGCGCGCCGCTCAACTGAACGCGAACCTCGCGCACTTCGTCGGGTTGAGTTGCTGTCATGGCTGTTGGTTCCGGTGGGTGAGAGGCGGGGCAGCAGCGATTATACGCGCCGTTGACGCGAATCATGCGGCCGGCAGGTCGGCGCGGTGTTGGCTCACCGCACTGCCGTCGTCGCGGCGCAAGCCGGCAAATGTCGCGGTGGAGACCATGGTCGCAATCCCGAGCGCGACGAAGGCCTGGTGGATGCCGTGGATCAGCTGCAGCGAATCGGTGTGAAAGCGGTCGGGCACGAATAGGGCGGTGGCCAGCGAAGCCACCGCCACCCCGAAGCTCATCGACAGCTGCTGCGCCGTGCTGGCGATGGTGCTGGCGCTGCCGGCAGCTTCGGTGGCGACGTCGGCGTAGACCAGCGTGTTCATGCTGGTGAACTGCAGCGACTGAAAGAAGCCATAGACGAAGAGCTGCAGGACGATGAGCCATACCGGCGTTGCGGCACCGATGGTCGCGAACAGCGTTATGCAGACCCCGAGCAGGATCGTATTCGAGACCAGCACCGCGCGGTAACCAAAGCGCGCGAGGATCCGTGGCATGGTCATCTTCAGGCTCATTGCCGCGAAGGCCTGCGGCATCATCAGGAGCCCGGACTGCACGGGTGTATAGCCGAGTCCGACCTGGTAGAGGAGCGGGAAGAGAAACGGCACACCACCGATGGCGATGCGCGTGAAGAAACTGCCGCCCACCGCGGAGCGAAAAGTGCGCAGGTGAAACAGCCCGAGGCGCAGTAGCGGCCGCACCGTGCGCGAGGCATGCAGTCCATAGCCGGCGAGCAGCAGACCCGAGAGCACGAGCAGCGCAAGGATCGCTGCCGTCCCGAGGCGATGCTCACCGAACACCTCGAGCACATAGGACAGGAGAGCGATCCCGGAGCTGAAGAGCAGCAGCCCCACGACATCGAGCGCAGGGATGCCGCGCTCGCGATAGTCCGGAAGATGCCGGTACACCAAGTACAGCCCGGCGAGCCCGATCGGCACATTGAGGAAGA
>Ga0307476_10002681_pt1 | contig 10563 bp, 7 predicted proteins | sample atmos_gasesECM2C_2_FD_203314 | JGI IMG/M metagenome (GOLD analysis project Ga0307476, IMG submission 203314) | Hardwood forest soil microbial communities from Morgan-Monroe State Forest, Indiana, United States - atmos_gasesECM2C_05 | ecosystem: Environmental > Terrestrial > Soil > Temperate...
GCTGGTCCTGAGCGTAGTTGTTACGGTTGCGGGCCAGTAACCCTGGCACCGTAGAGAGGTCGTCCGAGACGTTCACGCCGAGGGCGCCCTGGGTGAGCTGCTCGCCTGGAACGCTGGAAATGGCCGCCGGAACGTTGAAGGAACTGCTCGCGATGCGCGTGGCCGTGACCGTTACCGCCTGAAGTGTTTCGGCGCCCGCGGAAGCGTCAGCCGCGAAAGCGCCAGGCGTAAGGATAAGCCCGGCAGCCGCACCGAATAGAGCTCTCACAGCACGCGCGCTTTCAGCACCCTTTGGGTCGCAGCCGACTTCGGAGCAAGCGATGCTCTCACGGAGTCGCCGACGCGAGAATCGAGAAACTCTTGAATTTAAGGGCTGTCCTCGTGACCGACGAGCGCCGCGGGACGTTCGGCTACGGGATCATGCACTTCTGCGGCGGCGCCATCGAGGTCCTCCTCCCCCTCCGCTCCGCGGGCCGCCACGGGGTTGAAGCCGCCGGACTGTCGCTGCCACAGATCGGCGTAGAGGCCGCCCTGCTCCAGCAGCTCTGCATGCGAGCCGTCCGCCACGATCACGCCGCGCTGTAGGACGATGAGCCGTTCCATGTCCATGACCGTGCTCAGACGGTGTGCAATCGCAATCACCGTCTTACCGGCCATCGCGGTCCGCATGGCTTGCTGGATCAGGTGCTCGCTGTGGCTGTCGAGCGCGCTGGTCGCCTCATCGAGTAACAGGATCGGCGCGTCGCGCAGGATCGCGCGAGCGATGGCAATTCTCTGGCGCTGGCCGCCGGAAAGCTTGGTGCCACGCTCGCCGACCAGTGTGTGATAGCCATGCTCGAGCTCGACGATGAACTCGTGTGCATGCGCCCGCTGCGCCGCTGCGATCACCTCCTCGTCGCTCGCACCGGGGCGCCCATAGCGGATATTCTCGAGCAGGGTACGGTGGAAGAGGCTCGTGTCCTGGGGAATGAGGCCCAGCGCCGCGCGCAGGCTCTCGAGCGTCACCTCGCGAATGTCCTGTCCGTCGATGCGGATCGCTCCGGCACTCACATCGTGCATGCGCATGAGCAATCCCATGAGCGTCGTCTTGCCCGCGCCGCTCGGGCCGACCAGGCCGACCCGCTGACCGGCTGGAATGGAGAGCTCGAACTTCTCGACGATGTTGCGCGGTCCGCGTTTACCTGCGTCGTAGGCAAACGCGACATGCTCGAAGTGGATTGCGGCTTCTTTCACCCTCAACGCGGGTGCGCCGGGACGGTCCCGAACGCTCGCCGGCACGATCAGCGTGGCGATGCTCTCCTGCGCGGCACCGAGCTGCTCGTAGAACTCAGGTATGCGCTGCCCGACGTTGTAGGCGGTCTGCAGCAATGACCCGGTCAGCGCAGTGATCATCACGAAGTCGCCGGCTCCGATGCTGCCATGTACCCACGCATACACGGCGCCGCCGACGAAGCCGAGCCACATGCAGATATCCATGAGGTACTGCACGCAGCGCAGGCGAACGACCGAGCGATAGAGCGCGCGTCGACGCTGGCATTCCTCGTCCGTGTAACGTCCGAGATCAGCGTCCTCGAGCGCCTGATTGGCGAACTGGAACACGTTACGAATGTTGGTGATGACATCGACGATGCGCCCGGTCACCGACGCGCGCGCCTCGTTGTTCTCGGCGGAGCGTCTGGCGCACTCGCGGCCGATTAATACGCTGGCGCCGAAGTAGACGATGATGCTGAGCGCGGCGGCGGCACAGAACGTTGGGCTCGCAAGATAGAAGAACGCGGCCACGAACACGAAAAACATGCTGCTCGGTATGAAATCGAACACCATCATGTCGAACAGCAGCAGCACCTGGTCGGGAAGCAGCACGGCGCGATGGGCGATCTTTCCGGAGAGCGTGCTTTCGAAGTACGCGGGCGAGAGACGCTGCGCATACGCGAACACCTCTTCCTTGATACGCACGAGCATGGGCGAGCGCGTGTTATACGAGCAGAACCACATCGCGCCATCCAGCGCAAAGCGGCCGATCACCAGCGAGCCGAACAGCAGCAGGGGGCCGGTGAGGCGAGGACCCGCAGAGCCGATCGGGCCGTGCATGGCGAGCACGGTGTCGGTGAGTCGCTTGGTGGCATAGGCGATCGAGGCGAAGACGGCGCGCCCGAGGACCGGGAAGACCACCAGACCGAGGCAGCCCCAGAAGAACTGCCGGAAAAAATGCAAGCAGAAAGGCAGAAGGCGGTCGGGTAGCGCAGCAGCATTCATGTCGCAACAGGGGCTGGCGGAGAAAACGGAATTCTACGCTCGAAGGGGCTTTGACCCTTGTGCCGCGGCAACATGGTCGCTCGGCTACGGCCAAAAAACCGAGAGACAATTCAAGACTGCGTTGCTTTTATCGCACCAGATGCACGCCCGAGGCACAGGCAGCCTCTCGGGCGCCACCACCGGTTATGCCGCGCTCGCCGGTGCGATCGTCACGCCCGCGCACGCCGAACCGCTTGCCGCCGGTGCCGCAGGCACCAATGCGGCCGCGGATGCGGCACTCGCCGATGCCCGCCTGACATCAACCGTTCCGCAGCCCGCCGCGGCTCATGCTCGACGATGAACTCATGCGCATGCGCCCGCTGCGCCGCTGCGATCACCTCTGGGGAGGCGGTGATGCAGCCGGGTGGCTCCGTCGCGGATCGCGGATTGCCAGTGGTTCGGGCGGATAGTCGCCAGGATCTGGCGTGCTATCGGCCATGGCCATTTCTCCACAAATCCACCGCTTTTGCAGCGGTACACCGCCACCCCGCCCGTGCTACGTTGCCTATATTCCGACGGAGCCTCACGCATGAAAGCGCAAAATCGCCTCAAAAATCTGCGCCGGCAGTATGAGCAGCTGCTGATCGCCTGCGAACTTTATCAGCAGGCGGCGGAGCGACGCGTCGCCCGTAGTCAGATCCGCCAGCACACGCTTGACGACATCATCGCCATCCGCGCCGAGCTCGCACGTCTCGTCGCCCCCATCGAGCAGCTACCCCTGCTGCCCCCCGAAGAGCCGCTCGAACGCGCCCTCCACGGCCCGCTGCTCAAGGTCCGCACCGTTCTCAAGCCCCTCTACGACCGCATCGAGGCCCTGCCGGAGCTCGCGCCGGATGAGAACGACGGTCCGCGCGAGATCCGGGACGCCGCGTACGCCACAGCAGCGGGTGTTCATTGAGAGCGCGCACTCGCCACGGTCGGCCAACGCGAGGCAAACGGGTATCAACGCTCCGCAGCGGCAGCAGGCGCGCCACGCGACCTCGCAGGACCGTCTGCGCCTCAAGCGGAGGCCTCCTCCCGCACTCCACGCGGAGCCGGTGCGACATCCGACGCTGCTTGCGCCCGCCACAGCGCGGCGTATTTGGCGCCCTTTTGCAGGAGCGCCGCGTGGCTGCCGCGCTCAACGATCATTCCGCGATCGAGCACGATGATCTCATCCGCGTGTACGAGTGTTGAGAGCCGGTGCGCGATGATGAGTGTCGTGCTGCGGCGTGAGACCTCGCGCAGGGCCGCAGCGATGTCCCGCTCGGTCTCGCTGTCGAGCGAGGAGGTGGCCTCATCGAACACATAGATCCGCGGCCGCTTGAGCACCGCCCGGGCAATCGCAAGTCGCTGCTTCTCCCCGCCGGACAGCCGCACCCCGCGCTCCCCGACTCGCGTGTCATAGCCCTTGGGCAAGGCGACGACAAACTCGTGCAGGTGGGCGCGCCGCGCCGCCGCTTCGATCTCCGCGCGCGAGCTCCCGGGCTTTCCCAGCTCGATGTTGTACGCGATCGTGTCGTCGAGCAGCGCGTTGTCCTGCGGCACAACTCCGATGGACTGTCGGAGCGAAGCGAGCGGCAGCGCATCGATCGGCACGCCATCCAGCAGGACTCTGCCGGCGCTCGGCTCGAACGCGCGCAGCAGCACACGCACGAGGCTCGACTTGCCGGCGCCACTCTCGCCGACGATTCCGAGCGTGGCTCCCGCCGGCACGCGAAAGCTCACGCTCCGTAACACCGAAACCCCCGGCGGGTAGCCGAGCGAGACGTTCTCGAAGGTGAGCTGTCCGGGTGGAGCCGCCTCGTCGGTCGGTGCCGCAGCTGCCAGCAAGCGGCTCCAGCGTGCCTCCTCCGGGTGCTCTCGCAACAGCTCGAGCATCTTCTCGATGAAGGCGAGTCCCTGTGACAGGCTCTGCATCGCAAGCCCCAGCATTTCCACGGGCCGCGTGGCCTGCAGGGCGTAGGTGTTGAGGAGCACAAAAGTGCCGACGGTCATGCTTCTCAAGCTCACCGCGCGCGTCGCGTACCCCATCGTGAGGAGCACGAACACGGCGAACACCGTCGCCACCGCGATCCCGTTACACGCATAGCGCCGATAGAACGCGATCCATCCGACCTCCGCCCGAAAGAGCTCGCGCCGCACGCGCTCCTCGACACGCTCTTCGGCGCTGAAGTACTTGACCGGCTCGCAGTTCATGAAGCTATCCATCATCACGGCGCTGGCCTCGACTTGTGCAGCCGAGGCTGCGCGCGCCGCGCGGGCGCTCGCCCGGGCTGCAACGGTGAAGGTCGTCGCATAAACGACGAGAGCGCCTCCGAAGAGCGCCAGGAAGCCTCGCTGCTGCAGTCGCGCGAGCACGACGGCCATCGTGCCGATCTCGATCGCGACCGGCAGGATCGCCAACACGAGCGCATTGAGCACCAGCTGGCAGCCCTGCAAGCCGTTGCTCAAGGTCTGCGCGATGGCGCCGCTGCGGCTCTCCAGGTGCCAACGCAAGGGCAAGCTCATCACGTGCCGGAACAGCCGCTCGCTCAAGGAGCGCGACAGACGTCGTTCGGCCCGCGCATACACGAAGCTGCGGATCTCGCTCAGGCTTCTCGCCAGCCACTGACTGCCGACGTAGCCGAGCACCAGCACCCACGCCGACCGGCTCGCACGCGCCTGGACGACCGCATCGAGCAGTGCGCGCAGCGCGAGTGGCGCAAGACCCGCCAGCGCCGAGCCGACCACGAGAAGAGCGACCGCGATGGCGAGCCGCGACTTCACGGCCGGGCTCGCCTCCTCCCACACGAGCACGAACGCCTGACGTACGGTGCCCCGCCTCCCTACTCCCTTCACGGCCGGGTCCCGTCGCACAGCTGCGCTTCGATGCCGCACTCGAACAGCTCAGGACTTGCCCGCCGGTGAGATTCGATCGCGCGTCGCAACGTCGAGGGTGAGCAGCCAAAGCGCGCCGCCATCTGGGCCAGTGTGCCGGCGCCGCTGCGCGTCGCGTACCAGGCGATGAGCGACTTGCCGAGCACATCGCGAGCCGCGGCGGCGAAGGGTCGGCGCAGCAGCCTTCGGACCTGCTCAACGATGTGATGCAGCGTTGGAGGTGGCGGCGGACGCAGTGCCTGCCGCTGTACGCGCTCGATGTCGGCGCGATTTCCGGCGATGCGCGGCGTGCGACCGCAGCGCGCCAGAAAGAGTCCTGCGTGGCGCGCGCTCTCGGCTTCCGACAGGAACCGCTCGATCTCCAGGCGCCCACAGACGCCCTGTGCGGCAAGACATGCGCCGAGCGGCGCCGGATCGAACCACGGCGGCGGGACTCCACCAAAGTGCAGCGCGTAGCTGCACCATGGGAATCCTTCCGGACGACGGCAGACGCCGGCACGCACCGCGCGCCAATAGACGTGACGCACAGCGTACGGCAGCGAGCTCGGGGTGATCTCGATGGACTCGTAGCGCGAGACGTACGGAGAGCGTCCGGGCGGTGCGCGGCCTCGCTTGTGCAGGTAGCGAGAGTATTGTCCCAACACACTCGCCAGCACGACGGCCATCGATACGGCAGAGCGCTCGAGCAGAAAGAGCGCTTCGTTGGGCAGCCACGCGTACGCCACTATCCGCGTGTCGTGCCGATCGCACGTGCGCGCGAGCAGCGACTCCCACACCTCGAGCTCCGGTGGGTAGTGCGCGGCCGCGGCTCGCCAGAAGATGTCGCCGCCCAGCCGGCCGCGCACGCTCACCAGGTGAATCGAGTTGGGATGATCGTGTCGTCCGTGATGGGACATCTCACCTGTCCTCTCATCCTTGAGGTGATGCTACGCAGCGCAGATGTCGATTCAAGCGCCCGACTGCGCCCTCGCGCGTTCCCTGCATTGCTTGGCGCAGCATGTCCCCGCTGCGGGCAATCGTACTCATGTCCGGTCGTGAGCCGTCGGTTCCGGCTCTCCTACGCGCTCCATCCGGCGTGATCCAGCGATCTCCATCGAGCGTTTTGCAGAGCTTCGCGCTCGGCACATGGTTGACGCAGCGTCGCGCCGGTCGCACGCTCGAGCACGCCACGGTGGTCGTGGCGATCATCAATCAATCAAACAAGGAATTCATCATGGAAGCCTTCATCAGCGATCTCGGCAGCGCGCTCACGGAGACCAAGTCGATCGGCGTCGTGGGCGACGGGAATCACGGAACGCACAACTAGAACCGCGATAAGAAGACTCTGGTCTCAGCAGGGCGCGTCTCGTCAGCGGTGCGCGCCCTGCCGTTCGCGGAAAAAAGTCATGGGCTACTATCTGGCGGGCGACGTGCACGCGTGCGAGCTCGCCCACGGAGCCGTGTTCCTCGATCTGCGCACTGTGCGCTATCTCGCGGTCGAGCCCCGCTTTCTCCCGGTTCTGCGGGCTCGCGTGGCCGAGTGGCCGAAATCGCCAACCGCGGGCTCCGTGGCCGTCGAGTCGCCGGAGGAGCAAGTGGACTTCCTCAACGCGCTCCTCGCTCGCGGCCTCATTGCGACCTCGTGGTGCGCCCGAACTCTCGCACCGGCGGAGATCGAGTCTGCCACGGAGGCGCAGCATCCTGACTGGGACCTGCGCTCACGAGCCGCATCACGCATGGCATCCACGCTCGCGTTCGCGCAGTGTGTTGCGACCGTGAGGCAGGCACTGCGCCACGGGGCGCTCAGGACTCTACTCATCCACCTGCACCAGACCCGGATTGCGCTGTCCACACGAGGCACCCTCGATGCGTCGTGCCTTGCCGCGCGGCTCACCGAGTTCAGCCGTCTGCGTGTTTGGTTCTACACCGCGCGCGATCGCTGCCTCTTCGACTCCCTGGTGCTGGCTTCCTATCTGCTGCGGGAGAGGATTGATGCGCGGCTGATCCTCGGGGTCGGCCTGCGTCCGTTCTCGGCTCACGCCTGGACCCAGGTGAGCCGGGTGGTGCTCGATGACAGCGTGGAGCACGTGCGCGAGTACGCGCCCATTCTCATTGTCTGATCCGCGGTGGCGTGTATGTTCAGATTTCTGGCGCTGCTCTCGAATCCACACGACGAGGGAGAGCAGCGCGTCGCGGCGCGGCGGTGGGCGTCCGTTCGCTCAGCGTTTCCGCGGTGGCAGCTGGATACCTCCGTGCCGGGCGTCCAGCTCACCTATCCGACAGATCATGGTCCGATGGGCGATGTGATCGTGCTGGCAGAGGCGGCGGGGTTCATCCTCGGCGCCATGTTCCCGGCCGACCACCCTCCCGTCACGGCGCTGCTTGGCTCGGCGGGCCACAGTCTCATCGGGCGCTGGTGGGGCTCGTATCTCCTGATCCTGCGCGATGATCGCCGCGACCGCACGCACCTGGTGCGCTCGCCGGTGTCCAGGCTGCCGGTCTTTTATGCGGTCAGCGCGGGCGTCCACGTCGTATTCTCGAACGTTGCGGACTATGTCGAGTTCGGCGGGACGCCGCCTGACATCAACTGGGACGTGGTGCGCGCCCAGGCGGTCGGTGGCGACTATCTCACCAACGAGACGGGCCTCTCCCAGATCTCGGCCCTCGAGGGCGGCGAATGTCTGACCGTTGGCGGCGCCCAAACCTCGCGGGCGCAGTACTGGAATCCCTGCAGCATCGCGCGGGAAGGCGCGATCGAGCGCTGGGCGGATGCCGTGTGCGTGCTGCGCGAATCGACGACGGCGGTGGTCGAGTCGTGGGCGTCGCGCTACCGGTCGCTGCTGCTCGAGCTCTCGGGCGGTCTCGATTCCTCCATCGTTCTCGCCTGCCTCGCACGCGCAGCCTCTCGCCCGCGCATCGCCTGTATCAACCTCTTCTCATCCCACTTTGCGGGCGATGAGCGCGGCTTCGCACGGGCTGCGGCGTCCAGTGCCGGCGTGCCGCTCTTCGAGCGCGAGCGGGAACGTGAGGCCGACCTCTCGGTCTTCGAGCGCCACGCGCTCACCGCGCGCCCGGTGCTCAACTTCACCGGCCCGGGCCGGCTTAGGGCCGTCGCCGAGGTCGCGCGTCAGTGTGACGCGGAGGTTGTCTTTGATGGCGAGCTCGGCGACCAGCTTTTCGGCTATCCCGCGCGAGTCGAGCCCGTCACGGATACTCTCGAGCGCCATGGACTCGCACCGGGGCTCCTGCGATGTGCGGCGGATCTGGCACGATTGAAACGACTCTCCGTCTGGAGCGTGCTGCGCCAGGTGCGACGCGACGCCGCTTCCCGCGCGTGGACCTGGAGCTATTACCATTTCCTGAAGCAGATCGTGCAACGCGACTTCGAGCAGACGCGCTTCGTCACCCGTGAGACCCTGGAAGACTACGAGCAGCAGCTGGAACGTTTCATCCACCCCTGGTTCAGGGATCGGGATGCAGTGCCCGCGAGCGCGGCGCTGCTCATCCTCGGCCTGATCATTGTGACCTCGACGACCTACCACTGTCCCTTCGAAGGTCTGACGCTCGAGTACGTAAGTCCCCTCGTGAGTCAGCCGCTCGTCGAGACGGCGCTGCGCATTCCGGGCGCGCTCAACATCCGGCGGGGCTGGAATCGCGCGGTCGCCCGGGCCGCCTTCGCGCAGGAGCTGCCGGAGGCCGTGCGGCGGAGAACCTGCAAGACCTCCACGGCGCCGTGGGTCACGGACGCCATCAACCGCAACCGCCGCTGGCTGCGTGACTTCCTGCTCGAGGGAATCCTCGTGCGGGAGCGGATCCTCGATCGGACGCGCGTGGAGTCGGCGCTGGCCGACGGCGTTGCGAGGCCGGGCTCAACGCTGCCTGAGCTCTTCGTGCCACTCTACATCGAGTCGTGGCTGCGCCCCTGGGAGAGGGTGCGAGCCCGTGCCGCTTTGAGGCTCGACCAGCGCGCGTAGGTCTCCGCCTTGCGCGGATCGGGATCGATGCGGTCCTGCAGCCAGAAGCGGAACCAGTCCAGATTGCGATCGGCCGCATCGTGCGCGACTCGCGGACTCACCACGCTGTGATGAGTCCTCGGATAGAGCACCGCCTCACTCGGCGCGCCCGCGCGGCGCGCCGCCTTGCCCATCGGCAGGACAAAATGCGGGTCGGAAAGCCCACCGGCCTCCCAGAGGGTAGCCGTCGTGACGCCACGCATGTGCAGGTCCGGCGAGGCGGTGACGTAGGCTTCGGGCGCGTCGTACATCGAGGCGCCCATCCACTTGTCGTGAATGGTGATGTTCTGGGAGCCGCTGTTGAGATCGTAGAGAACGATCCAGTTGGACCACCCTTCCGCGAACGAGGCGACCTGGAAGCGCCGGAAGCGTTCCATGATCAAGGGTCCGAGCCACCCACCGTGACTCTGGCCGATAAGCCCCAGTTTTTCCGGCTCTGCAATCCCCTCCGCGATCAAATACTCGACGCCGCGGTTCACGTCGTCCGCGGGCTCGCGCATGAGGGACGTGGGATTGGCGAACGCCGTGCCGAAACCGGAGGTGCCTCGATAGTTGGGAATGAACACCGCGATGCCGCTGGAAGCCAAGGCCTCGAGCGGATAGGGCCAGCCGAAGTCGAAGTACGGCGCAAAGGCGTCAGTAAACGCCCAGCCCGGACCGCCATGAACGAGCGTGACCATGGGCCATGGGCCGGAGTGAGCTTGCGCAGGAAGCAACAGCCAGCCGCTCACGTCGACGCCATCGGCGCCCTTCCAGTGGAGCGCTCGGCGCGTGAAGTGGACCTTTTCGTTGAGCCCCACGTTGAGACGCGAGAGCGGCACGTCGCGCCCCGACGCGCGCTCGCGGAAGTGAACCTCCGGAGGCAGCACCAGGCTCTCGAGCACGAACGCGTAGCGCCTGTCATCGGCGTCGAAGGCAAATTGCGACGCGCTGCCCTCCTCCGGCAGGAACTCAACGGAGCTTCCGCTCGTCGTCCAGCGGTGGAGGCCGATCCGTGCCCGCGACTTTTCCTCGACCAGGACGGAGTGTGCATCCACCGGGAAGAACCGCTCGCCGCTGGCTTCGGCTCTCGTCCACGGGATGAAGGTGCTGCTGCCCTCGGCGACTCGAGCATAGGCCCAGTCGGTGTACTGTGCCGCGGGTCCCGTGCCCGTGGTCTTGCGCCGAAGCAGCAAGAGTCGCGAGTGCGGCAGCCATTCACCGCCCTCGTAATACGTCCAGTTCGAGGCGGTCGAGGCGACGTCCGTCCGTGCGATCGCCCGGAAAGCGCCCGTGTGGGCGTCGACCACACCGACGGAGGTCTCCACGAAACGCCAGTACGACGCCGGGGCATCGTCGGCGACGTACGTCACCGACAGCATCTCACCGTCCGGGGACCAATGCAGTGCCGTGACTGCGCCCGGGACGTCGAGTCGGA